>Ga0233425_10007561_pt1 | contig 15175 bp, 12 predicted proteins | sample Watercolumn_Towu_2_FD_181712 | JGI IMG/M metagenome (GOLD analysis project Ga0233425, IMG submission 181712) | Freshwater microbial communities from Lake Towuti, South Sulawesi, Indonesia - Watercolumn_Towuti2014_140_MG | ecosystem: Environmental > Aquatic > Freshwater > Lake | place...
GCTTTTCCACGTGGACGGGATCGTCTTCCACGACGCGAAGACCTGCCCCAACAACTCGAACAACCGGTACGGCATGCCCGAGCGACTGAGGAAGCGCCTGGGCCTCCCGTTCCTGACTCTCGACGGGGACCTCAACGACCTGCGGTGCTACAGCGAGGAGCAGGCCCGCACCAGCATCGAGGCTTTCGTCGAGCAGCTCGCCGAGTCGTCCCGTCGAGATGGCTAGCACGGGTGAGCGGTTCGCGGGCATCGACGTCGGGTCGGCGACCACCAAGGCGGTGGTCATCGACCGCGAGGGGCGCGTGCTCGGGCGCGGCGTGCTCCGTTCGGGCGCGGACTTCGGAGGAGCCGCCTCGAGAGCGCTCGCCACGGCGCTCGACGAAGCCGCGACCGGGCTCGACGAGCTCTCCGGCTCGATGGGGACGGGCTACGGCCGCTCCAACATCCCCGGCGTCGCGGACACACGGACCGAGATCGCGTGCCACGCTCGAGGCGCATATCATTTCTTCCCGCGCCGGATCACCGTCGTGGACATCGGGGGACAGGATAACAAGATCATCGAGCTCGACGACTCCGGCCGGAGGACGAGCTTCAAGATGAACCGGAAGTGCGCGGCCGGGACCGGGGCCTTCATCGAGGAGATCGCGCGCCGGCTCGACGTGCCGATCGAGCGGATCCAGGAGCTGGCGTCGCGTTCCGCGACCACCGCGAGCCTGAACAGCTTCTGCACCGTGTTCGCGGCCACCGAGGTCCTCGCTCGCATCCGCGAGGGCGTCCCGGTGGAGGACCTCGCGCGCGCCGCGCTCCGGTCGGTAGTCCGGCGCCTCGTCGAGAGCCGCTCACTCGCCGGTGACGTGGTCCTGACCGGGGGCGTGGTGGCCCACAACCCCGTCGTGAAGGACCTGCTGGCCGAGGCGTGCCCGGCGTGCAAGCCACTGCTGCCGCCCGAGCCCCAGCTCGTCGGGGCGCTCGGCGCGGCGCTGCTCGCACGAGAAGAGGGAAAGATGGGATCGTCCTAGTCACACAGGAGGCACCTGATGTCGCTCGACATGTTCTTCAAACCCCGCTCGATCGCGATCATCGGCGCGTCGTCGCACCCGCATTCGATCGCCAACCGCATCGTGACGAACCTGCGGGAGTACGGGTTCAAAGGGCCGATCTACCCGATCCACCCGCACCACCCCTCGGTCAACGACCTCCCGGCGTTCAAGAGCATCGAGGAGGTGCCGGGCGACGTGGACCTCGCGCACGTGATCGTGCGTAACACGACGGTCCCCGACGTGGTCCGGCAGTGCGGCCGCAAGGGGGTGAAGGGGCTCATCATCAACGCGAGCGGGTTCAAGGAGACCGGCGGGGACGGGATCGCGCTCGAGGACGAGGTCCGGCGGGCCGGCCGCGAGGCGGGGGTGCGGTTGTGGGGGCCCAACTGCCAGGGCTGCATGTGCTCGGACCCCGAGTGGCCGCTCTATGCGAACTTCACGTTCGCCCGGATGCGGCCCGGGCACGTCTCGATCTGCGCCCAGGGCGGCGGGGTCGCGGAGCTGATCAACAACCACCTCGCGGAGATCGGGGTGGGGTTCCGTATGTATGCGTCGAACGGCAACGCCTGCGACGTGTCGCTGCCCGAGGTCATCTCGTACTGGAACGAGGACCCGGGGACCCGGTGCATCGTGCTCCACGCCGAGAGCTTCGCCGATCCGGCGGAGATGCTCCGCGTGCTGCGCGAGGTCGACAAGCCGGTGCTCGCGCTCAAGAGTGGGACGACATCGGTTGGCGCGCGCGCTGTGGCCTCGCACACCGGCACCCTGATGGAACAGGACACGGCCACGGACCTCATCTTCGACAAGGCCGGCGTCATGCGCTTCCGCACGGCGCAGGAGCTGTGCGAGGCGGCCGTGGCCCTGGCCACGTGCAAGCCGCCCCGGGGCAAGCGCGTGGCGATGCTCACGAACACGGGCAGCCTCGCGATCACGGCGGCCGACGAGGCGATCCCGCTGGGCATCGAGATGCCCGACCCGTCGCCCGCTACCACGGAGAAGCTCAAGGGCGCCCTGATGGGGATCGCCAGCCTCCACAACCCGGTGGACATGATGGCAACGGCGGGCGCGCGCGAGTTCGGCGCCGCGGCCGCCGCCTTGCTCGACGACGACGCGTTCGACGCGTTGCTCATCACCATGGTGACGCCCTTCTTCGTGGACACCGAGGCCGTGGCCCGAGAGGTCGTGCGCGTGGCCTCGGAGCGTGACAAGCCGGTGGTCATGGAAGTGCTCACGAACGACCGCTGGGCGTCGACCCTCGACATCCTGAGGCAGGGCGGTCTGCCGACCTACTACTTCCCGGAGAGCGCGGCGCGCGGCGTCGCGGCGCTGTGCCGGTACGCCGACTTCCGGGCGCGGCCCCGGGTCGAGCCGACCAGGATCGAGATCGACGCGCAGGCGGCCGCGGCGCTCCTCGAACGACACGACGCCGACGGCTGGCTCCCACCTGAGGTCGCCTCGGCCCTGCTCCGGCTCTACCAGGTCCCGATGATCGACGAACGCAGCGCACGCGACGAGGCCGCGGCCGTGGCGGCCGCCGCGGAGCTGGGCTACCCCGTCGTGCTCAAGGCCGTGTCTCCGGGCCTCGTGCACAAGAGCGACGCTGGCGGCGTCGAGCTCGGCCTGACGGACGAGGCGGCCGTTCTCGCTGCGGCCGGCCGTATGCGCCACAGGTTCGACGATGTCACGTTCCTGGTCCAGCGGCAGGCAGCCCCCGGAGGCGTCGAGGTGCTCGTCGGCGCCTCGCGCGTGGAAGGGCTCGGCACGAGCGTGGCCTTCGGCCTCGGCGGAGTGCTGGTCGAGGTGCTGCGCGACGTCAGGTTCGGCCTGGCCCCGCTGTCGAGCGCCGAGGCCGAGCGGATGGTCCGCTCGATCCGCGGCTTCGCCGTGCTCGCCGGCGCGCGCGGACGGAAGCCGGTGGCGCTCGCGCCGCTCGTCGCGCTGCTCGAGCGCGTGGGTCAGCTCGTCCACGACTACCCTTCCATCCGCGAGCTGGACCTGAACCCGGTCATCGCCACCGAGCACGGCGCCGTCGCGGTGGACGCGAGAGTGAGGGTGCTTTCTCCCCCTCTCCCCCCGGGAGAGGGCCGGGGTGAGGGGAATCGAACATGACAGCAAGCTGGCTCAACCTCGGTGAGATCCTCAGGGTCAACGCGAAGAAGTTTCCGGGGAACGTCTGCCTGAGCGACGAGGCGCGCTCGTTCACGTTCCCCGAGACGGACCGCAGGGCACGGAAGCTGGCGAACGCGCTCCTCGGCCTCGGTCTGAAGCGCGGGGACAAGGTCGCGGTGCTCTCGGACAACGCGATCGAGTTCTGCGAGGTCTACTTCGCCGCGGCCAAGGCAGGGCTCGTCGTCGTGCCGCCCAACCTCCGGCTCGTGGCGAGAGAGCTCCAGTACGTGGTGGACGATTCCGACGCACGGGCGTTCATCGTCATGCACGAATTCGCGCCCACGGTGGACGAGGTGCGGGCCCAGCTCCCCAAGATCCCGGCGGATCGCTACGTCGTGTTCGGCGGCGATCGCCAGGGCTACGGGTCGTACGAGGAGCTCCTCGAGAGCGGCGCCGACCGGGAGCCCGACGTCGTGGTTCGGCCCGAGGACCCGTGGATCCTCCTCTACACCTCGGGCACGACGGGCCGCCCGAAGGGCGTGGTCCGGACGCACGAGTCGTACGTCGCCTTCTACCTCATCAACGGCGTGGACTTCGGGTTCCGGCCGAGCGACGTGTGCCTGACCGTGATGCCGCTGTGCCACGTGAACTCCACCTTCTTCTCGTTCGCCGTGACGTACGTGGGCGGCGGCAACCACATCCACTCGGCGCGGTTCTTCAAAGCGGAGAAGCTGCTCGAGACGATCCAGCGGCACGGGATCACGTTCATCTCGCTGGTCCCGACGCACTACAACCTGATCTTCCTGCTCCCCGACGAGGTACGCGCCAGGTACGACGTGTCGTCCATCCGCAAGCTCCTGTGCTCGAGCGCGCCGGCGCGCAGCGAGCTCAAGCGGCGGATCGCGAGCTACTTCGCGGGCGTGGAGCTGTACGAGGGCTACGGCTCGACCGAGGCGGGCATCGTCACGACGCTCTTCCCGGACGAGCAGCTCACGAAGGTCGGCAGCATCGGCCGCGAGTCGTGCGGGACGGACATCGTCAAGGTCCTCGACGAACAGGGAAACGAGGTGCCGCAGGGCGAGGTCGGCGAGCTCTTCTCCCGGGGGCCGATGATGTTCACCGAGTACTACAAGCTGCCCGAGCTGACGCGGCAGAGCTTTCGCGGGGAGCACTTCTCGGCCGGCGACATGGCGCGCATGGACGCGGACGGGTACTACTACCTCGTCGACCGCAAGAACAACATGATCATCACCGGCGGCGAGAACGTGTTCCCGTCGGAGGTGGAAAACGTGCTGAGCCGCCACCCCGGCGTGTACGACGTCGCGGTCATCGGCCTGCCGCACGAGAAGTGGGGCGAGGAGGTGACGGCCGTGGTGGTCCGGCGGCCGGGCGCCGAGCTCTCGGAGCAGGACGTCATCGACTTCTGCCGCGATGAGCTCGCGGCGTTCAAGCGGCCGAAGAAGGTCGTGTTCCTGCGCGACGAGGAGATGCCCCGCACCGCCACGGGCAAGAACCTCCACCGCATCCTCCGCGAACGCCTGGGGGGATAAAGGGTGGGGTGCGCTCCCGATTTGGGGCCACGTACAATCGCGAGCGTGAGCGTGAGCGTGAGCGTGAGCGTGAGCGACTGACAACATTCAGCCAGCTTCGCCCGCTAACCTGACCTGGTCCTCATACCGGCGGGGGATCGAGCTCTCGAGCAGTGTGGTTGCGATAGTGACGATGCTCTGTCGGTAGGCCGCTCACGCTCACGCTCACGCTCACGCTCACGCTCACGCTCACGCTCACGAAGAAAAAGTTTGAAGTCTTTTGAGGAGGGGGTCCGGGGGAGGGACTTTTCTCCAGAAAAGTCCCTCCCCCGAGAACGCTTCCCTCTCACGCCCCTCGGCGCCGCGAGGCCGCGGCGACGAGGACGAGGAGGGCGAGGCCGATGGCCGCGCGTCCCGTCGATCGCGGCGCCGCGCCGCTGGTGCTGCACGCGTTCTGGAAGATGCCGCCGAGGATGACCTCGACGCACTGCTCGCGCCGATTGCCGTCCCAGCGGTCGAGCAGGTCGCGCACCTCGACGCGGAAACAGATTTCACCCTCGCCCTGATCCACCGGCTGGAGCACGGTCAACTCGCCGCCCGGGTCCGCGACGCGGGCCCGGAGCGTGGGTCCGGAGATGCCCGGGCCGGACGTCTGGTAGACGTGATAGCAGAGGTGGTCGGTGGACGCGTCGTCGGTCGCCCCGGGGAGGTCGAGCGTGTACAGGATCGACTCGCCGGGCCACATGCTGCAGTTCTCGTAGAGCCAGTCGTCGTCCCGGTGGGCCCAGGAGAGCCCGGAGATGCCTTCGTACGCCGGGGCGGCGACGTCCCGGTCGTCGCCCGTGTTGAACTCGAAGTTGAGGAACTGCCCTGTCGCCGCCACCGACACTCGGGCGTAGTAGGGGCTGCGCGGCTCGAGGTCGCTCGCTGGCGTGAACGTGGCCGTCAGGTCGTCCCACCCCTCCGTGCCCTCGACTTCGCGGGAGAAGCTGTCGAGCACGATCCACGTCGGCCGCCCGCCGGGGTTCTGCGTCCCGGGGAACTCGGCGTGGAGCACGGCGTTGACCGGGACGTCGTTCGAGCCGTCCACAGGGAACGTGGTGATCCGGTCCACCGGATCGGGGCACTGCGCCAGGGCCTCCGTCGCCGCGAACAACGGGAGCGCCAGGGCCAGCGCGAGCGAGAACGTATGTCGGTGCATCAAGCGGAATGATACCACCCGCGGCCGGAGATGCGGTATCCGACGTCGGCCACGGCGCGTCACCCTCGGTCGCTCGACTCCAGCACCCTGCGGGCGCAGATCGAGGCCAGGGCGATGATCGAGGTCTGGGGGTTCACGCCCGTGTTCGTGGGGAAGACGCTCGAGTCGGCCACGTACAGGCCCTCCACGCGGTGGTGGCGGAAGTCGGGCCGCACCACGGACCGCGCCGGGTCGCTGCCCATTCGGCACGTGCCGAACATGTGCGTCACCGCCATGGTGTACGCCTTCGGGTCGAGCGGACCCTCGTCGGCGAACCGGGCCATCTCGGCGCGGTCGGTGATCCGCTCCGGCCAGCCGGGGATCCCGGGCGTGACGTGGTCGGCGCCGGCCGCGAGCATCATCTCGCCCATGACCGCCAGCCCGCGCCGCAGCCTGAGCACGTCCTCGCGGGTGAGCGAGAACGAGACCGCGACCCGCCCTCCCCTCCGTGCGCTCACCCGGCCGCGGCCGCGCGCCCTGATGGCCGCGCCCCAGTTGCAGAAGTGGCCGAGGTCGGCGATGTCGTGCGCAAGCTGCGCGCCCACGCCCTTGGCGCGCATGGCCACGAGCGCCATGTCGTAGCCCAGCGCCTCGAGCTTGATCCCCTCCCGCCGCAGCCCGATGACCTCGTGCCCCTGCGTCGCGCCGGTCCACATGCGCACGAGGTCCGGGAACCGGCCCACCATCGACACGCCGGGGTGGCACTGGAACCCCTCGCCAGGGCGTCCGTGGAGAATGCCGCTCGCCTGGAGCAACGCGGGCGTCTGCACCGCGCTCGCCGCGAGCACCACGGCTCGTCGCGCCTCGAGGCGGACCCGCGCGCCCGCTTCCGTGACCGCGTCCACACCGACGGCCCGACTCCCGTCGCACCGGACGCGGATCGCGCGCGTCGAGCAGAGGACCTCCGCGCCGTGCGCACACGCGTCGGGAAGATACGTGAGGTCCATGCTCGTCTTGTGGCCCTCGGGGCAGCCCTGGAGACACCGGCCCAGGCCGCGGCACCCGCGGACGTTGCGCGAGATGGGACGGTGCTCGAGCCCGAGCGCCTCGGCGCCACGAGCGAGGAGCGAGTTGTTGAGCCCGGCGACCTCCGGCTCGGTCGGGTGGATGCCCAGGTCCGCCTCGACCGCGTCGAGCGCGGCCTCGACCTCGTCCCAGGGGATCGCGTCGCCCAGCGCCGGGTCAGCCGCGGTCCACTCGTCGTACACGTCGCGCGGCAGCCGCCAGGAGATGGCGCCGTTGATGACCGACGTGCCGCCCACCACGCGGCCCTGGAGGAACGGCATGGGCGCGTTGCCCGTGAGCACCGACGTCCCGAGGTCCCGGTAGAGCCGGGCCATGGCCGAGAACCCGTCCTCCGGAAACTCCGAGGGCTCGACGTACGGACCTTCCTCGACCACGGCGACGCGCGCGCCGCCCCGTGCCGCGGCGCGTGCCACGGCCGCACCCGCCGGCCCGCTGCCCACGACCACCACGTCGAAGCTCGCCTCGTGGCTCGTCGCGACGGTCGCGCCGTCGAGCAGGCGCAGGCTCATGCCGCCCTCGCGCGCGCCTCGACCAGCGACCGGACCCGCGGGTCGTGCAGGTACGCCAGGCAGGCCAGGGCCTTGACCGCGGCGACGAGCTGGCGCAGCAGGTACGGCCTCGAGCCCGCCGCGCGGCGGAGCAGGGCGTCGCGTTTCTCCGCGGGCAGCGACGGGAACAGCCGCGGCGTGCCCAGGACGAGGAGCGGCGCGAACGTCAGCAGCCACACCGACGCGCGCAGGCCGAAGCGGAGCAACGGCGGCGCGGTCCGATCCAGAACCTCCCAGAACGAGGTCAGGTCCAGCTCCGAGAGGCCGGGCAGCTCGTCCGCGCCCTCGGCCGTACGGGGGATCATCGCGGCGAAGAGCGCGTCGCGCCACCGCCGCTCGAACGCGGCCCAGCCCCTCATCGCCGAGCCTCGAGCGGGCGCGGCACGAGGTCCTCGAGCGGCTTGCCCTCGATCTCCCGGCGTGCTCGCGATGCGAACCACACGAACGCGCAAGAAGTGACCAGATCGAGGACAGCCGCCGCCCCGAAGAACCGGAACTGCGGAGCGAGCGCCCAGCCGACGGCCCAGCAGGCGGTGGCGTACGCCTTCATGAAGGTCAGCGGGATCAGCACCGCGTAGAGCCGCCTCAGGTCGAGCTGGAGCAGGAGGCAGCAGAGGCCGAGCGTCATCACGTTCGCCGCGGCCAGGTAGCGCCAGACCCGGCTCGCCGCCTCGGGGAACGTGTACTCCGCGCCGCCGAGCCACGAGTTGATCTGGAGGAACTGGTCCATCGCCGCCTGGGGCCAGAACGTGTAGCTGAACGCGGGCAGCACGAAGTTCAGCGTGAGCAGCGTGAAGACGACCTGGAAGTTCCGGTACCGCTTGCAGGGCTGCCGCCAGAACGCGATCGGGTTCATCGGTCCACCTCCCGCGAGAGATTCAGCGCGTACCTGAAGGCCCTGGCCTCCACGCCGGGCAGGGCCTCGCGGTAGCAATACTCGAGCGGCGCAGACCGGACGCGCTCGAACCCGTAGGCCGGGTAGAATTGCCAGGCCAGCGTCGTGTCGGTCGTGACGAGGACCAGCTTCGCGCCGGCGCCGCGAGCGCGCCGAACGAACTCGTCCATCAGGCGCCGGCCGATCCCCCGGCCCTGGGCCGAGCCGCGCACAGCGAAGAGGAGGACCTCGCAGCAGGGATCGACCCGGGGCCGGCCGAAGAGCTCGAAGACCGTGAGGTCGCGCGCCACGTCGAGCAGGAACCTCCGCGCCCGCGGGCTCGCGTGGTACCGGCCGAGCAGCAGCCCGGGCACGACCCGCGCGAGCAGGACCGTGCCCGCGGCCGCGACGCGACGCGCCGCGAACCCGGTGTACCCGACGAGGATCCCCACCACCTCGCCGCCGTCGAGCGCGACCACGGTGTCGTTCGAGAACATGGTCATCCCGCGCAGGACGTCGCGGACCAGTGCGGGATCGGCTTCGTCGATCATCGGCCAGTAGGACGCGTGGAAGGCGTCGGCATATGTGCGGCACGCGCCCGCGAGGTGGTCCCGCTCGTCATAGGACACGATGTCGATTCCGGTCACGACCCATCCCCTGGTCCGAAGGTGCCACAGCCGTGCTCGTCCGTCACTGGTTTCTCCATGGCTCGATGCGAGGCCGGTTGCCCGGGCCGAGTGATCTGGTCATAATGGTCCTATGCAGAAGACGTCACTCGCCGAGGCAAAGGCCCATCTCTCGGCCCTGGTGGATGAAGTGGAGCACCACAACGAGCGAATATTGATCCTCAGGCACGGGAAACCAGCGGCAGCGATCGTTCCGGTCGATGTCGCCATGCCGGCACGGCGCCGTCTGTCCGGACCCGAGATCGAGGAGCTGTTCGCCGGGCTGGGCACGACGGAGTCGCAGACGAGCGCGGTGGAGGATCTGCTTTCGGAGCGGCGATGAAGCTCGTGCTCGACGCCTCCGTCGCCGTAGCGGCCGCGCGGCCGAACGAGCCTTTTCATGCGGCGTCGAGGGCGCGCGTCGCACGGGTCCTCTCGGGCGATGACGAGATCGTCGTGCCGGCGATCTTCCCGATCGAGGTCGGCGCATCGCTGGCGCGCGGCGGCGAGCCCGCGACGGCAGTGCGTGCGTATGTCGATGCGCTGGTTTCCGTCGCGTCCGCCGTCACGACGCTCACTCCCCCGCGCGCACGAGAAATCCGGGACCTGGCGATCGCCTCGAAGCTCCGTGCCGCCGACGCTGTATACGTCTGGCTCGCGGCCGAAGAAGCAGCTCCCCTGTGCACGCTCGACCGGGAGATGGCGGACCGCTGCGGAGCCTTTTGCCACGTGATCGCACCCTGACACCAGTCTACGAGGAACGCGGAAGGAGCAGGACATGAAGCAGTGCACGACGATGGCAGTGCTCGCGGCGGTGGTGACGTGCGCAACGGCCGCGCTCGCCGAGCCGTCCGGCCGCCACCCGCTGACGGTCGAGGGCCTCTGGGCCGTGAAGCGCGTCGCCGACCCGCAGGTCTCGCCTGACGGCCGGAACGTCGCCTTCACCGTGACGGCTTACGACATGGAGAAGAACGCGGGCAACTCGGACGTCTGGCTCATGCCGTCCGGCGGTGGACGTCCGCGTCAGCTCACGACCTCGGACACGAGCGACACGAGCCCTCGCTGGCTCCCCGACGGCACGGGGCTGCTCTTCCTCTCGGGCCGGAGCGGTAAGACCCAGGTCTGGCTGCTCCCGATGGACGGGGGAGATGCGCGGCAGATCACGTCGCTACCGGCCGGTGCGAGCGGCTTCTCCGTCGGCGCGAAGGGGCGACACCTGCTCGTGACGACCGACGTGTTCCCGGACTGCACGACCCTGGCGTGCACGCAGGAACGGCTCGACCAGCAGGCGAGCTCGAAGGTGAAGGCCCGGGTCACCGACACCCTGCTGTTCCGCCACTGGGACACATGGCGCGAGGGCATGGTGAGCCACCTGTTCGTCGTGCCGCTCGACGGCGGCGAGCCGCGCGACCTGATCCATGGCGCGCTCGACTGCCCGCCCATCGCGCTCGGGTCGAGCCACGACTTCGTGCTCTCGCCCGACGAGACCGAGGTGGCGTACGTCGCCAACACGGACAAGGGCGTGGCATGGTCCACGAACAACGACGTGTTCCTCGTCCCGATCGCGGGCGGAACGGCCAAGCGCCTGACGGCCGGCCGCGGCAACGACTTCGGGCCGCGCTACTCGCCAGACGGCCGGTCCCTCGCGTACCTGTCGATGGAGCGGCCGGGGTTCGAGGCCGACCGCAGCCGCCTCGTGCTCTACGACAGGGCCGCCAATCGCCACACGGTGTTGACCGATCGGCTCGACCGGTCGATCGACGACTTCGTGTGGGCGCCCGACTCGGCGTCGATCTTCTTCAACGCGGCCGACGCGGGACGGATGCCGGTCTGGAGCGTCTCGGTGCCGCGAGGTCGGGTCTCGAAGGTCATCGAGGGATCGGTCAACGAGGGGCTCGCCGTCCTGCCGAACGGACGGACGCTGGTCCTGCTCCGGCAGACTCAGAGCGTCCCCACTGAAGTCTTCCGGGCCGACGTCGACGGCGCGAACCAGGTCCAGCTCAGCCACGTCAACGACGAGCTCATGTCGCGCATCGAGATGGGCGCGGTCGAAGAATTCTGGTACCAGGGCGCGGGCGGCGACCGGGTCCACTCGTGGCTGATCCGCCCTCCGGGGTTCCAGCAGGGCCGGAGGTACCCGCTCGTGGTGCTGATCCACGGCGGTCCGCAGGGGAGCTGGCTCGACACGTTCCACTACCGCTGGAACACGCAGATGTTCGCGGCGCCGGGCTATGTGGTGATCGCGATGGACTTCCACGGGAGCACGGGCTACGGCCAGGACTTCACCGACGCCGTGTCCCGCGACTGGGGCGGCGCGCCGTACGAAGACATCATGGCCGGCGTCGATCACGCGGTCTCGACCTACGACTTCATCGACCGCGAGCGCATCGGCGCGGCCGGCGCGTCGTACGGCGGGTTCATGATCAACTGGATCCTCGGCCACACGGACCGGTTCGACTGCCTGATCTCCCACGCCGGCCTCGCCGAGCAGTGGAGCATGTACGGCGAGACCGAGGAGCTCTGGTACCCGGAGTGGGAGTTCGGCGGCATGCCCTGGGAGCACCCGGAGCTGTTCGACCGGTTCTCCCCCATGCGGTATGCGGGAAACTTCCGGACGCCGACGCTCGTCGTGCACGGCGAGCACGACTACCGGGTGCCGTACACCCAGGGGCTCCAGGTGTTCACCGCGCTCCAGCGCCGGGGGGTCCCGTCGCGCCTCCTGTTCTTCCCGGACGAGACTCATTTCGTGGCCCGCCCGCAGAACGCGAGGCTCTGGTGGACCGAGGTCCACGGCTGGCTCCGGCGCTTCCTGGGGCCGTGATCAGGGCTCGCGCAAACCTTGACCACTCGATACCGCGGCTGGTAACGCCAGTAAATGTGGACTCGAACGAGCGGCGGGGATCCGACCGGAAGGTCATCGCCCTCCCTGTGACCGTCAGCGTCGGCGCGGCGAAGCTGCGTTCCCACACGGCCGAGGTGGGGCGGCGGGGCGTGTTCGTCGTCGCCGAGCGCCCGTGGCCACGCCGGAAGCTCGTGAGCCTCGTCCTCACAATGCCCGATGGCCGCGAGTTCGAAGTCCACGGGATGGTCGCCAGGACCGTGACGATCGAGGAGTCCCAGCGCGCCGACATGCCGCCCGGCATGGGAGTCCAGTTCTACGGCCTGAGCCGCCTCGCGCAGGAACGGTGGGACGAGTTCTTCGATCACACCCCGCCGGGCGCGGTCCGCGGGCATGCCGACGGTGTCGCGCCGCGCGAGAGGGCGCCGTCGCTCGTGATCATCCCGACGGGCAAGGAGCCGCCTGCGCCCGGCCAACGCCGCTCCGAGCCGCCGCCGGACACACTCCCCGCCGACTCCGAGGACCAGGGGCCTCCTGAGGACGAGCGTCAGGGCGTGGCTCCGGCGCAGCCGGTCGAAGAGGTGGACGAGTCGATCGAGGAGCTCGACGAGGACCTGCTGGTCGAGGAAGACGAGGGACCGGTCCGCCACGACGAGGAGCTGCTGGTCGAGGAAGACGAGGGACCGGTACGCCACGACATGGACGGGCCGACGGTCATCATGGACCTGCCCGACGAGCTGCGCGAGCCTCCTGCCGAGGTCGGGCTCCCGTATGCCGCGACGCACCCTGCGAACGTGGCGATCGAGGACGTGCAGGCCCCGACCGCGAGCCTCGATCCCGTGCCGGTTGCGCAGAACCCGGAAGGCGAGCTCCGGACCACCATCGCGCCGAGCCGGAAGGGCCGCACACCTCCCGAGTGGGTGGTGCCGCAGCAGGGTGTCTGGCGCCCGGACGCCGGCCGCGCGCCGATGGTCCGGCAGTCAGCGCCTGGGCAGACTCCGCTCGAGTGGGGCCCTGGCGGGTGGTCCGGTGGCGAGCCACAGGAGCCGCCGCGACGGAGCGATGTGGCCGGCTTCCTCCCGCCCTCCCCTCTCGTCTCCGATGACTCGACGGGGACCGTGGTGTACCGCATGGCTCTGCCGACGGTGGAGGCGCTCCTGGGCTTCGCCAACACCGCGCTCGTCAGCAAGGGCGTCTTCGTCCGGACCACCCAGCTCAGGCCGCAGGGCACGCCCGCCGTGGTCTGCATCGTCCACCCGATGAGCGGCGACGAGTTCCACCTCCCTGGCGAGATCGTGGCGGAGCGGCCCGCACGGCCCGGCGTCGCGGTCGGGTTCCACGGCGTCACGGACCGAACGGTCGCCGACTTCCGGAACTTCATCGTCCTCGGCATCCCCGAGGAGGACACCGGCATCAACGCACCGGTCGAGGAGCCGGCTTTCGGGGACGGCGACGAGGTGTTGACCATCATCAACGCCTCGTCGCGTCACGACGCACCGGCCGCGAGAGACGTTCCGCGCGAGAACACACACGACGTCAAGCTCAAGGACATCATGGTCGTTACGAGCACGGGCCTGCCCATGCTCGATCCATCGTCGCTCGGACGGACCCAGGAAGTCTCGCTCGAGGAGCTGTTCGGTCCGAAGGGTGAGAAACGGTAGCTACGGCCGCTTGCGGCGCCAGGTGAGGACCAGGCCGAGCCACGCGAGGAGCATGAGGGCCGTCGCGTCGCCGCGCGCCGCGGCCGCGCCGGCGCGGCAGTCGCATGCCGAGCCGCCGGCGAAGCCGGGTGTCACGTCGTCGTACCGGTAGTTGGGGTCACGCTCGCCTTCATCGACGCGGCCGTTGTGATTCTCGTCCTCGTCTCCGTCCCTGACGGTGCCGTCGTCGGTATCGGGATCGAGGGGGTCGGTGGTGGTGGTGGGATCGGCGTCGGGGATGAAGTACCCGGCCTCGACGTCGGTGTCGTCATCGGGCTCGGTGATCCCCATCTCCGTGCCGTCGAACAGCCCGTCCTGGTCCGAGTCCGGGTCCAGGGCGTTGATCCGGCCGTCGCCGTCGGTGTCCTGGTTCCAGTCGGGCTCGGAGCCGTCGGGCACGCCGTCGTCGTCGGAGTCGGCGTCGTTCGGGTCGGTGCCGTACTCCTCCTCGATGTAGTCGGGCAGCCCGTCGCCGTCGGTGTCCACCTCGAGGCAGTCGATGACGCCGTTGCCGTCCTCGTCCGGGAAGCCTTCGTCGACATCGCCGTCGCAATCGTCGTCGATGGTGTTGCAGAGCTCATCGGCGCCGTGGTGGATGTCCGGATCGAGCGGCTCGCAGTCGGTCTCGTCGGGGTCTCCGTCGTCGTCGTCGTCATCGTCGGCGCAGTCGGCCACGCCGTCGTCGTCGGTGTCCTCGAAGCCCTCGTCGGCCACGCCGTCGCAGTTGTCGTCGATGCCGTTGCAGACCTCCTCGGCGCCGTGGTGCACGTCGGGGTCGTCCGGGGCGCAGTCCGTATCGTTCGGGTCGCCGTCGCCGTCGTCGTCGCCCTCGAGGCAGTCCGGGACGCCGTCGCCGTCGCTGTCGGGGAAGCCCTCATCGATGTCGCCGTCGCAGTCGTCGTCCACGCCGTTGCACAGCTCGGGGTTGCCCGTGAAGACGGCGTCGTCGAGCGGCTCGCAGTCCGACTCGTCCGGGTCGCCGTCGCCGTCGCTGTCCGGATCCCTGTAGTCGGGGATGCCGTCGGAGTCCGTGTCCACGGCCTCGGTCTCCAGGTCGTCGTCGCCCGCCTCGATCTCGTCGGTGAGCGTGTCGTTGTCGGAGTCGGTGTCCAGGGCGTCGATGATGCCGTCGTCGTCGGTGTCGATGCGGAGCCCGCCGTCGGTCTCCTCGTAGTCGCCGATCCCGTCGTGGTCCGTGTCCTCGTCCTCCGGGTTCGTGCCGGTGACGCAGTTCTCGACCCAGTCGAGGAGGCCGTCGTGGTCGGTGTCCGCGCTCCCGTCGACCGCGGTGAGCGTGATGTCCATGCTCACCGTGGTATCGACGTAGGCGTAGGTGTCGAGGTACGCCATGTTCCCCTTACCGAGCGGGTCGCGCGTGGCGAAGGCGCCCCACGCGCGCGCGTTGCCCGGGGTCCTGGCGCCGTGCGGTCGCGCGGCGAGGGTGTATGCCTCGGAGTCGAGCCCGTCCTCGGGAGGCGTGGCGGGGCTCGTGTCGCCGTTGGGCATGGCGATGTCGCCCGCCTGTACTCGCGTGTCGTCCCAGAACATGCTCAGCGGCCGGCGCGCCCTGGCGTCGTCGACCTCGAAGATCCGCATGCCGGGATA
>Ga0233425_10007562_pt1 | contig 15173 bp, 6 predicted proteins | sample Watercolumn_Towu_2_FD_181712 | JGI IMG/M metagenome (GOLD analysis project Ga0233425, IMG submission 181712) | Freshwater microbial communities from Lake Towuti, South Sulawesi, Indonesia - Watercolumn_Towuti2014_140_MG | ecosystem: Environmental > Aquatic > Freshwater > Lake | place: Indonesia...
TTCGTGCGGCCCAGTATCGGGTCATGGGTGAGTTACGGACTGGGCACCGAGAACCAGAATCTGCCGGCATTCATTTCGATTTGTCCGACATTGGCCCATGGCGGAATCAACAATTGGGGCGCGGCCTTTTTGCCGGCCGCTTTCCAGGGTACGCCACTCGGAAACGCCAGCGTGCCCTCCGATAAGGCGCGCGTAAAGTACATTGAGAACCCTTGGCTGCCCCGCGAAGTGCAGCAGCGGCAGCTGGAACAACTGTCGCAGCGCAACCGGGAACATCTGCAGCGTTTTGGCGCCGATCCGACGCTGGATGCCCGCATTCGGTCCTTCGAGCTGGCATTCCGCATGCAACGGGAAATGCCGCAGGTCGAGGACCTGTCGGGCGAATCGGCGGCAACGCTGCGGTCGTACGGCATCGATCAGCCCACGACGGCGAATTTCGGACGGATGTGCCTGCTGGCGCGGCGGTTCGCGGAAAGGGGCGTGCGCTATATCCAGGTCACACACAGCGACAACAAGGTGCAATGGGATCAGCATAGCGATCTCAAGAACGGCCACGAGAAGAACGCCGCCGAAGTCGATCTGCCGATCGCCGGGCTACTCAGCGACCTGAAGGCTCGAGGAATGCTGCACGATACGCTTGTCTGGTGGGGCGGCGAGTTCGGTCGCACGCCGACCGTCGAAGGCAGCAACGGCCGGGACCACAACCCCGAGGGATTCACCATGTGGCTGGCCGGCGGCGGCGTGAAACCGGGTTTCCGCTACGGAGCCACCGACGAATACGGTTTCTTTGCCCGTGACGACAAGGTGCATATCCACGACCTGCACGCTACGCTGCTGCACCTGTTGGGATTGGATCACGAGCGGCTTACCTATCGTTACGCGGGACGGGATTTCCGCTTGACGGACGTCCACGGGGAAGTCGTTCATCCGATCATGGTCTGAGTTCGTAAAGTTCGCCGGTTTTTCTGCAGAAAACGTCGGCAAAACCCGTTGTTCGAAAGAGCCCGGCTATGCGCGTCGCGGCAGCTGGGTGAATTGGGAGGCACTGGCAAAGGAGCGAAACAGGTGAAGATCACTCCATGGCGTCCGGTACCAGTAACTTCCAGCGGCGAGTCGATCGCAGCTACAAAAGCTCCCATCGCCGATGCGACTCTCATCCCAGGTGCCGATCCCGGTCTGGAGACCGTACTCTTGATTCACGGCACGTTTGCCAACAGCAGCGAACGGGCAGAGGGAGATTGGTGGACGCCGGGAAGCGAATTCTGCCGGGACGTTGATCGGCGGCTGCGGGAAAAGGGTTCTGTCGCACGGTGCTGGAAACATTTGAAATTGTCGACAAGGGCGTTCGCGGAGGGCGAATCATCCAGCCAGTTGCCATTTGCCTGGTCAGGGGAGAACAGCGAGAAGGCGAGGCGGGAAGCCGGGCGGGCATTGGCGGCCCGTTTACGAGCCTTGGAACAAGATTCTCGTATCGTTTGCTATCACCTGGTCGGGCATTCGCATGGCGGCAATGTGATTCTCAACGCGCTTGATGGAATGCCGACCCGGCCGCGGAAGCTCGGACAGATCATCACGCTCGGTACTCCTGTGCTCTATTTCCGGCACTGGGAATCTCTGGACTACCGCTGGATCTCCGTACCGGTTTACTCGGCGCTGATCTGGGGCTGCGCCTGGGTCTGTCGCAACTGGCCGGGTTACGAATGGATGGCCTGTCTGGCGGCGGCATTCGTCATCATTACGATGGGGGGCGAGCTGATCCGTTCGCGATCGCGCATCACGCGCCGCCATCAACGCTATTACGGTTCAGGGCGCGCGAGTGCCTTCGTTTTTGCCAGTCCGCAAGCCGAGAGCAAAGGCCAGGCCGCTTCGCCCTCGAACGTCGCCGCCGAAGCGAACGTGGTCGCCGAAGCGAACGTGGTCGATGAGGCGATCGCCGGGCTGCTGGCGGCGCAGCAGATCACGCGCCAGCCGGGGAAGTTCATTCGACAGTTCATGCAGCCCAAGCGGTTCAACGACTTTGCCGTACCGGTGACTGAGCCGCCGCCGGTCGATTATCGCAGCCAGATCAAAGAGACGGTGGCCTACCGATTACTGCGGTCGATTCAGGCGAGCCGTCCTCAAGCGCCGGCGATCATTCAATCCACCGTCGCGGACGAGTCCGCCGAACCGGCCGGCGAGAAGGAACCATCGCTGCTGCGAACGCTGCTCGACGCGGCAGCGACCCTGTTGCCGCTGCGTTCGTTTGCCATCATCGTGCTCTGGGTTTGCGCCACTCTGCCGTTCCTGGTACTGAAGATCTCGATGGGCCTTTGCTCGGCGATTGCCAAGGTCACCGGCCGACTGCTCGCGCACGGGTTCGTGCGAGGCACGCACTATCTGGGCCGGATTTCGCTGCCGTTCCTGGTGCGCAAAGCTGTTTTTGGAGCTGACTCCGGAACGTTCGTGCGCGTGAGTACGCACCCGCCGGGTGTGGACAGCCTGGAACCGATCAGCGACGCGCTGCTGCGCGAGGCGACCGCGATCAGCTCCAAACTCAGCGACCAGACCGGCCAGGCGCTGAGAACGGTCATTTCGTCGACGGATGTTTTCGCCGTCAAGTCGCGAATCGTTCAGGCGTTCGCCAATCCGACGATGGCTCACAGTTTCTACTATCAATCCGGGGAAATCCGCGAACGAATCGTGCGGTTGATCGACGAAGTGCGATCGGAAGGCAGTGAGGAACTGCCGACGCGGCGAGGCGATGCGGGGGCCGTGTCCCGATTCGCGAATTCTCGCGCAGCGTAACCTGCGAGAGTCGCGACATCGATCTGCTGGGGCGCCCTACTTATTGTCCGTTTGTCGCTGAGGCCGGCTCAATGCGGAGAGCAGTTCCTGGAAGGCTGCATTCGCGCGCAAGGCGTCGAAATTCGGATCTTGTTCGAGTTGTTCGGCGTTCTTGAACCCCAGTTCGATTGCCCTTCTCAGGCTTGCCAGGCAGGCGTCGACCCATGGGTCGACCGGCATCTTGTCGGCGGACATCTGCGAAATACAACAGCCCAATTCTCCCGCGGCCGCCAGTTGTTGTCGTGGGTCGTCGGGCCACAGTTTCGAGCGTTCCCGGATCACCGCGGCCGCTTCGCCAGGCCTGGCGAGCGAGCGGAGGGTGGAGGCGAGCATTTGATAGTGATTGTCGAGCCATGTCCTGCGGAGTTCCGGCTGCTTGTCGTAGGCGATTTTCTGATGGTGGACGGCGAGTTTGAAGTACTCCAATGCCTGCAAATGGTCCTTCGAATCGTTGAATATGCAGCCGATATTATGAAGTAATCCGCCGACCATCGCCTGTCGGCCCAAGTTGTCCGGTTCCGCCGGCAGAAGTTTGCGTCGATAGATTTCCAGGGATTCCTGCCAGCACGGCAGCGCCTCGGTGGAATTGCCGCTCGCGTAGTGCGTGTCGCCACTCGCCTTCCATGATTGTCCCAACAGGACCAAGATCTCCAGATTGTCGGGGTTGTCACCGTGCACCGTCTGTAATTCCGATCGTGTGCGGTCGAACCACAACAGGGCCGTTGCCCACTCCTGCGCCTCGAAAGCCAGTTCACCTCGCGCCAGGCACGCGATCGCGCAGGCGACGGCGACACGTCCGGCGGTTTGCGGCGCGGGGCGCAAGTTTGTCCAGTACTGGACTTCCTCCTCTCGTAATCGTGCCGATTCGGAAGGGCGATTGGCGTTGATCAGCTCCTGCGCCAAAGTCTGAAATGTGCCGCTCAACGTATCGATGTGCGCCGGATCGTGGGGAAGGGCGTTGACCTGACGCTGCCAGACTTCCAAGCCACGCCGATGGGCTGCGAGTGCTTCCTGCAGTTTGCCGTCGGCGGCGAGCAGCTTACCGATGGTGTGGTGGGCGCTGCCCAGGTCGCGCCAGGCGCTCGTTGAACGGGGTTGCTTGAGGATGACTTGTTCCAGAGCCGGAACCGCCTCCGTCAATGTCGCGATCACATCCGACGGCTGTTCCAAGGCCAGGAACATGCGGGACAGGTTTGTAAGGTGGCTGGCATAGAATCGCCAGAATTGATCGATCTCCGGAGCCAGCTCAACTGCCTTTTTCTGGTGCCGAGCTGCATCCTGCAGAGATTGTCGCGCCTGATCGAACTGTCCCGCGCGGGATCGAAAATAGCCGATGCCGTCACATACCGATCCCAGAGCACTATGATGACGGGCAACCTCGGGTAGATCCTGAACCAGTCGTTCGAGAAGTTCGCGAGCCCGCTCGTAGTACGGCAGAGATTCGCCTTTTTCCGGAAGCCGGTATTGGATTGTGTTCGCCAGATCGAGATACCCTTGAGCCAGGTTAGATCGGAATTCGGTGACGGCCGGATTTTCCGCGACGAGTTTTTCCCAGGCGTGGATTGCCTCCATGCGGGTCTCGTAGGCCTGCTCGTCTTGTTGCAGGTAGTTCTCGTAGACCAGAGCCAGATTGAAATAGTGGTTTCCGAGAAACACCTGATATTCAACGGTCTGTGGATCACCCTGGACGGCCCGTTGTTCGAGGGCGATCGCTTCGCGAAACGCGGCTGCCGCTTCGGCGTATCGGCCACTTCGCGTCAACAGCCCGCCGCGGGTATCGAGAATTCCGGCCAGCGCATGGCAGCGGTCGGGCTGTTCGGGTGCCTCGTCCAGGCGGCGCTGGCAAATGGCCAGCGCGGTTTCGGCATACTGGTTCGCTTCCTTGAACCGATGCACGTCGCTGAGCACCAGTGCCAGGTTTCCAGTGACATCGGCCAGACCACCCTGCAGGGCGTGACTTGCCGGGTCGCGATCCAAACGTGGTTGGATCAGCCGCAGCGCTTTCTCGTAGGCCTCGATCGCTTCCTCGGATTTTTGTTGCTCCATCAACAACTTCCCGGTGTTGTTGTAACAGGTCGCCAACATCCGCGCCACATCGATGTCGTCGGGGGTCTCCTGCAGAATCTCCTCATAACGCCGGGTGGCTTCGCGATACGCAACGACGGCCTGCGCCTTGGAATCGATGACTCCGGTGATCGAGGCGACGCGGAAGCTGGCTCTTGCCAGGTCCCGTCTCAGCTCCGGTTCATCGCGCCATTCGTCGGCGAAGGCCCGATAGTACTGCAACGCTTCCTCCAGGAGCTGTTTGCGGAGTGGCTGCATCCCCGGGACGCGCAGCAGGCGATTTTCGCTGACCAGGTTGAAGGCACGATCGATGGCGTCCCGAGCCTGCTGGAACCCGGCGCGCGCCAGCGCCGCCTGCTGCCTGGCTCGCGACTCGCTGTCCAAAGCTTCTCGCCGCGCAGCCTCCTTTTTATTACGCTCGCGAATCGCCGCTGCCTCCGCCTGCCGGGATCGGACCAGTCCCCAAGTTGTGCTGACGATGCTGACGATCAGTGCCAGCAGCAGCAGGGAGCCGACAAGCACACCGCGATAGTGGCGGCGCACGAATTTTCGCAGTCGATAGGCTGCGCTGGGCGGTCGAGCCTCGACTTCGGCATCGTCCAGGTACCTCTGAATGTCGCGCGCTAGCGCATTCGCCGTCGGATAGCGGCGGTCGCGCTGCTTCTCCAGACACTTCATCACGACCCAGTCTAACTCGCCGCGCAATAGGGCCATCAATTTCCGCGGCTCCGTCTGCCGCACGGCCGCCAGAGACGGCAAGGATGCATCGGTCGAAAGCCGAGTGCTCGGTTTAGAAGGCTCTTCCTCCTGCAAGATCCTCATCATCTCCGTGATCGCGGCCTTCTTCAGACGTTGCGAGTCGAACGGGCGCAGGCCGGTCAGCAGTTCGTACAGAATCACTCCCAACGAATAGATGTCCGCGCGAGTGTCGATGTCCGCATGGGAATATCCAGCCTGCTCGGGCGCCATGTACTCCAGAGTGCCGACCACTGCGCCGAAGTCCGTCGACATCGTCGCGTCAGTCAGCTTGCCAGCGGTTGCTTTGGCAACGCCGAAGTCGATCACTTTGGGCAGCGGCCGGCCGTCCACCGACGTGACCAGAATGTTGGCCGGCTTGAGATCGCGATGCACGATCCCCTTCTGATGCGCGTGCTGCACCGCATGACAAATCGGAACGAACAGGTCCAGCCGTTGACGCGGTGTAAGCCGCGCGTCGTCGCAGTACTTTGTCAGCGGCAGGCCATCGACAAGTTCCATGACGAAGAACGGCCGACCGCCGGCGGTCATGCCGCCGTCGAGCACTCGAGCGATGTGGGGATGATCCATCAGCGCCAGGGCCTGACGTTCCTGCTCGAATCGTTGCAGTACGACTCGAGAGTCCATGCCTGCCTTGATCAATTTCAGCGCCACCGTCCGCTTGACCGGGTCGAGCTGCCTGGCCACCCAGACCTCCCCCATGCCACCTTCACCCAGCCTGCGCTGCAACTTGTACCGGTCGGCGATCAGCGCGCCTTCCGAGAGCAGCTCGGATTGAAGCTGCGTTGATGGCAGGTTTTCGGATGCCGATGTATGCGCGGGGTCGACGGTGTTGCCGGCGCGTAGGGAGCTTGCCGCCGCCAGTCGCGCTTCGACCGCCGCGCGGAGTTCCACCTGACCCTGGCAAGCCTGATCAAGAAAACGAACGCGCTCCGCCGCATCCCGAGCAATCGCCTCCCGAAAGATTCTCTCTACGTCCGACATCTTGGACCCATCAAAATTCCCGTCTCGCGCCTCCCGTTCCCCGTTCCCCGTTCCCCGCTCCCCGTTCTCACCGCAGCGCTTCCAGCAGTTGTTCGATATCGCGCGTCGTATTATATCCGTGGATGGCGATCCGCAGTCGTCCGGCGCTGCACATCAGGTGAATGCCGCGCTGCCGCAGTTCGCGGTGCAGCTGTTCGGCGTTGGGATGTTGGAAGGCCAGGATCCCGGCGCGGGGCGCTTCGGGGTGGGTGAGCAGTTGGATTGGAAGCTTGCGCAGACCGGTCAGGCATTGTTCGACGAGCGGCGACGCGGCGGCGTTGATCGCGGCGACACCGACGTGACGAATGTAATTCAGCGCGGCGCGCGTGGCATAGATGGCCGGGAAATTCGGCATTCCGACCGCAAAGCTGGCTGCCCCTGGTTGGCTGACGGCACGTTCGAATCGTTCGGCGCCGAACGGTTCATGCAGGTGGTACCAGCCTCCGGCCTGCGCGGTCAGTTCTTGCATCCGGGCACGAGGTACGCCGACCAGTCCGCCACCATGCGGGCCGAGGATCCACTTGTGGGTACTGCTGACGATCCAATCGACGCCGCGCAAATCGAGCGGAATGCGTCCCAGCGCCTGCGTGACGTCGACGGCCACTAATGCCGGGGAGCTGCGCCGCACAGTGTCCAAGAATTCAGGAAGCTCCAGGCGGAAACCATTGTAGAAGCTCACCAGAGACGTGGTGACCAGCCGGGTGCGCGGTCCCAGGAGCGGCAGCAGATCCTCGCAGCGCAGCGCCCCGTCTCGCGAGCGCCAGACGCGTGTCGCGGAAACTTCCCAGTTTTGCAGCCAGGGTGTAACTCCGGACGGGAAGTCGAGGTCGTTGACGACCACTTCGTCACCCGGTTGCAAGCGCAATGCCGAGGCCAGCAGATTATATGCCTCGGACGTACACGAGCAAACGGCGATCTCGTCCTCGGTTAATCCAAAGAACTCCGCGGTGAGGGCCTGCAGGCTGCGCAATTCCGCGAAGTGCCGGTCGCGCCCGTCCATGCCGAGTTGTTTGTCGGCGAAGTACTGGCGTAATGCGTCGCCAACGCAGAGCGGTACAATGCCTTCCGCCGCGGTATTCAGGTAGGTCATCTGCGCAAGCGTGGGGAAGTCAGACCGTCGCGATTCGGCAGTCAACATGCAGCAACTCCGGGTACTTGTGAGTGGGTGGCGGAGCCAACGTCGTTCATGGGCGAGGTTCGGCCTGATCGGCGAATTCCGTGGTCGAAGTCAGCTTGAATAGTTCGGGGGTGTGCGCGAGGCTCTGGCGGGTTATGGATCCAAGGCGCAGTGCGATCCGCAGCGATTCCGCACCGCGCTCGACGAGCCGTGCCCTCAATTTGTCAGCCTCGGCAGGCTCACCCTCGGTCGGCCGCTCGACGATTTCCAGTCCGCGCGACATGGCGAACGCCCAGATCCGGCTGCCATCCGGGTCATCGCTCGGGGTAACGGATTCGTCGATCTGTTGAAGGGCTTCTGCTGGCCGTCCTAGTTCCAGCAGCAGTTGGCACTTCAGTGCCAGGAAACGGTTATGGTTCATCGGATAGCCCAGGTCGATTGCGTCATTGACATATTCCAGTGCGCGGGAAAACTCTTTGATTTGCAGCTGCGCGATCGCAGCCGTAACATAGCCATTCGATAATGCCTGGATCACCGCGGGATGCCTGTTGCCTTTTCGGAGGAACTCGCGAGCGATGGTAATGGCTCGCTCCGCGTTTTTGGCCGCAACGGCGAATTCGCGTTGTTCGAGGGCGGCGTTACCGACATTCCCCAGCGCCGAGGCCAGGTTTACCTTGTGGATGTCGTTGTCAGGATCGACCTGCGCCAGTTGTTCGAAGACGCGCAGCGATTCGCCCGCCGAACGCGACGCATTCTGCCGGTCTCCGGTGGCCGAGTATAGCGCCGTCTGGTTGCCGTAAATCTGCGCCTTTTTGTGAAGATACCGGACAGCACCCGGTGAGTCCTCCAGCAATTCATCTACCCATCGATGCGCCCTGGCAAATTCTTGCGCCGCCATTTCGTACGATTGCATCAAAAAATGGAAATGTCCAAGTTGATCGGCGGCGTCTGCCATCTTAAGCCGGAGATTCTGGTCGTGCGGGTCTCTTTGCTGGAGCTGTCGCAGAATAGCGTCCGCCGCCGCGTAATTTCTGGCAACCTCGGACGCATGAAACTCGAACAGCAACGGTGCATCGGACGAGCCAATCTGGCTGACCAAAATGCGTTGATGGACGGTTCCCAGGTTTTGATGGCAGCTTGCCAGCAGTTCGAGCGCCAGCGGTTGGTTGCCTGACTTTTCGACCAAATGGCTGGAATAATCGATCGCGTCGGACAGTTGCCGCTGTGAATCTTCGAATCGCGACAGGTCGGCGTAAGCGTTGCCGAGGATCAGCAACGAGTCGACCAGTATGGCTGCCTCATCCAGCCGCACCGAAGAACCGGTTCTTAACTCCAGCAGAGCGAACTGGGCACATTGTTTGAGAATCCGTTCAGCCCTGGTTGCGTCCCCCGATTCCAGCAGCAATGTGCCGGCTCCGATGTGCGAGAGAAACCGTTGCCGTTGCACGCCCTCGTGGTGCGGAAACAGAGCCGCCGCGCTCTCGATGATGCTCAACGACTGCTGACTCAACTCCGCGGCAGATCGGGAGTCGCCCTGTCGGTGCGCAATCAACGCCAGGTTGTAAAGGCAATTCGCCAGATCGGCCTGGGCCTGCGAATTGTCACGCGCTGCACCGATGCGAGTTTCATGTAACGCGCGTGCCTGCTGGTATGCGCTCTGGGCATCATCGACGTTTCCGAGTTCCATCGCGACTTTGCCTAGTTGCTGATACGCTTCGGCAAGCCGCGCCAGGTGCGATTCATCGTCGCGTCCTTGCGTAGTGAGCTGGTGCGCAACCGATTCGTAGTAATCACGCAGGCTGGCCAGAAGCGTCTGGCGGGCCTCCCGCATTTCACGAGCTTTCCATCGCGGCTGGTCCAACACCGATTTTGTCAGTTCGTCGATTCCATCGAGGACCGTATCAAGTATCGCGTTGGTGGATTGCGTTTCCTTTTCCAGACGAACAATGAACTGTTGATTTCTTTCCAGGGCATCTTCCGCCTCCCGGGCCGCAATATCACGAGCGTTCAGGGCTTCGATCGCCTGATCTCGCTGGGTGATCGCCCAGACAGCCAGCGCCGCCACCAGCATCGTGCCGGTCACAAACACTCCCACCAGCGCCGCGGCGAAGCCGGCCGCGACCTTGTGGCGATGTACGACCTTGCGCAGCCGGTAAGCGACCGAAGGCGGTCGCGCTTCAATCGGTTCGTCCGACAAGAAGCGTTGCAGGTCGTCCGCCAGACTACTGGCCGATTCATAACGCCGCAGGCGATCCTTTTCGAGCGATTTGAGAACGATCCAGTCAAGCTCTCCGGCCAATATGCGTCGCAGTCGCTCGGGATCCGTACGCCGCTGCGCGGAAATAGCTCGCATTTGTTCGCCAGAATCGGCAAATCGCTGACTGGGCAATTGCGGATCGCGCTCGCGGATTTCCCGAAGCACCTGAACCAGGGTCTGCCCCTCCACCTTCGCCTGTTCCAGCGGAGTCGAACCGGTCAGCAGTTCGTAAAGCAGGACGCCCAGCGAGTAAATGTCGGCCCGCGTATCGACGTCCAACGGCGTCAAGTCGGCCTGTTCCGGACTCATGTACCGCAATGTACCCAGCAACTGGCCGAATTCAGTGCGCACGGTCAGATCGGAAAGTCCGTTCAGACTTCTGGCTTTGGCCAGGCCAAAATCGATGACTTTGGGAACCGCCCTGCCGTCGGCGACGGTAACCAGGATGTTCGACGGCTTGAGATCGCGGTGGATAATCCCCTTCTGATGGGCATGCTGTACCGCGTTGCAGACCGAGATCAACAATTCCACTCGCTGCTCAACGCTCAATCGAGCATCGTCGCAATACCGAGTGATCGGGATGCCTTTGACGTACTCCATCGCGAAATACGGTTGGTGATCCGACGTCGTTCCCGCGTCGAGGACTCTCGCGATATTCTCGTGGTTCATCAGCGCCAGCGTTTGCCGCTCGATTTCGAATCGTGCGAATCGATCTTTCGTGAGGCCGATACCGGCGCGGGTGCGGATTACCTTGATCGCTACCTGCCGCTTGACCGGCTGCAGCTGGTCGGCAAGCCAGACTTCGCCCATGCCTCCCTCGCCGATCAACTCCCGCAGTCGAAAGCGGTCACCGATCGTCTTTCCCCCGGAGAGCCGCAACGGCGTCGCGGCCTGGGTAGCGATGGAAAGGCAGTCCGCCGCGATTGCCACGGCCTCGCCGCCGAACTGGGCATAATCGGCTGCCTGGATCTTCTGCCGTTCGATCAGCCGATGTTCGACATCAATCGGGATCAATCGGGCAGCCAGTTCGGCGACTTGCTGAGCGCCGACGCGCGCAAGAAAATCCCTCAATTGCGGCGGCTGCCGCCGCAACATGACCGCGTCGTACCACTCCGTCTGAAATTCAGTGACCAACTTGTCGATCATTACAGAATTTACCCTGAACCGCAGATCCAAGAGACATCGAGCACCGCGAGGATCCGTTCCAGGATAATCGATCGCCATCAGCGGCAATACATACCGAGGCGAAAAGAGCCGATCGACGGGGAGCAGGTCGATCGGACCGATCTACATTGGGCGACAATCGGCTGGATTATCCGAACGCTTTGCTGACGACGCGTCCACCGTCGACGACTTTGATCGGCCGCCCGATGCTGCTCATGTTTTCCTGGTTGGCATCGATGTTCAGACCATGGCAGAGCGTCTGAAACAGGTCATTGACCGCCACCGGCTCGTCCTTGACATCCGCGCCTGCGGCATCCGTGCGGCCGATTACCTGGCCGCCGCGCACGCCGGCTCCGGCCAGTACTACGTCGAAAGCGCGAGGGTAATGATCGCGTCCGCCTCGTGGGTTGATTTTTGGCGTTCTCCCGAACTCACCCATCCATACCACCAGGGTCTTGTCCAGCAGGCCGCGTTGGCGCAAGTCGCGGATCAGCTGCGCGAAGGGACGATCGATGTCGCCGCACAGCTTGCGGCAGCGATCGAAATTGTCGTCGTGAGTGTCCCAATTGCCGGCCGTAACTTCGACAAAAGTCACGCCTGCCTCGACGAGGCGCCGCGCAAGCAGGCAGCCGGTCGCGAAGTCCCCCGATCCGTAAGCCTCACGAACCGTTGACGGCTCGCGATTCACGTCGAACGCTTCCATCCGCGAGCTCAGCACCATTTTCGACGCTTTGGCGTAGAGCTTCTCGTGATCGACGACCTGTTGCTTCCCGCCGCGATTGGCATAGTCGGTTTCAAGTCGCCCCAGCAGCCGCAGGCGGCGCTGGAAGCGCCGATCGTCCGTTGGCAACGTGGTGTTGTCGGGCAGCCGGTTTGGATCGCCGATCACGAACGGATCGTACTCCACGCCCAGGAACCCCGCCGAGTCATTGCCTTGTCGACCGCGGCCGACCCGCACAAAACTGGGCAGGTCAAAACTCTTGTCGGACAATTCTCGGGCCACCAGCGACCCGAGCGTCGGATATTTCAAGCTGGCGGTGGGCAGATATCCGGTGTGCAACAGGTAAGTGGCTCGCGGATGGTTGCCTTCCTTGCTGGTCATCGATCGAATCAGACACAGATCCTCCGTCACGCGGGACAGCTCCGGCAGGTTCTCCGAGAACTGAATCCCCTCGGTCTGTGTGTCGATCGCCTTGGTTTCCCCGCCATTCTCGTGCCCCGGCTTGGGAGAAAATGTTTCGAATTGACTGGGACCTCCCTGCATCCAGAGCAGGATGCAGGCCCTGCCATCCTTGCGAATCTGGTCGGCCTTCGCCGTGACCAGATCGCTCCAGCTCAAGAAACCGGCAGCGCCGGCCGACAGCGTAATGCGGCGAAAGAACTCGCGCCGGCCAACCGTATGGCCGTGACGCAATTCGATTTCGGTTTCCCGATGAATTTCCACGTTCATGTTGCAACTCCGTCTGGAGACTCGATTCCGATACTCGGTCGCTTCACCATCGCCTGCAGCGTTACGATCAGCGGCGATGCAGGAACTCGGTGGAATTGACCAGAGACCACAAGATGTCCTCAAATGCTTCGCCGCGGTTCCCGATCTCCCGAATGTACTTGCGGCAGACGTCAAGTTCCTCGTCGGACGGCTGCCGGGACAATCCACGCAGGTACAATTCAATGACCAACTCGTCGTCGTTCTTGATGGAGCCCAGCAACGAGGCGAGAATGCCGCGACGGGCATCCACGCCTTGCCGGATCAGGTTGTGATTCATCAGCACCAGTGCCTGCGGAATCGAGCCGGCGATTTCATCGCGTGGCGCACTGGGGTCGTACCCGAAGATGGAATTGAATTGAAATCGAGGCGATCGATTCATCATGGCGGGACGTGCGCCCGCCCCGGCCGGCACTCCGCTATCCGTGATTCCGAACAGATTGCTGATCTGGCTGAATATCTGGTCGCCGCGCAGCCGCTGCGGAACATTGGCCTGGAACGGAGCCGCATCGGGGTGGTGTCGAGCCAGACTGACGCGCTGGTAGGCCTCCGTGAGCATGATCGTATGGAACAGCCATCGCGTGTCGTAGCCGCTGTCGGCGAACCGGGCCGCCAGGTAATCGATGGTCGCCGGCGCGGTACATTGACGGTCCGGCCCCAGGTCATCGACCGGCTCGTAAAACCCCTCGCCGACCAACTCCGACCAGATGCGATTGACGTATGCCTTGGCGAACCAGGGGTTGCTTGTACTCGTGATCCATTCTGCCAAGGCGTCGCGGCGTTCGCTGTCTTTGGTGCCGGTCTTCAGGCTTTGACTGGTCAGAAAGAACACCGGCTGCATCACCGTTCCCCGCGCGCTCGGATCGTCCTTGTCGGGCATCCGATGTTCCGGAGTGCCGATCTGTCGCTGATTCGCATTGGGTCGACGGGGCATGAACTGTTCGCGGTCGTTGACCACCACGGTAAACTTTGGCGGCTGGGTACTCATATCGCGGCGGACGGCAACGCGTGGAAAAAACGCGGCCAATTCGTGAAACTGTTCCCGCTTCCAGCGATCGGTCGGGTGATCGTGACATTGCGCGCACTGGATCTGAATGCCGAGAAAAATCCGCGAAACTTCCGACACAACCTCTTCCGGCTTTCCGCCCTGCGCCATGATCAAGCCGGTGTTTCCACGTTCGGAAACGTCGCCAGTAGCCGTAATGAATGCCGTCGCGATCTGATCCCAGGATGCATTTCGGTTCAATTCGTCGGCCAAGTACTTCGCGCAGATTTCCGCGGAAAACAGCGCCCGTTCTTCGGTCTTGCGATAGAAAATCACGTCGCGCCAGTAGCGGCCCCAGTTTTCACCGAATCGGCTATCGTTCAGTAGCCGCTCGATCAACTCCTGTCGCTTATGGGCGCCGTCGTCGACGCTGAACAGAACCACGTCCTCGGGCGTCGGCGACTGGCCTAACAGGTCGAGCGTTACACGGCGAATGAACACTTCGTCATTCGCCAGCAGCGCACTCGGTCCGCTGCGAGGCAATTCCGAGGCCAGCATCCGATCGACACGTTCCGCAGCTTCGTTCGGCTGCACGCGATCCGATGCGGCACCGATGCCGGCTCCAGCCAGCCACCCGATCAAAATCGTCCCGGACAGAAATATCACGTTGCGCGCCATGACAGGCCTTTCGTCGAAATATCCTCAAAACGGCCGGATCGTCGTTTGTCTCCATCAGTGTCCGCAAATCGCCTCGCTCGTACCAGATCGATCCGGGAATTTCCCCTACGATATGCATTTAACCCCACCGATTTGCCCAAAGTTCCTCGAACTCGCTAAAGAAATATACCTGCCATTCGGCGAGCCGATTTTGCCGTTCGTGCCAGCTTTTTAGCGCATCACTCGGCGAGGGCAACGAAATCGGCGGGGCCTTGCCCCCGCCTGGAGAGCGGCAATGCAACCTCGGCCGGGCCGCGGCACCTGCTCTCCGGATTCGCACCCGCGAATCAGACCTGCTTTTTGCCGCCAACGACTCGACGGAATACAGACAATTTGCCAGGTCAGTCGCTAAGATACTGCCGTATGAGTAAGCAATACGACAATCTCGGACTGAAATTCCTGTTTCCGGAAAGCTGGTCGATTACCGAGGAATCGGCGAGTGGCTGGCCTCGCTCCGTCAGCTTGTCGACGCCCGACGGCGGATTCTGGGTGGCCCAATTGCACAGCGAAGGAGATCCCCGCGAGTTGACCATGCAGGCACTGCAGGCGATGCGGGACGAATACAAACAATTGGAGTCAGAGCCGTTCCTGGCGTCGATCGCCGGCCGGGATCTGCATGGTTTCGACATGCGGTTCTATTGCCTTGACTTGCTGGTAGGTTCGGCCGTCCGCGGAGTATCGGTGGGGCCTCGCGGTCGTTGGACTTTGCTGGTCATGTATCAAGCCGAGGACCGGGAATACGATCGGCTGCAGCCCGTGTTCGAGGCGATGATCAGCAATC
>Ga0233425_10007563_pt1 | contig 15173 bp, 14 predicted proteins | sample Watercolumn_Towu_2_FD_181712 | JGI IMG/M metagenome (GOLD analysis project Ga0233425, IMG submission 181712) | Freshwater microbial communities from Lake Towuti, South Sulawesi, Indonesia - Watercolumn_Towuti2014_140_MG | ecosystem: Environmental > Aquatic > Freshwater > Lake | place...
ATGAATTTCGTCTGTTTATATTTACTCGTTACCCGTTACTCGTTACTCGTTACTTGTCTCTACAACCAGATAGTTACTAGCTTTTGAGGCGATAACTTTAAAAACTAATTCTCCAGGACGGACTCTAGCTACCAACATCATTTTATTTTTTCGAAATAAAATGCCATTGGTAGTGTTGAAGAGTTGAAAAGTTTAAGAGTTTGACAGAATTTCTACTCAACTCTCATTCATGAAATATCCGGGCTAGGATAACGATAGACCATATGCGGATAAGCCTGTTCCGCGTGAAGTTGATGAGTTTCGATCATCTCTTCCATGGCTTGCAGAGGTCCTAGGCCGTCGCTGTGAATCGGATCGTGCAAGAGGAGGTACCCGCTTGCAGTGTGCAAATGAGGCAAGATGGTAGAGATGGCGTAGCGCGTCGATTCATAAGTTTTGCAATCGACGTAGGCGAGTAAAAATTTTTGAGCATGTTTTAATAAGGCGTGTGTAGTTTCTTGAAAGCGACCTTTAATAGGAATCAAATTGGTTAAACCGAGTTGAGCACTGCGTTCTCGTAAAGATTCGAATGAATCATTTTTAAAATCATTCGTCGTGAGAAAATCAAGAACTAGGTCGCCTGGCGGAATTCCCGCAAAAGTATCGAGCGCATAAATTTTTCCCTCGATACCTAATCTCTTGGCGACATTGGCCATAAAAATAGCAGTTCCTCCCTGATAAGATCCAAATTCAATAATATCGCCACATTGTGAAGGAAGACCATACTTCATGATGAGAAAAATATTCATCAACGATATTTCATGAGTGAGAGAGAGATCTTCAGCGAGCTTGAGACTTTCGCTAAAAATAGGATCTCGCTGCACAAAAGAGCGAATCACGTTGAATTGAAGACCCCAGCCGCGAGCGTAGCCTGCCACCACATTTCTGCCTTTGATGATTGAAGAAGGTTTTGGCTGATGAAAATCAAAGAGCGCTTGATCAACAGCATGTGCCTCCTGCGGGAGTTCAGCTAGTTTTTGAAATCGCGCAAAGTGAGGATGCATGTTGAAAGTCGGTTACATTTTCTCAACATGGATTAACGCTGCATCTTTTAAACGCAAGCTAAGACTATAGCCGCGAACCTTGATTTCAAGAGGGTCTCCAAGGGGTGCCTTGCGAACATACGTGATTTCAGTGCCAGACAAAAGGCCCATCTCTCGCAATTGTGTTGCAAGAAGGTGGTTTTGTGGTAATGCGCGAACGATGGCACGATCGCCCGGGTGTAAATCAGAAAGGAAGGATTGCATAAGTTTCAAATTTTCAATCGTTCTTGCTTTACCCAAATTTTTTTTGCTAAAGCGCGACTTAAGGCTAATCGGGTTCCACAAACATTACAGATGATTTGTCCTCCACGACTGAGCAATTGAATCTCTGCTTTTTCGCAAAAACCGACTTCACGTAAGCGGCGACAAATTTTTTCGCTCGCATCAAGACGATCGACTAATAACACAGGCCCGGACTCTGCTTCGGACAGGGGTTTTGACAACGACAAACTCATTGAGTGAGGATAGCAGTTTGAGACACGAATGAAAACAAAACATCGAGCTGAAAAATTTTCTGTAGCCTGTGGCCTGTGGCCTGTAGTCTCTTTTCATGATCGAAGAATCTTCCGTTTACCCCAGACGTTATGCGGTTGTTGGTAATCCCAATTGTGGGAAGACGACGCTTTTCAATGCGCTGACGGGATTGCGCCAAAAAGTTGGCAATTATCCTGGAGTTACTGTTGAAAAAAAATCAGGAACGTTCATTGGACAGCATGGTGAAAAAATTGAGCTTCTTGATTTGCCAGGAAGCTACAGTCTCAGCGCCCATGCGCCTGATGAGCGTGTGACGCGCAATGTGCTGTTGGGGCTGCGCTCCGACACGCCGCGGCCCGATCGAGTTCTTTGTGTGGTTGATGCTTCCCATTTGGAACGTAATCTTTATTTTATCACGCAAGTTTTAGAGCTTGGACTGCCAACAATCATCGCGCTTAACATGGTTGATCTTGCAGAAGCAGGAGGAGTTTTCATCGATGCAAAAAAACTTTCGGAACAATTGGGTGTGCCCGTTATTTCTTGTCAGGCACACCGTCGTGAGACGCTCTTGCCTTTAAAGCTCGCCCTGAGTCGCGCTGAGCTTTCAAGAAGTCCCTGGACGCTCCCTCTTCCATCAGCGCTGATGCGTGCTGTTGATGCCTTGGTCGCGAGTTCTCTTCGCGAGGCAGTCACAGACTCTCTGATTCGTGTAAAGACAGCACTGCTTTTATTGGCTCCTGATACGGAAATGGAATTACTAGCTGCAGAACTTCATATGAGCTCGGCGCTCGGAGTGGCTCTAGCACAGCGTGCGATGCTTGATCGTGAACTGCCTACATGGCGCGAGGATTTAATTGGCGTTCGTTACGATCAGATCAATAAAATCTGTCAAACATCTCAAGGGCGCGACACCATTGCCAACGATGCCACAACACATCGTCTCGATGAGATTTTAACACATCCTCTTTGGGGATGGGTTGGATTTTTGGGAATCATGAGTTTGATGTTTGTTTCTATTTTTGTGGTGGCTGCTTACCCGATGGCCTGGATTGAAACAGGATTTGATTTTTTAGGAGAGCTCGTTAAAGGAATTCTTCCTGCAGGGGATTTGAGAGACCTGCTCGCTGACGGCGTGATAGCAGGAATTGGAGGCGTGGTCACTTTTTTGCCGCAAATTTTAGTACTCTTCTTTTTTATCGGACTTCTCGAAGACACTGGCTACATGGCTCGCGCAGCTTTTTTAATGGATCGTGTGATGAGCAAAGTGGGACTGCATGGAAAATCCTTCATTCCACTCTTGAGCTCCTACGCTTGTGCTATTCCTGGTATCATGGCGACACGCACAATCGAAAATTCCAAAGATCGTCTCGTGACGATTTTAGTCGCGCCATTGATGAGTTGTTCTGCAAGGTTACCAGTCTACGCGTTGATGATTGCAGCACTTTTTCCAGCAGGGACTCTTTCTATATGGTTCAAAGGATTTCTCATGATGGGACTCTACCTCTTGGGAACCGTTGCTGCATTGGGTTTTGCATGGCTTTTTAAAAAAACGGTTTTGCGTGGAGAGACGCCTGTGTTCTTGATGGAGCTCCCACCTTACCGATGCCCGGCGTTGAGGCATGTGGGAATGCAAATGTTTTTCCGAGCAAATATGTTTTTGAAACGCGCGGGAACGGTGATTTTGGGAATTTCTATTCTGCTTTGGTTTTTGTCGAGCTTCCCTAAAGTAAAAATGGAAACGTCTTCTGCCGAGCCCGACAAGGCTGTACAGCTTGATCATAGCTACGCAGGACGCTTTGGTCATTTGATTGAACCGGTCATTGCGCCACTTGGCTTCGATTGGAAAATGGGTATTGGTCTTGTGGCTGCGCAGGCAGCGCGGGAAGTTTTTATCAGCACGTTAGCGATTATCTATCATGTGGAGGGAGATGAAAAAGAGGTAAAAGAAAACAGCGCTTCTCTTCGTGAAAAGTTACTACATGAAAAACGTTCGAACGGTCTGCCCGTCTACACGCCGCTGACCTGTCTCTCGCTCCTCGTCTTTTTTGTTTTTTCCATGCAATGCATCAGCACGCTAGCCGTCGTACGGCGCGAGACAAATAGCCTGCGCTGGCCACTCTTTCAATTTTGCTACATGACGGGAACGGCTTATTTAGTGGCGCTGCTGGTGTATCAGGGAGGGATGTTGTTGGGATTTCGATAGAGAAATTTCCTGGAAAATATGAATGCCTCATTCCAAACAATCATCGCGCTCGCGCTTGTTGCGCTGACAGTGATTGCTTTTCTTTATCGTTGGTGGAGAAACCGCACGAAGCCTGGCTGTGGAGGAGGATGTAGTTGTTCCTCTAACAAAATAAAAATTTCCTCTCATCGCAAACATGAAAGAAGAAAGACTCCGTAACATCGCATTCACTTATGCAAACGATGTTTTATGTGATGGTGCTGGAGCACAGTTGCAGCGGATCTCCTTATCATGAGTAAATCTTCTTTCAGCCCTTAGTCTTCAGCCATCAGCCCTTCAGAATGGCAATCCAGGTATGCCTAGACCGGCCGTCAATTTGCCCATTTCTGATTCACTCAATTTTTTGGCATCGGCCATCGCTTGACGAAGAGCACTGAGGATTAAATCTTCCAACATCTCGACATCGTCAGCAGAAACGACTTCGGGCGCGATTTTGAGAGATAAAATTTCGCCAGTTCCCGTAGCGGTGACAGTGACGCGACCACCTCCAGAGGTCGATTCTACCGTGCGCTGAGCAAGATCCTCCTGAATCTTAGCCATTTTTTTTTGTGCAGCAGAAGCTGCCTGCATCATTTTGTTTAAATTCATAAAAAGAAAATAGCCACAAAAGAACACAAAGAACACCAAGAATTTTTTAATTTTGAAGCTTTCTGTTGCTCATTCGAATATCATTTTTTGATGGAGCAGCAGAGACCGCGGCTAAACAATCTTGCTATCACTTATCACAACGAATCGCTCATGGATGGAGCTGGTTCTCAGCTTTGCCGCATCTACGGAATTTACGCACTGGCGCGAGAGTGGAATATTTTTTATTACCATTCGCCGCTCAAGCGCATTGGATATCAAGGAATTCTTGCCTTAGAAAAAAATGAAGAAAATTTAGCATTGCCAAAACGCTACAACGAAATTTTTTGTCTTCCTTCAGACTTAGAAAGTCCGCCAGATGCTGAAATCATCGATTTGCCCTTAGCTAATCAACAAACGCTCGCCTGTATCCGAGAAGCTGCAGAAAAAAATCCTAAAAGATTTTTTTTAGTCAGAATAGCTGCTGCCATGACGATACTGAGGAACAGATTGATGATGTTAGAAGCCGTTCGTGCACTTACGCCGTTTAAAAAACAGAACTCCTCCGTGCTGAGAGTGGCCGTTCATGTACGATGGGGCGATCTGCCAATTGGATATACCAAGCGTCTACTCCCCAATCAATATTACATCGACGTTGTCACAAAAATCGGAGAGATGTTGGAAAAAAGAAATATTCCCTACGTTTGCGAACTACACACCGAACTATCAGCAAAGCCAATGGTGGTGACTCCCAACCATTATGGCGTGGAGGGACGACTCAAGGAGCCAATGGTGCTCGATCCGGAGATTTTTAGGATTAGAGAATTTGAAGGTATTTCGAATTTAAAAAAATTTATCAATGAAGATCCCATTCAAACATTAGAACAATTGGCAACCTCCGACATCCTGATCATGAGCCGTTCAGCTTTTAGCTATTTGGCTGCGATGCTCAATCAGACAGGCGCTGCTGTTTACGTTCCCTTTGAATATCCTCTTATGCCGGGATGGTTATTAGCACAACCTGTAACTCTTTTTGAGAAAAATTTGGAGGAGTTTTGTGAGCAGTGGATAGGCACTTAGAGAGTGTTGGCGAGCTAGCTCGAATATTTCACGTTGATTGCAACTCGCTCGCTCCCGCGAGGCTCGCCCCTTTGGGGCTGCCTTCGGCAGTTGATCCGGCGGCTGCCAAGCCGCACGTATTTGCTGCGGCTTGCGAGAGCCTGATGCAGACTGCGTTGGACTCCGGTTTTGGCTTGAGCGGTATGTCGAATACAGCTCTGCGCCAAACTCCTCGTCCGCCTTGTCTGCATCACGCTGCGCTACGCCTCGCGACGAATCACCGTGAATATCCGGGCTAGCGCGTTATTTTTTCTCATAGCTCTTTATGCTCTTTGCGATTAATTTGAATCGTTGCTAACTTCGATGAAAAAAATTCTTCTATGATCATTTGCAAAAATCGAAGTTGCTGCCGTACCTGGGTCGAAATTGACTGCAGAGCGTTGCGCCATAATCTTGATACTGCAAAAAAGAGAGCTCGTGGAGCTCGAATGATTGCGGTTGTTAAAGCCAACGCGTATGGACATGGCATAGAAGAAGTCGCTAAAACCGTGGCCTCACGTGTGGATTATTTTGCCGTAGCCTCCTGCGAAGAGGCGCTGCAACTGCGACGAGCTGTTGCCAACATTCCTATTATGCTCTTGAGCGCAGCATTGCCATGGGAGTACCCGATCATTGCTAAGAAAAAATTTATTCCTACGATCTCTTCGTTTGAAGAAGCCAAAGCTTTCGCAGCGGAGGCTCCCGCAAGAGCCCCTATTCACGTGATGATTGATACCGGCATGGGACGCCTTGGAATTGCTGCCACAAAAGCAGAACGAGTCGTTCGTCAAATTGCAAAACTTCCATTAACGATCCAAAGTTTTTCCACACACCTTCCCTCCGCAGATGACGACATGAGAGGGACGCGAGCTCAGTTAGAGGCTTTTGAAAAAATCATTGCTCGACTTCAACGTATCGTTCCTCATGCAGAAGTTCATGCTCTTAACTCGGCAGGAGTTCTCCGTTTTCCAAAAAATGCTCATGAGTTGGTTCGTGTGGGATTGATGCTGTATGGAGTTTCTCCGATTCCGGCTTTTCAAAAATTATTACGCCCCGTGATGACCTGGAAAGCTCATGTTACCTTGGTTCACAAGCTTGCTAAAGGATCAACCATTAGCTACGGAAAAACTTTTACCGCTCCGCGTGATCTTGTGATTGCGGTGTTGTCTGTAGGTTATGCTGATGGTTATCCCTGGCAACTTTCCAACAAAAAAGTTTATGTTTTGATCAATGGACGGCGCTGTCCGCTGCTGGGGCGTGTGACGATGGATCAAATTGTTGTTGATGTTTCACGTGCAGGAAAAATTTCTGTAGGGAGCGAAGTTGTTCTTTTGGGAAAACAAAAAAATCAAGAAATCACCGCTTCTTGGCTAGCTGCAAAAGCGGGGACGATCCCGTGGCATTTGTTGACGGGAATTGGAGAGCGCGTGAAGCGGTGTTTTACGGAATCCGCACTGCCAAGCAATGATGGAGCGAACGATCGAGTGAAAAATGTTCTGTCGAGCGCAAGGCAATGCTGAAACCTTGATGTTCGACAAAGCCATGTTCTACTAACTCGTTCGGAAGTTGTTCAAACGATTCTAGATTTTTAGAGAGCAGTTGGTCTTGAGAGAGAATGACAGGACGGGCTCCTGGAATCGCGAGGATGGAAACGGGAATGAGATGATGAACGAGTTCGCTTAATTTTTGAGCCGTAGGAGCAAGGATTTCAGCAGCAGCATGGCGTACTTCCAACTGGATCATGCGGGCTCGTGCTTCGGGGCCGACCGATTCTAAGGCATGACTGATGGCATCGAGTAGGGTGTGACGTACTTCAGAAAGCTCGGTCAGTGTTTGAAGTTTTTGAAGGGCGTCTGTTTGATGGATCGCTTTTGCGAGTGAAGAAATTTCCTTGAGGTAGGCATTTTTTTGAGACTCAGGAACAAAATACATGACAACAAGTCGCACAGGTTCTTCATCTGGGGCTCCATAGGCGATGCCATTAGGACTCCATCCCACGGAGCAGAGCAATTCAGAATCGCGCAAGGTCGTTGCATGAGGACAGGCCCAGCCTTTGCCGATGCCTGTGTTGTGCAGGTTCTCTCGAGCGATCACTTTTTCAGTGACTTGATCTTCAACTTGAACTTCAGGAATGGCCTCGATGAGGGCAGCAAGAAATTCCAGCGCGTCGGTCTTGTCATTATCAGGAAGTTCGACAAGACGACCTTCTTGGAGTGCAGTGAGGAGAGCTTTCATAAATTTAAAATGGTTGAATCTAAAATTTCCTACACCCCTTCATCCTTTTCCTCCTTGTGAACTTTTTCTACAGCAAGAGTCGGCTTGGAGACTCCAGCAGTTGCCGTAATGCACCAAGGTATTCTGCAGCGACGGCGCCATCGACGACGCGATGGTCGCCACTCAGCGTCAAGTTGAGACGATGCCCAACGACGATTTGGTTTTGTTCATTGACGACCGGTTTTTTTACAATCGCTCCGACAGCCAGGATCGCAGCCTGCGGAGGGTTGATGATGGCGCAGAATTGATCGATGCCATAGGCGCCGAGATTAGAAACAGTGAACGTACCGCCAGAAAATTCCTCTGGTTTTAATTTTTTCTCACGGGCGCGTGTGGCCAGGTCTTTGACAGCGGCGCTGATTTCCGGAAGTGTTAATTTTTGGGCATCGCGAATAACGGGAGTAACCAATCCGTCTTCTACAGCGATAGCGACAGAAAGGTTGATGCTCTCGTACTGGAAAATAGCACCATTGCCAAAGGCTGCGTTCACTTTTGGTTTTTCGATGGCTGCACGTGCAACAGCAAGGAGAACGATGTCATTGAAAGTGATCTTCGTGCCCGTACTCATGAATTCCTTTCGGAAAGCCATCATCGGAGCGGCATCAATTTCCATCGAGAGATAAAAATGAGGAATTTGTGTTTTGCTTGTGAGCAAGCGCTGCGCGATAACTTGGCGCATGTTGGAGAGCGGAATTTGTATTTCTGGATTGCCAGGAATTGGTGTTGGTAAAATTGCAGGTACACCGGAAGCGGCTCCAGCAGCCGGTGCAGAGCCGGTCGATAAACCTAAGGGAGCGTTGACCACATCGGCAGCAATGATACGTCCGCCAGGACCTGTCCCCTTGTCAGCGAGTCCCGCTAGATTGAGGCCGCGTGAAGTAGCGATTTTTCGGGCTAGCGGAGAAGCTTTGACTCTCATGGAAGAAGTTGCTGCTCCTGGAATGGCAGCGCGAGAACGCCCTGGCACAGCGGTAGAAGTTGCAGAAGGAGCATGGCTTACCGAGGTAGGTGCGGTCGCAGTAGCCTTGGCAGATCCTGAGGAAGCGGCTCCAGGAGCGATGGAGGTTTCATTTTTTCCAAGAATCAAAGCGATCGGAGCGCCGACGGCAACTTTAGCGCCTGCAGGAACAAAAAGTTCAGTGAGAGTTCCCTCTTCGAAGGACTCCATTTCCATGGTGGCTTTGTCGGTTTCGACTTCGGCGAGGAGATCGCCGATCTCAATCTTGTCACCTTTTTGTTTGCACCAGCGAAGAAGCGTTCCTTCGGTCATGGTATCGCTCAATTTGGGCATTGTGATTTGGGGCATAGGAAAATGGTGTTATGGTATAGAAATTTTTAAACAATGACTTTTCAAAAAAATTAATTAATTCTGAAGTGACGAAAGTTTGAGTGCTAGAAGTTTGAGTTTGAGTTTAATTCGCGCTTCGCGCTTTGTTATAGTAAAGCGAAGCCTAGATAACTCAAACTCAAACTACAATACTCAAACTAGTTGCAGCGCAGCTGCAACGACGCGTTCTGCCGTTGGAAGCTGGATTTTTTCCAGTGGCATGCTGTAGATAGCGGGAGCATCGAGTGTGGTAACGCGAGTGATTGGAGCGTCGAGTTCGTCAAAAGCTTTTTCGGCGATGAGCGCTGCGATTTGAGAACTCACGCCGCAGAAAGGTTTGCTTTCATCGACGAGGAGGGCACGATGTGTTTTGGCCACAGAATTTAAAATTGTTTCTTCATCAAGGGGGCGAATAGAGCGAAGGTCAACAACTTCAGCGGAGATGCCATGCTCGGCAGCGAGGATTTCAGCAGCAGCCAGAGCCGTGAGCACCGCGCGGCCATGGGCGATGAGAGAAATGTCGGTTCCTTCGCGCTTGATATCAGCGACGCCAAGCGGAATGGAATAAGACCCATCTGGGACTTCTCCGACATCGCCATAAAGAAGAGTATTTTCCATGAAGCAAACGGTGTCGTTGTCACGAATGGAAGAAATCATGAGGCCCTTGGCGTCATACGGAGTTGCGGCGGAAACGACTTTGAGGCCAGGCGTGTTAGCCAAAAAATTTTCGGGTGTGTGCGAATGAGTGGCGCCAACATTCGTTCCACCATTAGCAGGGCCGCGGATGACCATTGGAACATTGATGAGGCCGCCTGACATGTAGCGGACGCAGCCGGCATTGTTGATGATTTGATCAAAGCCGACGTAAGCAAAACTCCAGAACATCAACTCAACCACCGGTCGAAGGCCCATCATCGCGGCTCCAACGCCGAGTCCAAGAAAGGCAGCCTCACTGATCGGCGTGTCAACCACGCGCTTGGATCCAAAACGCTTCCAAAGACCTTCTGTAACTTTGTAGGCGCCGTTGTACTCGGCAACTTCTTCGCCGATCAAAAAAACAGATTCATCGCGAGTCAGTTCTTCCGCGAAGGCGTCGTTGAGGGCTTTTCGATAGGTGATGAGAGGCATGGGAAAAGAGAGTAACGGGTAACGAGTAACGAGTAACGAGTAAATTCTTTTTTTGATTTCTTTGTGTTCTTTGTGGCTAAATTTTTTATACCCCGTCGCTAAAAAAATGAGACCCTTGTCCTATTTCAGAGTAGACATCCTCGAAGATGCTTTGAGGGTCAGGCCACGGGCTAGCCTCAGCAAAGGCGACGGAGGCAGCGGCTTCGTTTTTGGCCGCTTCATCAAGTTTCTCGATGACCGCTTCGGTCACTACTTTTTCTTTCAAAAGTTGTTGTTGCCACAATGTGATTGGATCATGGTTGACCTTGTAGGCCTCGATTTCTTCGGAGCTCCGATATTTTTTGGCATTCGCATCAGCAATCGAGTGACCATAGTAGCGATAGGTCGCAACTTCTAAGATGGAGGGTTTTGATTCTTTGCGAGCTCGTTCCATGAGGTGATGCAGTTTGGCGCGCAACTCATAGAAGTTGCTTCCATTAGCGGTGTCCCAAGCCATTCCAAAACCTTCGGCGCGCTCTGCCAGATAACTTTTGATGGAAGAAGAACGAGCAAGGCTTGTCCCCATCGAGTAGCCGTTGTTTTCAATGATGATGACGAGGGGAAGATCGAAGAGAGAAGCAAGGTTGAGCGATTCGCTGACAGGGCCTTGATTGACAGCTCCATCGCCGAGGAAGCAGAGGGCACAACCTGGAATGTTTTTATATTTCAACGCAAAGGCCAATCCAAGGCCAAGCGGGACTTGACCTCCAACAATGCCATGACCTCCCCAATAATGTTTGTCGGGAGCAAAGAAGTGCATCGATCCTCCTTTTCCTTTGGAACAGCCCGTGGCTTTTCCAAAAAGTTCGGCCATGCATTCTTCCATGCCCATCCCAACAGCCAAGGCGTGACCATGGTCGCGATAAGCCGTAATCATCTCATCTTGGCCGCTCATGAGAGAAGCTGCAGCGACGGCAACTGATTCCTGGCCGATGTAGACATGGAGAAAGCCTCCCATTTTTCCTTGTTTATAAAAATTGAGCGACTGCTGCTCAAAACGACGGATCCGAAGCATGTCACACAGCGCCGAAATTTTTTGTTCGGAAGTGAGAGCTTGATTGATGGGAGCTTGAGCGGCTTGCTCGCCCTCATGCATGGCAGGAATCTTTGTCGTCATTCAGGATTTGTCGTTAAAGGGGAGAGAGTATCGCGGATCTTGGTTTGAGACGCAACTTTTTTCCTGTAACCTGCAGCCTGTAGTCTGTAGCCTGACCTGATGCTTCTCATCATCTCTTGTAGTCATCATCCTGATAGCCGTTCGCGCATGCTCGCGCATGCAGCTAAAGAAGCGCTTCTCGCAGCGGGAAAGAAAGTTGATTTTTTTGACCTGCGCGATATCGATCTACCGCTCTGCGATGGACATTCGACTTACGAACATCCCACTGTAATCGAGGCTCAAGAGCGAGTGAAAAAAGCAAAAGGGATTCTCCTGGCCGCTCCAATTTACAATTACACAATCAATGCGGTGACTAAAAATTTCATCGAACATACCGGCAAAGCTTGGCAAGGCAAGCCTGTGGGGCTCCTCGCAGCCGCTGGAGGAAAAGGAAGCTACATGGCATTAGTTCCTTTTGTTGGAAGCCTCATGCTCGACTTCCATTGCTACGTCCTACCTCAATTTATTTACGCCACAAGCGATCAGATGAATGAAACTGCTATCACCGATCTTGAGTTGCAGAAACGAGTCAATCAGCTAGCAGCTGATATTTCTTGGCTCGCGGAAGCGGTGGAGAAGAAAGAGAGATTCACAGGGGTGGAAGTGTGAGAATAAAAGATATACCTTTCACGAATGAATTTTAGAAATTTTATACGCAGAAATTTTTAGGGCTGGCAAGGCGTCAGAGCGTGCTGCTACCGAGGTAACAGTAGCGATGACAACGCCGCCAGCGTCAAAAAAACAAGTAGAACATCGAGCCTCAGGTGAGGCGAGATCGAATGTCGAAGGCAGCCCCGAAGAGGCGAGCCTTGCGGGAGCAAGCGAGTCGCATCCTAAAATTCATTCGTGAAAGGTATAAATAGCTTTTCAAAAACAGCCAGCATCCAAGGCTCTGGTGCTATAACTTAAACTTATAGAAAATAACAAAACAATATTATTAAAGTTATAGAAATTGGACAATCATAAGAAGGTGAAATTTCATTGTCCTCACTTTCGTTCGGGAGTTGCGTTGACGGGGCTGATTGCCGTACTTGCTATGAATTTGAGTCACTTTCCCTGGCTAGACCAGATTGGTGTTCTAGCGCTCGCCTTGTTGTTGGGAGTGACGGCGAGAGTTCTGCTGCACATTCCAGAGCCACAAGAAACAGGTATTCATTTTTCGGCAAAAGAGCTCCTGCGTATTGGGACCGTGCTCATTGGAATCAAATGCAATTTTGATTTACTTGCGCATGTGGGACCGCGAATGATTATTGTTGTTGCGAGTGTGGTTGGTGGTGGGCTTTTATTGATCACGTGGTTAGGGCGGCGTGCTGGACTTTCCGAAACGCTTTCCTTGCTCTTGGCTATCGACACTTCTATTTGCGGGGCTTCCGCCGTTGCTTCTGTAGCGCCGACGTTGCGTGCTACTAAGGAAGAGGTCGCTCTTGTTGTTCCGCTGGGAAGTTTGATTGGCACTCTTGGTTTGCTTGGCATGACAGCAGCGGCACATTTTTTTTCGACAGCACCAATGGCCTTTGGTGTATTTGCAGGAGCGAGCTTGCAAGAAGTAGCTCAAGTTATCGCTGCAGTCTCTGTCTTGCCCGCTTCGGTGGAAGCAGGAGTTGCAACCAAGTTTCTTCGCGTACTCTTCTTGGCGCCAACCATGCTGGGATTGGGATTTTTTCTAATGAAACGAGAGATACATACAAGAAATTCGCGGCGACAAGAAGTCTACGCTTTAGTTAATTCAGTTTGGTTTGTATTTGGTTTTTTAGCCGTAGGGATGCTGCACACGATGATGGAGCGGTGGGGAAATCTTTTTTTGGTCGCTCGTGCAGATCACATCATTTTATCCATCGCAACATTTTTAATGGCTATGGCGATGGCAGGAGTGGGATTGCAAGTTCGGCTCAAATCCTTATGGCAACATGGTTGGCGAGTCATTGGCGTTGCTTTTGCTGGATGGTTTTTTTTAATTGTTATTGCTGGCGCAGAAATTTATTTGCTCCACCTAAAATAAAAAAACAAAAAAATTTTAAAAAAATTAAAAGAATTCATTGACTCCTATTTCATTTCCTGTATTCTCTTCAATCCCGACGGTGACCAAGGTTGCTGCTTCGGGATTGTTCTTTCACCGGTCTGCAAAAAAGCAATCGTCGGCTGAGCTAGTCAAATAGCGGTTGGCGAGATGCTGCAGATACCGGCAATGATCTTTGATAGCGCTAGTCCAATTTTGCACAAACAAAAATTGGATGGATCAAATAAGTCTAAAAATTTGAAATTTTTGAAGTATTCAGAATTCAAAATTTTAAGACGCCAAATTTATAAAAGACAAAACAGCAAAAGCTGAATTGTGCGTTTTCTGTCGAAAACAAATAAGTTTTAAATTAATATTTAAGCGAACCATTACTGCGCTTTCTTTCGAGAAAGTGTGGAACAATAATAGGGCTCGAATAGTTTCCCAGTTGCTTTAAACAAGCACGAAGAAACACAAACTTTCAACGGAGAGTTTGATTCTGGCTCAGAACGAACGCTGGCGGCGTGGATAAGACATGCAAGTCGAACGAGATTTTACGGGTAGCAATACTTTGTAAAATTTAGTGGCGAACGGGTGCGTAACACGTGAGTAATCTGCCGAGAAGTGGGGGATAGCTCGCCGAAAGGCGAATTAATACCGCATGTGACTAGTGAGGACATCCTCATGACGTTAAAGCCGCAAGGCGCTTCTTGATGAGCTCGCGGCCTATCAGCTAGTTGGTGAGGTAACAGCTCACCAAGGCTATGACGGGTAGCTGGTCTGAGAGGACGACCAGCCACACTGGAACTGAGACACGGTCCAGACACCTACGGGTGGCAGCAGTCGAGAATTTTTCACAATGGGGGAAACCCTGATGGAGCGACGCCGCGTGGAGGATGAAGGCCCTTGGGTTGTAAACTCCTGTCATAAGAGAACAAGAAAGTGATAGTATCTTAAGAGGAAGAGACGGCTAACTCTGTGCCAGCAGCCGCGGTAATACAGAGGTCTCAAGCGTTGTTCGGATTCATTGGGCGTAAAGGGTGCGCAGGCTGTGTGGTAAGTCAGGTGTGAAATTTAGAGGCTTAACCTCTAAACTGCACTTGATACTGCCATGCTAGAGGACTGTAGAGGAGATTGGAATTCACGGTGTAGCAGTGAAATGCGTAGATATCGTGAGGAAGACCAGTGGCGAAGGCGAATCTCTGGGCAGTTCCTGACGCTCATGCACGAAGGCTAGGGGAGCAAACGGGATTAGATACCCCGGTAGTCCTAGCAGTAAACGTTGCACGTTTGGTGTGGGAGGATTCGACCCCTTCTGTGCCGGAGCTAACGCGTTAAACGTGCCGCCTGGGAAGTACGGTCGCAAGATTAAAACCTAAAGAAATTGACGGGGGCCCGCACAAGCGGTGGAGTATGTGGCTTAATTCGATGCAACGCGAAGAACCTTACCTGGCCTTGACATGCATCTCTAAGTCGGTGAAAGCCGGCGATCCTCGCAAGAGGAAATTTGCACAGGTGCTGCATGGCTGTCGTCAGCTCGTGTCGTGAGATGTTGGGTTAAGTCCCGCAACGAGCGCAACCCCTGTGAACTGTTGCCACCCTAGCTTTGGCTAGGAGCACTCGGTTCAGACTGCCCTGTGAAACGGGGAGGAAGGTGGGGATGACGTCAAGTCAGCATGGCCCTTACGGCCAGGGCTGCACACGTACTACAATGCCCAGAACAAAATGAACCAAGACCGCGAGGTGGAGGAAATCGATAAATCTGGGCCCAGTTCGGATTGAAGGCTGCAACT
>Ga0233425_10007564_pt1 | contig 15172 bp, 13 predicted proteins | sample Watercolumn_Towu_2_FD_181712 | JGI IMG/M metagenome (GOLD analysis project Ga0233425, IMG submission 181712) | Freshwater microbial communities from Lake Towuti, South Sulawesi, Indonesia - Watercolumn_Towuti2014_140_MG | ecosystem: Environmental > Aquatic > Freshwater > Lake | place...
TCCAGGGTGACGCCGTCGTCGTCGGTCAGCGTCGCGACCGAATCCTCGAACCCGGTGTCCTCGACCAGCAGGTCGTTGTCCTGTACCTCCAGGCCCGCCGTGCCGTCTTCCTCCTCGCAGCCGACCAGCACGGACCCGGCCATGAGGCAGAGTGAGGCCGCGAACAGGGCGGTGCGGGTCAGGGTCGGGCGGTCGGTCATGGAGGCTCCGGAGTTCGGCTGCTGTTGTCCCTCACTCTATGTCCGCGAGCCGGTGGTCGGATGGAGCTTGATATGAAATTGGCTCTTTATGACATTTAGTGAGAATTGCGATTTTTCACTCCAGCCGGGGGCCAGTTCCTCCTGGGAGCCACCTCCCTGGCCACCATGGCCACCCTGGACGGGTGGGCCGGCCGACCGTGACCGGCAGGGTCGTCGACCTCGACTGGACGAGGCCGTCCCGGCCGTGGATCCGAGGCGCTACCCGGTCCAGCCCGCGAGGCGGGGGGGCTACCCGGCTACCAGACGAAGTCCGCGCTCTCGCGAGGCTCCAGCTTGTAGGCGCTGTAGGTGTAGTGGAGGGGGCCTGTCACCGAGCGGAAGGTGTCGCCTGCCACGAACGAATCCTGGTAACGGAACAGCATGTCGTCCAGGGTGATGCCGAAGCTGGTCAGGGACTCCCCGTAGGTGTCCGCGTAGGATGTGATCGCGAGGTCCTGCAGCGCGAGCAGCACCCCCTCGTAGGGCTCCCAGTCCGCGGGAGAGGCCGTGAGCGCGGTGGCGACCGGGCGACAGGTGCCGGAGACGGTGACATCCGCGCTCGCGGCGACCGCGATCTCAGTCATCTCGTAGTACTCCTGGACCGCGCCCGTGACCGTGACCCGCTGGCCGGTCGTCACGTCAGCCTCGGCGGACCCGAGGTAGACGTAGCAGCCGCTCCAGAGGCCTCCGCCATCGTCCTGCAGGAAGAAGCCCGACCCGTTCAGGGCGATCGGCGAGGTGGCGCAGCCGGCGATCGTCACCTCCTCGCCAGCGCCATGGTCGCCGTGCTGTACCGCCGCGCAGGTGGTGTCCGTGTCGGCATCGCTGTCGGCATCGCTGTCGGCATCGCTGTCGGCATCGCTGTCGGCGTCGCTGTCGGCGTCGGCGTCGCTGTCCGCATCCGTGTCGCCGTCCGTGTCCGTGTCCGTGTCCGTGTCGCCCTCGAAGCAGGCGGTCGTGCCGGCGCAGTCCGGGTCATCGCAGTCGATCGCACCGTCCTGGTCGTTGTCCTTCCCGTCGATGCACTCGCCTTCCCAGGTTCCCTCGGGTTCCAACGTACAACCGGGGGACGCGGAGAGCAGGCAGGCGGTACCACCGGCGACCAGGACAGGCAGGATTGAACGAGCGTGGCCAGCGCGCATGGCGTCTCCGGGGGAAAGGCACACACTGCCTCTATTCCGCCACGCCGCTCCTGGCGGACCCAAGGGGTTGGATCGGTGGATCGAGGGCAGGGTTCGGCAAGGTGGCCTTCGGGCGTTGCGCCTCCAGAAGGCGCGGTGTAGAAGAAGCCCGCGTCGCTATCCCGCGAGATCGAGGAGCGTCACCATGAAGGTCTTCACCGCGTTGCTGCTGCTTTCCCCGCTGGCCCTCACCGCGTGTGGCGATGGTGGGGAGGATGCGGATGCCTGCCCCACCAACGTCCTGCTCGCCGAGGGCGACCTGCCCTGTGCGTGCAGCACGGAGACCCTCTCCGCGTTCCCGGAAGAGTTCCCGTTCTGCAAGTGCATCGAGGACGACGAAGGCGCCCTGCACGTGAAGTGCAAGCCAGATCGCCCCGAAGACACCTCCGTGGAGTAGCCTCCACCGCACCGCCGAGCCCGGCTTGTCAGGGTGCCTCCTCCGCCGGGACGTAGCGCACCACCACCTCGACCTTCCCGGGGTCATGGCGCGGATGGCGCACCTGGAGCAGCAGCACCTCGCGCTGCCCGTCAAGAGCCCAGCGCCACTGCCGCGTACGCGGCCGTTGGCCGCGCGTGAGGGTGACGATGAGGATCCGTGAGCTACCGGCGCGCGTTTTCGCAGGCTCGCCGAGCATGCCGGAGACCTCGGCCAGGACCCTGGCGCCCAGCGCCCGGCAGTCGGCCCTCCCCATGCAGTGCAGCACGCGGTGGATGGCGACCACCCGGGCTTGTCCGTCCTGCTCGTCGAGGTAGATCGAGAACGCGCCCAGGTAGGGGTCCTCCCCGGGCGGCGCCGCGGCGACGACGGACGGGTAGCGGGTGGTGCTCGGCTTGAGGACCAGCGCGAGCGGCAGCCCCAGCAAATCCGCCGGGCTCGACTCCAGGCAGGCGCCCTCGAAGAAGCGCTCGGCCAGGGGTGTGAGCGGCGCGAAGCGGCACGGGACGGCGCCGCGCTCCTCCGTGCCCCCCCAGCCATGCCACCCGATCACCGCATCGACTTCGGGGACGAGGTGCTCGAAGGCGACCCCCGGCGCGTGCACCCAGGCCTGGAGCGCCTCCTCGCCCCCGACGGCGTCGTAGGCCTTGAAGCGACCGTTTGCGTCTGTGAACAACCGGGCGACGAAGCGCGGCCCGCGGAGGAAGAGGAGTTCGGCTCCGGCGAGGCCCTCTCCCCCTCCCACCGTCAGGCGGCCCTCGGCGATCATGGTGCCGGATGGCTGCCCCCGGGGCCAGGAGGCAGGAAAGACCACACTCGCTTCCGGCTGGCCATCCACGTCCGCGGCCACGACGGCGGTGGAGGCGAACGCCAGCGCGAAGAGGAGCATCCGAGGCCGCGTAACGCTATCCCTCCAGCAGGCGCGCCACGAACCGCAGGTTGAGCACGCGGCCCTCGATCCCCCGCCCGGCGAGGGAGACCATGGCCTTGTGGGCCGCCTCGGCGATGTCGTGGGCTACGACGAGCCAGGTGTCACCAGGGGCGACGGTGACCTCGTACCCATCCAGGGAGCCCTCCTGCGGCGTCGCGGTGGACGCCGGGACGCTGCGCGGCGCCGGGGTGATGCGGGCCGGGGTCACGGACTCCGCCGTGGGCTTGGGTGCCGCCGCCACCCGCCCCTCGTCGAGCAGCCGGATGGCTTCCTCGTTCGGCAGGGGAGCGCCCTCGCCCCGCCAACGGGCCGGAATGTCGTGGCGCAGCCGCCAGGCACGCACGTTCGCCGGGGTGGTGCCCGCCATCTCGGCGATGCGGGCATCGGGGAGCACGCCGATCTGCTCACGGTAGGCCGCCAGCTTGCCGCGCCGACCGTCGGCGCCCTGCGCCAGGGCCTCCCGTACCGTTTCGCCGCGCCACCTGGCAGGGATTCCCCGCCGCTTGCGATAGGTCCGCACGTTTTCGGCCGTGACCCCAGCCAGGATCGCGAGCTCGGCGTCCGGGATGACCCCAAGTTTGTCCAGCAGCGCGCCGAGCCTGGTCTTGCGCGCCCGTGCCGAACGCAAGGTCCCGCTGGCGACAGTCCTGGTCGCCCCGGCGACCTCGGGTTCTGCAGCCGGCTCCTCCACGTCGGCGGTCACGACATCGGCATCGACATCGACATCGACATCGACATCGACATCGACATCGACATCGACGGTGGTGCCGATCCCCTCCACGGTGTCGGCCTCGGGGATGGAGTCCGCCGCCGCGAGGTCGTCGGCAACCGCACCGCCAGCGCGCTTGGGCGCTGGGGACTTCCTTCTGCGGGAGGTCTTCCCAGCCGCCACGGGGGCAGTGGCGGCCGGACCTTTGGCGTCGGCGAGACGTTCGGGCTCGCCCTTGCTGCGCCAGCCGGCGGGGATGCCGCGGCGGGTCCGGTAGGCCCTGACGTTCTCTGGCGTCACACCGGCCAGCGCCGCAATGTCCGCGTCGGGAAGGATGCCGAGCTGGTCCAGATAAGGATCAAGCTTGGTTTTTCTATGAAGATGCGGTGCCATGGTGACTCCTTGGCCTCTGGGTCTTCGATGTCTCTGCCGAGCCCGTGGACAGTAACCGATCCCTCCCTGCCAAGCGACAAGCAGGCCGCACACCAACGCGGGAGAATGTCGATATGCATATTATCAAAACCTTTATTTCAGTGATGCCGCAGCGTACCAGAGGGCGAGAGGCACATGCGCGACGCGGAATCGAGGTGTTCCAGGCACCGCCCGCGCCCCCGTCACCGGCGGTGGGGCAGGTCCGGCTCGTCGGGTCTGCCGAGAGGCCGCGGTGGGGTGGGTGGGCGGCGCCCCGCGGGCCCGCGAGGTGCTACATTCCCGCGCGGAGCAAGACCCGAATGCCGCTCGCCATCCTCCTCGCCATCGCCGCCACCCAGGCGCTGCGGACCCCCATCGGTTGGACCGCCCAGGGGCCCGATCGGGCCGTCATCTCCCCCGCGGACCCGGGACGCGGCGAGCTACGGGAGCTGAGCGTGCCGGGGATCCGGATCGACCCCCAGGTACTGGTCGCGGCGCTATCCGCCGGGGGCAACCCCGCCGTGCTGCTGGCCTGCGATGCCGACGGTACCGTCACCCTGGACCTGGGACAGGGCCTGATCGCGCGGGCGCGCGCCCTCCCGGGGGGGGCCGGCATCACATGGTACCTGGTGCAAGCCACCCGGGCCGCGTCCGCCCAACTCGATGCCGACGCACTGCTGGCCGCCGTCATGCCACGGGCGGGGCACGACCTCCTGACAGGCGCCGCGGTGGAGGTGCTGCCGGCCGGGGCCGACGGCTCCCTGTGGGACCCAGCCGGTTCCAACCAGCCCGCCGCGCCGGTCCTGGCCGGTCCCTGGGGCGGCGCTGGGGAGCCCACCCCACCGGCCTGGGCCCCCCAGCGCGCCCTCGTGGGGATCTGGAGCGGCGGTGCGGGCGGCACCTGGGCCGAGGAGCAGATGCTGCTGCGCCTGGATGTCGATGGACACCTTCGCATCGAGGAGCAGGGTCCGGAGGGCACGCGGGTCACCGAAGGAACCTGGGGCGTACAGGCCGACCTGCTGCGCTTCGCTCCCCTCACCGCCGCTCCCGTGGTCTCCAGCTTTTCGGTCGACACCCAGTCCCTCACCTTCGTGTGGCAGGGCCGCACCGTCACCCTCCTGCGGCGACGCTGATGGCCCACTCGCCCGCCCCCATGCTCGGCGCCCTCCCCTTCGCGGAGGCGGTGGCCCGCATCCCGGCGGAGCTGCGTCCTCTGCTCGAGGGGGTGCGCCCCCGGCGCGTGGCCCGCATGGTCGAAGTTCTGGATCAGCGCCTCGGCTCGGTGATCCTGGTGGCCGAGGCCATCCGGCGCCGCCACAACGTCAGCGCGCTCATCCGCACGGCGGACGCCTTCGGGCTGCACGAGGTCCACCTCGTCGCCGGCGATTTCCAACCCAGCCGCGGTGCGGCGCGCGGATCCGAGCGGTGGATCGAAATCCGCCGTCAACCCGACACCGCCACCTGCATCGCCGAGCTGCACGCGCGCGGCTTCCGCGTCTTCGCCGCCGACCTCGCACCGGGCGCCGTCACTCCGGAGGATCTGCCGGTGGACTCCCCGGTGGCGCTGCTGTTCGGCTCCGAGCTGGCCGGGCTCTCAGCCGCAGCACGCGCGCGCGCGGACGGCTTCGTGGTGGTCCCCATGGCGGGCTTCGTCGAGTCCCTGAACGTCTCGGCCGCGGCGGCCATCACCACCCGCGTCGTCGCGGCCCGGCGCCGGGCCCTGGTGGGCGCCGACCTGCCCGAGGACGTGCGCCTGACGGCGCTCCGGACCTGGCTCGCGCGGGAGGACCGCTACGGCCGGGCCGCGTTCGCCCGCTGCCGCGCGGATCGCACCTCGCCCGCCACGCGCTGACGCGCGGGCTCGTGCTCGACCGCCAGGTAGATCCAGACCGGGCGATGGTCCGAGATGTTCTGGCGACCGCCGTACCCACCGTCGTAGTCGCTCCACGGCGACAGCAGATCGTGGGCGACCACCTGGCAGGCACCCGGCTGCCCCATGTCCCGATAGGCGGACCACAGGGCCTCGCTGAGCACGAGGTGATCGATCAGCGAGCGGTAGCTGATCTGGGAGTAGTCCTCGGCGTCCCGGGTGGCGAAGGCGAAACCGGGATCGTCCTCGAACACCTCCAGGGATGGCCAGGCGCTGTTCAGCGGGGTGAAGGCGTCGTTGAAGTCCCCGCCCACGAGCACGTGGTCGGAGAAGGGTGCGTGGTCCTGCTCGGTGGCCAGCTCGTCCACCAGCCAGGCATGCAGCGCCACGGCCTGGGCGTAGCGCTGCGCGGCGCTCTCGTTGTCGGAGTACGCGGCGTGATGGACCACCACGAAGGTGAACGCGAGGCTGCCGTCGAGGCTCTGGACATCGGCCACGAGCGGGTCCTTGGTGGGCCACTCGTTGCCCTCCAGGTGCACCTCACGCACGTTCTCGACCCGCAGGCGATCCGCCCGCCAGAGGATCGCGGGGTTCTGGGACCAGCCCGTCTCGCCCACCGCCCAGGCCCAGGGCTCGGGCAGCTCCAGCAGCGCCAGGGCGCCCTCACCATCCACCTCCTGCAGGCCCACCAGGTCCAGATCGAAGCCTTGGAAGAGCCTGGCGATCATGGCGTAGTCCACCGTGTTGCGCGGGGTGTAGCCCTCGCCGTAGGCGGCCCAGAGCCAGGAGGAGTTGAAGGTGGCCACCTGCAGCCAGGCCGCGTCGGTGTATTCCGCGGGGATGTCCCAGGGATCGCCGCTGTCGACCTGGACCGTGCGGGCCTGGGGCAGCAACCCGCAGCCGCACAGCCACAAGGCGATCCAGGTCATGGGGCTAGGGCAGGCCGCCGAGCAGGTGCTGGCGCACGAGGCCCACGCGGGGGTCGTCCTCCGGCAGCGCCCGCTGCAGGGCCTCTGCGCGCTCGGCCACGCCGGGCTCACCCCGGTTGCGCGCCAGCAGGGCCGCCAGGTACCCGTCGATCCAGGCCGGCTGGCGGGCGTACAGCGCGATCTGCTCCAGCAGCTCACCAGCCCGGCGCGGATCGAGCCGATCCTCCAGGTAGAGCTGCGCCAGCATGCGGGCAGATTCCACGTCCAGCGGCTGGCTGCCGCACTTGCCGGGGCCCCTGCACAGCCGGGTGAGCCCGCTCTCCAGCACCTGCATGGCGGCGAGGCGCTGCCCGCCCTTGATCCGGATGCGCGCCAACAGCCGGATGACCCCGAAGTCGCCCGGGGTCTGACGCAGCAGGGCCACGCCCGCGGTGTCGGCCTCGGGCAGCCGACCGAGGCCTTCGAGCAGGGCGACCTCATGGGCCGCGAGCTCGAGGTCGGCGTCGGTGGCGCGCTGGGCGCGGACCACACCGAGCGCCTCCTCGACCCGTCGGTCCGAAGCGAGCGCCCGCGCCAGCAGCGCGGCGGTGTGGACCGGTCCCACCCGGCGGTGCCCGAACTCCTCGCCGAAGGCGCGCAGCTCGCTGCCAGCGCGCGCGTACTGCCCGAGCGCCAGGGCGGCCTGGCCCCGGGGCAACCGCACCGCGGGCTCGCGGGCCGCGAAGGGCTCCAGGGCACTCCAGGCCCCCTCCGGATCGCCGTCCTCCAGGCGCAACACGGCCGCCGCGAAGTCCGCACCGAGCGCCAGCAGGCGCGCCCGCAGATCCTCGGGCCAGGTCTCCAACAGCAGGGCGAAGCGCACCTGGGGGTGGTCTGGGGGAAGGGAGAAGATTGGATCGGCGCCGAATCCGGGGGAGGGATCCTCGTGGGGGACGGGCCCGCGGCTGCCGCAGCTTCCACTGGCGCAGCCGCCATGGCCAGCCCGCCGGGCATCGGCCGCGGCCGCGGCCTGCCGGTGGCTGGTGCGGGCCTCACGCACGACCCGCCGCCCGGCCTGCAGCGCCTCGGCGTGGCGCGGCGCCGCGAAGGTCTCGGCCAAGGTGAGGTGCTCCGCGGCGGCCTCGATCTGCCCCGCCGCGGCGGCCTGCTCCGCGCTGGAGAGGTTCAGGGAGACCAGCGCGTCGATCACCTCGACCCGGCAGGCCTCGGCCTCCTCGCCCATGATCCCTTCCAGTTCGAGGCGTGCCCGGCCGGGGTTGCCTCCGGCCAGCAGCCGGCGCGCCCTGGCGATACGCTCGGCGGGACCGGGAAAGAGCCAGGCCCACAACCCCATGGATCAGCCCTCCGCGGGTGAGCCCCGCCCCAGCAGGAGAGGCGGCGAACTCCAGGCAGCGGCCCCGGCGGCCTCCGCGGGCGGTGTGTCGGGGGCGGGTTCGGGTGGAGACTCCTCCGGGGTCGCGTCCCCACCGCCCGGCGCACCACCACCCACGGGTTCGCCCCCGCGCCGGAAGCTGGGATCGAGCGGCCCGAAGCGGCGCAGCTCATCCAGGAAGGCCAGGGTCCTCAAATCGCACCGGTCCAGGAACAGGACCCCGTCGAGGTGGTCGCACTCGTGCTGCACGGCGATGGCCGAGAAGCCCTCGAGGTCCAGGCTGAGGGACTGGCCTTCCCGGTCCAACCCATCCACCCGGACCTTGCCGACCCGGTTGACCGCAGCCCGCAGGTCGGGGACGGACAGGCAGCCCTCGAACGACCGCAGGAGGTGGTTGTCGAGGAACGAGATCTCGGGATTGACGATGACGAGGGGACCTCCGGCGGGATCGGTGTTCAGCACGACGATGCGCAACGGCACGTGGACCTGCGGGGCGGCGAGACCGGCCCCCTCGGACTCGCGCACGGTCTCGATCATGTCGTCGAACAGGCGCAGGATCTCGGGATCGTCGAGGCGCTCCGGCGGCAAGGGCTCGGCCACACGGCGCAGCACGGGGTGGCCCAGGCGGGCGATGCGGAGGATGGACATTCCTGTTCCTCGGGTTGACCCGGCAGCGTATCATCACGAGGCGAACCCAGCCCCCGCTGCACGTGGCGGGCCGGTGTGCTACGAGACCGACCCCCGATGACTCCTCCCTGACCCCGGACCCTGCCCACGGAGGTCCCCCATGGCGTTCCTGCCCACCCTCGCGCTCCTGCTGCAGATCTCCCCCGCCAACGCCCAGGCCTGCGACACCAAAGCCCTCAAGGCCCAAATCGCCGACGCCAGCCCCCGCGCGGTGGCGGACCTCTTCCTCCAGTTGGCCGACTGCGATGTCAAGGTGGCCCAGCAGGAGGCGCCCGGAGCCTTCCAGAAGATCCTGTCGGGGCCCGAGGGCGTCCAGGCTGCGGTCGCCGCGGTGCGCGTCGGTGCAGCCCAACCCGTGCGCGACTGGATCGAGGCGTTGATCTCCGACGAGCGCGCCGCCACCCTGGCCGGCCTCGGCGCAGCCTGCTCCCAGGAGCCCACCATCGTCAGCTTCTTCGTGCAGTCCCACGACCTCCTGGGCGACCGTTTCTGGCGCGACCGCTGGCACCGCGGGCTGTCGGAATGCCGCACTCCCGAGATCCAGGATCTGCTGCGCAAGGCGTTCCAGGAAGAGCCCGTGCAAAAAGACAGCTCCCGCTTCGGCTCCATCCTCGAGGTCTACTGCTCCAACGCCCGCCGCGAGGCCATCCCCTGGCTCAAGGCGTTGATGTTCACCACCCACGAGGAGAACCAGCTCCACATCATGGGTGCCTTCGCGAACGCCGCCGGCGTGGGCACCCCCGAAGGCATGGACGCCGAGGCCGCCGCGGAGTCCATCTCCTCCATCCTCGATGTCGCGCCCCAGCTCCCCCCGAAGGTGGTCGAGCAGGCCCGCATCACCCTGGAGCCCCTGGGCGCCATGCAGGAGGCCGACGAGCTGGCCGCCGTCCGCTACGCCGACCGCCGGCAGCCCGACGGCCGTTTCATGTGGGGTGCCATCGCCGTGGAGACCGCCACCTGCAAGAAAGGCGAGACCCGCATCGGCGTCTGGAGCGCCCCGGTCTACGAGTCCGGGCACCGCTGGCCAGACCAGATGCACGATCCCGTCGTGGAGGCCGTGGACGCCGGCTGGGGGCTCGATCTGGCCAAGAAGTGCAAGGGCACGAGCACCACGGAGGTGCTGGTGTCGCCCCATCCCTTCCTTGATGCGGCCGAATGGACCGCCTGGCGCGACGAGCAGCTCCGCGAGATCCGCAAGCGGCCCTCGACCCGGACCGACGAGTCCGAGGCGGCGGCGCCGATGCTGCCCTGAACAGCCTACCCCACCCCCAGCACCACCCTGAGCGCGGGGCTCTGTTCCATCACCCCGCAGTCCTCGGGGGACAGTCCGCGCTGCAGGGATCGCAACAGGACCCGAGCCCGCCGGCGCAGGGCAATGCGCGCGCTGCGGTCCCCCAGGGCGTCGGTGTGGCGCAGCTCCGCGATCAGCCACTCGAAGCGCGGCAGGCGCGCGCGCTCGGACGCCATCCAGGCCTCCACGGGCGCGCGGGCGGACCAAGGATCCTCCCGGATCCCGCTCAATTCCCAACGAACGAGGCATGCCAGGGACAGGGCCGGGTGAGCGCCGGTCGCCTCGATGCGGAGGCAGGCCGGACCTAGTACGGCCTCGGCCTCGGCACGCCGGCCCTGGCGCCCGAGCGCCCGGGCGAGCCAGCAGCCCAGACCTGCCCGGGCCAGGGCGAGATCGGTCCGGCGCAGCGCCTCGATTCCACCGCGCGCGGCCTCCTCGGCGCGCTCCGGCTCGCCACACACCAGGGCGGCGCGCGCCAGGAGGCGGGCGCGCTCGGCCTTCAGTTCCGGGCGGTCCGTCTGCCGCAGCAGCACCCAGGCGTCGGCCAGGCGCTCTCGGGCGGGTCCGGGTTGGAACAGGTCGAGGTCGACCTCGGCGAGCGCCAGGAGCAGGCGGGCTCGGGCCGGGCCGGGTGCCGTCACCTGGTCCGCCTCGATGGCCGCGGACAGCAGGGTCCGGGCATGGGCCAGCGCCCCGCGGCACCGCAGGGCGCCGGCGGCTGCGGCAGCCAGCGCTGCTCGGTCCGCGGCACCCCATCCTCCGGACGGCAGCGTGCCGGCCTCGGCGACACAGCGCGCCACCGCGCGGAGGCGCCCAGCCTGGAGCCAGGCCAGGGCCGCCGCCGGAGCGGCAGCGGGCTCGGCACAGGCCTCGCTGGGCTCACCCGCCAGGCGTGCCAGGTCCAGTCGCAGCGACTCCACCCGCAACGGCCAGCCCGGACCACCGTCGGTCGGTCCCGGACCCGCCAGCAGCCGCCTGGCCTCCTGGATCCGGCCACGCAGCGCCAGGAGAGACACCTGCGCCAGCGCCAGCCGACCACACCACACCAGGGCGTGCTCCCATTCCGAGACCCGAGCCAGCTCCTCCCCGGCCCGCAGCAGGTCGGCCTCGACCTGCAGGTCGCGGTCCCCCACGGACTGCCGCGCGAGCCCCCGCCACGCGAACAAGGCCACTCGTACGCGGGGGTCTGGGATCTCGTCCGGTTCCACGCCGGCCAGGCCCGAGAACGGGTCCGGCTGGCACGCCCCGTCCCCTCCCCAGGGGACCCTGCCCGGATCGCCTGCGAGGCGCTCCCCGAGCCCAGGCTCACCCACCACCGCCCCCTCCTCGACCTCGGCCGACCCTTCGACCCACACCCACACCCCCTCGGGCGAGGTGGCCAGGACGAGCCCCCCGCTCGCCACCAGCGCCCGAGCCCAACGCCCGACTCCCCCACGCGGCACCGGCCCCTCCCGCAACAACGCCGCCTCGATGGAGCACGGCAGGACCCGCTGGGCGCTCAGGGTGCGCGCGTGTCGCAGGACGGCCGCAGGGCTCATGGGGGGCAGCACCAGCCGCAGCGTGCCGCTCGGCCAGGAGCGCGGCGCGCCGGCCGCGCCCGCCCGCCACAGCCCCACGGCACGCAGCGCCGCACCCCGCGCGGCACCCATGGCGAGCAGCGCCTCCAGGTCGGCGAGGTCGGCATCGCCGGCGCACTCGAGGCCGTCGAGGGCCAGCAGGACGAAGGCAGCCCGCCCGCAGGCCATGCGCCCGAGCGCCCCCATCGCGGCCTCCCGCGGCGAGGGCGCCGTCCCCACCACCCGCCGCAGGTGGCGGGGCAGGGCGAACAACAGTCGCGACAACAAGCCGCCCCGTTGCGCGTCGGCGAGATCCACCCCCACGGCCACGCCCCCCGCGCGTCGCACGGTGCCGACCGCCCAGTCGAGCAGGGCGCCCTCCTCCTGGCCCGGCCCGGCTTCCAGTACCGCCATGGCCCCCGCAGGGGCCTCCGCCACGAAGCGGTCGAGCGCCTCCAGCACCGGCCCCCGACCGCAGAGCGGTGGAGGCTCGGGCCAGAAAGCGGTCCTCGGCAGGGGAGCTTCGCTCAGCAGCGGATCCACCCGCTCCAGGACCGCGGCCACCCCTGCAGGACGACGTGCGGGCTCGGCGGCGAGCAGAGACGCGATCAGCTCGGGCACCGGGCTCACGGGACCCGTCACCTGCCACAGCCGCTCCAGGGGTGGTCCTGCGGCCCGCTGCGCCAGCGCTGCCCCGGGATCGGATGCCGGAAACGGAAGCTCTCCGGTGAGCATGCGGTACCAGAGCACACCGACGGAGAACAGGTCCGTGCGGGCGTCGAGGGCGGCCCTGGCGAGCTGCTCCGGGCTGGCGTAGACCACCGTGCCGGCGAAGAGTCCGCCAGCGGGGACGCGGACAGGACCCGGACCCGCCGAGGCCGGCGCGTGCCCGGCAGCCCCCAGATCGAGCAGCTTCACCCCGCCCTCCACGGTCGCCAGCACGTTGGAGCTCTTCACGTCCCGGTGGATGATGCGGCGCTGGTGGAGGTAGGCCAACGCGGCCAGCAACCCGTGGGCGATGCGCGTGGCACGCGCCGCGCGGGCCGGGCTGCCGCAGGGTCCCGCGAGCTTGACGCTGGCCTGCGAGGTGGTCCCGACCACGAGCTCCGTCAGGAGCCAGGGCGCTCCCGCGGGCAACCGCCCGCAACCGTACGCCCGCACGATGCCGGGGTGATCCAGCAGGGCGAGCGTGCGGTACTCACGCTGGACCACCCGCGTGTGGGCGGCGGGGTCGTTCAGCAACTTGAGCGCCGCCCGCTGCCCGGTCTCGGGCTGCAGCACCTCGTAGACCACCGCGGCGCCGCCGCGCCCCAGGCGGCGCAACACCCGCCAGGGGCCCAGGCGACCGAGGAGCAGGGGTTGGCAGGGCGAGGCTCCGGACACGAGTGGCATCCTACACGCTCGAAGCCTCGCGCGCCGATCGGAGGGTGGATGCACCCGGCGGCATGGGGAGTTAGCAGGGCCCCGCTCTTCAACCTCCGCCGGAGTTCCCATGCGCGCAATGCCGCTCCTTCTCGCTCTCCTCGCCCTCGGTGCCTGCAAACAACTGGGTCCCCAGGGCTCCTCGGAGCCCGTCGCCAAGTTCCAGATGCCGCTGCCGACCGCCTCGGCCGACACCCCGCCGGATCAGGTCGTCGCCACCTGGGCGGGTGGCAAGCTCACCTACGGCGAGGTCATGCAGGAGGCCAAGGGCCAGCTCATCAAGCAGGAGATCGAGTACCTGACCCAGCGCTACGCCACCCTGACGCGGACCATCGACTCCAAGGTGAACGAGGCCCTGATGGCGGAGGAGGCCAAGAAGCGCGGCCTGGCCGACGCCGACGCGCTGGTCGAGCAGATCAACCAGCAGAACACGGAGGTCACCGACGCTGAGATCTCCTCCTTCTACGAGGAGAACAAGCGCCGGTTCCGTGGCAAGCCGCTGGATCAGGTCAAGGACGCCGTCAAGGGGCAGCTCGTCACCTCCAAGCAGCGCGACGCCGTGAACGCCCTGATCGAGCAGCTCCGCACCCAGGCCCAGGTGGACGTGGCCATCGAGCCGCCCGAGCTGCCGCGCCTCGAGGTGGCCAATGGTCCCAACGCGGCTCGTGGACCCGAGGGCGCGCCGGTCACCATCGTCGAGTTCGCCGACTACCAGTGCCCCTACTGCGGCCGCGGCTACGAGAACATGAAGGCGGTGGTCCAGAAGTACCCGGACAAGGTCAAGTGGTACTTCCGCGACTTCCCCCTGTCCTTCCACCAGCAGGCCATGTCCTACGCCACCGCGGCCACCTGCGCCGGGAAGCAGGGCAAGTTCTGGGAGATGCACGACAGCCTCCTGGACAACCAGAAGACCATGGAGGCCAAGGGCGGCCCGGAAGGCCTGGCCACGGAGCTCGGCCTGGACGTGAACGCGTTCAAGGCCTGCCTCGAAGACAAGGAGGTCGCCGCGAGCATCATGGCCGACATGACCGACGCCCAGGCGGTCGGCGTGACCGGCACGCCGGCCTACTTCATCAACGGCATCATGGTGTCCGGAGCCCAGCCGGTCGAGAACTTCTCGGCCATCATCGATCGGGAGCTCGAGACCGCCGGACAGGTCCCGTAGCGGCTTGGCAGGCCTCCTCTTCGCCTGCGTGGCGAACTCGGCGCGCTCCCAGCTCGCGGAGGCCATCGCACGGCACCTGGCCGGGAACGCGCACGAGGTCTGGTCGGCCGGCAGCCACCCTTCCCACGTGAAGCCAGAGGTGCGCGCGGTCCTCGCCGAGGTGGGGATCGACGCGCGCGGGCTCAGGGCCAAGGGGTTCTCAGCCCTGCCCTGGGAGGAGATCGACCTGGTGGTGACGCTCTGCGCCGAGGAGGTCTGTCCCGTGCTCACCGGCGCCCCACGCCGCCTCGCCTGGCCCCTGCCCGATCCGGCCTCGGCCCCGGCGGTTGAACGCCTCGAGGCCTTTCGCGCCACCCGCGACGAGCTGCTGCGCCGCATCCCGCTGCTCCTGTCCGCCCTGGACGGCACGGCGTAACGGCCGAGGAGGCTGGGGGCTCATGCAGGGCGCGAACGCCGACCACGGAGGCAGGCCCATGGCACGCGCGCTCAAGGACTACGCCGTCCTCGGCCTGGCGGTGCTCGCCGGGTGGTACGCCATCGGCTCCTTCTTCCCGGCCGCACCCGACCTCGAGGGGAAAGCGCCGCCCCTCGTGCTGACCGACCCCGAGGGGCGGCCGCACTCCCTGGCCGACCTCGAGGGCAGGCCGGTCGTCGTGAACTTCTGGGCCACATGGTGCCAGCCCTGCGTCCAGGAGATCCCCGAGTTCGCGGCCTTCTCCAGGGAGCACCCCGAGGTCGCCGTGCTCGGCGTCGCGGTGGACTCCGGCTCCACGGCCGAGGTGCGCGCGGCCGCCCAGCGGTTGGGCATCACCTACACCGTGCTGCTGGCCGACCGCGCGACCCACGACCGCTGGGACCTCTCCACCCTGCCCACCACCGTGTTCATCGCGCCCGATGGCACGATCGCGGGCAGCCATGTGGGGGGGATGAGCAAGAAGATGCTGGAGAGGGAGTGCGCGAAGGCGATGGGGGA
>Ga0233425_10007565_pt1 | contig 15170 bp, 11 predicted proteins | sample Watercolumn_Towu_2_FD_181712 | JGI IMG/M metagenome (GOLD analysis project Ga0233425, IMG submission 181712) | Freshwater microbial communities from Lake Towuti, South Sulawesi, Indonesia - Watercolumn_Towuti2014_140_MG | ecosystem: Environmental > Aquatic > Freshwater > Lake | place...
GTCCGACACGTCCGACCGTCCGACGTCCGACCCGTCCGACACGTCCGACACGTCCGACCGTCCGACGTCCGACACGTCCGACGTCCGACCGCAGCCTGCGGCCGAGGCAAAGAGCGCCGCAGCGAGCGCGGCCACGAGGCAGGTGGCGATGGTGACCGGGCCGCTGGCGGTTGCGATACGGGGGAGCACGGCAAAGTCCGCTATTCCAGGAACGTGCGCAGCTTGCGGGAGCGGGTGGGGTGGCGCAGCTTCTTGAGCGCCTTTGCTTCGATCTGCCGGATTCGCTCGCGGGTCACGAAGAAGTCCTGGCCGACCTCCTCCAGCGTGTGGTCGGACTTCTCTCCGATTCCGAACCGCATGCGGAGGACCTTCTCTTCGCGGGGCGTCAGCGTGGCAAGCACCTTGCGGGTCTGCTCGCACAGGTTCTGAACGACCACGGCATCGGACGGCGAAGGGAGCTTCTTGTCTTCGATGAAGTCGCCCAGGTGGCTGTCTTCCTCCTCGCCGATGGGGGTCTCGAGCGAGATGGGTTCCTTGGCGATCTTCATGACCTTGCGCACCTTGTCGACCGGCATTTCCATGCGCTCGGCGAGCTCTTCAGGAGTAGGTTCACGTCCCATCTCCTGGACCAGGTAGCGGGAGGTCCGGATGAGCTTGTTGATGGTCTCGATCATGTGCACCGGGATTCGGATCGTCCGGGCCTGGTCTGCGATGGCCCGGGTAATCGCCTGCCGGATCCACCAGGTGGCGTAGGTGGAGAACTTGTAGCCCCGGCGGTACTCGAACTTGTCGACCGCCTTCATGAGGCCGATGTTTCCTTCCTGGATCAGGTCGAGGAACTGGAGCCCCCGGTTCGTGTACTTCTTGGCGATGCTGACCACGAGGCGCAGGTTGGCTTCGACCAGCTCGCTCTTGGCCTTGTTGGCAAGCCGCTCGCCCCGGTTGATACCGGCGCAGATCTCCTTGATGTCCGTGTAGGGCAGGCCGGTCTCCATCTCGATGTCGGCCAGCTTCTTCTCGAGGTCACGGTACTCCTGGACAGCGTCCTTCAGGCGGTCTGCCGAGACCCGCAGCCCGTCGATGGTCTTGCGCCGGGTGCGCCCGACGCGGCGAAGCACCCGGTTCATCTCGTCAGCGGGAACCCCGGTCATGTCGCACAGCTCGATCATGCGGCGCTCGACGGTCCAGATCTGGCGGACGCGGGCCTTGATCTCCTCGATGACCGCCTCGACCACCCGGCGGTTGTACCGGATGCTGGTGATCACTTCCTGCATGCGCCGCCGGCGATTGCGGGCAGTCATGAGGTACTTGTCCCGGCTGGTCTGCTTGAGGTCCGGTCGGCTGGACGCGCGGTCCTCGAAGTCCTCGGCCTCTTCCTTGAGCTGCCTGGCCCGTCCCAGGACATCCTTGACGAGCTGGAGCGTCTGGCGCTCGTCGGTGTTCTCCGAGTTGTCCTCCTCGTCGAAGTCGCGGATCACGTCCCGGACGTGCACCTCGCCCCGCTCGATCTGGTCGGCCAGAGAGATGATGGCGTCGACTCCCGTCTTCAGGCGGAGAACCTGGGTCAGCACCTAGAGCTCTCCCTCCTCAATCTTCTTGGCGATGTCGACCTCGCCCTCGCGGGTGAGGAGTGCCACGCATCCCATCTTTCGCAGGTACATCCGCACCGGGTCGGAGATGCGCGCCTCGCCGTCCTTCTTGGCCAGGGCGGGAATCTCGCTCGCCTTGGTGAACCCTCTCTTCTCCGCCTCCTGCATGTTCTCCAGGACGAGGACCCCGTGCCTCTTGAGAAGGTCGAAGAGGTCGTCCACCATGGCTTCCGCAACGACTTCGTCGGGGAGCCTGTCGTTGATCTCGTCGTGGGTCAGAAAGTTCTGCTTCTTGCCATGGACGATCAACTGGCGGATTTCACGGATGGACAGCAGGTCTTTGGTCATCGACTCCTCCTCACCACAATACGGATCCTAGTTCCGGCGGGACGCTGCGAGGGCAGCCAGCTCCCGGCCGACTTCCTCCTGCTCCCGCAACAGCTCCAGCACTTTTTCCCCCTCACCCGAAGACTCGGTCACCCGGATCTTGCGGGAGAGCTCCTCCATCTTCCGTTCGAGGCGGCTCCTCTTGAAGCTCGACATCACCTCGCGGACTCCACGTTCGGCATCGGCAGGGGGCAGGCGGCGGTCGTCCATGAGGACCTTGCCGCAGATGTCCCGCAGCCCTCGATGCTCCACGCCGTTCATCGCAGCCTGGAGATCGTAACGCCCCTCCTCCTCGAACTGGTCGAACAGCGCCAGCAGGAAGCGGCGCACGGCATCGTTTTCGAGCAGGTCGAACGACTCGTCCCGGCAGATCCGGGGGACCACTTCCGGGAACTGGACCGCCAGCTCCAGCAGGTCGATCTCCTTGCGGGGGATTTCCTGCATCGCGTCGACAGTGGACACGGCCGCTCCCGAGCTTGCGGAAACAGCGGCCTCCGCCTTGAGCGCAGCGGGTTCCAGGCCGAGGCGGTCGGCAAGCTGCTCGGTGAACACCTGGCGGTCCAGCGCGCTCTTGATCTGCGAGGCGAATTCCATCCCCTGTCGGGCCGCTTCCACCCGTCCATGCAGCGACCGTCCGGCACCGCCCGAAAGGACTTCCAGGGCATGCTCCAGGAACGGGCGGGCGTTTTCGATGAGCTTGACCAGCAGCTCCGGTCCCCCTTCCTTGCGGGCCATCGAGTCCGGGTCTTCCTTGTCCGGCAGCCGGACGACGGTCCCGTACAGCCCCTGGTTCATCAGGAGCGACATGGTGCGCCACGTCGCCTTGCGGCCGGCTTCGTCTCCGTCATACAGCAGGCAGACCCGGTGCGTCAGCCGTTTCACCAGCATCGCCTGGTGCTCGGTGAGTGCGGTCCCGAGCCCTGCCACTGCCCGAGTGATACCGGCCTGGTGCAGCGAGACCACGTCGAGCTGTCCCTCGACCAGGATTGCCTGGTCCTGCTTCTTGATGGCGTCCCTGGCCTGGACCAGCCCGAAGAGCAGCTCCCCCTTCTTGAAGACCTCCGAGTCCGGCGAGTTGAGGTACTTGGGATCGTGGCCTCCCGGCAGGCTGCGACCGCTGAATCCGGCCACCTGCTCGGTCATGGTCAGCACGGGGAACGTGACCCGCCCGCTGAAACGATCCCGGAAGCCGCCCGACCGGGAGCGGCCGATGAGGCCCAGCTCCTCGGCCATGTTGAGCGGAAGCCCCCGCCGGGTGAAGTGCTGGTACAGGCCGTCTCCAGCCGGGCAGAACCCGACCTGGAAGGCCGATGTCATGGCAGGATTGACCCCCCGGGAGACCAGGTACTCGGCCCCTTCCCGTCCCTCCGGGGAGGTCAGTCGGGTCCGGAACCAGGCATGAGCTTCCCGAAGAAGGTCGGACAGGACCTGGCGGCGCTCCTTGCTCCTCGCCCGCGCCGCGGGGTCACCCCCGTCCTCGTAGGTCACTTCGATGCCCACGGTCCTTGCCAGAGCCTCGACCGCCTCGACGTAGCTCATCCCCTTGAGCTTCGTGAGGAAGCTGATGGCATCGCCCCCCTCGTGACAGCCGAAGCAATAGAAGAAGCCCCGCTCGGGGTTCACGCTGAACGAGGGTTTTCCATCGGAGTGGAAGGGGCACAAACCGACCCAGTTGCGGCCTGTCCGGCGGAGCTTGACCTGCTGGCCGACGAGCTCGACCAGGTTGACCCGCTCCCGAATCTGATGTATCACACTTTCCGGAATGCGGCCGGGCATGGACGCGGTGCCCCCGAGTAACCAGTTGACCAGGCCACGAATCATGCGCGCAGCCGATGGCGCACGTATTCTAGTTACGCGCGACCCGGTGTCAACTAGTTTTTCCCGGAAGGCATCGCAACCCCCTGTCCGAACCCGAGGTCTCCATGCATCGATTCGCCACGGTTGCCGTCGGTCTGGCGCTCGAACGGCAGTTCGACTACGCGGTCCCGGACAAGCTCCTGGGTCACGTCCTGCCCGGCATGAGGGTGATGGTTCCCTTTGGCCCCAGGAAGGTCGTCGGATATGTCATATCTACTTGCGAAACGTCAAGTTACGATGGCAAAGTTAAGGAAATACTTCAGGTACTCGACGAGCGCCCGACCTTCCAGCCGCTGATCCTGGACTTCCTCTCGTGGACCGCCCGCTACTACCACGTTCCGCTCGGCGAGCTCATGCGCAAGGCACTGCCCCCCTCCTTCCACGCCCGCGAGCGCATCGACCTGGCTTTGTCCGAGGCAGGGGCCGACCTCCCGGACGACCGGATCGCAGCGGAGCCGGTACTCGGGCGCCTGGCCCAAGGTCCCGTTCCCTGGAAGGAGGCCCTGGATCTGTGGGCCCGCACCGACATCCAGCAGCTTCTCGACCAGGGGCTGGTCGAGAGACGCTCCCACGTCGAGAAGGGGGGACCCGGTGCCGTCTTCGAGCGGATCGTGAGCCTGACCGAACCGCCCCCTGCTGAGGCCCCGCCTTCGGGGCAGCGGCAGCAGGAGGTCCTGTCCCTCCTCAGAGCCCGGGGGCCGCTGCCGATGAGCGAGATCCGCTCCAGCGTTCCCGGTGCCGACCGCGTGGTCCCTGTCCTGGTTGCCCGGGGCTGGCTCTCGGAGGAGCGCCGCAGGGCCTTCCGCCAGGTCAGCGCCGGCATGGAGGCCGGCAGCCGGCCGGAGCGGCTGAATGCCGCCCAGACCGGCGTGATCCGCACGCTGTCCGAGTCCATCCGGGGGCAGGTGTTTTCCCCCTTCCTGCTTTACGGAGTCACCGGCAGCGGGAAGACCGAGGTCTACCTGAATGCCGCCCGGGAGGCGCTCGATTGCGGGCGGACCGCGCTCATCCTCGTGCCGGAGATCGCGCTCACGCCGCAGCTCATGGCCATCTTCGAAGCACGCTTTCCAGGGCGGGTCGCCATCCTGCACTCGGGGCTCGGGGCCGGCGAGCGCTATGACCAGTGGAGCCTGGTGGCCTCGGGCGAGCTGCCGATCGTGCTTGGGGCCCGTTCCGCGATTTTCGCACCGCTCGACAAGGTGGGCCTCATCGTCGTCGACGAGGAGCACGAGCCCTCGTTCAAGCAGGACGAGAGCCCGTTCTACTCGGCCCGGGACCTGGCCCTGGTGCGAGGGCGGATGGCCGGGGCCGCGGTCGTCCTCGGCAGTGCCACTCCCAGCCTGGAGAGCTTCCAGAACTGCGCCACGGGCCGGTTCACCCAGCTCGCGCTCCCCGAGAGGGCAACCCCCCGTTCCCTGCCCGACGTGCGCCTCGTCGACCTTCGACAATCCAAGTTTGCGGACGGAGACAAGGTCTTCTCAGTGCCCCTGGCCGAGGCCTTGCAGGCCAACCTGGCAGCGGGCAACCAGAGCATCCTGTTCCTCAACCGCAAGGGGTTTGCCGCGTTCCTCCTGTGCGAGCAGTGCGGGTACGTCCCGGGTTGCCCCAACTGCTCGATCTCCCTCACCTGGTATCGGCAGGCCGGGATGCTGCGGTGCCACTACTGCCAGCACATGGCCTCGCGGCCCGCAGCCTGCCCCACCTGCGGGCAAGCCGAGGGGCTCAAGCAGATCGGTTTCGGCACCGAGCGGGTCGAGAACGCGCTCCGGCAGTTCCTGCCCGAGGCCCGCATCGCCCGCATCGACAGCTCGATCTCGTCGGGCCGGGGTTTTGCACGGGTCCTGGAGGAGTTCCGCAAGGGCAGGCTCGACCTCCTGGTCGGTACCCAGATCGTGGCCAAGGGGCACGACTTTCCCAATGTCACCCTGGTCGGGGTCCTGCTGGCCGACCTCGGATTGTCGTTCCCGGACTTCCGCTCCGCGGAGCGGACCTTCCAGCTCCTGACCCAGGTGGCGGGCCGCGCAGGGCGCGGTAACCGGCCCGGGGCGGTATATGTCCAGACCTATATGCCGACCCATTACGCATTGACACATGCCCAGCGGCACGACTTCAGCGGATTTGCCCGGGAGGAGCTCCAGTACCGCAAGATGCGCCGGTACCCACCGTTCTCCTGCCTCGCCCTGGTGCGGATCTCCGGAGAGGAGCTCGGGAAGGTGCAGGAGCAGGCCGGCCTGGCCGCCCGTCTCCTGAACGCGGCAGCGGACAAGGTGGCCGGCAGCGACGTCATGGGACCTTCCCCCGCCCCCATCGCCATGGTGAGAAACCGCCACCGCCTTCAGATCCTGGTTCGATGTGCGGATCGGCCCCGCCTGCAGAAGGTGTTGGAGCTGGCCGTTCCCGCCATGCAGGACCGGCTCTCCCGTGGCGGAACCATCCGCTGGGACGTCGACGTGGATCCGATCAACTTGATGTAGAACTACACCATGGCCTCAGGAACGCCATCCGACTTGCGGGTTGCAGGTGCCGTGAACCGGTGCGCCAGGTTCAGGCGGACGAGCAGCCAGAGCGCAACCAGGAGAACGACCAGGACGCCGCCCACCAGCCAGCGGTTATACTCGATCTTGTTGAAGATATTACCTTTACCCGCCTGCTGCGGCTCCAGCGCGGGGGCCGGAAGGCCGTACTGAGTAGCCAGCTCCTTCACGTTCGACAGGTGGATGACCGGTACCCCCTGGGCCGCGAAGCGGACCATCACGGAGTCGATTTCGGCAGCGTTGGGAGGCATGCGCTTGTTGACTCCGGGGCGGAAGAGATGCTTGCCGACCACGGTGCCGACGGAGATCGTGCCGCCGCCGACGTTCACGTAGGCCTTGATGGGCCGTTCCCCTGCCGCCTCCTCGTAGATGGCCATGCGCTGGTCGATGGCATCGACCATGGTCCTGGGCCACAGCAGGGGCAGCTTGACCTTCTGGATGATGGCCTTGAGCGCCTCCTTGCCCTCCTTGGACATGCCGTGGCCCCGGTCGGCCACGCCGCCGATGGAGGCCGCAAGGCTCTGGTGCTTGAACATGCCGACCACGAAGAGGTGGTTCTCCATTTCGAGCCAGGTAAGGCCCGGGATGTTGGCCCCCCACTCCGAGGCCGATGCGCTGGAGATGATGACCGGTTCCACGTCGAGGGCATCGCACGCTGCCAGCGTGGCGATGTTGAGCGCGGGGAACGAGCCGGAGAAGCCGACTGCCACCACGTCCCCGGCCTCCACGCCGGCCTTCTTGAACATGTGCACGATGACCGCTGCGAAGTTCGGGTTGATGGTCGTCTGCTTGGAATCCAGGTAGCCGGTGTTGCTGGTCACCTGGGAGAACGGCCAGCCGATAAGCCCCGACCCGGTGGGGTCGTTCTCGATGTCGAGCGGCACGTCGAGCTTCTCGCGCAGCTTGCGCAGCTCCTTCATGGCCGAGTCCATCTGGCGTGCGGCCTTGAGCTTGGCCGGGTAGTAGTCCTGCTTGACTTCAATCTTGAAGGATTCCACCGCCACGATGCCGCCGATCGCCATGAATGCGATCAGGACGAGCACGTTGCGGGAGACGTTCTTGGGCCGCCAGTAGATTCCCTTCATGGTCTAGAGCTCCCCCCCGACAACCAGGATCAGAACGAGCCTCGTCACGACGGCCGCAGTCGTCAGCGTGCACAGGGTCTCGACCCACCCCTGCCGATCCATCCAGATGGCGATCAGGCCGGGCACGATGTAGCCGATCACGATCATCTCCGCGTGGTACTCCAGGTGTCCCATCAGGTAACGCAGCCCGAACCCCAGCCCGAATGCGACCAGGATGGTGATGACGGTCCTGCGGCGCCCGTAGATGATGGCAAACCCGGAGATGACCTTGACGATGATGAAGGTCGCAAGCGCGGTGCCGAGCGTGGCCACTACCGCCAGCGGCTTGGTGAGGTACAGCCCGAGGTAGCCGGGCACGACGAGCCCTCCGGCCGCAAAGCCGAACAGCTCCGAAAACATCAGGCTCACCACCAGGCCGCACGCAACGAACAGCGAGAGGAGCGATGCCATCTGTCAACCCACCGTTTCCTTGAAGATGCTGCGGTTTTCGAAATAGTGCACCAGGTCCAGGCCGGCCCCGGCGATGTTCGCCATGCCCACGATAACCGCGGAGCGGCCTGCGTGCGAGAGGATCGACTCGAACACGCCTGCCGCGTCTGCCCCTTCCCGGTGGATGAAGCCCGACGGGTCGCACCCTTCCTCCGCTGCCTCGCGGTCGAACAGGTAGGTGCCGGTCCCCATCAGGATCACCACGTCGGCCTTCGGCCACTTCGCATAGGCGTGGGCAAGCTGCCAGGTACGGTGTTGCCGGTCCATGCGGAGATTGAAGACCGCAATCTTCTTCTCGACTCCGGGGTGGGCATCGATGGCCATGCGCCAGATTCGCTCGGTGGACTCGGGGTCGTTGGCGGCAAACCCGTTGACGAAATTGAGGCACCGGCCGAAGAAGTCGACGGTGAACGTCTTCATGGCCCCTTCGTCCGGAATCGCCCGCCGCATGCCCCGCAATGCCACTTCCCGGTCGACGTTCAGGCTCTTGCAGATGGACAGGCACAGGGCGACGTTCTCCTTGTGCTCCTGGTAGGCAAACCCCTTCATGTCCTCATCGGATACCGCGGCCGTATCTTTGGAGGAGACGGCATGCAGCTCCGACTTGCGGTCTTCGCAAGCGGTCCGGAACACGTCGAGGTTCCGCTCTTCGCAGGTGAAGAACCTGTTCCCCCGGGGCACCATGCCGGCCAGCGCCAGGGCCACGTCCCGTTCGGTGGGCCCCATGACGTCCAGGTGGTCTTCGCGGGCATTGGTGACGACCCCGTGCGTGGCCTGGACGAGCTTCTCCTCGGACAGCCACTGGTAGCGGGGTTGCAGGGCCATGCACTCCATGACGACGGCCTTGGCATCGTGGGCCCGGGCCACGGCGACGATGCGGATCTGCTCGAGCACGTTGGAGCGTCCGCCCGGCCGGTAAACCGGGTACTCCTTGCCGTCGGGGAAGATCATGCGCGGCAGCGTCCCGGTGGTCTTGCCAAAGGTCTTGATGCCCGCTTCGTTCAGGGCCCAGACCAGCAGCCGGGTGACGCTCGACTTGCCCCGCGTGCCGTTGACGTGGAGCCGGATGGGAATCGCTGCCAGGTTCCGCCTGTGGCGGCCGTATTCGACGCCCACCGCAATGACGAACCCGACAATCAGGAGGCAGACGAAGATGATGGCGGTCAACTGCTCACCCCGGTTTGCAGGGGGGAACCGACCGGCCCGTACAGGCCTTTCCGGTCGCAGCCCCAACCCGGGGTGCGAATATTATCCAGGTGCAGCCCGGAATCAAGAGAATAAGCGGCCTATCTCGACCCGTAACTCCTCGATGACCCGCTCCACAGGCCCCCCCACGGTGGCACCGCCCGCGTTGGCGTGCCCTCCGCCACCCATCTTCGTGCAGATGTGGCCGATGGGCCAGGCCGCCTTGGAGCGGAACGAGATCTTGAACCTCCCGTCGGCCATCTCCTTGATGAACGTGGCAACCTGGACCCCTTCCACCGAGCAGAAGAACGGGGCAATCTCCCCCGCGTCCTCCGCCGTTCCGCCAAAGGAATCCAGCTCCGCCTGCGTGATGTAGGACCATGCCCAGCGGCCGTCGAGCTCGTAACGGGCCCGCCCCATGGCCACGGTCAGCGCGGCGACATGCCCCCGGCTCACCCGGGCAAAGAGCTGCTCCTGGATTCCGCACGTGTCCGCCCCCAGGTCCACCAGGTGCCCGGCAATCTTGAACGGCTCCGAACGGTCGAACACGAACCGGAACCCGTGCGTGTCGAACTGGATGCCTGCGTAGAGCGCATCCGCAGCCCGCTTCGTGAACGGAAAGCCCATGCGGGACAGCAGGGAGTAGATGATCTGCGACGTCGAGCTGAACGTCCGGTCCACCAGCACCACAGGCCCTTCCAGGTTCCCGTGCATGTGGTGATCGAGCACCACCGTCCGTCCCTTCATCGGTTCCAGCAGCCGGGCGGAGGCGCCCAGCCGCTTGGCCTCCGCCGTATCCACGACGACGAGCAGATCGGCCCCGGATGCCAGCTCCGCAGTGACTGCGTCCCCAACGAACAGGGGGGAGCGGAACCCGGCAAAGTCGTACAGTCTGGGGATGGGATCGTTGTTGGCCACGATCACGGTCTTGCCCAGGGCCAGCAGCATCTCCTCGAGCGCCATCTCCGACCCCAGCCCGTCCGGGTCCGGATCGAGGTGCGTGGTCAGGATGATCTTCTCGGCGGTCATGAGCAGCGGGATCAGGTCCCGGCACGTCGTCTCGAATCCGGGCTCGAGGCCGCGGCCGAGCGCCACGTCTGCCAGGTTGGCCAGGATCCGGGCCGTGGCCCCCCAGATGATGTTCCCGTCGGCTGCATACAGGGGAAACCGCTGGCGCAGGAAGCCGCCCGACACGTCCACGGTGTAGCTTCCTCCCGCAGACAGGAACCGCTCGAGCGGAACCTCGAGCACCTGCTCCACCTCGCCGTTTTCGGCATGCTTCCACGCACCGGGCTTGACCCGGGCCACGCACGGACGGATCCGGTACCCGGTGATGGTCACCGTGTCGTCCAGGAACCCCATCAGCTCGCAGGCCTCCCGGTCGAGCCCCATTTCCTCTTCCGCCTCCCGGGTCGCTGCGGCAAAGACGCTCTCGTCGTCCGGCTCGATGCGGCCGCCCGGAAACGAGATCTCCCCCGCATGCTGCCCCAGCCCGGCAGACCGGCGGGTCAGCAGCACCGAGAGCCCGTCCGGTCCCTCCACCAGCGGAACCAGGACCGCTGATTCCTTGCGTCCGAACAACGGAAGCTCCAGCGCACGACGGGCGACAAGCCCTCTTGCGATATCGGCACCGGTCAACATCACCGTCCTCCTCGAAGCACCAGCGCTGCCAGCGCCGGATCCTTCTTGAACACCCCCGACGTGTTGAGCGTTTCCATGCGCGCTTCGGCCTGCCGGACCCCCCGGGCGACCATGCACATGTGGAGCGCATCGATGTGGACCAGCGCCCCGGCCGGCGACAGCGCGGCCTCGACGGCCCCCAGGATCTGCTGGCCCAGCCGCTCCTGCACCTGGAGCCGGTGCGCATACGCCTCGGTCACCCGAACCAGCTTCGAGATCCCCACCAGCTTCCCGGCCGGCTGGAACGCCACGGTGGCCGTCCCGAAGAACGGGAGCAGGTGGTGCTCGCACAGGCTCACGAACCGGATATCCCGGCATATCACGAGCCCGTCCGAGTCAGCGGGGAACACTGCCTCCCCCAGGAGCGCAGCGCCGTCCAGCCCATACCCGGACGTCATCTCCCGGAGCGATTGCGCCACCCGTTCCGGCGTACGCTCGAGCCCGGGGCGGTCAGGGTCTTCTCCCAGTCGGGAAAGCAGATTGCGGATGAGGTCTTCCATCTGCACCTCCAGAAAAGCCGTTCAATTTACCCGGACCATTGGGAAATCGCAAGGATCTTCGATTTCGACTGAGGACCGGCGAGGGTTCCCGCCATGCCGCTCCAGGCAGGGTTACGCGACGTACCGCTGGCGATCCACGATGAGCGCAGCGATGCTCTCCTTGAGGCCGATCACGTCCATCGGGGCATAGAACCGCATGCGCGCCGCTGCCGCCTCGTGCTCGGCAATCTCGGCAGCGTTTCCACCGGCGATCCCGGCCATGAGCGTCCGGTACTCCCCGTCCACCAGGGTCATCCCGTCGAAGCAGACGAGCGATGCCAGCGCAACCGTGTTGGCCGCCTTCTCGGCCCCCTGCGAGGCCACGAGCATCTGGGCCCGCTTCACCGACGACTCCATCGCAAAGAGCTGGATGATCATGTTGGCCAGCTTCTCGAAGAAGTACTCCCCCTTGCCCATGACGAAGTCCGGCTTCTGAATCTGCGCCATGTTCTTGCGAAGAGTCGTCCCGAACGCATAGAGGGTCATCAGGCGGACCGCCTCCACCATTCTCACCAGGTCCGGAAGCTGCCTGGCATCGAGCCCTTCGAACAGGTCGGCCGACGGATCCTTCACCCGTCCGGCCAGCTTCATGTACATCGGCATCACCGGGGCCCGGCCGGTCATGGACCGCTTGAGCAGCGTGGCCGGAAGCAGCAGCCGGTTGATCTCGTTGGTCCCTTCGAAGATGCGGTTGATCCGCTCGTCCCGGTAGTTCCGGGCGACCTCGTACTCCTCGATGAACCCGTACCCGCCGTGGACCTGGACCGCCTCGTCAATCACGAACGCGGCAGCCTCGCTGCCCATCACCTTGATGATCGAGCACTCGACGTTGTACTCCTCGAACACCTTGGCCACCTGGGACGCAAAGCCGGGATCCTTCTTGTCGAGCTGCTCCACGGCTTCCTCGATGAGCCCCGCGGTCCGGTACCCCATCGACTCGACCGCAAACACCCGGGATGCCATGTCGGCCAGCTTGCGCCGGATCATCCCGAACGAGGAGATCGGCTTCTTGAACTGCTGCCGCTCGTTGGCATACGCGGCGGAGACGGCAATCATGCGCTTGCCCATCCCCATCACGCCCACTCCCAGCTTGAATCGGCCGATGTCCAGCACCCCCAGCGCGGACTTGTGCCCTTCGCCGATCTCCCCCATCACGTTCTCGACCGGGACCAGCGCATCCTCGAGCCGGATCGTCGTCGTCGACGACCCCTTGATCCCCATCTTGTGCTCCTCGGCACCGATGGAGACCCCCGGGAACGACTTCTCCACGATGAACGCGGTGAAGTGCTGACCGTCCACCTTGGCATACACCGTGAACACGTCCGCAAAGCCGCCGTTGGTGATGAAGATCTTCTCGCCGTTGAGGATGTAGTGCTTCCCGTCATCCGACAGCACGGCACGGGTCTTGGCACCGAGCGCATCCGAGCCGTGATTCGCCTCGGTGAGCGCATACGCGGCAATCCACTCGCCCGTCGCCAGCCGGGGCAGGTACTTCTGCTTCTGGTGCTCGTTTCCGAAGAACAGGATCGGCAGCGTCCCGATGCCCGTGTGGCACAGCAGCGTGACCGTGAACGACCCGTACTGCGAGACCTTCTCCGACAGGCATGTCGTCGCGGTGAGCCCCATGCCGAGACCGCCGTACTCCTCCGGGACCTCCACCATCAGCAGCCCCTGGTCGCCGGCCTTCTTCATGGCCTCGATGTTGGCCTTGATCTTCGTCTCCTGGTTCTCGAACCGGTCGACGTTCGGGAGGATCTCACGCTCGACGAACTCGAGCCCCGCCTGCCCGAAGGCGAGCGCATCCTCCGACAACAGCTCCGGAATGAAGATGTCCTTCTGACACGGCTTGTCGAGAATGAAACCTGCGCCCTTCGGTTTCTCGTGCTGGTTGCTCATTTGCCGATGCCTCCGCTGTGAACGTCTCGCCCCGTACCCGCTCCGTTCCGGAACCGGGAATCACGCGGGGAGACGGTTGTTCCCTCGAACCGCTCCGGAAATCACTCTTCCCCCGCACTCCCCGCTGCCACGAGCCCCCGGATGAAGTCGGCCACCGTGGCAACGACCTTCTGGGCCTCCAGGTCCAGCAGCATCTCGTGTCCCGATTCCTCGAACCACACCAGGTCCTTGCGCTTCGACCCCAGCCGCTCCCGGATGATCTCCGCGGCCTTCGGGTGCACGATCTGGTCCTTGCGGGAGTGCACGATCAACGCATCCGCTGCAACGAACGACAGGCGCTGCTCCACCTCGGCCGCATACCGATACAGCTCCGCAAACGCCCTGGTCGGGAACCGGGGGTAGTTCCGGTTCCGCTGCTTCTCCAGCTCCTTGTCATGGAAGGCCTTGGGGCTCGGCCACGACGGAACGACTCGCGCAATGACCGGCGTGAGCGCAGACAGCGGATCCTTGAACTTCAGCGCCGCTGCCACCGTGGCCACACCGACGATCTGCTTGCGCCGCCTTGCCGCCAGGTCGAGCGCCACCAGCCCGCCCATCGAAAGCCCCACCACGACCACCCTGCGACACTCGGTCAGCAGGTCGAGCAGGCTGTCCTCCGCATCCTCGTACCACTGTTCCGCTGTGACCCCTTTGAGATCCGTCCACTCTCCGCCATGCCCCCGCAGGATCGGGATCCGGTACGGCACCCCCATCTCGTCGAGCGGAAAACGCAGATCGGACACGCAGCTCACGTGCGACGTGAACCCGTGCAGCACCAGCACCCCCAGCCGGGTCTTGTCCCCCAGCGGCGGGTTCCGATACGGAGTGGGCGGAATCCTCCCCGGCTTCTCCTTCACGGCAATCGGGACGCTCATCGGTACATACCCCATGGAATGATCCACCAGGTGCGAGATCGCCCGCATCACGCGGTCCGTCATCCCCCGCAACTGGTCGTACGAGATCTCCTCTTCCGCCCGCTTCTTCAGGAAGATCGGCTCGCCGAAGCGCACCTCGATGGGCTCGGGCTTCACCAGGGGAAGCTGCTCGAGCCGCGGATACGCTTCCGGCGGAAACGCCTTGCCCGTCCCCGATACCCCCACCGGAATGATCGGAACCCCGGCCCGCATGGCCAGCCGGACCACGCCGCTCTTGCCGCGCAAAAGCCCCGTGTCCGGCTCCACGTCCCAGCGCGGGATGTCCTCTTCCCCCGGAATCGTGCCCTCCGGGAAGATCCCGACGCAGCCCCCTTCCCGGAGATGGACGATGGCATTGTCGAGCGCCCCGTCATCCCCCCCACGATGCACGTACACGCTGTCCGTCAGCTCGATGACGTGGTGCAGTATCGGCCAGGCCTTGAACTCCGACTTGGCCATGAACGCAATCTTTCGCGGACAGGCCGCAGTCACCACCTGGGCATCGAGCCAGCTCTGGTGATTGATCGCGAAGACCGCTCCCCCTTCCCGCGGAATGTTCTCCGTGCCGTAGACCCGCAGGCTGTGGTTCATCTTGAACTGGGCGTTGAGCAGCAGCTTCGTCGTCTCGTAGAGCGACTTCTTCAACGGGGTGTAGAGGTTCGCCTTGCGCAGCGCGGCTACCGAGAAATCCAGCACCCGGTCCACCGGCTTGAGCGTCTGGTTCAGCAGTTCGTGTTTCTCCATGGGTCCCTCCTGGAGCCGGCCGATAACTCGGCGCATTATAGCGAGCCGAAAGACGTTGCGCAACGCGTTATTTTGACCGCGGGAAGCATGCCGTCCTGGCCGAAGTCGATTCTCTGACCGTCGATCAGTTTCGCATTGGATCCTCCTGCGCGGTGGTTGCCGTGCCGGGACTCGTCCTCGCGAGCAAATCGTGAGGTGAGACCAGCCCCTCTCGGATCCAGGCGAAATGGCG
>Ga0233425_10007566_pt1 | contig 15170 bp, 11 predicted proteins | sample Watercolumn_Towu_2_FD_181712 | JGI IMG/M metagenome (GOLD analysis project Ga0233425, IMG submission 181712) | Freshwater microbial communities from Lake Towuti, South Sulawesi, Indonesia - Watercolumn_Towuti2014_140_MG | ecosystem: Environmental > Aquatic > Freshwater > Lake | place...
CGACCGGTCGGCCGGCGCCCTGGCGCGGCGCGTGCACCGGGAGGGGGAGGGCAACCCCCAGTTCATCGTCGAGATGATCCGCGCTTTCGAGGACCAGCACGTCATCCAGGTCGACGAGCACGGCTTCGCGCGCTTGCGCCGGGACATCGGCGAGCTCACGCGCTCAGGCTTGCCCTTGCCGACCTCGCTGCGCGACGCCCTGCGCGAGCGGCTCGAGCCGCTCTCGGAGGAAGCCCGCCAGGTGGGGCTGGTGGTAGCCCTGGCCCGCGGGGAGGTCGGGCTCGCCCTGATCGCCCGGGTCATCGGCACCAGCAAGGACGAGCTGATCGAGGTGGTGGAGGAGCTGGTGGAGGCTGGCGTGGTACGGCTGCGCCGGGAGGGGGAGGAAGAGCGCCTCGACATCTCCCAGTCGGGCATGCGCGATGTCCTGCTCGACAGCGTCGGCGAGGACGTGCGCAAGGGCCTGCATCGCGCCATCGGCGCCGCGCTGGAGCACCTCTGGCGCGGGCGCATGGGCTCGGTGATCGAGATGGTCGCCTGGCACTTCGAGCAGGGCGAGGTCCCCGCCAAGGCCTACCCCTACCTGGTGCGCGCCGGCGAGCACCTGATGGCTCGCTCGCTCATGGCCGAATCCCTGGCGGTGTTCGACCGCGCCCTGGCTATCGAGCCGGCCGCGCGGGAGCACTTCGTGCTGGATCTGGCCGATCGCTCCGTCGCACGCCTGCGCCTGGCCCGCAGCCGGGCGCTGGCCCATCTCGGCCGCTGGGAGGAGGCCGACGCCGAGGTCCATGCCGCCCACCGCATCGCCAGCGAGCTCCAGGACGAGCGCCTGTTGGCACAGACCCACTACGAGTTGGGCTGCATGTTCCGCCGCCACACGGACATCGACCGCGCGGCGGAGCACTTCAACCGGGCGCTGGAGCTCGCCGAGAAGGGCGGGGACGCCGCCCTGCGGCTCCTCGCGATCAACCGCATGGGCGCACTGCGCTGGGCGTGTGACGACCTGGACGGCGCCAAGCGCGCCTGGATCCAGGTCCTGGCGCTCGGGGAGACCAGCCAGGACCGCCGCTCGGTGGCCGCTGGCTACTCGGGCCTGGGGCTCATGGGCATCTGTCGCGGCCAGAGCGCGGAGGCCCGCCGCTACCTGGAGCAGGCCGCGCGCGAGTACGAATCCCTGGGCGCGGTCGATGACCTCATCATCACGCGCATCAACCTCATCGAGCTGTACCACCTCACGGGCAACCTGCGGCGAGGCCTGGAATTGGCCGACAAGGCCGTGGCCCAGTCCCGCGAGATCCGGCACGTCGAGGGGCTCGCGCTCGGCCTGCGCTACCGCGCCATGATCCTGGTGGATCTCGGACGCCTGGAGGAGGCCGCCTCCCACGTGGAGGATGCGCAGCGGCGGATGACGGAGCAGGGCAACCTGGAGGAGCAGCTCGGCTGCTACGCCTCCCAGGTGCGCATCGCGGTCTACCGCAACGACTGGGGCGCGGCCCTGCACTGGCTGGATCAGGCGGAGCCCCTGCTGTACCGCTACGACCTGGAGGGCGTGGCCCTGATCCTGCACGCCCAGCGGGCGCGGGTGCGGGCCGAGTTCGGCGACGTCGAGGGTACCCTCGCGGCCATCTCGCGCTCCGACCACCTGGACGTGCGCCGCTGGCCCCTGCACCTGGTGCGCTGCGACCTGGCGATCGGCCGGGCGCTGGCCCGCATCGGCCGACACGAGGAGGCCGTGGCCCGTGCGGCCCAGGCGCTCCAACGCGCCGACGCGGCTGGGTACAGATTCTATACCTTCAAGGCAAACAAACTCCTGGCAGACACCACGCGGGACCCGGTGCAGGCGGATCGGCACGCCCGGGTGGCGCGGGCGCTGGCGCGCTCGCTGGCGGCGAACTTGAGCCCGGAGGATTCCTCCTCGTTCCTCGCGTTCCATGGAATGGGGGAGGCGCCGACGCCAGCGCCGTGAGACCGTGAAATAGCACGGGGGCGCTTCGGGGTCGCCGTGTTCCGACACGGATCGGCCCTGACAACGGTGTTGACATGGACCGAGTTCGGGCGTTCGCCAGCTATTCCGTGACATGGCACGGTAATTGCTAAAGTGCGGGCGGACCCCCCAGGGAGGCCGCGATGGCCCCGTCCACCCCATCCACGGACTTCGGCTGGCGCCTCGCCGGGCGCACGGTCGGCGTCATGCCCGACCGTTCCGTCACCCTCCTGGTGGAGGGTGCTGGCGACTCCACGGCCGTGCTGGCGCCCGCCCTGGGCGACGCCAGCGTGCTGTCCGCCTGCTTGCAGTGCGGCATCTGCGCGGCCTCCTGCAACCTGGCCGAGCCGGGGAGTCGCTTCCCGCGCAAGGAGATGGGGCTGGTGCAGCTCGGGGAGTGGGACAAGCTCGCGGCCAGCCCGAGCATCTGGGGCTGCTACAACTGCACGGACTGCTCGGCCTCCTGCCCGGCCCAGGCCAGCCCGGGGCGGGTCATGGCCGCGATCCGGCAGGTGGCGCTGGAGCGGTACACCTGGCCCGCCCCGCTGGTCCGGGCGCTGACGCGGCCCCGCTGGTTCCCAGCCGTCTTCGGCTTCCCCGCCGCGCTCGTGCTCGGCGTGATCGCGCTCTTCGGTTCACTCCACCCGCAGCAGAGCCCGGTCCTGTACGCCTCGATGTTCCCCCATCTGGCGTTGAACTCGTTCTTCACGGCTTTTTCCGGCTTCGCCGCGGCGGCGGGCCTGGTCGCGGTGCACCAGGCCTGGCTGGCCTATCAGGGCGAACCGATCTGGCGCGCCCGCCCCCACCTGCTGCTGGGCGCCGCCATGGATGCGATGCGTGAGATCGCCACCCACCGGCGCTTCAAGGAGTGCGAGGAGTACCCTCTCGCCCGCTGGGCCCACCTGGGGATGCTGTGGGGGTTCGCGGTCCTGTTCGGCCTCGCGGGGCTGGTGGCGCTGCTGCTGCTGCTGGGCCTGCCCTACCCGCTGCCCATCCTGCATCCCATCAAGCTGGTCGGGAACGCCGCGGGCCTGGCGCTGCTCTTCGGCGCCGCCTGGTTCGCCGGCCAGCGCTGGCGCACGCGGAAGACCGACCCGAGCAACCCCTTCGACTGGCTGCTGCTCGGCACGCTGCTGACCACGGGCATCACCGGGTTCTTGGCCGAGATCCTGCGCTACGCCGACCTCGCATCCCTGGCCTACCCCACCTACTTCGTCCACCTCGTGGCGGTCTTCGTGCTGCTCTGCGGGCTGCCCTTCGGGAAGCTGGCGCATGTCCTGCACCGCAGCACGGCGCTGACTGCGCGAGCCTACAACGCCCGGCTGGAGCGCGAGGCCGGCGCCACCACCGACCTGCCGCGGCGCGCGGCGTCCTGAGGTGTCCATGCCCGATCGCGACCGCCCCATCTCCCCCGGCGAGCTGTGCTCCCTGGGCTACGACGCGCTGCGGCGCCTCTCGGACGAGCAGGTCGTCGGCGGATACGAAGCGCTGCGCGACCAGCCAGGTCCCTCCGCGCACGGCACGGTCTACCCCAACATCGCCCGGCTCCACCAGTCGCCGCTGGAGCGCGAGAAGGACCGCCGCGAGGTCTGGAACCGGGCCGCATCGACCCCGGTGCCCGAGGCCCAGGCCTTCTATGAGGAGGCCAAGCGGCGGCCCGTCACCTGGTGGCTCCAGCACCAGCTCGTGGCCAAGCACGCGTTCAAGAGCTGCATGTACTGTGGGGTCTGCACGGCGCGCTGCCCGGCCGCGCAGTTCTACGAGGAGTACAACCCGCGGATGGTGGTGGACGCCGTGCTGTCCCAGGACGAGGAGCGGCTCGAGGGCCTGCTCCGGTCCGATCTCCTCTGGTTCTGCGGCCAGTGTGGTTCCTGCAAGCCCTGCTGCCCGCGCGAGAACAACCTGATGGGGCTCATCTCCTCACTCAGGATGCTCTGCCAGCTCAAAGGCTGGCACCTCTGCTCCGTCCGCGGGCGCCAGCAGTACTTCGCCCGGCACCTCTGGGGGGCCAACTTCTGGAACCGCGGCTGTAGCCTCTACTTCCGCAACGCCGCCCCCGAGGGTCACCCCGACTTCGGTCCGCGCTGGGCGCGCTACTGGAGGGCGGTGGAGGCCCAGATGGCGCGGGTGGGAGCCAGCCCGGACCAGGATGGGCTCTTCGGCGGGCGCAAGCTGCCGCCCGAGACGCTCGAAGAACTGCGCGCCTGCGTCCACCACGGCGGAACCCTGGCGCTCTGGACGGCGGTCGAGGAGGCCGCCATGGCCGACGCGGGCCGGCGCGGGGTGGACCTCGACGCCTACTGGACCCTCGTCGGATCGGAGGGCTGAACCATGGACGCCCGCGCCGCGCACACGTGCCTGCACCAGCCGAGGAAACCCACCGAGATGCGCGAGGAGGAGATCCCCACGGATCGCTTCTTCTTGCCTCCAAGCTGCATCCTCGGCGCGGTCAACCCCTCCACCGAGGTCTGCATCGCGCGCCTGTACGACCTGCTCGGCCTGACCTGGCGTTCGGCCAGCGTGGGTCCGCGCTCGCAGTGCACCTGCTGCTCCGCGATCCTGTCCCACGGCGACATCGTCACCCCGGAGACGACGCTCTTGACCGTGGCCCGGATCTGGGCCCTGGCCCACGAGCAGGGGCTCGATCACCTCAGCACCGCCTGCGTGACTTCGGCGGCGGTGCACCTGGAGTGCCGCGAGACCTACGAGCACGAACCGGGCCTGGCCGAGAAGGTCGATCGCTGGCTGCAGGAGGCCTGCGGCCGGCGCCTGCACATCCCCAAGGCGATCGTGCACTGCTCCGACGTGGTGTACCGCCACCGCAACGCGCTCGCGGAGCGGCTGCGGTATCGCCTGGTGGACCGCCGCACGGGGGCTCCGCTCAAGGTCGTGGACCACGTCGGCTGCCACTACGGCAAGGTCTTCCCGGAGCGGGCCGTGGGCGGCGCCGAGGATTGCGACGTGCTGGCCGGGCTGGTGCGCGCCTGGGGTGGGGTCCGGGTGGACTACCCCGAGCGCAACCACTGCTGCGGCATGGGCTTCCGGCAGTGCATGATCCGGCCCAACCGCGGCTACACCATGGCCTGCGTGCTGCGCAAGCTCGAGAGCATGGCGCCGTACGAGCCAGACCTCATCCTGACCAACTGCCCCGGCTGCAACCTGTTCCTCGACAAGGAGCAGCATGCGGTCCACGAGCTGACGGGCAAGTGGTTCGACATCCCCGTCCTGTCCTACACCGAGCTCGCGGCCCTGCTGCTCGGCTGGGATCCCTACGCCGTGGCCGGGATCCAGGCCAAGACCGTGCCGGTGGAGCCCCTGCTCGACCGCATCGGCATCCCCTACGACAAGGACCGCATGTACGTCCCCGACCCCACGGAAAAGGCGCCGACCCATGAGCACTGAATCCCTGCCCATCCTCGTCCTCGGCGGAGGCGTCACCGGCATGCAGGTGGCCGGTGTGTTGGCCTCGCTCGGCCACCGCACGGTGATCGTCGAGCAGGCCGACCGGCTCGGTGGCCGGGTGCGCCGCCTCTCGCGGACCTTTCCCTTCTTCGACGACGTCGGCTTCCACGACGGGCTGGAGTTCGTCTCCTCGCTGGAACGCGATCTTCTCGCGACCGGGCGGGTGGAGGTGCGGCTCCAGACCCAGCTCTCGGCCATCGAGGGCAATTTCCCGAACTTCACCGCGGTCCTCTCCGATGGCGCCCGGATCGCGGCTTCGGCCATCGTGGTCTGCACCGGCTTCACGCCCTACGACCCCGCGGGGCTGCCCGAGTACGGCTACGGCAAGATCCCCAACGTGATCACCGCACCGGAGCTGGAGTGGATGCTCAACCCGCGCGGACCCACGCAGGGGCAGCTCCGCCGGCCGAGCGACGGAAAACCGGTCAAGCGCCTGGCGATCGTGTTCTGCGTCGGCTCGCGCAACCGCCGCATCGGCGCGCCCTTCTGCTCCCGGATCTGCTGCTCGTTCAGCACCAAGCAGGCGACCACGGTGATGGAGCGCGACCCCTCCGCGCTGGTCGCCTGCTTCTACATGGACGTGCGCACCTACGACCGCGGCTTCGAGGAGATGTACTCCCTGGCCCAGGAACGGGGGGCCAAGTACATCCGCGGCCGGGTCTCGGCCTGCCGCGCGCTGCCGGACGGCTCCATCACGGTGCGCGCCGAGAACACCCTCATCGGCCGCCCATTTTCGGGCGAGTTCGACATGGTGTCGCTCTCCACGGGCATGCGCCCCTGTCACGACGTGGAGCGGCTGGCGCAGGTGCTGGGCGTCGAGCGTGCGCCCGACGGCTTCTTCCTGTGCTCACGCTGGTTCCGCTTCCCCCACGACTCCTCCCGCGACGGAGTCTTCATCGCGGGCTGTGCCACCGGCATGAAGCCCATCCGCAACTGCATGGTCGATGGCGCCTCGGTGGCCGCGCGCGTCGTGGCCCTGATCCGGGCCGCATCAACATGATTTTGGGCACGCGGCTCGTGCGGGCGGGGTTAGTCCCCGCCCTCGGCGTTTCTGGTAACCCGGTTCGAACACCACCCCTGCCAAGGAGGAAGACGTGCCCAGCTTCGTGATTGCCGCCAAGTGCGACGGCTGCAAGGCGCTCGACAAGACCGCCTGCCAGTACATCTGCCCCAACGACCTCATGGCGTTGAATCCCCAGCTCAACAAGGCCTACAACCGCGATCCATCGATGTGCTGGGAGTGCTTCAACTGCGTGAAGATCTGCCCGACGCAGGCCATCGAGGTGCGCGGCTACGCCGACTTCGTGCCGCTCGGAGCCAACGTCACCGCCCTGCGCTCCTCCGAGGACATCCTCTGGACGGTCCAGTTCCGCGACAAGGACATCAAACCCAAGCGCTTCCGCTTCCCCATCCGCCGCGGCGTCGAAGAGGGCAAGGCCCAGCCGTTCGACCGTACCCCGACCCAGGACGCCGATCCCCACAGCCCGACCCTGATGGGCGAGCCCACCGGCCTGAACCATCCGGACACCAGCGTCGGCGTGCTGTCGTTCGACAAGGTCCCCACCCTGGCGCGCTGAGGAGGCACCCATGACCGACTTCGAAACCGTCATCGTCGAGACCGACATCCTGATCTGCGGCGGCGGCATGGCCGCCTGCGGCGCGGCCGTGGAGGCTTCCTATTGGGCGAAGCAGCACGGCCTCAGGGTCACCCTGGTGGACAAGGCCGCCATGGAGCGCTCCGGCGCCGTGGCCATGGGCCTCTCCGCCATCAACCAGTACGTGGACCTCAACAGCGGCAAGAACACGCTCAAGGACTACGTGGACTACGTCCGTAACGATCTGATGGGCATCACCCGCGAGGACCTGGTCGCCAACATCGCGCGCCACGTGGATGGGACCGTACACCTCTTCGAGAGCTGGGGCCTGCCCATCTGGAAGGACGAGGACGGCAAGTACGTCCACGAGGGCCGCTGGCAGCTCATGATCAACGGCGAGTCCTACAAGGTCATCGTGGCCGAGGCCGCCAAGAACGCGCTGCAGGAGGCGGGCGGCGAGTACTTCGAGCGCGTGTTCATCACCCACCCGCTCATGGACGGTGAGCGCTGCGCCGGCGCCATCGGGTTCTCGGTGCGCGAAAACAAGATCTACGTCTTCAAGGCGAAGGCGACACTCGTGGCCATGGGCGGGGCGGTGCACGTCTTCAAGCCCCGCTCCACCGGCGAGGGCTTCGGCCGCTCCTGGTACCCGCCGTTCAACTCCGGCGCCTCCGCCTTCTTCACCACCTGGGCCGGGGCCGAGATGACCTGCCAGGAGGTGCGCTTCATCCCCGTGCGCTTCAAGGACGCCTACGGCCCGGTCGGCGCCTGGTTCCTGCTCTTCAAGGCCCTGGCCACCAGCGCCGGGGGCGGGGACTACATGCAACTGAACGCCGACGAGATGAAGAAGTGGGAGCCCTACAGCCTCGCCAAGCCCTCCCCGGCCAACCTGCGCAACTGGCTGATGATGCTCGACGTGATGGACGGCAAGGGCCCGGTCTACATGCAGACCGCCGACGCCATCAAGGCCATCGCCGCCGCCGCGCCGGACGAGCGCTCCGCGCGCAAGAAGCTCAAGGAGCTGGAGTCCGAGGCCTGGGAGGATTTCCTGGACATGACCATCTCGCAGGCCATCCTGTGGGCGGCGCACAACGTGCAGCCCGAGGAGAAGCCCTCCGAGATCATGGCCTGCGAGCCCTACTTCATCGGCTCCCACTCTGGCGCCTCGGGCGCCTGGGTTTCCGGCCCGGCCGACCTGCAGACCGACGCCACCCGCGGCGAGTACTGCTGGGGCTACCCCAACATGACCACGGTGCAGGGCCTGTTCGCAGCGGGCGATGCCTCCGGCGCCTCCAGCCACAAGTTCTCCTCCGGCTCCTTCACGGAGGGTCGCATCGCCGGCAAGGGCGCCGTGGCCTTCGCGCTGGAGCACGGCATGCCGGCGGTGGACGCGGCCGCGGTCGAAGCCCTGAAGGCCGAGATCCTCCGCCCGCTGGCTACCTTCGCCGAGCACCGCGGCGACACCACCGACCCGGACATCAACCCGGCCTACATCCGGCCCCGGCAGTTCATGTTCCGCATGCAGAAGATCATGGACGAGTACGCCGGCGGGGTCTCCTCCCAGTTCAAGACCAGCCGCACCCTGCTGGAGCGCGGGATCGAGCTCTTGACCCTGCTGCGGGAGGACTCCGCCCTGCTCGCCGCCGAGTCCCCGAACGAGCTGATGCGCTGCTGGGAGAACCAACACCGCATGATGCAGGCCGAGGCCCACGTGCGCTCGCTGCTGTTCCGCGAGGAGACCCGCTGGCCGGGCTACTTCGTGCGGACGGACAAGCCCTCGATCGACCAGGAGAACTGGCTGGCCTTCTGCAACTGCCGCTATGACCGTACATCCGGGGAGTGGGCCATGATCAAGCGGCCGGTGAAGTACATCGTGGGCCCAGGCTAGGAGGGTCGGATGAGCGTGGGCACCGTGCTCGTGATCGGCGGCGGGATCAGCGGGATCACCGCCGCCGTGGAGGCGGCCGAGGCGGGGCTGGAGGTGGTGCTGGTGGAGCGGGGGCCGTGGCTCGGCGGCCATGTCGCGCGCTACCATCGGTACTTTCCCAAGCTCTGCCCCCCACGCTGCGGGCTCGAGATCGACCTGCGCCGGCTGCGGCAGGCGCGGGGTATCCGCTGCCACACCTCGACGGAGGTGCGGCGGCTCTCGGGCGGGCCCGGGGCCTGGCGCGCGCACCTCGAGCACGGGGGGCGCGGGGTGACCGAGAGCTGCACCGGGTGTGGGGCCTGCGCGGGCGTGTGCCCGGTCTCGGGACCCGACGAGCGGGAGTTCGCCCTGGCGCGCGCTCCCGCGCTGCGCATGCCCCCCCCGCTGGCCTGGCCGGCACAGCCCGCCGTCGATGAGGCCAGTTGTACCGGCTGCGGAGCCTGCCTGGCTGCCTGCCAGCTTGGCGCGCTCGCGCCCAAGGCACCCCCGACCACCTCGGAGATCGTCGTCCAGGCGGTGATCTTCGCCACGGGCTGGGAGCCACCCGAGGCGTCCCGCTTCGAGGGGCTCGGGTTCGGGACCCACCCCGACATCGTCACCAACCTGATGCTGGAGCGCCTGTGCGCCGCGGACGGGCCGACGGCCGGGCGCCTGGTCCGCCCCTCCGACGGTGGCTCGATCCGCAGCGTGGCCTTCGTGCAGTGCGCCGGATCGCGGGACGAGCAGCACCTGCGCCACTGCTCGGCGGTCTGCTGCATGGCCACGCTCAAGCAGGCTCGCTACCTGCGGGAGCAGTACCCCGAGGCCGAGATCCACGTGTTCGCCATCGATCTGCGGGCTCCCGGCCGCGGTGAGCTGTTCCTGGCCGAGATCGAGCGGGACGCGAAGTTCTTCGTGCACAAGGGCAAGGTGGCGCGGGTGGAGCCCGACCCGGCGAGCGGGCTGCTCGCGGTCGAGGCCGAGGATGTGTTGGCCGGGCAGCGCCGCCGGCGGGAGGTGGACCTCGTCGTGCTGGCGACCGGCATGGCGCCCACCTCGGGGGCGGATCCGCTCCCCGGCGGGCTCAAGCGCGATGCTTCGGGTTTCCTCCTCCCTTCCCAGGCCGAGGCGGGTCTGTTCGCCTGCGGCTGCGCCGCGCGGCCCTCCGACGTAGCGGGCTGCACCCGCGATGCGGCCGGCGTCGTGCTGCGGGCGCTCCAGGCCTGCGCCCAGGTGCGCCATGGATAAGCCCGCCGTGTTCCTGTGCGGGGGCTGCGGCCTCGGCGACGCCCTGGATCTGGAAGCCCTGCGCAAGCGCATCGCCAGGGACAAGGGCGCGGGCGGCTGCTCGATCGTGCCGTGCCTCTGCGGCGAGCTGGGCCGGGCCGCCATCACCGCGGCGGTGGCGGCGAACAGCCGCGGGCTGGTCTTCGGGGCCTGCTCGGCGCGGGAGCTGGCGGGGGCCTTCGCGGTCGAGGGCTGCCACGTGGAGCGGGTCGCCCTGCGCGAGCTGTGCGCCTGGAGCCAACCGCCCCGCACCGAGGACACCCAACTCCTGGCGGAGGACCTGCTGGCCATGGGCCTGGCCCGGGCCCAGAAGGCCACGGTCCCGGTTCCGATCGCGGTCGAAGTGGCGCGCAGCGTGCTGGTGGTGGGCGGAGGACCCGCCGGGATGGCGGCCGCCCTGGGCGCGGCCCGGGCTGGCTATGAGGTGGACCTGGTGGAGGTCCGGGACGGGCTCGGCGGGTACCTGGCGGATTTCTCGGTCCTCACCCCCCAGGCCGCGCCGTTCCGGGACCTCGAACCCTGCGATCTGCCCGAGTGGATCACGGCGGTGCGGTCCGAGCCGCGCATCCGGGTCCACCTGCCGGCGCGCATCCAGCGCATCGCGGGCGAGCCAGGTGCCTTCGAGGTGGACCTCGAGGTCGCGGGAACGCCCCAGCGCCTGCGGGCCGGGGCGATCGTGCAAGCCACGGGCTGGCGGCCCTACCACTCCTCCCGCCTCGAGCACCTCGGCGCCGGGCGCTCGCCCGACGTACTGACCGGACTCGACCTGGAGCGGATGCTCGGCACCGGGCCCCTGCGCCGGCCCTCGGACGGGCGATTCGCCCGGCGGGTGGCCTTCGTGCTGTGCGCCGGCTCGCGCGATCCGGCCCACCTGCCCTGGTGCTCGGGGGTCTGCTGCGCCGCCAGCCTCAAGCAGGCGCTGCGGATTCGGGAGCTGGACCCGGAGGCCTCCTGCTACGTCCTGTACCGGGACCTGCGCACCCCCGGCGTCCTGGAGGAGTTCTACCGCCGCGCCCAGGAGGATCCGGGGCTGTTCTTCGCCCGCGGCGAGGTGGCCGGGGTCGAGGTGGCGCCCACGGGGCTGCGCCTCGCGCTCCAGGCGAGCACCCTGGGTGACGAGGTCGCCCTCGAGGCCGACCTCGTGGTCCTGGCCACGGGCATGGTGCCGGTCGCGGCCGATGGCGAGGCCATCCGCCGCCTGCGCGACGCGCGCGCCCTGATCGCGCGGGGGGAGCAGGGCCCCCAGCGGGAGGCGGCCGAGCGGACCGTCACCGACCTCGCCGGCCACGAGGGCAGTGAGATCCTGAACCTGGCCTACCGCCAGGGGCCCGATCTTCCCGTCCTGGAGCACGGTTTCCCGGACTCCCACTTCATCTGTTTCCCCTACGAGACCCGGCGTACGGGCATCTACGTCGCGGGTTGCGCCCGGAGCCCCTGTGGGCTGGACGAGGCCCGGCGGGACGGGGAGGGCGCGGCGCTCAAGGCCATCCAGTGCCTCGAGTTGTGCGCCCGCGGGCTGGCCGTGCACCCCCGCTGGGAGGACCCAACGGTGCCCGAGTTCCACCTGCCGCGCTGCACCCAGTGCAAGCGCTGCACCGAGGAGTGCCCCTACGGCGCGCTGGACGAGGACGCGAAGGGTACGCCCCAGCCCCACCCCACCCGCTGCCGGCGCTGCGGCACCTGTCTGGGGGCCTGCCCCGAGCGCATCGTGTCCTTCCCCGACCACTCCGTCACCATGGTCTCGGCCATGATCAAGGCGGTGGGCATCCCGGACGAGTTCGAGGACAAGCCGCGCATCCTGGCGTTCTTGTGCGAGAACGACGCCCTGCCGGCGCTGGAGGCCGCCGCGCGCCGGCGCGTGCGCTGGAGCCCGTACGTGCGCATCGTGCCCGTGCGCTGCCTGGGCTCGGTCAACGTGGTCTGGATCGCCGACGCCCTGGCGCGCGGCTTCGACGGCGTGCTCCTGGTGGGTTGCCCTTCGGGGACCGACACCCAGTGCCACAACGTCCGCGGCAGCGAGCTGATGGCCACCCGCGGCGAGAACGTGCGCCAGAAGCTGCAGCAGTTGGCCCTGGAGCAGGAGCGGGTGCGCCTGGCGGAGCTGACCATCGCCGACCAGGAACGGCTACCCGCGCTGATCGACGCCTTCGCGGCCGAGATCCAGGCGCTGGGCCCCAACCCCTTCAAGGACGCCTGAGCCGTGCCCACCCTGCTCTGCCCCGACCGGGCCTTCCTGGCGCGCCTGCTCGCGGACGGCGGCGAGGATCTCAAGCGCTGCTTCCAGTGCGCCACCTGCGCGGTCACCTGCGATCTCTCCCCCACGGATCGGCCCTTTCCGCGCAAGGAATTGCTCTGGGCTCAGTGGGGCCTGTCCGACCGCCTCGTTTCGGATCCCGACATCTGGCTCTGCCACCAGTGCCAGGACTGCACCGCGCGCTGCCCCCGCGGCGCCCGCCCGGGTGACGTGATGGCGGCCCTGCGCCGGGAGAGCGTGCGGTTCCATGCCCGGCCCCGTGCGCTTGCGCGCTGGCTGGAACGGCCGCGCAGCCTCGGCATCCTGTTCGCCGCCGCCCTGGCGCTGCCGGCGTTGGCGGCGCTCTGGGTGGCGGCATCCGGGGTGGTGCCCGCGCGGACGGAGAGCTTCGCCTTCGCGACCTGGTCCTGGCTGCCGCGGGGTGTCCTGATCGGGTTGTACGGGGCGCTGGCCGGGTGGGTGGTCGTGGCCGCGGGCCTGGGTGTCATGGGCCTGTGGCGTGGCTTCGGGGTGCCCGGGCCGACGGTGAAGGGGGCGGCCGCGAGCCTGGCGGGGGCGCTGCGGCGGATCGTCGCGCACCAGGACTTCTCCAGGTGCGAGGCCAGCCGGAGCCGCCGGATCGCGCACCAGGCGGTGCTCTTCGGCGCGGTCGGCCTGGTGGTGGTGGACGCCTGGGTGCTGCTCGGGCGCTTCAACCCCGTGCTCCAGGCCCTCGTGTATCCCTGGTCGTTCTGGAATCCGTGGAAGATCATGGCGAACGTGGCTGGGCTGGCGGTGCTGGTGGGCTGCGGCCTGATGGCGCGCGACCGGCTGCGCTGCCCCGGTGATGCCCAGCCCGGCACCCGCGCGGACTGGATCTTCCTGGGGCTTCTGGCCGCGGCGGTGCTCACGGGCTTCGGCATCGAGCTCGCGCACCTGGCGCGCTTCACCCTGAAGGGGGTGGTGTATCTCGCCCACCTGGGCACGGTGGCGGTGCTGCTGCTGTCCCTGCCGTACTCCCGGTTGGCCCACGCGCTCTACCGCACCACAGCCCTGGTCTGGGCCGAGCGCTACGGCCGCCTGCCGCCGGAGGGAGGTCGCCATGCGTGAGCGCTGGCTGCTGCCCGCCGTCGTGGCTCTCCTGCTGCTGCCGCTGGTCGCGACGCTCTTCGGCCGCGCCCTGGCCCGCCCCGGCGCCGAGCCCTTCCTGGAGGAGGCCGCGCGCGAGGGCTGCGTCGAGGATCCGGCCTGGATGCGGGTGCACCACATGGATCTGCTCTTCGAGCTGCGCGATGGGGTCGTGCGCCGCGGAACCCGCGGGGAGCGCGGGCTCGCGCAGTGCCAGGAGTGCCATGTCCACCATGATCGCTTCTGCGACCGCTGCCACGAGCGGGTCGGGCTCGATCCCGGCTGCTTCGGCTGCCACGAGTGGGCGGTCGCGGAGGAGGCGCCATGAACCGCAGGGATCTCCTGGTTTCGGCCGCCGCGCTGGGGCTCGTGGCCTGCGCGCCGTCGCTGGTGCGCTCCACCGCCGCACGGGTGGGGCTGTGGGTGGACCTCGCGCGCTGCCGGCGTCTCGCGGGCTGTGTGGCCTGCCAGGCCGCCTGTCACCGGGTCCACAACGTCCCCGACCTGCCCGAGCCCGGGGAGGCGGTGCGGTGGGTCTCCTTCGCGACCTTCGAGCGCGCCCTGCCGGCCGCGGTCCACCCCGCCCTCGCCGAAGCCGCCCGCACCGCCACGCTCCCCGTGCTCTGCAACCACTGCGACGATCCGCCTTGCGTGCGGGTGTGCCCGGCCGGAGCCACCTTCGCCCGTCCGGACGGCGCGGTGGTCGTCGACGCCCACCGCTGCGTGGGCTGCCGCTACTGCATGGCGGCCTGTCCCTACGGCGCTCGCAGCTTCAACTTCCGTGACCCGCGCCCGTATGTGGCCGAGGTGCAGGCCGGCTACCCCTGCCGTGAGCGCGGCGTGGTGGAGAAGTGCAACCTCTGCGCCGAGCGCCGGGAGCGCGGCCAGGCTCCCGCCTGCGTCGGGGCCTGCCCGGCCGGTGCCCTGGGCTTCGGGTTGATCGGAGTCTGGGCCGCCAATGGGAGCCTGGCGGGCCGGGTCGTCCTGGTCCGACGCCCTGAATTGGGTACCTCCCCCCGGGTGTTCTATGTGGTCTGAGCGGCGGCTCTTCGTCCTGTTCGGCGCCCTGTTGGCCGTGGGCCTGGGCGCCTGGGCCTGGCAGCTCGGGGCAGGCCTGGGGCTCACCGGCCTGCATCGCGATGTGAGCTGGGGGCTCTACATCTCCCAGTTCACCTTCTTCGTGGGCGTGGCCGCCTCCGCGGTGATGGTGGGCATCCCGCTGCACCTGCACGGGTTCAGGCCCTTCGTTCGTCTGGCCGTCCTCGCCGAGGTGCTGGCGGTGGCCGCCGTCGTGGCGGCGGGGTTGTTCGTCCTGGTGGATCTGGGGCGGCCCGAGCGGCTGATGAACCTGCTGCTGCACCCCGCCCCGCGCTCGCCCATGCTGTGGGACATGCTCTGCCTCGGGGGCTACCTGCTGCTCAACCTCACGCTGGGCGCGGCCACCCTGTGGGCCGAGCGGCTGCACCGGCCCGCCCCCGCCTTCGTCCGGCCGCTGGTCTGGCTGTCGGTGCCCTGGGCCTTCAGCATCCACACGGTCACCGCCTTCCTGTACGCGGGCCTGCCCGGGAGGCCGCT
>Ga0233425_10007567_pt1 | contig 15169 bp, 11 predicted proteins | sample Watercolumn_Towu_2_FD_181712 | JGI IMG/M metagenome (GOLD analysis project Ga0233425, IMG submission 181712) | Freshwater microbial communities from Lake Towuti, South Sulawesi, Indonesia - Watercolumn_Towuti2014_140_MG | ecosystem: Environmental > Aquatic > Freshwater > Lake | place...
CGTCGAGAAGTATCTGGCCGAGAGCGACGCGGAACTGACGAAGTTTCCCGGCATGGACCACATTTACCTGCGGTTGGCGTGGGCTTATCTGGAGCCGGAGGAGGGGAAATTCAACTGGCGCATCGTAGATGAGCAGATCAAGAAATGGACTGAGCACGGGATGGGGATTTCATTTCGCATCAGTTGCAAGGAGACCGGCACGAACCGCATCGAGCAGCAGTTCGCCACACCGCGTTGGGTGCGCGACGCGGGGGCCAAGGGCGGTCACTACGTGAAACGCCAGGCAGCGGGAACAGACGCGCCGTGGGAACCGGTGTACGACGACCCGATATTCCTTGCCAAGCTGGAGAAGCTCCTTGCCGCGTTTGCCGCCCGTTACGACGGCAAGCCATGGCTGCGCTACATTGACATCGGCAGCTTTGGCGATTGGGGCGAAGGCCACACGTCGTCGGGCAGCGGTTTGAAGTACAGTTACGCGGCGCTCGAACGGCACGTTGATCTCCACCTGAAATATTTTCGCAAGACGCTGCTCGTGATCTCCGACGATTATGTCACCAGCCTTGCCGACAAGGACGACCGTCGTCGGTTGCATGCCAAGTTGCTCGCCGCCGGTGTAAGCTACCGCGACGACAGCATCCTCGTGGACTGGTATGTGAAGACCTACAGCACAAACTCGACGGTGCGCAGCCCGGAGTTGTTTGCCGACGCGTGGCCGAAGATGCCGACGGTGTTTGAACTGGAGCATTACGGCAGCGTCAAGAGCAAGGGCAACTGGTTGCCGCAGCCCGGTTCGTCGCTGGCGGAATTCGGCAAGGGCCGCACCGGCGCGGATTATTTCCGTGGCGCACTCGAACAACTCGGAGCCACCTACATCGGCTATCACGGTTACGCCCGTGAATGGCTCGCCGACAATCCCGTGCTCACCGTCGAACTGTTGAACCGCTGCGGCTACTGGTTCTTCCCGCACAAGGTTGAGCTTCCCGACGCACTCGTGGCCGGTAAATCCAACACCGTGTCCATTGTCTGGCAGAACCGCGGCGTCGCACCCGCTTACCAGCCGTACTCGTTACTTCTGCGACTGGGAGATTGCGAGATTGAGTTGCCGGCCAACAACACGCGCTGGTTGCCGGGGAAGACGTGCCGCGAAACATACACGCTGACGATCCCGGCAACACTGCCGCCCGGTGACTACGACCTTAAACTAAAGCTGCACTCCCGTGAAGCCGCGCGCGATGTGAAGTTGCCACTCAAAACCCGCTTGCTCGGCAAAGAAGGCTTCTACAAGATTGGCCGCGTAAAGGTGACACCATGAAACAACTACTCGCACTGTTCACGATGTTAGCGATGGCGATGGCCTGTTACGGCGAAGAGGCCAAATCGCTGGCCGAACGACAGAAGGAATTTCTCTCGTGGAAGTTTGGGATGTTCCTGCACTTCAACGTCGCCACCTTCAACGAACGTGAATGGGCCAACGGCTACGAAGACCCAGCCACCTTCGCGCCCGACAAGCTCGATTGCGGACAGTGGGCCGACGCCGCCTGCGCCGCCGGGATGAAGTACGCCGTGCTCACCGTCAAACACACCGGCGGCTGGTGCCTCTGGGACAGCCAGCACACGACGCACGACATCACCGCGTTCAAGAACTACAAGAACGGCAAAGGCGACATCGTTCGCGAGTATGTGGACGCGTTTCGCGCGCGCGGGATCAAAGTCGGGTTCTACTATTGTTTTCCCGGTGACTACGACAACAAATACGGCAACATACTGCCCGATGGAAAACCGTCGTTGCGCGGCTTGCCGCCGGAAGCGGCAGGTGATTACGTCGGGTTCATCAAGAAACAGATGACCGAATTGCTGACAAATTACGGCAAGGTTGACTTGGTGTGGATTGACCAGTTCGCCAACAAATACACCGCCAAGAACTGGCCGGAGATCAAGGCGCACGTCAAATCGCTCCAACCGAATTGCATCGTGATCGCCAACAACTCGCTGAACTTCAACCAGACCGACATTCACAGTTACGAATACCCGTGGCTGAAGAAGGCGCGCCCGGAAAAGGCGTTGCCGCCCGAAGGGAACACGAATCCAACCGAGGTCTGCGATTGCATCACTCCGCCCGATTGGTTCTGGAAGAAGGCACACAACGAAAAGAGCATGCCTACTGCGACCAAGATCGTGGACATGCTCAAGCTCTGCAACTCCCGGAAGGCGAATTATCAACTCAATGTCCCACCGGACAACACAGGCCGCCTACCGGAGTTCTTTGTTGCGCGCCTCAAGGAAGTCGGTAAGCTGCTTACTCCGTAATGAAACGACGAGTTGCCATCCTGTTTGCCGTCGTGCTGGGAATCATCGCGCTGGATTGGGCGGCGGCAAATTGGATTCTATGGTCAAGCTGCAACCGGCTCGGAAATTCGTTTTCCCCGGCATTCCGTCTGGCCGTCAATCACGACGATCACTTTTTTGAACTCAGCTCCGGCGCCGAAACGCACCTCACGGCGTCCAAGTCGAAAGCACATTTTGCCTGTGGTGCTTGCGACTTTTCAGAAACACGGCAGGCGTTGGCCAGCATGGCCAACGCAGTCCCTGCATCGAAGCGATTTCTGGCCGGGCTGTGGTTGCATCCGTTCGTGACCGGCGTGACGACCGTGCAGGGTGAACGATGCTGGAAAATCCGTTTCGCCGGCGGTCGCGTTGCCGTCGCGTGTGGCGATGGATTGCCGCGCGAGGTTCGCTTCCAAAAATGTCTGGCGACGTTTCGCCGTGAACCGCTCGCCACCGCCCCAACGGGAACACCGGTTCGGATCGAGGCGCGCGACTTGGACAAGAGTCTCGCCGCTGTGTTGCGGATCCTGACGTTGCAACTGGTCGAGGTGCCGCGCGAGCCGGACGCGTTGCGTCGCGAGGGGAACGGTTCGCTGGAGATCAAGGACGGCCAGCGCGTGCTGCGATTGCGCGGCAAGCCCTACGACATCGGCTTCCAACATGGCCGCTTGCTGGCGCCAAACGTCAAGCGGCTTTGCGAGCGGATCGTGTATGGTGTCGGGTTTTATTATTCCATCGAGAAAGGCCAGTGGTTCCTCGATGAGGCGGCGAAACTGGTCGAACGGCAACGGCCATTCATCGCGCCGGAGTATTTCGAGGAGATGCGCGGCTTGGCCGACGGCGCGGGGTTGCCGTTGGCGACGATTCAGGCGGCGAATATTTTCCCGGAGTTCTTTCATTGCAGCGGCGTGGCCGTGTTCGGCAAGGCGACGCGCGGCGGCACGTTGCTGCACGCGCGCGTGCTCGATTACATGACGGAGGTCGGCCTGCAGGACGAAGCCGTGACGATGGCGGTCGAACGCGAAGGCGCGCGGCGGTTTGTGAATGTCAGCTACGCCGGGTTCATCGGCAGCGTGACCGGCATGAACGAGAAACAGGTGGCCATCGGCGAGATGGGCGGTCGCGGCGAGGGCAAATGGGATGGCACGCCGATGGCGCAGTTGTTACGCGGCGCATTGGAGAACTGCAACACGCTGGAGGAATCGCTCGACTACATGCGCCGGCGGCCACGGACTTGCGAGTACTACTACGTGGTCAGCGACGGCAAATCGCGCACTGCCCGCGGCGTGGCGGCCACGCCGGAGAAGTTTGAGGTCGTCGAACCGGGTAAAGCCGTGCCGCAGTTGCCGGAGCCGGTCGAGGACGCGGTGCTGCTCAGTTCCGGCGACCGTTATCAACTGCTGGTCAAGCGGGTGCGCGAGCTGTACGGTCGGATTGGCGCAAATGAGATGCAGCGCATCATCACGCGCAAGGTGGCGATGAAATCGAACCTCCACAACGCCATCTTCGAGCCGCCAACGTTGACGCTGTGGATTGCCCACGCCTCGCGTCACGAGCCGGCCTGCGACAAGCCTTACGTGAAATACACGTGGGCCGAGTTGTTCCCGCGATGACAACCCTGTTACTACTCATCACACTGTACGTTGCGCCCGCTGGCAGCGACGCCAATCCTGGCACGAAAGCCAAACCCTTCGCCACGCTGGAGCGGGCACAGGATGCGGCGCGTCAACTCCGCGCCGTCAACGTCGGTGAGGTGATCCAGGTCGTGCTGCGGGGTGGCACGTATCGCCTTGCGCGGACGGTTGTATTCGACCTGCGCGACGCCAACACGCAGATCATCGCTGCGCCGGGCGAACGGCCGGTGCTGAGCGGCGCGGCGCCGTTGCCGGGCGGCTGGACAAAGGCGCCGATGGATCTGGCGCGGTTGCCGGAAAAGGCGCGCGGTCATGTCTGGGTGGCCGATGTCCCGACGGATGGGCCGGTGTTTCGGTCGCTGTTCCACGGTGACACGATGTTGCCGCGGGCGCGCACCACTGGTTTCCGGCAACTGAAGAAGCCACCGGCGGGTGGCCACGCCATTGACCAGCAGCATCTTTACCTGCCGGCGGAAGCGGTGCAGAGTGTTGCCGATTTTGCCGGGGCGGAGATGGTGGTTGTGCCCGTCTATCCATGGGTGATGAACATCCTGCCGATGTCCGAGGTGAATCGCGCAAACGGTTTGGTGCGCACGGCGGTGCCGGCGACCTACACGTTGAGCCAGCCGAATTTCGCCAACTTCCCGGACGGCACCGTCTGGATCGAGAACGTGTTGGAAGCGCTCGATGAGCCGGGCGAGTGGGTGTTGGACGCGAAGGCCCGCAAGCTCTACCTCTGGCCGCGCGACGGCAAAAAGCCCGGCGACGACCTTGTGGCGCCGCGCCTGACCGAACTCATCCGCGTCGAAGGACAAACAGATTACGACGGCCCGACGGACACGCCGGTGCGCGGCTTGGTCTTTCGCGGTCTCACGTTCACGCAGAGCGACCGCTGGCCATGGGAGCCGGACAAGACAGGCTGGGGATTGCAGCACGATTGGGAGATGTTCGACCGTCCGACGGCCATGCTCCGTTTTCGCGGAGCAGAATCGTGCCGAGTCGAGGATTGCCAGTTCGTCAACAGCGGCGCAGCCGGCGTGCGTCTGGACTTGCATTGCCAACGGATCGCGATCACGCGATGCGATCTGGCGCAACTCGGCGGCGCGGGCGTGTTGCTGGCCGGCTACGGCATGGGCACCAAGGACGTGAATCGCGACAACTCCGTCACCGATTGCCACGTGCGTCACGTAGGTCGCCTGCTGTGGCACTCGGCGGGAATCTGGGCGTGGCAGAGCGGCCACAATCGCATTGAGCACAACCACGTTCACCACACTCCGTACACGGCAATCCTCGTCACGGGACGGACGATCCTCGACCGCAACGGCCGTATCGAATGCAGCCGCACGGTGCGATGGGCGGAATTGGACCGGGTCCTCAAGAGCACCCAGGCCACGTGGCACGAGCGCGAGCCGCTCATGCACGGGCGGGAAAACGTCATCGCGCAGAACGACCTGCATCACTGCATGGAAATCATGGGCGACGGCAACGCCATCTACGTCTCCGGCACCGGCAAGGACAACCGCGTGTTGAACAACTTCATACACGACATCCCGGTCCAGAACATCAACGCCAGCATCCGTTGCGACGACGACCAGCACGCCACCCTGATCGAAAACAACGTCATCACGCGCGTCTGCGGCGAAGGGATCATCTGGAAAGGCAACAACACGATCCGCAACAACATCCTCTACGACATCCGCGATGCGACGCCCGGCGGCACGCCCTGCGTCCACAAGCGCGGCTATTTCGTGATGCCATCAACGCCGGTGGATGGCTCGATCGTGGAGCGGAACATCGTCGTCTCGCGAATCGCCGGGCAGACACTGTTACACGAGCGCACAAGGCCGCCGGCCAGGAAACTTCAGTTGACTGCGGCCGCGGCGCTGCGAACTTGCAAGGCCGACCACAATCTCTACTTCAACACCGCCGAACCCGGCTGGGGCCAGAAGCATCTCGACGCCCAGCGGCAATTTGGCATCGAACAACACAGCGTCGAAGCCGACCCCAAGTTCCGCAATCCGGCGAAGGACGATTTTCGTCTTGCTTCCGACTCGCCCGCGCTCAAACTCGGCTTCCAACTCATTGACATCTCAAAGGCAGGTTCCAGAAAATGAAATCCAAGCTCCTTCTTCCTGTCACATTGGCGCTCGCCGCCTCCGCGGCGTCGGCCCATAACGTCCTGGTCGAGGCCGAGAATTTCCAGCAACTCGGCGGCTGGGTGATTGACCAACAAGCCATGGACCAGATGGGATCGCCGTTCCTGCTCGCGCACGGACTCGGCGTGCCGGTGGCCGACGCGACAACGACCATCACGATCCCGGCGTCGGGCAAATATCGCGTGCTCGTCCGCACGCGCGACTGGGTGGCGCCGTGGAAAGCGACGGGCGCGCCGGGGAAGTTCCAAGTGAAGATCAACGGTCGCGCGCTCCGCACGGTGTTCGGCACCGAGGGCGCGGCGTGGCACTGGCAGGCTGGCGACACCGTTGAGTTGTCCGCCGGCAAGGCAACGCTCGCGCTCCACGACCTGACCGGTTTCGACGGGCGTTGCGACGCGATCCTGTTGACGACTGCGCCGACAGATGATTTTTGCCGGAACACCCCGGAACTTGAGGACGCCGGCGAATTCGATCTCGTGGTGGTCGGCGGCGGCATGGCGGGCTGTTGCGCGGCGGTCAGCGCGGCGCGGCTCGGCTGCAAAGTCGCGCTGGTCCACGACCGGCCCGTGCTCGGCGGCAACAACAGCTCGGAGTCGCGCGTCGGCCTGTCCGGGCTGATCCACCAGCAGCCGTATCCGCGGCTGGGCGATCTGGTGGACGAGATCGGGCCGATTGGCCACTGGAACCTCTACGAAGCCAAGCGCGCCCCGGACCTGCCGCGCAGTAAACGCATCATGGCCGTCATCGAGAAGCATCCCGAAAAGAAACAACACAACGCCGGTCCGTCCACCAACTACGAGGACGAACAAAAACTTCGCGTCGTGCAAGCCGAGCCGAATCTGCGTCTGTTTCTCTCGACGCACGCGGTCCGCGCCGAGAAAACCGGCAACCGCATCACGGCGGTCGTCGGGCGAAACATCGTCACGGGACGCGAGCAGCGTTTTCGCGGGCAGTTGTTTGCCGATTGCACCGGCGACGGCTGTGTTGGGTCTTTGGCCGGCGCGGATTTCCGCGTCGGACGCGAGGCGCAGAGTGAGACGGGCGAGTCGCTTGCGCCAGAGAAGGCCGACCGGCTGATGATGGGTGTGTCGGTTCAGTGGTATGCGGAGGAAGCAGAAAAGCCGTCGAGGTTTCCCGATTGTCCGTGGGCGTTGCAGTTCAACGAGAAGATCGTCAAGCCGATGATGCGCGGCGATTGGGATTGGGAGACCGGAATGAACCTCGATTCCGTGGCCGATATCGAACAGATTCGCGACCACGGCTTGCGCGCTGTGTTTGGTTACTGGTCGTTCATGAAGAACCGGAGTACGTGGAAAGACACGTTCGCGAACCGGCGGCTCGTGTGGGTCGCCTACATCGGCGGCAAACGCGAGAGCCGGCGATTGCTGGGCGATGTGATTTTGTGCCAGCAAGACGTTGACGAACAGCGGCCGTATCCTGATGCCTGCGTCACGACGACGTGGGGATTGGACCTGCATTACCCGCATCCAGAAAACAGCAAACAATTCCCCGGTCAGGAATTCCGCTCCATCGCTAAGATCAAGAAGACCAAGCCGTACCCGATTCCTTATCGCTGCTTGTACTCGCGCAACATCGAGAACCTGATGATGGCCGGGCGCGACATCAGCGTGACGCACGTCGCCTTGGGAACGATTCGCGTCCAGCGCACGACTGGCATGATGGGCGAAGTGCTTGGCATGGCGGCGTCGCTGTGCACGAAGCACAACACAATACCGCGCGGCGTTTACCAAAGCCACCTCGACGAACTCAAGTCGCTCATGCAACGCGGTGTCGGGAAACAAGATTTGCCATGAAGCCGCTCGCAATCCTTGCGTTGCTTTTTGTCGGGGTGGCCGACGCGGCGATTGACACCGATTACTTCGGCAAGAAACGGAGCACGACCAACCCAACCGCCGGCCCCTTCGAGAATCCCGACACCGGTGCTCTCAGGCTTAGAGTTCGCTAACCGGTCATGAAACTGATCTTTCTGTTGCTGGGGCTGACTGCGGTTGCACAGGCATTGGATTATCCTTGCATCACTGCCGAGCCGCAGAAAACCGGCTGGCCGTTGACGGAAGAGGAGAAAACATATGTCTCGATCCCGGAGCACGAGCGACGGCCGGGGCGCGAGGCAAACAAACACTTGCCGGCGATGTGGCCGTTGGTGCCGTCGGCCGGGGATTGGGGCGGAACCAGTTGGCTCGACACGCACGCCAAGCTGGTGAAAGACGCCGAGGCCAGCAAAGGCCCGATTGACGTGTTGCTCGTCGGCGACAGCATCACGATGCAGTGGGGCGCGGCGTGGAAGAAGCATTTCCCCAAACTCAAGACCGTCAACATCGGCATCGGCGGCGACAAGACTCAGAACGTCCTCTGGCGGCTCGACCACGGCGGCGTCGCCGGCATCGAGCCGAAAGTCATCGTCCTGCTCATCGGCAACAACAACATGTTCTTCACGCCGGAGACCGGCATCGAGGCCGCCGCGCAGGGCATCAAGATGTGCGCCGCCAATCTCCGCGAGAAATTCCCGAATGCGCCGTTGGTGGTGGTGAAGATTTTCCCGGCCCACGCGCCGGGTGTTCGGTTCTACGAGGACATCAAGAAGACCAACGCCGCGCTCGATCCGTTGAAGCTCGACAGCGACCCGAAGGTGACGGTGCTCGATCTCTGGAACGACATGGTCAACGCCGACGGCACGTTGAAGAAGGGGATCTTCACGCCCGACAACATTCACCTCACGCAGGACGGCGGCTATGAGCTGTACGCCAGCAAGTTGAAACCGGTGATCGAGGCGCTGTTGAGCGGCAAGCCGCTTCCCGCTTCGACGACGGCGGAGCCGAAGCCCAACGCGATTGCACCGGCCAAGCCGCCGGCAAAATCGTCCGAGACGGTAGGCATCGTTTTGAATTCGAAGCCCGTGCTGGCTTATCCCTACGCGCCGTACAACGAAGGCAAGATGGATCCGCAGTTGACGGGGTGGCCGCTGACGGATGCGGAACGCGCGTGGGTAAACAAAGGTGAATACACTCGCAAGCCCGGCCACGAGGCGCAGAAGCATCTTCCCGAAATGTGGTTCGTCACCCCGACGGCAGCGCGTTGGGGCAAAGACAGCGGGGACAATGTCTGGGTCGCCCATCACGCCACGTGCATCGAAAAGGTGCGTGCGATGAAGGAGGGCATTGATATCGCGCTCCTCGGCGACAGCATCACGCAAGGCTGGGGCGGCGGCTGGGACGGCGCGCCGTTCAATGCCGCATGGCAAAAACAGTTCGCCGGTTTGAAGACCGTCAACCTCGGCATCGGCGGCGACCGCATGGAGAACATCCTCTGGCGGCTCGACCACGGTGCGCTGGATGGCGCGTCGCCCAAAGTCATCGTGCTGAAGATCGGCGTGAACAACGCCCCGCTGGTCTTCGCCAACGGCGCTCCGGCCGCGACTGCCGCGCATGGCATCAAGCTGTGTGTCGAGAACCTCCGTCTGCGTTGCCCGCAGTCGCAGATCGTCCTGGTGAAGATCCTGCCGGCCTTCGACCCGAGCAAGGAAACCGGCGCGAAGGTGCGGGAAATCAACGCCGCGCTCGACGGCCTGAAGCTCGACGTTGACCCGCACGTCCACGTCCTTGACCTCTGGAGCGAGTTCACCAACCCGGACGGCACACTGAAGACCGCCCCTTACTCCGACGGCCACCTGCATCTCGGCCCCGCCGGCTACGAAGTGTTCGCGGCGAAGCTGAAGCCGGTCGTCGAGAAACTCCTGCCCTGAACGCAATGAAAGCACCAATGAAACACTTCTTCCTCACCGCCCTGCTGCTCGCGCCGCTGGCGTGAGCATTCACCGATTCCGCATCAAACGGCGAATCACCACCAAGTCCCCAAGACACCAAGGTTCATTCTGAGCGAAGCGAAACCGTAGCGGGCCGTCTGTCGTTTGACGGCAAATCTCAGTCGTTAACCACGGAATTTGCTTCGCAGGTCTCGCGGACTCGGCTCACGAAACACACGGAAGCGGAAGGCTGAGGACTGCGGACGGCAATAGCCGCAAAAAAGCGTAAGAAACGCAGAGCTATCGCCTCCGCACCGGACTCTTTGTGCCTCTGGCGCCTCTTTGCGGCCAATCGCTTGTCCGCCGAACGGGGGCGTCGGGCTTCCGAACCGGTCGGGCGAACCTTCTAACTGCCCGGTCGGACTCCCGAATTGGTCGGGAAGACTCCGGAATTACCCGGTCGAACGTCCAAACCGCCCGGCTTGCCCCCGAATCTGCCAGTCGGACGGATAAACCGAGCCGTCGTGGCGAGAAATCGCGTAGTCAGAATCCCAAAACAGCCGGGAGTCTCCCGGCCGGTAACTTTTAGATTGCAATACCCAAGCGCTTGCGTATCTTCCTCCGCAGAGCCTGCGATTACTGAAGGTCGTCTGCATGGCGTCGCGGCGAAAGCCGCTCAGGTAATTGGCGGGACAACAATTTAAAGGTTCCACCCCGGTGACAAAAACCCAATGGGTTTTCTCGTAAGAGTAGCCGGGGTGGTCGCTTTTCGGGAGGAGTTGCATCAGTAGTAGAACCTCGTTCCTGTGCGGAAAAGATCGAATTCTGAACGCACCGCCGGTTGAATGTGTTGGTAAGACCGCTCATCGCCGTTGTTCCACTTCCGGTAAAGCGCCCACGTACAGTAGTCGGCAATCTGCAAATCAAAGTTCGATTTGGAATCGTGGTGCAACACCCGGTAACGGGCCGTGGAGGGGAGCAGTTTTGCCAGCGTTGTCTTGATTGCCTTTTCCACGGCCTCCCGTTTCTTCTGCACCGGGAGGTTGTCCGTGAAGACAATGACCTCCCGAAAAAGCCGGAGATCGTGCTGGCCCAGAATGTATCGCAACAGATAACCCAACATCCGTGGATAAAACGCTTCCACCGGTTGCAACGCCGGTCCCGTCTTGCGCTTCTCCACCACCAAGGCATCCACCTGCACGCCAGCGAGATGGTTGCGGATGATGTCAAACACCCGGTTGCGCACCGGCTGCGCGTTCTCCGATGCGTGGAAATACTCCACGGCGGTTCCCAGTTCCACCAAATCATATTTCAACTCCGTCAACTCCTTGTACGCCTGGAACGGACGCTCTTTGGTGATGGCCCCCAACAAGAAAAACTTGGTTCCATTCGTCGAGAAATCGAGATTACCGGCCTCGTCGAGAAACACGTAGAGGAACCGCGTTGGCAAGCTGGCTGATGTTGGTGTGTTTTCGGACAAGGTTTACAGTTTCCCTTCAAGTGCCGGCTGCTCGACAACCGCTGTGCGCGAAGCGCGCAATTCACCGGGGTAACAAACTAGCGGGGCGTGGGACGCCAAATCGCCGTCGTGTCGCGTCGAAGCCATGCGAAGACGGAACGACAAGCCGTCGTCGCGGAGAATGTTGCAGTAGTTCCAGAGCTTGGAAACCAGTGCTGGTGCATTTGTCATAGCTGAACAACTCCCGAAGTAGGCCACTTGACTCTGGCCTCTGCTAGGTTCTTAAAGGAACGTTTGTAACCTTTGTCAATTTCAAGTATCAGCTGAGCCAGCTCTGCATTTAGCGCGGAGAGTTGCTGTAATGTTGCCTTATCCTGAGCGAAGATTTTTCGTTTTCCATCTGGAACGTACAAACTTTCTCGCAAAGTTTGGTCCGCTTCCACTTTTCGCAACCATAGGAAACACGCACCAGCGAGTTGCACTTCTTGTCCTCTCGGATGCTGCATGGTGGCATCATCCATCCGGTAGACCAGAGACTCGATGTCGTAACTGGACATAGTCACCTTGCTGTCAGAATCATACTTCAGTGATTTCAAGAGCCGGACAAGTTTCCGAGTGTTACCAAGGGTATTGCCATCTTTGTAGTTAATAAGCGCGCCATGAACAAAAGGCTGGTCAGGCTCCCGGTCCGGTTTGTGAGCATTAAGGACGTGAACCCCACGAAACACTTTGGCGTTGTTGTGTTGGGCGTATTGGTTCGTGTCGAACCAGTTCGACGGTACGACATCTACAGTACGCGCTAGTGACCCTCCGGAGATTTTCACCGACCGAGGACCAGAGTCATCAACGGTGGCCTTTGGGTAAGCAGATCTGAGGTGGGAGATACAGATACGGCGAATCTGTAGCAAATCTTGGATGGGATCGCCTTTGTATGGAATGGCGGGTTGCTGTGGAGGTTCTAGTGTGGTGAACCGTTTCTCGATTACCAACAAGTCAAGGTCGCTATAAGCTCGGATGTGGGTATTCTTGGTTACCGATCCTTGGTATTCATATTCTGCCGCGAGATTATGCTGGCCGAGTCCAGTCGTAATCTGTTGGGAAACTCGACCGCCTTCTTCGTAGGTCTTTTTCGTGTAGCTCGAGTCAACCGGTTCCATCGCACCGACTAAGTAGATTACTGCCTCATCCTCCTGAAGACTTGCATAAGCTTCCTTAAGGACTCGTTCCGGGTTCCTGCGACTGAAAAGCGTTTGAACTGCGTTGGTTCGAAGCATTGTGTTCTCCTATGGGAGTTGGAGGATTTTTACGTTGTCGCGGAACTGGGCGGCTACACCATCCAGCATCAGAATGCGGAGGGTGCGCTCGAAGTTCCGGATTTCCTTTTGGTCTAGAATTAAATGGTGTTTGCCATAGCCCAGATATGGACCTGCTAGGGCGATGCGAATCGCTTCATGAGATGCTTTCAGTGTGGTGGGGTAGTCATAAAAGATAACACGCCCTGATTGCAGCACGGTGTTCACGTAAAATGGGAACGATCGTGAGCTTGTCTTCAGAACGAATTCTTCGGCCTTCTGCGCGGTTGAAAATTTCTTCGCTCCTTGGATCGATGCATCCGAAAGCGAGGCCGGTAATACGACAGTGAAATCATAATTTCCTTGGCTGATATCAATCGCGTTGCCGCCAACAGTTACGGTCTTGCTGTTGGCGAGTTCGTGGCAGACGGGCAGTACGAAGTTTTGGAAATACCCAATTGCCAACCCTGTCGATGGCAGGAGTTGCAGGTTGGATTCATTGCTTCGTTCGGCCAGGGTCGTGATGAGGTGAGCGAGTTCTTTTTGAATTTGAGGTTGGTTAAGGCTCTTGTGTAGTCCCTTTGACAGGAAGATTGCAGTGTTGCCCAACAAATCTGACGGAAGTTTTGGTGGACCATCGGCTGCCTGCGCGATGATTGGGAAAGCTCGACGCCTGCCAAGCGCACCCATGAACATTCCGAGTTCAAGAATCACGTTATCGCGGGGACTGGCAGTTGTGTGTTTACGGCTCTTAGTAACGTCGTCATCGGTCAGTACAAGGACGGCAAAGTCGTAGCATTGCACAAAACGGAGCAGGTTGTTCAAAGTGTCCTCTCCAAGCTCGAAGAGGTTTTCAGACCACAGATCGGCTCGGAATGATGCAGCTAGCTCCGTTTGGATTGCTTTGGCTAGCGGCAGTGCCTCTGAGGACGATCCGATGAAGATGCTTGGTTTCATACGAGTTCTCCTGTGAATGCCTTTTGCAAAATGGACTGGCGGAGGCGGGTGGCGCGCTGGAGGTTGGCGGTGACCAGCGCGGACAACGATTGCAATGTTGGCCGGTAGGGATTCTCCGTCGCATCGCCGTTTGCGAGTTGCTTCCGCAACTCGTTAAGATAATCGATGATTGCGCTCATCGGCGCGACTATGCCACTGCGCGCCGGTCCGGACAAGCTTGCTGTGCGAGGGTGTTGTTTGCAAACTTCGGCTTGCGGCGGGTGCGCGGCGGAAGTGCTGCAAACGCGGCAAAACTGAAAGGAGTTTTTGCCATGAGAGATGAGTTCACGAATCGTTTGGGGGCGTTCAAGACGACGGTCGTGAATACTCGGTGGGAAGTGCTGGAGTAGGTTGGGGAATTTTCATTGCCGCAAAAAGGCACACACCTCGCACAGTCGAAGTACCTTTTTTGTGTCTTCTTGCGCCTCTTGGCGGCCACAGTTTGAGTTCAATCGCTACAACCCACGCGCGAGACGCCCATGCCACTTGACGGAAGTGGTTCAACGCGGTCGAGGCGAAGTTTTCCTCATTGGACAACCTGATTCTGCAATTCGGCGGGTCGGATGCCGGGCGCAAGCTGATTGCCGCCTACCAAGCCGCGCGGATCGTGCGCGATCTCGGCGCGGGGCCGTCGCCGAAACAGCCGCCGACACCGCCGCCCGCGAAGTAATCGCAGCCGCATCTTTCAACGAAGGCCGGTAGGACATCCCACCGGCCTTTGCTGTTTCCCGGCATCTGCGTCCTCGGCGTTCATCTGCGGATGAAAGTCGGTAGTCCGCAGTCTTGAGTCCGGAGTCCGGAGTCCGCAGTCGAAGTCAATTTCGTGTGTTTCGTGTCTTTCGTGGTTAATTCAAACCTGCGGCGCGCCCGGCGGTCGCGCCCTACCACAACTCCGTGTGTTCCGTGTGCTCCGTGGTTTAACTTTCCCCGCCCATTTCCGGTTTTGTGCTTCTTGTTGTGCCTTTTCGCGGCCAATCCCGTTTGTCCATTTCCGGCTTGAACTTTCCGCCCATTCCGCCGTCCAATGCCGCAACGATGAAAACCAACCTCTCCCTCTTCGCCCTCTTGCTGCTCGCCCCGCTGGCCCTGCCGCTCACCGCCGCCGCTTGACTGCCAGCGGGACCGGCCCGCAACGCCCTTGGCCCGGCTTTCCCGTGAAACCTGTTGTTCATTACACTTGCACACGGCTGTTTCGTGAGATAGCATTGCGGCATGTTATTACGTGAAACACTGGAAACCGTCCTATCCACCCCCACGCCCACCCTCAGCCTGGAGGACGAGGTGCCCCGGCATTTCCAGCCCGCGTGGAAACCGGCGCTGGCCTCGCACGCGCTGGCGCTCACGGGCGTCCGCCGTTGCGGCAAGAGCACTCTGCAAGGGCAGGTGCGGCGCGGCATCAAAGGCGAATCTGTCACCCTCAATCTCGAAGACACGCGCCTTTACGGCATGGGGCCGGAGGACTTCCCCACGTTGCTCGCGGTGCTCGACGCCCGGCATCCCAAGGCGGCGGTGTATCTCGACGAAGTGCAGGAAGTGCCGGAATG
>Ga0233425_10007568_pt1 | contig 15169 bp, 18 predicted proteins | sample Watercolumn_Towu_2_FD_181712 | JGI IMG/M metagenome (GOLD analysis project Ga0233425, IMG submission 181712) | Freshwater microbial communities from Lake Towuti, South Sulawesi, Indonesia - Watercolumn_Towuti2014_140_MG | ecosystem: Environmental > Aquatic > Freshwater > Lake | place...
CCCGGACCTCCAGGGCCCCCCGGACCTCCAGGGCCCCCCAGACCATGTGGTGGTCCGACTTTGACTCTGCAGTTCCTGAGATCCTCGTCGCTCTTGGCTGCCTGCACACAGGATCTTTCCTCCTGAAGCTTTGCATTCCGCTCGTCAATCCGCTTCAGCATCTGAGCTTTTCTTTGCTCAAAGTTGGCGGCAGGCTTTTTCGACGAAGCGTCGGGTGGTGCGCTGCCCTCGGTGGCCAATGCCGGTAGAGCGAAAGTGAGTGTCAATAGTGCTGCCGCAAATACACTTCTCTTCATGCTTGCTCCTTTCCAAACAGACCTTGCTGACTTGTGGCGGTCCCCTGCGGCATTGCCGGGCACGTCTCTATCTGCCTCTCTTCCATGGAACGCCAAGACCTCTGAAGGATCGCCACAGACAATGTAAATTAGCCACTCCAGAGTGGTACAAGTAATCTTTGATCAAAAATCTCCCAGTGTCAACTCCCTGGGGTCAAATTCGTTATTGTCAAAAAATCAAGAATTCCGTAAAAACAATTTGTGTGGTGATACATTTTCTTCTCTTGACACTCGAAAAAATGATCCTTATGATCGCAGCTGGAATTGCTCTACTAGGTATCAGAACGGCTTATTATTTTAAAAAACGGAGGGACATAACATGAAAGGCGTATCAAAAGCGTTGGTCTTCCTTCTGGCGATGGGTCTGGTGTTTCAGCCCGTTTTATCATGGGCAGGCCCTGGTGCACGCGTGATACCCACAGGAAAGGTGAGTCTCCTGTCAGATGGCAAGGAGGTCAATCAATTCCAGTCGGAGATGCCCCTCCCCGAAGGGGCGCTGATGCTGTGCAATGGAAGCTGCCTGGTGCAGTTGCCCGGGATCCAGTTGGTCGCCCAGGATAAGGCGGTCTTTGCTTTGACAGAAGGCAAGGACAGATGGGACCTGTCAGTCAAGTCCGGTCAGGTTCACTTCGCCATGCGTGCGGAAGCCAAGCCGGTATCCTTTCATACTCCCCATGATACTCTTCAGACCGAGCAAGCTCTAGTACCTGTCAGCAGCGCGGGTGTGGTGAGGGGCTCCATCACTGTGACCGAAGCCGAATCGATCTTGGCTATCGAGGAAGGGGCTCTGCAGGTGATGAGTGCTGACGGAACCATGCTGGTGCAGCCTGGTCAAACCATTCGCCTGGCCCAGGCTCAGATGACTCCTCAGCAGACCAAAGAAGAGCAGGACAAAAAGAAGGCTGGAGCAGCCGCTGCGGGTGCGGGTGCGGCTGCCGGTGCGGGTGCGGTAGGTGCCGGAGCGGTAGGCGCTGGTACGGGTGCTCTTGTGGCGGGTGCTGTTGCAGTAGGTATTGCTGTCAATGCAGCGGCAGTCGGCACCAGCGGTTTTTCCGGCACGCAGGCTGTGAGCCCACAATAATCTACATTATACTGAGATCATCTTTAAGTCTTCAGGACTTGTTGAGATTCGAAACCCCTCTTGCATCAGGAGGGGTTTTTTTTTGCCTGAAAAGAGAAGTGACCAACAGTTACTCTCAACAACTCAGAATGCTCAACTTGTGACCTGCTACGCTTACCGAACCTTCACTCCCACCTCGGAACCCAGGTCTCTCAGGAAGTCTCGAGAGATCTCCTTTTCGAGGCTATCGAGGCTAATTTGCAGCACTTCGCAATAGGCGTGGACAAACCCTTCATAAAGGGCCAGGAGGGCCCGCAAACCTCCATCCGGCAGCCCCTGCATCAGCGCCTCTTCGATGGTCGCGGCAATAAAGCCGTCACTGCCTAGCTGGAGGGAAGATTTCTTAAGGACCTCCAGGTACTCGTGAGGCTCTATGAGGTCATTGTCGTGGAGGCAGCCAAGCTGGAGAAAGACGCAGTAACAGTACAGCGCCCGCTCCCTCACCTCCTCTTCAGAAAGCATGGATCCTCCTGCAGTAGTATTCTTGACCACAGCCCTATTTCAGAAGTCGTGGACCTTTTCGCTCCCTATCGAAGCAGTAGACCTCGAGGCCGGGAATGATCACGCGCACTACTGGAATTCCCACATCAGGCAGGGTTAGGTCTACAACTATGGTCTGCTTCAAGTCTTGTCTTTCGAGCTTGTTGAGCAGCGTTTGAATGTCATCTAGGATATCAGCACTGTATCGGCTTTCCATCTCTCCGAGGCCTCGCCACTCGGACGCATAGAAACGGGGATCCTCCAAATCGGCTTCATTGTAGAAATAGGGGATGTCTTCTCTAAGGCCCTCGATGCCGTGCTTTTGGATGAAAAAGGCACGGGTCGTGGCCAATTCGAGCAACGCACGCGCCATGGCCACCCGAGGATCAAGATGCGCTCCGAAGCCGTCAAAGGGCATCAGATTCGTGTAGACCGCATCCTGAGAAAAGGCCCCAATGACAGGCACTCCAATCTCAGTCGTGAGGTCCCTGGCGGTGACTTCGACTGCCGCATCCTCAAATTTCCTGATCAGGTCCATGATGAATCGATGCCCGGACCTGTCATCAACGACCAGTCCAGCATTCATTTCGCTATTGAATTTGGCGATGCTCCAGGCGTCCCGCTCGATGACCTCAGTCATGCCGTGAAAGACCGCCTCTTCCAGGGTGTTTCCTGAGGCCAGCCCATTGGTGTGAGTCCTAAAGGGGCCCTCGCCGTCCAGAGAAAAGGGATGATAGACCGCAGATGCCGGGACGAGGATGTCCTTGCGGGCATTGAGATCGAAGCCCCAGACCCAGTGCAGCATGACCTCAGGCTGGAAATCCGAAAACTCAGGTAAGATCAACTGGCGGGGGTCCAGCACGTGAGCTCCCGCGCTAAGCTGTTGGTAGCTTCCCCAAAGGAGCCTTTCCAGGTATTCATCCCGGAATTCAGAGCAGTACCGCTCGATGGCCTCCATCATCAGAGACACCATTGCCTGGGTGTTCGAGATCCCCTTGCCCGTGTGACTGGTTTTCGAGCCATCAGGCCTCATACGCTCGCAAGTGAAAACCGGGAGCCCTATTCGATCGAGATCGGTGACATTGCGGAGGGACATGATGCCTACCAGCTCTTTGGTGTTCTCGATGAACTGGAGAGTCGACTCCGGGGCTTTTGAGCGGTGAGTTTCCAGAATATAGAGCTTGGGACATTGGTTCAGAGTGATGCCCGGCATATTCTTGCTCTCCTAAATATACTGATCGCCCAGTTCAGTAATAACGCTTTCGATGTCCCCGCTTGCTTCACTTTCCAATTGTCGGCGGGCAGCCTCCAGGCGCATCCTCAGAGTGGGGTTTTCCAGATCGGCCAGTCCCTGGATAGCGCCCCCGCGGCGGCCAAGCCGATATAGGAGCCGCTCCTCTGCCGGTAGAGCGAGATACCGGTCGATGACCGCCAGCATATGCTTCTTGGCACCTGGAAACGTTCCTTCCACGTCTGGCAGAAGGTTCATGATGTGGTCGGATGTGAGGGTGCTGTGGATGTGGTCGAGGTTCTCGATCAGCAGCCTGATTTCACGTACCGTTTCGTCGTCGGAAAGCGGGGTGAAGCGCCCGAGGACCTTGTCCTGGTAGAGGGGTGTGCGAGGCGGGATGCGAAGACTGCGCACTCTGATGAAGTGAGGGTTGATGGCATTGATCACCCTGGCTGTTTCCAGAGCGTGATCCTCCGACCACTCCCTGCCTCCCAGTCCTGGCATGATGTATTCCGAAAGGGTCATTCCGGCTTCGATGACCTTTAGTCCTGCGACGATGTGCTGTTCAGAGGTCGCTCCTTTCTTTACGAGCTCAAGCACCCGGTCCGATCCGCTCTCGAGGCCCACGTGAATGCGGTCCAGGCCTGCTTTTCCAATGGTCTTCAATTCTTCGAGGCCCTTTCGAGCCAGAGTGCTGCTGCGGGCATAGGACGTGACCCTCTTGATCCCCGGTATTCTGTCCCGCAAATATTTGAGTGCCCCCACCAGCAGTTCGGTGGGCAACATGAGGCTGTTGGCATCCTGGATGAAGACCCTTCCTGTTCCCGAAAACGCCCACAGCGCAACATACCGGTAATGGCCGGTATAGGAAGGGCTGGTCATAACCGTGTTCAGGAGTGACTGGTCAAGTCGCCCGGCCAGTCCCCGAGCCCAGGACAGCCTGTTCAAGTCTTCAATGATGTTGTCGACGGCATCGATGTCCTGACGGATTTCTTTGAGTGACCTCCGGCTGAAAGCCTGGCCTTTGTAAATGGGGCAAAAGGTGCATTGGTTCCAGGGGCAATTCCGGGTAAACCTCAAAAGCAGGCTTCCCGATTCGCTGGGCGGCCTGATCGGCCCCTGTTCGTAAGCCATGATCGGTTCTTCCATGATTCCAGTTCCCGCCAGTTTAAGAATGGTGGTACCAACCAAAAGTCGAAAGCTTGTTTTAGTGGACATCAAAACATGCTACATGTCTTATGCACGCGTTTCCAAGAAAGCATACTGCGGCCAGGGAAACAAGGGGTAATGGTGAAAATACTGCAGGGTGTCAGGGAAATCGAACGGAGGGCACAGGTCGAGGAGGCCCTTGAATTTCCAGTGATCCGGTTTAGCGAGATTTCACACGATCAACAGGTTTGGAGACCGTGGAGAAAGCACGTGGCGTCCTCGGACAGGGAGTTTGAGGTGTAATGTGGATGAAGGATTTGAGAGCGTTGGGGTAAGGAAACCATGACATTGCCAAACCTGGTCGCATGTCCGGACTGCGACCTGCTGCAGCGCCTGCCACATCTCGCGCCTGGTGAGAAGACTCAGTGCGTGCGCTGCGGCAGTGTGCTGGGCCGCAGTGTACCCGACTCCCTCAACCGTACTCTGGCCCTGACCGTTGCAGCCGCTGTGGCTTTGCTGATCGCAAATGCTGTGCCCATGCTAGGACTTTCGGCGGCTGGAAGGGAGGCAAGTACGACGATCCTGGGTGGAGTCCAGGTCATGTGGGAACGCGGTCAGCCGGAAGTTTCCGTCGTTATGCTCGTTTCGGCCGTGCTGGCTCCCACGCTGGATGTGGCTATGATGTTGGTGATCCTTTTGGCCTCACGCCGCCCGCCGGCGCCGTGTTGGGTGGGATCGTTGCTCCGGTTTTGCCGGATCATCCGGCCCTGGCGAATGGTGGAAGTCATGATGCTCGGCATTCTCGTTTCGTTGATCAAGATCGCCGAACTCGCCACGGTGATCACGGGCGTGGCCATGTGGGCGGTGGCGGTGTTCGTGGCCCTTCTGGCTGTCATGTCGAGCACCTTCGATCCCGAGGAAGTCTGGCGAAGGGTCCGTTGGGTACATGGTAATGTCCATGGCGACAACGCACAGGAAGGAAACGTTCAGTGAGTGCCACTTGGCAATCGGCAGCGTCACTTGGCTTTCTCAACTGTGAAGATTGCGGACTTCTGTCGCGGCACTCCATCGGCGCGACTGGAGAAAGCTGCCCGCGCTGTGGTGCAGGACTTCATTTCCGCAAGCCAAACAGTATTCACCGTACCTGGGCATTGGTGATCGCGGCGGCCATCTGTTACATCCCGGCCAACCTGCTACCGGTGCTGACGACCATCACACCCTTCAGCAAGTCTTCAGACACCATTATGGAAGGGGTCGTACTCCTGTGGTCGCCGACCTCGTGGCCTCTGTCCATAGTAGTCTTCATTGCAAGCGTTACGATCCCGCTGGCCAAGCTCATCGCCCTCACCTATCTGCTGATTACTGTCCAGCGCGGCTCCATCAAGAGCAACCGGGAGCGTACTCGCCTCTACCGCATGGTAGAGTTCATCGGTCGGTGGTCCATGCTCGATGTCTTTGTCGACACCTTCGTCGTCGCCCTCATTCAGCTTCAGCCACTCATGTCGATGGAACCCGGATCCGGCGTCGTGTTTTTTGCTGCCGTAGTCGTGCTCACCATGATCGCTGCGGAGACCTTCGATCCAAGGTTGATTTGGGACCCATGTGAGGCAAGATATGACCAACATTCCTGACAAAGACAGTTTTCCTGACATTCCTGAGGCGGCAAAAGCCCCCGCAAAGCGGGCAAGGTTGTCCGTCGTGTGGATCATCCCCATCGTTGCTGCGGTCATCGGAGGATGGATTGCCGTGCAAATGATCTTGAGCCGGGGTCCTACGATCACCATGAGCTTCGGCTCCGCCGAGGGGCTCGAGGCGGGCACCACCAAGATCAAGTACAACGGAGTTGACATCGGCACTGTGGCTGCCATCACCATCCCTGAGGACCGCAAGGGCGTCGTCGTCACTGCCAAGATGGCCAAAGAGAGTGAAGGGATGTTGGTGGAGGATACGCAGTTCTGGGTCGTCAGGGCGCGGATTTCCGGCGGTACCGTCTCGGGTCTGGGTACTCTTCTTTCCGGCTCCTACATCGGCATCGATGTCGGCAAATCCAAAGAGAAGCGGCGCGCTTTCACCGGCCTTTCGGTACCTCCTGTGGTTACGGGTGATGTTCCGGGAAGGTTCTTCCTCCTCAAGGCAGAAAACCTCGGCTCCCTCGATTACGGAACTCCGGTGTTTTTCCGGCGCATCCAGGTGGGCCAGGTCGTAGCCTATCAACTGGACAAGGATGGGCGCGGCATCACGGCCAATATGTTCATCCATGCGCCCTACGACCAGTACGTCAATGCTGATACGAGGTTTTGGCAGGCAAGCGGTATCGATGTCTCCCTTACTGCCAATGGGATCAACGTCCGCACCGAGTCCGTCGTGTCGATCCTGATCGGCGGCATCGCCTTCGAAACTCCTTCCAGTGCACCGGTCCTGCCGCCGGCCGAACCTCACACCCTTTTCACCCTGTTCAGCGATCGAACCGAGGCCATGAAACCACCCATGGGGACCCCTCACACCTACGTCGTCGTCTTCAAACAATCCGTGCGCGGCCTCGTTCCTGGTGCACCCGTGGAGATTTCCGGGATCAATATCGGCGAAGTGGTGTCCATCGGCATGAATTTCGACTCGAACACATTTGGTGTCTCCATCCCCGTAACCCTCAAAGTATACCCGGAACTGGTCACATCGAGGTTTGTGAAGGGCGATCCGAACCCCTCGCCCGAAGATCGCAAACACCTGCTCGACAAGTTGATCGAGCTCGGCTTCAGGGCACAACTGCGCACCGGAAATTACCTCACCGGAGCCCTCTATGTTGCTTTCGACCTGTTCCCCAATGCCCCCACTGCGAAAGTGGACTGGTCGCAGCAGCCGCCCCGAATTCCGACCGTCCCCGGGGAACTGGAAGGGATTGAGCAGAGCCTTAAAAACATTGTGCAGAAACTCGAGAAGCTGCCGCTTGAGGCCATTGGTAAGGACGTTCGCAAGACCCTTGTCACCCTCAACCAGACGCTTACTGACGCTGATAAGATGGTCAAGCGTCTCAATGCCGACGTCGTCCCTGAGACGAAGAACGCACTTGTTGAGGTCAGACGTGCCCTTGAAACGGTGGAGCGCACATTCAGTTCGGCCGACAAGGTCTTCCTGGGGACCAATGCGCCGGTTCAGCAGGAACTGCGCGACGCTCTTCAGGAACTGACCGGCGCAGCGCGTGCGCTTAGGGTCCTTGCCGACTACCTGGAACGTCATCCGGAAACCCTCATACGAGGGAAAAAGACGGCCCCCGTACCGACCCCCGAGGCATATCCTGGAAAGAACGGAGGAAAGCAAACCCGATGAGTCCAAGCCCACATCAAACCTTTCTATGGTTGATTGTCATGGCGCTGCTAACCGCCTGCGCCTCGCCGCCTTCCCATTTCTACACCCTCAGCGCCAGTCATGACGCGCCCGTTGGACCAGCCTTTTCCGCCACCATTGTCGTCGGCCCCGTGTCGATTCCCGACTCTGTAAACCGTCCGGAGATGGTAGTCCAGGTCGGCCCCAACCAGGTGGCGCTCGATGAGTTCAATCGCTGGGCATCTCCGCTCAAATCCGAAATTCAGCGCGTCATCATCCAGAACTTGACCGGGCTCCTTGGGACACCCACCGTCTTCCGATACCCCCAGGGTCCCGTCACCTCGCCCGACTTCAGAGTGGAAATCGAGGTGCTGCGCTTTGATTCGTCTCTTGGGAGCGTCGCCTCTATTGACGCCATTTGGACGGTTCACGGAAAGAGCAAGGACAATGTCACCACAGGGCGAACAACCACCCTCGAAACACCCAGGGACACGAGCTACCAGGCCCTCGCTGCCGCACACAGCCGGGCCCTTCACACGGTGAGCCGCGATGTCGCAGAAGCCATACTCGTGAGAGAAGGAGGAGCACGATGACAGAATTCAACCATGGAGGAGCGAAAATGAAGAAGAGAGCTTTGGCGCTAACCATTTGTACCGTGCTGCTCGCCCTGGCGGGACCGTGCATGGCGCAGGAACCTTCCGGCACTGTGACCATCGACGAGTACGAACTCGCTTACATCTTTAACGGCACCATGGGCGGGGGAAAGCTCTATTTTCAGGGGAATACTTATGATTTCAAGATCGGGGGTCTGGGCATCGGCGGGATAGGTGCGGCACACATCAGTGCCGTCGGGGAAGTCTATAACCTCCAGGACGTGTATGCCTTTCCCGGTGCCTACGGCCAGGCGGGTATCGGTTTCGCCGCTACGGATCAGGGGCAGGGACACTTGTGGCTGCAGAATCAAAACGGCGTTCAGCTGCGTCTGAGAACCAGCCAACAGGGGCTTGGCCTCACCGCCGGTGCCGACGGCATTGTCATCAATATGAGCCAGTAGGGCGTGGTGGCGGATTGGCCCTTAGGGGTTGTTCAGAAAAAGCATTTCTTCGAACCACGAAGAGAAGAAAGGATTTCAGATCTTTTTCGGATATGAGGAGAGTGGATCGCGTACATCGAGGTAGGAGAACTTCAGGAAATCCCTGTCATGGGTGTAGAGGACCTTGACGCCATGGTGGCGGAGCAGAGCAGCAAGATGCGCATCCGGCACCAGATTGCCCCGGGTAGGGACTTCGGCCGTCGTTGCACGGTAGACATTCCAGAACCCTTCTTCTTCCGACAAAAACCGTGCATGCGGAAGGTTCAGAAGAGTTTCGATGTTTGCCATGGCCTCATCAGGTGACAAGGGATGATCGAATACGGCCGGATGAGTCGCTATACGCAGGTAGCTCATCACCGTAGACCAGGCTACACAGAAGACTTCATTCTGAGTGATGCATGAGTCGATGAACGACCTTGCGCGCGCGAAGTGTGGGCTGCTGCTATCGGAGGCGTAAAGCAGGATGTTGACGTCGATGGCGAAGCTCATGCTCTTCCGCTTTCAACTTCTGCCTGTGCCTCTTGTTCCATGGCGGCGCAAAGTGCGTCACGATCTGCCAGATCTATTCGGGCGCCCATGGCTTTTGAAAACCATTGTGCCGGCCTAGCCGGGGATTTGGTGGATTCGCGTTCACGAATCGCCTGGGCCAGCAGGTCGGAAATCAAACGACCGAGGGATTTACCCTCCTTCTTTTGGAGCCTCTTCAGGTCCTTCAAAACGGGGGTATCAATGTCTACTGTAGTTCTCATGGTGCGTTGATGATAACATGCTGCGCATCAGATGTCAAGATGCTATCTTGAGGAGCAATACCGTGAAAAAGATACTCGTTAGTTTGTTAAGTCTATCGGTTGTGGCGTTCTTTGCTGTGCAGGCCGGGGCCTGGTCTCACGCCAGCAGGAAGGGCGGCAGTACCTCGCACAGCTATGGGTCCACGAGCCATGAGGACCGCTGGGGTGGCAGCACGTCGCACGAGGCGGGCGAGGGCACATCTCATACCAGCGCCTGGGGCACCAGCACGTCGCACGAGGCGGGCGAGGGCACATCTCATACCAGCGCCTGGGGCACCAGCACGTCGCACGAATATGGTGAGGGGACCTCCCATACCAATGCATACGGCGGCAGCGCAACCCACTACGAGGGAGGCAACTGGTCGAAGACCGGCGCCTACGGTGGGACGGCCTACGGTGATGCCCACTACGGCGGCGCATACTACCATCCTCCCGGGGCGTACTACGCGGCGTACCATCCGCCCACCACGGTGAATTACTACGGAGCCGGGTGCTACAATTGTGGAGGCTGGGCTACTGCAGGGGCCGCTGCCACAGGTGCTGCGGTGGGCATGATGACGGGCGCTGCCGTGGCCTCGGCCAATACTGCCGCAGCCACTTCCAGTGCTTACAGTGCAGGGGTCGCAGCGGGGAGCGCCAATTACGTGATGGGTGCGACCTATGCCGCGCTCCCTGCCGGCTGCATCACCCCCAACGTCCGCGGCACCACCTACGACCTGTGCGGCAACACTTGGTTCAAGCCGTCCTACGGTGCAAACGGGGTTTACTACACCGTGGTACCCGCCCCCTGAGGCTGCCCGAACGTGAAGGGACGTAGAGCCTAGTGATTGATTGCGTAAATCCATGAGATTATGCTATCCATCCCCGCGTCATTCCGGCATGCTTCTGGCCGGAATCCAGGGGCCGGCATACTTCCTGGACGCCGGCTCAAGCTTGTCCCGGCAGGGTTTAAGCCTGGAGCCTTCCGGGGTGACGGTTTTTGGATGTGTTATAGGCTTATGCAATTAAGCACTGGGTTGGGTTGAGCAGACTTCAAATCTCAAAGAGGAGGGTGAAATCATGAAATCATTAGCGGCATCTTTTCCGTTGTTCAAAATGAGGCACCTCAGGAGGGGCCTGCTTACTTCACTCGCAGCGGTCTTCTTCCTCGGTGCCTGTCAGGGAACCATGTTTTCTACCAGCTACAAGGGACAAAGCATCGTTTCCTCAGCCCGGATACAGCTTGTGAAAGCGGGACAGCAATCCGGCCAATTTTCAGATGGTTACGTAACGCTTGACTACAAATACAACACGGACGGCGGCAACCTTCAGATATCAGGAAAGATCAAGTTTGGGTCTGCGATTTCCGGGAATTTCCAGATTGTCGAGACCTTCGATCTGGGCATTCTGCTGGCCGATGCCCAGGGCAAAATCCTCCTGCAGCAGGGTTTAGCCACGGCTGTGGGAAACGACGTCTCGCAGGCGGTGAACTTCAATACCGTTGTTGTTCTTCCACCGCGTGCAACTTTTATGGCCTTCACTTATAATGGTCAGGCCTATGGCGGCGGCGGGGAAAGTCCCACTTCATTCTGGGCGGACCCGGTGGAGAGGTAAGGCATCCCATCCATTTGCATCCAAAGAAAAGGAGGAAGAGAATGAGTACATTGGTAGTGATTGGCTATGACGACCAGTTCAAGGCCCAAGAGGTTCGGCTCATGCTGGCAAAATTGCAGAAGGAATACCTGATTGACCTCGAGGACGCAGTGGTTGCAGAAAAGGACGAAAAGGGAAAAGTCAAACTGCACCAGGCTGTAAACCTTACGGCTGCGGGGGCCGTCAGTGGGGGTTTCTGGGGAACCCTCATCGGCCTGATCTTCTTGAACCCGCTTCTGGGCCTGGCCGTGGGGGCCACTGCTGGTGCAGTTTCCGGAGCATTGTCCGATGTCGGGATCGATGACAAGTTTATGAAGGACCTGGCTGGTCAAATGAATCCTCGCAGTTCCGTCCTGTTCATCCTGGTGAGAAGCGCGACACCGGACAAAGTGCTGGAAGAGATCAAAGGTACGGGGGGCCACGTCCTCAAGACATCTCTTTCCCACGATGATGAGGCGAAGCTCCAGACAGCCCTGGATGAAGCCAGGCAGTAAAAGACTGACATGAAGGGGGGACATTATGAGATGCGAGGGGCTCTGGCGGGCCACAGGTCTTGCCATGCTTGTTTGCCTGTTCTCTATTGAGGCGTGGGCGGGAGGAATGATTCTCTACGAGGTGGATTCTCCGAGCACCGGTACGGCTTCATCGGGATGGGCGGCACTGGCCAAGGACGCCTCTACAGCGTTTCAAAACCCTGCCGGGATGACGATCGGAGTCCATTTAGACATAACGACATAAGATCTCGTTTTGGCTTTTTGGACACGCTCTAAGGGACGGGTTGTCATCTGTGAGTCCTTGAGGCGGCTGATCTATCTACTGTGATGCAGCAGGGACGAGCTCCAGAGCTTTACTGCCTCCAGTGACTGATTCCACAGGGATGCGCTGGTCGAGGGTCGCCAGCTTTCCCTTCTTATGAACGGCCAGCCCCAACAAGTACACATCGGTAATGTGGGCAGGGGAAATGATGACGTCGGGTTTAAACATCTCGAGGAGGCTGATGTCCTCAGTCCAGAATCGGTGCCCCGGCATCTTGCAGAGCTGGATCAAAATAGACAGCACCGCGGGGACGCCTCCGGGTCGGTTCGGGTATCTCGGATGGCTGGCGATGCGTATGAAACCATTTTCAGTAATTGGACAGGTTGCCCAAGCCCCTTTTCCTTTTTCCGCAAACCAGCGATGGGCAGGTTCATGATGGACGTGCATCGGATCGGTCAGGGCAAGAAGCAGATTGATGTCGAGAAGGTACGTCGTCACGGCGTTTCATCCCGAAGGCGATTGACGAGTTCAAGTGTGACCACGCCCGCCTTTGGTTGGACAGGGAACAGCGGCAGACCGTCCCTTGTGGATACCGAAACCTGCCGTGTCAAGGCCTGTCGGGCCAGTTCTGAGATCACCCGTCCAAGGGTGGTGCCCCGTTTCGAAGCCAGCTCCTTAGCTGCGAGGAGAACATCCTCTTCAAGATCAATGGTAGTGCGCATGGTGCCCCTCCAATTGATAGATACAGAAATATTACATCTGATGATTGATGCTATCGCATCAAATACCGGATGTCAAGATCTGGGAACAGAAGGGCACCAGTTCTCATTGATGGGGAAGCCGTAATGAAAGAGATTCCGAGAAGATGGCGGTACGGACTGGCACCGGTCATGCTCTTGGCCATTGTCCTCTTCCTGGTTACGGCCGAATCCGCTCAGTTGTCAGAGCAACAACCCTCGGAACCGAAGACGGTCACTTCTCCCTCGCCCGCTGCGGCCATTCCTGTCGCTGAAATTGCCCCGCGCGCTGCCGAGGTGTCGAATTTCCTCCGTACGCTGCAAGCGCAACTGGCCCCCAGCTCCGCCCTCGAAACGATTCGCACACAACTGCCCCAGTTCAGTGACCACATCAACCAGTTGCTCAAAGAGACCTCGGAGTTTCTCCAGGAACAAGCTCCCCTCGCCACACTGCAGGCTCAGCGGCAAATCTGGGAGGCCATGAAGCTTCGAGGGAACGACTGGCTGAAGGTCCTCACGGAAAGGGCAGAACGGCTCAGAGATGCCCTGAATCGCATGGAAAACCTGCAGCAAACATGGGCCAAGACTGAAGCAGCCGCGAGGACCGCCAAGGCCCCTGATACTATCGTAGAGCAAAGCGGAGCGGTACTCGCCAGCGTCATCCAGGCACAGCAAGCGTTTCAGACGCAGCGCAGCGACATTCTCGATTTGCAGAACCGGGTTGGCGAAGCCCTGGACCGATGCAGCAGTGTGCTGGCCCAGATCGGCCTGGCTCAGAAGGAGGCGGTGGGAGGGATTTTGGTGCGGGACGGCCTGCCCATCTGGAGTCCACAGTTGTGGGTGCAGGCACAGAGCTCGCGGTATTACAGATTTCGCGCGACCATCGCAGCCTGCCGGGAGGACATTCAAGAGTACCTCTCCAACCCTTCCGCTGGAATGCGGCTTCACATCGTGCTATTCTTCGGGATGATGCTCCTGTTGAGGGCGGCACGTTGGCGAGTTAACCGATGGGAACGTGCCGGCTATCCCGTTCCACCGGCATGTGCAGTGTTCGACCACCTTTTTGCAGCAGCCTTGATCGGCACGGGGTTCGTCGCCACCGGGCCGGTTTCACCAACTCCCCAGACGGTCAAGTCTCTCTTTCACATTGCCGCCATGGTACCCATGATCCGTCTCGCTCAACCGGTGATCGACCGGCGCGTCTACTCCGGCCTCTACGTTTTGGCCATCCTTTTCATCGTCGATATCGTTCGCAGGACCTTTGAAGGGTTGCCCTTGATCGCCCAGACGGCGCTACTGCTGGAAACGTCTGCAGGGATTTCCATAATCGGCTGGGTCCTGACTCGAGGCAGCCTTCGGCTTACTATGGAAGCGGAGAAAAGCTTGTCCCAGTTCCGGGTGTTGCGGGTGGGGGCATGTTTTGTCCAGCTCGTGCTCGCTGCCTCTCTGATGGCGGGAATCGCCGGTTACATGCGCCTGGCAGGCCTCCTGGCCTCGGAGATTCTGGGCGGGGGCGCCCTGGCCCTGGCTTTCTGCGCCTACTTCCGGCTGGCTACCGGTGGTGTCGGTTTCGCTCTCCGCGTATGGCCCCTGCGGCTCCTGCGGATGGTCCAGCACCACAGGGACACACTGGAACGCAGCTTCCGCCGTCTCTTGATCTGGGGCTCGTGTGTTGGTTGGGGCGTTCGCTGGTTGTCCTACATGGGCATCCTGGGGCTGGCGCTCTCTTTCATAGGAGCCATCCTGGCCGTGAACCTGGAGCGCGGTTCCGTCAGTATATCCCTCGGCGACGTTCTCGTGTTTTTTCTCACCGTTTGGGCGGCTTATTTGCTATCCGGTTTTCTTCGGTTTCTCCTCCAGGAGGACGTTTATCCCCGAACACAAATCGCACCGGGCCTGTCGTACGCCATATCGAGCTTGCTTCACTATGTGATTCTCGCCCTTGGAGTCGTTGTGGGGATGGGCCTGATGGGGATGGACCTCTCCAGGATAACCGTCCTGGCCGGCGCCTTTGGTGTGGGGATCGGTTTTGGCCTGCAGAGCGTGGTGAATAATTTCGTCTGCGGTTTGATTTTGTTGTTTGAGCGCCCGATCCATGTGGGGGACATGATCGAGATTGGAGACCTTCTCGGCGAGGTGCGTCGCATCGGCATACGGGCCAGCATCGTGCGCATCCGGCAAGGCGCCGACATCGTAGTCCCCAATGCTCAGCTTGTCACCGAAAAGGTGACCAACTGGACACTCAGCGACAGGCTGCGGCGCATTCAGCTGCCCGTGGGTGTGAACTACGATGCATCGCCCAGGAAGGTCATAGAAGTCCTGGAGGAAGTGGCGCGAAGCACTCCCAGAGTGCTGAGCAACCCGCCTCCCCGCGCTCTTTTTATGAGCTACGGCGACAGTTCCATCAACTTCGAAGTGCGGGCGTGGACCAACGAAGCCATAAACTGGCGTCAGGTGCGCAGCGACCTGGCCATTGCCGTTTATGACGCAGTGAAAGAAGCGGGCATGACCTTTCCCTTCCCCCAAC
>Ga0233425_10007569_pt1 | contig 15166 bp, 9 predicted proteins | sample Watercolumn_Towu_2_FD_181712 | JGI IMG/M metagenome (GOLD analysis project Ga0233425, IMG submission 181712) | Freshwater microbial communities from Lake Towuti, South Sulawesi, Indonesia - Watercolumn_Towuti2014_140_MG | ecosystem: Environmental > Aquatic > Freshwater > Lake | place: Indonesia...
GGCCCACGAAGATGCCGAAGCGCTCGCCGGCCGCTTTGGCCATCTCGTCCGATCCCGAGCCACCCTGTGTGAACCACACCACGATGCTCGCGATCACCGAGATGAATCCGAGGGCGTAGGACAGATTGGCGCTGTATCCCATCGACTTGAGCTTCGCTAACACGAATACTCCTCTTTCTCCCGTGCGAACACGGGTGTTGGTTGGCGTCGCGGCGACCGGGCGGTCGCCGCTTGGCCGCAAGGTATCAGGTGCACCTGACGCCGTGTGGCATCCCCGCTGCTCTTACGAGGCGTCCGGGCGCATCTTCTCGCACAGCCGCACAGGCGTCAGCCACACTCTCCCCACACTGTCCCCTGATCAACTCCGGTCTTCGATCAATCACTCACAAGAGCGATGTCACTACAACAGAAATAATCGGTGACTCTGGGTCACGATTCCAGATCAGTTTGCAACTTACTCTCACGCCACTGCCAATCTGGCTCTTTACACCTGCCGCATTCTCTTGTGCGATGTAACCAACGGTATAGCCACGGACTCTCAGTATCACGGCGTTCGGATCATGCGGATTGTTGGGCTCAGGCTCCAGAATGCCGTCGATATCGAGTTCTTGTGCGAAGCCAGAAGCATTCGTGTCAAACAGGGCTCGAATATTGCCCCTGTAATGATTTTGACCTCTTATGTGGCAGTTCTTGAGTTCCAGATCACCCGCCGGCACAAGGTGAATCTAGCTTCAAGGTGCTTAATTATGAAAGTACGATCTGATCGTGTCGCTCTCGTGGCATCTTGTGCGAAATCATTCGCAAGGCCGCATGCGTACGGCATCAGAAATTGAGCGTGATCTCGACGCGAGAATCGCAGATTTTGAGTCAGCGACTGGGCACAGGATCGATGATCTGCTGAAGGAGGAAGTCGGAGTCGGCCCGTGGCTTGCGCAAGGAGAATCACCCGTTAACTATTCGCATCCAGTCGCTCGGATCGAAGCCCATGGGGCGCTGACGTTCTTGACACTCGCGGTTCCGTCATCGCTACACAACGGCGTTGCCGACTTCACCAACGTATCGATGCTCGTACATCCACGGGCCCTGCTCACCGTAATTCGTGACCCCGATGGAACATACGCGGCAGACTTCGGCGGGCGCCTCATTGCGGATCACAAGTTGTTCCAGAACGGCGAACGGACATTCACTGCTGGCGAAGCTGCGTTTAGGGCAACTCGTTCGTGTGTCCTGAGTCTTGAGACTGCACTCACCACACTGAGAGCTGCAGCAAAGGGCAGCTTTGACAAGCTGCGCGCAATCGAGTTGCGTGAGCAGCGAGTTGGCAAGGATGTCGATGAGCTTGAAGCTGACTTTGGGAAGACACTCGCCGAGCTACGAGCCATGGTTAGGACCCCAGGTCAAGTGAGGCATATCTGCGACAAGATTGAATCTTGGTCACTGTCGGGTGGTCAGGATGGTTTGTTCCCAGCGACCTTTGCACGCCAAGCGGCCTTTCTGCGCATGAAGGTTGAGCAGGTCGACGCAGTTCTCTCGACCTTCATCTCGGCTGTAGAACGCGCAATTAAGCGTTGCGATGACGTGAGTAAACGCCAGCTATTGGATGCCCAGCGGAACAACACCTATTGGACGAGCGCTCTCTTGTTGCCAAATTTAGTTTTCGCTTTTTTTGGCCAAAGCTTTTTAGGTGATGCCCGTGAGAGCACTTTGTTCTGGCTGGTGTCCGGGGCAGTCCTACTCATTTATGGTGCTGGTTCCACCTACTTCCTTCTCGCGAGAAATCGTCGCCAGTAGATTCAGTCTCACACGGAGTGGATCTCCGAGAATCTAAACCGACCCACCGGAGTAATGACATGGGTAAAGCGCCAATCTGGCGGCAGTTGTGCAAACCGCAGTTTGTCGAGAAGGATCCGGAGATCCCCACACTCTTCGGGCTTCCATCCGCCAAAGCGGGCTCAATTGCCGCAGGCGCAGCGCTGATGTCTGCGTTTCTCGTCATTCCTGCGGTGTTTCTTGCTGCATCGAAGAATCCATCGCTCAAGAGCGCTGGAGTGTTGCTCGGCTATTGGATCTGGGCAGTGTTCGTTGCAGAAACTCTCGTCTTCATCCGACTTGAAAAGGGCTGGGGCGGCAAGTGGCTGAAAAAGCACTGGCTACAGGTGACGGTCATTCTTGTCGCCAGCCCCTTCGCCGCGGTGGTACTCGAGCATGCGATCATGCCGCTGGTCTCAGTTCTATTCAGCATGCAGAATTTCATCAGTCTCACTTACTTGGTGAAGGTGTTTAGTGGATTCAAGCTTGTCAAGCTCCTGCATCTTGAAGAAGCCCGGCAGAAAGTTCGAAAGTCCGCAAAACGGGTCACATGGCTCTATCGAACCACGGTGGTGTCAATCGCTTTCTGCGGGCTGGGGATTCTCGGAGCGGCTGCGTCGGGCGGCGCCCGAACGCCACTGCATGGTCTCGAACTTTGGTGGGAACTTCTGAATCAGTCTTTGGCAGTCGCTCCCGAGCTCATTCTTGTTTCAATGCCAATTGTCATTGGAGTCGGCGGGTTTGCGCTCCTCCAGAGCCGATTGACTACGAGACAGCGAAAATAGTCCACGCGCCACAGCAGCTTTGCTGGCCTCGTGTCGGTCCTTCAGAAAGTGTCTAGCGTGGGGCGGTAGTGGTCGCGCGCTCGTCTCGTCCGAATCGAACTCACATTGCGATCCTCGCTGTGCTGACTGTGATGGGTGCGGCAACGTTGCGCGGACCGCTCTCAGTCGGAGGCAAGTTTGTTGACCTTGCCATCGGTGTCTTCACGACGTTCGGATCTGTCTTGGCGTACGGTCAGTTTCGTATTGGGGTCTCACGAGCGCGAAGAAACAGGGGATTTCGCGAGTGGTCGGGACCCTTGTCATCGCATCGCCTGACGCAGATCTTGCTGATTGCTTCCATGGTGTTTGGGGCGTGGCACATCTATGACGCCTGCCTCAAGATATTCACGAAGGTCTTCGAATGACTCGGCTGAGAGCAGTCTCCCTGTATGTCCTCTTCTCCGCGCTCATACCGGTGCCTTCAATCGCACGCGCTGCTGACGAGTCACCTACCTCGACAGTGAATTCAAGCCTGCAAGTTTGTGTCGACCAAGACACGCAGAAGCCGCTCACGGGTGACATCGAGTTGCTCTTGGTGATGGACAACAGCCTTAGCTTGCGCGACAACGACCCGGAAGGCAAGCGATTTAGCCAGGTTGAAACAATGTTGAAGTCAGTGCATCAGCGCATCTCGAAGTCACGGAAGCCCAGAGACATCCGATTCAGTTTCATCACATTTGCCAACCAGGCAAAAGTTGAGATCTCGCGAGACAGCGCAATTGTCTTGTCGGACTCAAAGCTCGACGAGATCTCCCAACTTGTTCGATCTCGCGCACCCGGCGACCAGCAGAACACCGATTATGTCGCAGCGCTTGACGCCGCGCTTGATGAGATGCAGACCGCACCTTCAGAGAACTGTCGCGCGATCGTATGGTTCACCGACGGCGCCTATTGGCCGTCGGTCGGGGCGAACGGCAATACGTTAAGTGGCGGGAATCTTCGGGAACGCGCCTGCGGGCCTGGAGGCTTTTCCGAGCGGCTCCGTGCGATGAACATAAATATCTTTCCGCTGTACATCGAACCTCGCTCGTCGCAATCGAATGAAGAACGCAAAGATGATCCTTCAGCTTCGCGAGATGTCATGGTGCATCTGACGGGCGACGGCGACGCATTCGGATCAAATCTGTATAGGGCAGGTGCACCCTGTAGTTCGCTACCAACACATGTCGGCGAGGTTCTCGCGGCAGCTGATGTTGATCAGCTCGGGCAATTTTTCGCCGACCTGCCAAACATCATTGAGGGTGGCAAGCCTGTTGCATGTCCGACTAGAGACGGCCAGGTCGAATCAAAGCCGATACCTTCCGGTCGTTATGTTGCTCAGATTTCAATCGTCAAGTACGCGGCAAAGGGTGAGGAATTGACCCCTGGTGATCTTCGGGTTCGCCAACCAAGTGGGGTGGTGTCTCCTCTCGATCAGTATTTCGATGGCGACGACGGTCTATACCAGGCAACGACGGCGGCTCGTGAGCTTCAGGCTGGCTGGGTCATTGAAGGAAATGGGGTGGAACATTGCATTCGTGCGTTTGCACGCGAAGGCCTGGCGGTGCAGATTAAGAAGTCCGGAGGCGCATCAGTACTTGTGCCAATTGGAGCCTCGAGAGAGTGGCTCGAGGGCGAGGATCTAGTGTCAGCACTCGACGACGCAGAGATTCCAATCGTGCGCATCGGAGATTCTTCGAAATGCGGCCCGCCAAGTGGGTTTACTACCGACACCGCTGGACTCGAGTCGGCATTCGACGAACTGACGGATCGTGGTCGCGGAGTCATCTGCGTCGATCCACCAGGAACCAAAGTGTTCGATCAGGGAGTCAGTCTCGTCGTGACTCGTGAGGGCACACCTATTGTTTGCGAGAGCATCGAACTACGTAGGACCGGAGCCGATGAGTTCATTAAAGCTGACCGGACTGAGACGTCGAGTGAGTGCGAGGTCGACTTCAATGGGAGTGGGACAAGCTTTGCGGGGGTTGAGTCCGATTTCGCCAACGGCCTATTGACAGCTGCTCAAGCGGCCTCGTGCAACATAGACCTCTCGTCGTCAAGAGTCAATGTACGCGATGACAACGAATTGGTCTACCTCTCGATAAGTGCAGTGCTGAGAGACAACAAGGTGACGAAGTGCAACGTTGAAGGAGATCTCAGTTTTGCGTACGACGATGCCAACGGTAAGCGGCAGTCACGGCTCATCCCACTCGCGATTGAGCTTGATCTTCAGCCCGCCCCTGATCGTCTTACTGCTCTCATCGCAACTGTCATTACCGTGATGACTTTGCTGGCGGCTGCGCTCGCAATTCTTCGACAAATGACGATACAAGCTGCTGCGCTCGTCGCGCCAAACAAGCTATGTGCAGTGCGGTTTGGAGCTCAGGTATCCAGAACTACGGATGGACGAGTTGCCTTCGCGATCGAAAGTCGTGACCTCCAAGACGTGCATCTCGATATGGACCGAGTCGGTCGCATGAGACTTGCGGGATCTGATTCGAAGCTCGAAATGACAGATCGCAGTGACTCTGTTGTAATCCGTCGAGAAATGCCCCCTTTCAGGTGGTTGCTTCGCGAGCCATGGGCATGGATTGAAGACACGCGTAAATATGTCGTGCATCCGAAAGGTCGTCGAGCCCCGGCGAATCAGAACTTGATCGCGCCGTTTCGAGAAGCAGTTATCGCGTTGGACGACGGTCCGGTGCAGGGGTCGGACAGTCAGCGTTCCGTCTCAATCTGGGCGGTGAGGCAGAAAGGCGCATCCGAGGGCGACCAGACTGCGCTTGAAGAGCTACTTAAGGAGAATGTTGTTTCGGTCATTGATGAGCTGCTGCAGTTGATTGGAACGGATCAGTCAGGGTCATCCGGCCAGCCACAACGGGAGTCAGTTCCGCCTCCGCCACCGGTTGATGGCCGTGCCACCTCGAGCGATTCAGGCTTCGCCATGCCCCCCGACTTGCCATAGCGCATCACTACGGGATGTACCCCAAACGTCATTCCTCAGGGGTGTGGCGCTACCGTTGCGGCGACTAGGAGGAAACGTCGATGTATCGCAGAATGCTGTTTGTCGGGCTTGGTGGGTCGGGTGGCAAGACTCTTCGATTCATGAAGGCCGGCCTTGTTGAGTGGCTAAACCGGCACGGGTGGGATGGTGGCATCCCAACCGGATTCCAGTTCGTTCACATCGATACCCCGACAGAACCAGATGGCAAGGACGTCGGCGACAGCTCCTTGATCTCATCTGAGGAGTACCTCGGGCTTGTGGGCAGAGGTATTGCGTTTGAAGCAGTCGCAGACAATCTTGACAACGGCCCATCTCCACATTTGGACCTTGCGGGTTGGCGCGTAGAGCCCGCCAACCTTATGGTTTCGATCCAAGCGGGAGCTGGTCAGTATCGCGCCGTCGGCAGATCAATTGGTGCCGCCTACCTTCCGCAGATTCGTGACTTCCTCAGGCAGGCAATCGCAAGAATCAATGACGTCAAAGCTCAGCCAGAACTGAACAAGCTTTATGCCCATGTCACTAAGACGTCTGCTGAATCTGCAGGTGCGGGCGGAAAGTCAGAACCGTTCGTCGTGATCGTCTCGTCGCTTGCGGGAGGAACTGGAGCAGGAATCTTCATGGATACCTGCGACACCCTCCGCCTTCTCGAGCCAACCTGGGGCCATCATTCATTCGCTTTGCTCTACACGCCTGAGGTGTTCACGAATATTCCCACGCTACAGAGGGGTGGAGTTGAACCAAATAGCCTCGCGGCAATCTGCGAACTGACAAACGGCTCCTGGTTTCAGCAGGGTTCAGATGCCTCAGCCTGTACGGCAGACGGAACGGAGCTAGCACCTCTCGAGGCGCGATTGCCCGGATTCTTTAAAAGGGCCGGGTTTGCAAAGGGCCTCAAAAAATCAGGTCCCGCGTATCCATTCCTAATCGGCTTGAGAAGTAGTCGGGGCGCCGCCTATCAGGACGATAGAGAACTGTTCAGAATGGTCGGTCAGTCAATGGTCGCGTGGGCGACTGATGCCGTGATGCAGGACGGACTTTTGGCATATGTGAAAGCAAACTGGATGAATGCGGCAGGCGCGAATAGTCCGGACGGAAACAGGGACATTCTCGTAAACACTGGAGCGGGTGAGCAAGGTGTACCAAATATCAGCGGTATCGGCTTTGCCCGAATCTCCATCGGCACGAGGCAATTCGAAGAGTATGCGGCACGTCGAATTGCACACGATGCGGCCAAGTGGATCAGTCGATATCACACCAATAGCGAAGAGGCGCAAGCAATCCAGGGAGATCGCAAGGCTATTGCGCCGGAACAGCTCGCAACCGAGATCGCGGAGAGGCACTTTGACTGGTTCATCAGCCAGTGCAAGCTGCAAGAACGTGGTCCGGAGCGGAATGACATCCTGAACGCTCTTGAGCCAGCCGGAATTGAACAACTCCAGAAGAACCTAAGGGCAAAAGTAAAGGCAAGTATTAAGAACATTGAGGCACAACCTGCAAGATCGTGGGATCCGGAGATCAACACCGCAATCAACAATCACTTGAAGGACTACGAACACGAATGGAAAGTCTCACTAAATGCCGCCTTCGAAGGCTGGGTGAAGAGTGCACCTGAGCGTGTTCTCTCGGTAGTGCGAGAGGCCGTTGCCAACTTTGGCACCGCAGTAGCTGCAAAGCTGGTCGCCCAACTCATCCACGAGTTGTCCAATGAAAGTGACGGCGTGGCTGTCGAACTGCTCGGCAAGAACGAACTCGGGCAGTACGCGCAGTGGTCTTCACGGGAGTTCTGGGGCAAGCGACTCTCGACCGCCCTAGTGGAGGCGGGCGGTGGGAAAGTTGAATCTGACGACCCAGCAATTGAGAAGGCAATCAACGACAGCCTTAGCGCGGCACGGTTCTCTTATAAGGTCCCGACATGCGAACGTGCGGCGCTGATGCTCAAGGAGTTCTGCTCAGGATTCTTGAGGCCACTCCAGCGAAAGCTCGGAGATGTAACGGACGATCTTCGCAAACAGATCAGAGAAGTCTCCAACTGGCCGGGCTGGCCCGAGCCTGGCGAAACGCAGGAGGTTCCTGATGACCTAAAGCCGGGGGCGGCCGAACGCACGCTTCTCGATGTCGAGAAGTTTCCTGAATTGTTCACCACGAATCTTGCGATTCACTTTGGTCGCGACATGACCCAGGACGCACAGAGTAAACGGGATGTGCGCCAGGATGTGATTTCTGGAAAGTTCATTGACAAGAGACTGTCTGAATCGAGTAAGCATACATCAAAGCTCCTCCCACTTGTTGCAATTCAAATCACAGGTGAATGGCGACCAAGTTCCACGGTGATTGGTGGTGCCCGGGCAGCAGACGCTGTTCGTCTGGATGTCCGCTACTCGGTATACGACCTCCTCGACCGCGCTCGGGCTTGGCTCAATGACGGAGATGGAGTATTCCCGCAGCTACTCCGTTCGAATCTTCGTGATTTCACGGACTTCGGCGACACATTCGATCCTGCATTCGGCATGTCACGGGAGGACTATGTGGCGCGTCGGGCGAGATTCATCGAGATTTTCGAGACGGCAATTGGACTATCGGACCCGCTAGTCGGTCTTGATCCGCAACTGACCCAGCAGCTGCACCCAAGGGCCACAAGTCCGATTCGACGATTTAGCTCAATCCCATTTGGTGGAGATCACAAGCTAAAGACGGTGGTCCTTGAGAAAATTGCTTCCGAAATGCAGGACAATCAGGCCCCAGATCCCCAGCAATTGTTGAGCGAAGATGCGAGCCTGACGCACATAGATCTGTATTCATTTCTCCCGGCCCCGCACAGCCCGCTTGTTATCAGGAGCCTGATGGAGCCCATCGGTCAGGCATGGGCGCCGATTGAAGCTGACGGTAGTCGAGCGGCAGTCGCAATCTCAAATTTCTGGTTTTACCGCCGCACCCGACCTCTTCTGGAATTCATTCCGGCCCCGCGCCCGCACATTCACGCAATGGTCCGTGGCTGGTTTGTCGGACACTTACTCGGTCTCATTGACGTTCGGCAGAAGGCTGCAGTTCGGATCCTTGATACGGAGGATGAGAACCTCAACCGCTACAGCTTTCCGTATCCAACTCTCTCGCCGCCGGAAGATGACAATCTTGCGGCGATCTTGGAATCGCTTGCACTGGCATACGTACGCGTCGGAGTTGATGACGACATCGAGCCCCTGTACCCCTATGTGCTGCTGAGACGACTCGGCACAAGTACACCAGGACGCTCGCTCACATATTGGGGAGAGCTCAACGACCTGTGTCGGACATGGCTCAGGGACGGTGTCGTAAGGGGCTCACAACGAGAACAGATGCTGGTGCCTGATGTTGCCTCGGAAGGCATGTCGGCCGAGCAAAGAGGCCAACTCGTTGTCGACCGACTCAAGAGTGAAAAGGAAGTGTTTGCTCGCGACTACAGGATCTGGAAGCGAGCAACTGACGATGATGCAAGTCGTCTTGGTCAGCCGCCACTCTGGCCGGGCATGTGGCAGACGATCGAACGCTCGCTTACGCAGCTCATCACAACATTCGCTGCTGAGCGAGCGGAGAAGGCTGTCACGAGAGTGAGATGAGCGCCAGGCTGAAAACTGGCGACGAGCTGGTCGGTGGTCGTGTAACACTCATCGTTGGCCACGCGAGCGATGGTCGCGCGCTGGAAGTACGGAAGTATCTCGAGAATCTGGCTCGACTTGGGCTGCTGCGGCAAATTTTCTGGCTGACGCAGCAACGGGCCGTAAGTGACTTCTCTGGTGATATTGATGTCGCGGTCATCGACATTAATGGAGGATCGAATGTCCAATTATTCGATTTGCTCTCGCGGACAGGTGGAATTGAGGCGGTAGATGTCGTTGGGTTCGTAGCACAAGAAGTTGACGATGATGCAGTTACGGCGATTTCTCGAACCGTAATGGCACTCCGAAAGATCTTCGAGCGTTTGTTGCGCAATGCAAGTATCAGCGACATAAGAGTGTCCGGTCGAACATACGACTCTCACTTACCCGCCAAATCATTCTTCTCACCTACGGCCACAAGCCGGGTGGCAATCATGCCTCTGGATCCGTCTCACGACTATTCGGTCTTTCGGCCGTTCAGTGGTGAGAACCCCGCAGCCATGGTCGGCCACCTTGCAGTGGAGCTCGCTGCGCTCCTCGGTTGTTGGAGCGTTCAAAAGGAAGTGCCGGTAGATGCCCTTCGAGTCGCAAGTAGCGGTACCGACGGAAGTGGCATTCATTTGGTCGTCTCAGCGGTCCGAGCGCTTGCCGTGCCAGCGCCGCCGGTGAGCGAGGCCCTCGGGAGCATTGCCCAGCTTCCTGTACCGAACGGTTTCACTGCGGTTCCGAAGCCCGAACGCCTCGCCTTGGGACTTGCGGACGAAATTTATCCCAAAAATCTCGTGTTTCAGAAGCGAGAGAGACCAGACGGACCAGACGACGTCGAGAGAATTGATCACTTTTTCCGCCGATTCTTGCGACAGTTTGTCGCAGCGGTGAGTTCGCTGCCACGCGTGATTCGGCAGGGAATTCAGCACGAGATGGATGATTTGGCAATAAGGGTTATGGAGGATGCGATTGGCGGCGCCGCGTCAAGCGTGGGTCTGGTCAGCTCGCGACTTCGAAGGAAACGAGCGGAACCGATTGACTTCGAGGTGCACATCGAAGAACTCATCGGCAAGGCGACATTAGAAATTGACCAGAATTATCGATTTGGTATTCCCTCATCAGAGTGGCAGACAATGTCACAAAGAATTCTGGCGCTGGCAGACGGTGAAGGCGAACCTGCCTCTCGGTTGCTGAGTGACGACGCCGTCATCTCTGTTGTCGATGTTTTGGTGCCGCCGTGTGAGCCCTCGAGCTCGAGCCAAGAGATTGTTCACCGACTGCTGTCGGTCTCTGCGGATGCGAAGCAATCTTCAGTCGTGGAGGGGGTGAGCCGGCGCTTTCAAGTCGAGATCAGTAATGCCACTTCAGCAGTGAGCTCGGCGCTACAACAACTTCGAGCACTGCCCGGAGTGATCCGTTCTCGTCCAGAGATCAAGGGTGATGAAGTAATCCGTATCGCGGCGATTATTGGTGCCGCACTGATACTCGTTTCGCTTGGGGCGTTCTCCCCGTTGCGCCCTGCGGTTGCCTTTGAGTGGCTGCCAGCTGCCGCCCGAGATGCTGCGTGGGCCTTCCCCTCAGCCCTTGGAGCCTTGATGGCGATCTGGGCTCTGATCCACATGGCGATGAAAGCTGACCGTGCTCGCCGAGTCGTCGATGTCGTCAGTTCGCTAGTGATACCACTACTTCTTCTCACGCTGGCAGTTCGGTTCGCCGATGTTCGTATCTGGACAATACGCAATGGCGGTGGGGCGAACTACCGATACGCGATGTTCGTCTTCTTACTTTTTGTGAGTCTCGCAGTCGTCGCAACGAGAAGTGCGCTTCGGTCTCCAAATCCGAAATACAGAGCATTGGGGCGCGCGGGGGTCGCGATCGGTTCGATATATCTGGTCGCAGCATCAGTTCTCGGACTGGCGCAGAATGAGCCACCGATTATTCATGGGCTGCCAGATGTAAGAACCACAATTTTCGTGGTTTTGTTTCCATCTGCGTTAATTTCATTTGGAATCTCCGTCTCGCGGATCGCGATCGCTCGAGTAAGAGAAATCTATAAGGCACTCTTGGTCGGTCGGCTGATCGAGTGGGGCATTGGTGAACTTCGCGCTGGTCGCGATGCGGAGATACGTCTCGAAGTGCTTCGCGTTCACTGGGCAGCCCTTGGAGCCGCTCTTACTCGGCTCATTCGGTATCCGCTGGGCCGTGACCTGGGCTCCGTACTGGAACACGACGAGGTCACAATTAGCGACACCGACCCCCTGAAACTCGACTTTGCCCGGCTCGACTTGACTGATCGTGGGCGCGGCGGACTGGAAGCTCGATTGAGGCAATCTGTGGTGCGTCAGGGCTGGCTGAATCAGCAGCTGTCCGCAATTATTTTTTCGTATGGCAAGACGGCTGGATTTAATAGGGGGCTCACGGACAAGGAGTTGATCGCAATTGACCCGCTCGCGTGTACTGCAACTCCTTCGGCCGAAGAGGCTGTTACTGGCGAGGCACGGGGGGATCGCTGGGACTTTGTGCGAGACCTGTTTGTCGGCAACCTTGAAGAAGTACTGCGAGCACCAGCTGATCAGATTCGTTTTGATTCGCTTTATGAAAGTGTCCTTGACGATCCAAAGTCAATTCAAATTTTTGGTGCCCTGCATGACTCGCAGGGTGTTTCGCCATTTCTGGCGCAGGCCGTCAGTCGAGGTGACCTAGCGGTACCGGTGGGATTCCTGAGTCTCTTGGTTACAGGTAGCGATCCCCGTCTGAGTATGAGACGTCTGGTCTGGTGGCCGAATTCACTGGTAGAACTGCCACCCGACTTGTCGACCAATGTCAAGCTTGTCGGGTCGGACATTCGAGAAAGCCAACTTGTGAAACCTTGGGAGGAGTTTGGCACGCGATTTGCAATCAGCATTCAAGTGAGCTGGTCTGAGGCCTTTGCTTATGACGACTTCGTTGCAGCTAAGCGGGCGACAGCTGAGTCTCTCGAGGGCGACGAAACTGAAGTGCGTGGTCGATGAGGCGTGACTTCGCCCTGGGACTCCCACCGACGTAAGCCTGAGGTCTGGAAGCCGGACGGCGAGACCGACTCCGAGCAATTCGGGACTTTGGAACCGCCCCGCCTAGACGATCGATTCTCGACGCCACCGACGCCCAACAAGCATCTCGATGCGGACTGGGAGGTCCCCGCAGCCGACCCGAGCGAACCGCCAACGACTGTCGATGATGAAGGCAGGACTTCGTTGTCGAGCTCAGGACGAATTCCGATTGTTCTCGTCGGCGTGGCGGTACTCGTAGCGAGTGTCGTCTTCGTCGGACTGAGGATCATCAGGGTGAGTGTGACGAGCGAGACGGATACGACAGTTCCAAATGGGGAGAGCACGCCGGCAGTCTCTACAGTGCCCGGTCAGTCGCTCGATACAACTACTACGGCGGCCGGATCGATTCAGACCGGCGATCAGCCAGGAGACACAAATTGGGGTGACCTTGCCAGATCTGTCGTATTTGTGCGAGCAGGGGGGAGCTGCGGGTGGGTGGGGTCTGGAACTCTCATTTTGGATGGCAGCTTCATTCTCACCAATTGGCATGTGAGTGGTGGCGGAGAGTGTCCTCTCCAAGTAGGACTGACCGAGAATTCGTCCAGCCCACCTAGTGACTTCTATCCCGCGATAGTTGTTGCGTGGGACTCCCAAATTGACCTGGCGATCATCCGACTTCAAGACTCGAGCGGTGCCCCACTAGTGGCACCCAACCGTCGCCCACTTGCGATAGCTGACGATGAGGTCCAACTTGGTCAAAGAGTGAGATTGCTTGGCTATCCGGTTGTTCGGGAAGATCAATTTGAGTCGGGTGAGCTCTACACGCTTACCCTGACCGACGGATCAGTTTCCGGAGTGGAGGACTTCGGAATGCGTTCTGGTTACAACCCAATTGATTCTCGGACGAACAATTACGAAGTTTGGGGTGAGTACATCAAGCACACAGCTAAACAAAACGGTGGGGTGAGCGGTGGTGGTGCCTTCAATGAGAATGGTGAACTAGTTGCGGTTCCCACTGCGGGAGCTGAGAAGCTCGAACTGATGCGATCCGTACGTTTTGCCAAAGTGCTGATTGAAAGACTCAAAAAGTGATCCCCAAACTCACCTTTCTTTTACTTGGTCTACAGGTCATTGCTGGTTGTGCTGAGGTCAGCGTCGATCCTGAGTCAACGGTGATTCCAAACACGACGCACACAGTTGCGCCTGATACTTCACTTGAGACCAATGTGGTTGAGCCACCAATTCCGTATGGTGGCGGTGTCACTTCCGAGATCCCGAAGATCGACGGACCAGAAGAGGTCGATTGTGTCGACGCAGAGAGCTTGTGTGAGGAAGGCGTGTTTGCGTGTGATGATCTCGCGGATTACTGCGATGTAGGTCCTGATGGATTGGAAGAGTTACCCGATGAGTACGACTGGGATGGTGGCTGAGTAATGCCGGAAGTCAGTCGTCGATCCCTCGGTCTCGCTGTTGCCACTGGCGTATTCCTCGGGGTCGCATTGTTCTGGACTGACAATCAGCTCAGTAAACCTCTGTTATCAGCTAACTCGCCATCGACGACTCTTGTCGTGCAGTCCACTACCTCGACGAGCACCAGCGCACCATTGCCGATCAGGGACGTGGGACCGCTGGATCACCCGCTTCTGCAGTCGAGACCAGCTGCACTCTGGTTCTGGCAACCTTCCTGCAGTTTGTGTGCTGATGAAGCGCAGTACTTGCCTCGGATCTTTGAGGAGTGGTCCAGCGTTGTCAGCTTCGTAAGTGTGCCGATCAACGGAGATCTCAGCGATCAGATCAGTTTTCTGCGACGCTACGGAATTGCGCTGCCAACCATTGATGACGAAGATGGACGCTTGTCGACCTTCTTCGAGATCACTGGAACACCGACTTGGGGTTTCATCCTGCCCGATGGCGACCACCAGACTCTCGAAGGTGTACTTGGAGAGTCGCAGCTAAAGCGCGAGATACAGGCCCTAGCGAGTACAGCACCAATGCAGGTCATCGATACCTCGTCCGAGTCGGCAGTGCGAGCGTCATATCAACGTGAGTTCGGCCAGCAGCCGCCACCTCTTGGTTGGACAGGCTCAGTCGGGGACTGTAACCCGGGTACCACCAGCAGAGAACATCAACTTGCAACTCTTGCGCGAGTGAACTGGTACCGGGCGATGGCAGGTGTTGAACCACAGGTGACGCTCAACGACGAGTTCAGCATGTACGCGCAGGCCGCGGCACTCACGATGTATGCGAGTCAGCGTCTTGATCACGATCCTGATCCATCTTTCGAATGCATGACGCAATGGAGCAGCGAAGGTGCGGGCAGATCCAACCTCCACCTCGGTACTCGCGGGCCCGATGCCATAGATGGCTATATCCAAGATGAGGTAGCCGACAACACTGAGGTAGGGCATAGGCGCTGGATACTGCTCCCGGAGCTGACGGAGGTGGGTACTGGTGACACGCCGGGATCAAACGCTCTCATGGTGATTGGCGGTAAAGAAGCTGAGGGGGCAAAGACCCGGGAGACAGCGTTGGTGATGTGGCCCCCTCGGGGATATGTACCAAGACAGACAGTCTTTCGACGCTGGTCTGTCTCGTCGCCAAACGCATTCCAAGACGGCGCCTACGTCTTGGTGAAGAGTGCTGGCCGGACTCTCGTGAACGAGGCCATTTGGCCCGACAACCTTCTGGGCTGGCCCACATTGGTATTTGAGGTTTCGCGGTCAGCGATTAAGGGCAAACCGATAGAGGTGACAGTGTTCACTCTGGAGGACTTGAGACCCGGTCCTGTAATTGTGAGGTATGAAGTCATCCCGATCGACTGATGTCGGGTTACGCACGAGCACCACCTTCACATAGAACCGCGCCAAAGTTGTCGACGGCGTGTGTGTCAATAAGACTGGC
>Ga0233425_10007570_pt1 | contig 15160 bp, 12 predicted proteins | sample Watercolumn_Towu_2_FD_181712 | JGI IMG/M metagenome (GOLD analysis project Ga0233425, IMG submission 181712) | Freshwater microbial communities from Lake Towuti, South Sulawesi, Indonesia - Watercolumn_Towuti2014_140_MG | ecosystem: Environmental > Aquatic > Freshwater > Lake | place...
TACCCAAAGCACTTCAAGAAGCGAACATTGCTAGAAACACATAATAATTCTGGCAAACAGCTTCCTTGCGCGATGGGGGGATTCTTAAGGGGGGAGAATCGCGATTCTCCCCTCTTAAGCGCTCGTGCGAATTTATTTCGCGCGAGCGTCAAAACAATAATCGGTGCAAAATATGCTACTGACTTATCACCGTGGCAATGAAACATTCGCATCTTCAAGTGCGAGCGGTATAAATATCTTTAAGAATGCGCCCTAACAATAATTGATGTTTTGTTCTATTTAACATAATTTTTGCCGTAGTTTTTTAAGCGCTTGGCTAAGCGTTTGTTATTATAAATCGATACTAACTCGAAACATACTGGGAAATTAATTGGCCGTAAATTGTCAAAATAATAATTGGGAAATAAATACAGGATGTCTAAAAAAGCTCGCTCAGCTGAAGCGATACTGTAATTTTCATGATTAATTATTCCCGCATTGTTGTATAAGACTTCATCTTTTAATTTTCTAAAAGCAAAAGTGTGGTTATCAATTGCAAGATTTTTTGACCAGTTACTGGCGACAAATACGGTGTCATAATGTTGAAAAATAATGCCCGTTTCACGTAATACTGTTTCAAAACTAATGTATGAAGGTTGATAAATGCTGGTGGCCAACTCATAAAGATTGTAGTCTCGATTTTTGGCAAAAATACCTCGAGCTAATTTCACGAGAGCTTTGTTCTTTACATAATAAAAAATCTTAGCATTTAGTTTCCCTCGTTGATTTTCGTTCCATATTAATGCCAAGTCTTTGGTGGTAAAGACAGTTTTGGATGAAGTATATAATTTAGTAATTATGTTCATTTTGTGCTATGGGAATAAGATTTTTTCTTATTTCCACGTGATATAGTATACATACAAACAAACATAAAAGCTATATTTAGAACCATGCAAATAAAAAGCATAATAAAATCAATATATTATGCCTGGTGGTGGTTTTTCTGCCGCGTAATAGCCAAGAACAATTCCTTCACTTCTTGAAGTGCTTTGGGGTTATATCCTATTTACTCCCACCATCTGCGCACGTTTTTTAAATTTAACTCCAACCATTGCAAAGCGATAATCGCTGGGGCGTTACGAATTTTTCCTGAGCGCACCCAGGCAAAAGCGGTGGCGCTTGGGACCACATGAATTTTTATGTCTTCTTGTTCTTCGGCAAGGCCGCAAAACTTTGGCGCTTTGGTAGCGTCGACTTTAGCGCAAAACAAACGGAAAAAATTACTGGAGCCACCTGGGCTGGGCAGATAATCATAAATTAACATCAAATCTAAAACTTCTAAGCCCGCTTCTTCTTTTACTTCGCGTTTTGCCAGGGTTTCATACGATTCTGAATTACCACGATCCATTACTCCCGCGACGATTTCCAATAACCACGGTGATCCTTCGTGCAGCATGGCGCCAGCGCGAAATTGCTCGATTAAAACAATGTAATCTAATTTTGGGTCATACGGAATTACGCCAGCTACATTATGGCGGCTAACTATTTCGCGCAGATATGGTTGGCTCCAGCCGCCAGAAAATAAGCGATTTCTTATGGTGTAGCGTTCAACCTGGCAAAAACCTTGGTATAAAATTTCTTTCTTTATGACTTCAGCGTCTTGGCGATTAAAAACTTGTATATCATCAGGCATGAAAAGCTCCGCTTAACAATTAGGGATACGATCTTGTCCCGTTAAATCATTTAATTGCTTCCAGGAAGAAGTTGGGCAAGCTTTGGGTTTGGTGACGGGCATGCACCACGCTTGCCAACTGCCCATATCTTTCGTCGCCAAACATTGTTTAAAATGTTTAACTGCTAAATATTTTGGCGGCAACAGCGCATATGAACTAAAAGTTACAAACAACAAAAAAGAGATAAGGATTAATTTTCGCATATTTTTCCTCTATTTTTTATGGGATAAACGATCACAAGTTGCGACCAGATGTCGCTCAGCAATTATTCATTGTTGTTTTTACGCGTGTGCCTCATCCCAATTATCTCCCACTCCCGAATGAGCAATAATTGGCACGGAAAGTTTGGCGGCATTTTCCATGAGAGCAGTAATTTTTGGCACAGCGACAGTAACATCAGCCGTTGCAATTTCAAATACCAATTCGTCATGCACTTGCATGATCATTTTTACATCAAGTTTGGCATGCATTAACCACTGATCCACGTTAATCATGGCGATTTTTATAATATCTGCTGCACTACCTTGCATCGGCGCATTAATCGCCGCGCGTTCAGCGGCGTTTTTAAGTTGAAAATTTTTGGCTTTAATATTCGGCAGATAAATTCTGCGGCCATAAATTGTTGTAACAAAGCCATGTTCTCTTCCTTTGGTGCAAGCGTCTTCCATGTATTTTTTTACTCCAGGATAACGGGCGAAATAGCGGTCGACGAATGCTTGAGCAGTTGCGCGTGAAAGCCCGAGGCGTTTCGCAAGTCCAAACGTTGACATGCCGTAAATCAAGCCAAAATTGATGGTTTTAGCGCGCTGTCTTTGTTCGTTGGTGACGTGATCCAAAGTAACCCCAAAAATTTCTGCGGCAGTACTGCGATGAATATCATGGCCATCAGCAAAGGCTCGGCATAAATTTTCATCTTGCGACAAATGAGCCATGATTCTTAATTCAATTTGCGAATAATCAACGGTAACAATTTTATATCCTCGCGGCGCGATAAACGCTTGACGAATACGTCTTCCTTCTTGCATGCGTATGGGAATATTTTGCAGGTTGGGATCGGTCGATGATAAACGTCCGGTTGAAGTGGTTGCTTGATTGTAAGAAGTATGAATGCGCCCGGTTTTTGCATTGATTGCTTCAGGCAAGGCGTCGGTATAAGTAGATTTTAGCTTGCTTAAACTGCGGTATTCGAGAATTAATTTTGGCAAGGGATATTCCAGCGCTAATTCTTGCAAAACTGGCTCGGCGGTTGAAGGCTGCCCAGTCGGGGTTTTTTGTAGCGCAGGGAGATTTAGTTTCCCGAATAAAATGTCCTGTAATTGCTGCGGAGAATTGAGATTAAATTCCTGGCCCGCAAGCGCGTAAACCTCTTGTTCTAGTTTTTGTATGCGTGCTAAAAGTTCATGACTTTGTTGTTTGAGCAGTGCCGCATCAATACACACGCCTTGTCTTTCTAAGCGCGCTAAAACACTTAACATGGGCATTTCAAGTTCAGTAAAAACTTTTTCTAAAGACGGGATGTGCGTTAATTCGTGCCACAGAACTTCGTGTAATTGTAGCACAAGATCCGCATCTGCCGCTGCATAAGGCGTGGCTTGATCTAACGGTATTTGGGTAAAACTAATTTGTTTGGCGCCGCTTCCGGCGACATCTTCGAAGGTGGTGATTTTTTTATCTAAATATTTTAGCGCTAAAGTTTCTTTGTCGTAGCGCGTGGAGGCGCTGTTCAATACATATGCTTCAAGCATCGTATCGAATTTTATGCCCTGCAGATTAATGCCGTAGCGTGCCAAAATGTTGGCATCAAATTTTAAATTTTGTCCGAGCTTAAATATTTGAGGATTTTCTAAAATTGGTTTTAATTTACTCAGCACGTGTTCGCGATTTAGTTGTTGAGGGGCGCCTTCGTAAGTATGTGCTAACGGAATATAAACGCCCTCGCCTTTTACAACCGCAAAAGAAATCCCTACTAATTCTGCGGTCATAATGTCGAGCGCAGTTGTTTCAGTATCCAGCGCGAAACAGGGGGTTTTTTGCAGTATATCTAGTAATTGAGTAAATTCATGTGCAGTGAGAATCGCGCGATATTTGCCTGCATGATGCTGTGTGGTTGCGGAAGTTGCTGCAGTTAAATTATGCAGCCAGGTTTTAAATTCCAACTGTGTAAATAAGGAGACAAGCTTGTCGCGATCGGGTTCGTGACGCGTTAAATCGAGAGGTTTAAAGGGAAGTTGGACATTGTCTTTAATGGTTACCAGCCGCTTGGTGAGTGGTAATTGCGCTAAGCTTGCGCGCAAATTTACGCCAACTTTTCCTGAAATTTCGTCGGCGTGTTGGACTAAATTTTCTAGCGATTGGTATTGAGACAGCAATTTTACCGCGGTTTTTGGCCCAATCATCGGCACGCCCTTAACGTTATCGGATGTGTCGCCGACCAGCGTGAGATAGTCTACGATTTGCGCGGGGCTAACGCCAAACTTCTGCCCTACTCCCGCGATATCTAGCTTGGTGTTGGTCATGGTGTTGACCAGCGAAATATTTTGGTCAACGAGTTGAGCTAAATCTTTATCGCCCGTGGAAATTAGTACAGGCAGATTGTGTTTGCTGGCTTCCTTGGCAAGAGTGCCGATCACGTCGTCAGCTTCCACTCCTTCAATTACCAAAAGCTTTAAACCCATCGCGTCAATAATTTCGTGCAGGGGCTTAATTTGCACTTTTAGCTCTTCTGCCATCGGCGGACGTGTGGCTTTGTATTCGGGATATAAATCATGCCGAAAGTTTTTCCCTTTGGCGTCGAATACGACCGCGACGGATGTGGGATGATATTCAGCAAGCAGCTTTTTGATCATGTTGATCACGCCATAAATAGCGCCCGTCGGTTGCCCTGAAGAAGTTGTTAATTCGGGTAAAGCATGAAAAGCACGATGCAAATACGAAGAACCGTCAATCAGAATTAGAGGTTTTGTGGTGGTCATGAGAGCATATTATGCCAAATATGCTGGAAGGCACAAGCGGCAAATTTGGGGCTTCGCATTTTGAGTCCGTCTTTGGACACGGGTTCAAGATATTGAACCCCAATTCTTCGGTAAACTTCGCGTCTTCAAAAGCGAACAATATATCCCGCTCGCGTTTAAAGATGCTGAGCGTATGCGTCAAACAAAGACCATTTCAGAAAACGGCAATGTAGGGCAATGGTGAAAGTATGTTTTAGGTTGTTTTCACCGATAAGCGGAGTAAAAAAGGACATTGATACGTTGTATTATCGTAAGTTCCTCCTATTTTCCCGGATATCCATGCATGGTTATCGTTAGTGCTTTTTTTGCAGAGCCGCCCCGTCTTCATTGCGTCGCTAGAGTTTTGTAATGAGGATACTATGGCATTTATAGCGCTGGTAGCATTATGGGGTAATGCCTCTTTACATGATGGCTGATCTGATATTTCCTGCGGTAGTTTCGATGTAGATTGAAAATTATCGGCATAGTTATAGTGTTGTGTGGTGCCATCGGGGCATTTTAACGTAAATGTCTGTCCTTCTCCTTCAATATTAAAAATGTCCTTTGATGTCCCTCCTCCCCACTCGCTTGGTTGCGGCTTAGAGGCATGTCCTTGTGTAGCGGTTGCTTCTTCTTGATCAGCAAACGCATTTGTTAAGCTCAGCCCTATAAAGGTTGCAATAGCTGCACATAGCAGGTATTTTTTTGATTTCATATCCTTTCTCCAATTAATGTTGTTGGTGTTTGTCTCACTGGCGGTATGATAACACGCCGCGATGAAATTGTAAGCGGATCCAATAAAAACAAGTTGCCTCAAATGCGCATTAACCGGGGCGACGCAAGCTTGCACTTGCTTGCCTTGGGCTGGTAGTATTATGCCGCTTCGTGACTGAAAGATATTTAGTCAAAAAATCAAACATATATTAGCTCCGAAGGAGCGCCCATACCCACCAGCCCAGCCCAAGTGAGCGTGAGTGAACGTCGGGCTGGGTGATGAAGTTAAGGGCATAAAAGCGCTGTAAAGAGCGAAAGAAGAATTCGTGTACGAAAAACCATGCAAATAATAAATATATTAAAATCAATGGGCTGGGAAAATAGATCTAAAATTAGGCACATTTGGTCTCGATTTTTCGAATTGCTTTTTCTAAAAATGGATATAAATTCGTAAATTTTGTTTTTGTATAAAAATTATTGAAAAGACTTGTATAAGGTATTATTATAAACAATTATGCAAAACAAAAATCCCAAATTAGGTCCTTTGGGGATAAGATTTTTTTCTTATGTACAAGCGCGTCATTTAAGTATTGTACATTTAGGTGAGTTACAAAGGCCACTTGGTCTTACTCCACTTCAAGAACGTAGGTTGCTTGCTAGGCTTAACAAAAGTGATTTTATTTTCCGTTTGCAACGAGGCATTTACATCATACCAGATAAAATAACCTCAGGAAGTTCTTGGATGCCCAGTGAATATTTAGTGATAGCAAGATATATGGAAGCTCATGACGCGCAATATTATTTGGGAGGACTTATGGCTTTTAATCGACATGGATTGTCTACACAAATAGCGAATCAGTTTACTGTATATAATAATAAAGTATCTGCTTTAAAAAAATTTGGGAAATTTACCGTAAAATTTATTAAAGTGGCCAGTAAACGGATTTGTGATTTTGATAGCTTCCCTATCCCTGGGGAGCAGCAAAATGTTAATATAGCAAATTTGGCTCGAACGATTTTAGATGCAATTCATGATTGGAAGACATATCAAATTTTATCGCAGGCATATGGTTGGCTTAAAAAGTATTCCGCGGACAGAAAGTTTTTATCAGATTTTATTCGCCTAACTGCTCAAACAGCTAATTGTAATACGAAAAGACGAGTTGGTTTTTATCTAGAAAAATTGGGCGTTAATAATAGCCTACTGTTGCCCATATTAAAAAAACTAAATCCGACTGCTGGCTGGATAGCGTTAAATCCAAGTAGCAATCAAACTGGGAAAACCATTAAAAAATGGGGAATTATTGATAATGTTAAATACCCTCAATGAGATGTTGCAGTTTTTTTACAATCAAGATGAGTTTATCGCGGCTATTCAATATACAGCTGGTCGTTCTGGTTTTACTTCTACATTGATTGAAAAAGATTATTTATGTTCTTTGCTTTTGATGTACTTGTATAATACAAATACCCCTCTGATTTTTAAGGGCGGGACATTACTTGCTAAATCGCATGCGAATTTTTATCGTTTGAGTGAAGATTTGGATTTCGCGATTTCAACATTATCTAACATTACTCGTAAGCAACGTAGCCAACAAATTCAGTCAGTCAAAAACGAACTGAATAATATCCATAATTTCTTACCTGTTTTTAATATTAGCAGGCCGTTAACTGGTTGTAACGGTTCCCGCCAATATACTATGACGTTAACTTATAAATCTAAAATAACGCAACTTGATGATAAAATTTTGATTGATATTGGGATGAAAGAAGGATTGTTGTTCCCGTCTGAAAAAATTAAGGCGAAAACGTTGTTAATGGATCCTTTTCTTGGCCAGGATAAAGTTCAGCCATTCATGATTATCGGACTTAATTTGCAAGAAGCTTATGCAGAGAAAATAAGAGCGGCATTGTGTCGAAAAGAATTGGCAATTCGTGATTTTTACGATTTAGATTATGCCATTGAAAATAATTTAATCGAGCTGAATGATGCTTTCTTGGTTTTAATTAAACAAAAGATTAGATATGAAAAATTTTTCCATGATTTTAACAGGCCAGAGGTAGTTAAGTTTTTACAGGAGAAAGTTCAAGCGGAATTAGAGCCGACATTAAAACAAACTAGAGACATTGCTTTTAGTTTGAGTAGAATTGTAGAAAAATTATTGCAACTATTACGCAATATTTAAGAAATAAGGAACGAGATAAGAAAGATGCTGGGATGATTAAGTTTTTTTGCTTAGCCATGCAGATAAAAAACCCAATAAAATCAACGCATAAGAAAATCAAAAGGCCAAATGCCGTGCGCATTATTGGCGGGAAGTGGCGCGGACGCAGGTTGCATTTTCAAGAAACTGCGGGTTTGCGCCCAACCAAAGATATGGTTCGCGAAACCGTATTTAATTGGCTCTCCCCTGCTCTTCCTGCGGCAACCGTTTTAGATTTATTTGCGGGAAGCGGCGCGCTTGGTTTTGAGGCATTATCGCGCGGCGCGCGCTATGCTTTATTTATCGACCAAAGCAAAAAAGTAATTGCAAATCTGCGCGAAATATCCGCGCTGCTTCACGCAGATAATGCCGATTTTTTGTGGGCATTAATGCCGCGTGATTTCAAAAAAATCTCCACATTTTTACGGCAAATCATGCATAATGCGGATATGAAATTTAATTTAATTTTTTTAGATCCGCCATTTCATAAAAATTTAATCGCACCGACATGTGCATTATTATCCGCAAGTGATCTAGTAACATCTGATGCGCTTATTTATCTCGAAGCTGAAAGAGATTTAATATTTTCCGAAGTTATTCCCCAAAATTGGCAAATCATCAAACATAAGTTTTCTGGTGACATACAATATTGTCTCTGTTGTACCGGGTTTTTTTACAGCCTTAATATTAATTTAAGGTGATCTTAAAAGAGAGCCATATAATCCTGGAAAGAAAAGTTGTAACATTCTTTAAATAAGGTGTTTATTCTCTTTTTTAACCATGATTTTGGTTACGAAACAACCAATTTATGGTATCATCAAAAACATATCCGCCCTATCCTGTGAATATATTTCTTTGCTGCCGTACATAATTGATTTGAAAAGAAATTTTATTTGTATGGTTTAGGGTTGATACAGGAGGATTTTTGGATATTTAAGGAGTAAAACTTATAATAAAAGAAACGTAAATTCTGTTAATGAAGTTTTATGAGTTTGGCGCATTTAGAATTATCGAATTTTAGAAATTTTTCTCGAATATCGATTGATCTTCATGGTTCTTGCAATGTGTTTTACGGCGCAAATGGCGCGGGAAAAACAAGCTTACTGGAATCTATATATTATTTAAGTTCGGGAAAATCTTTTAGAACTAGAAATATTGCAAAAATTATTAAATACGATGAGCGTTGTATTTCGATTTTTGGAGAATTAGCTCATGCGGATGGCTTGCTCAATATCGGTCTCGAGCATGATTGTGAGAAAAAAACTATAAAACTAGGTGGAAAAGAATCTTCTACGGCGGAAATTGCCAAACTACTGCCCATCCAATTGCTCAACCATAATGGATATAAAATTTTGGAATATCCTAAATTTCGCAGGCGTTTTATTGACTGGGGTTTGTTTCACGTGGAACCGAATTTTTTTGGCGTATGGCGCAATTTTTCGCGTTTATTAAAACAGAGAAATACATCCCTTAATAATGAAAACATGTTTAAGCACATTAGTATCTGGGACAGGGAATTGGCAAAAGTAGGAATTGAGCTGCATAAAATGCGCGAACAATACACGGAAAAATTAATCCCAATTATTAAAAAATTATTGGCTGATTTTTTGAGCACAATCGAAATCACGATTAAATATCATCCTGGATGGAGCAGTAATTCTGATTTAGAGCATATTTTGACTTCTGGGCTTAGTCGGGATAGGGTGCTTGGATTTACTCAATACGGCCCGCACAAATCGGATTTGTCGTTTAAAGTGAAAAATATTTCAGCGCATGACGTTTTATCCAGGGGACAGCAAAAAATCTTGTTTTTCGTTATTTCTTTGGCGCAAGGCATGCTATTTGAAGAATTAACTGGTAAAAAATGCATGTATTTAGCCGACGATTTTTCTGCCGAATTGGATAAAGATAAAAAACAGCTGGTTGTAGATATATTAAAAAAACTTAACGCACAAATTTTTGTTACTGGGTTAGAAAATAATGAATTAATTGAATTTTTTTCTGAAAATAAAAAAATGTTCCACGTGGAACATGGTTCTATAAGAGAGCAATAAATGATGAAATCAACGCAAAAATACGATGCAAATAGTATCAAGGTTTTGAAAGGTCTGGATGCAGTTCGTAAAAGACCGGGAATGTATATTGGCGATACAGACGATGGAACTGGTCTGCATCAAATGATTTTTGAAGTCGTAGACAATTCGATTGATGAAGCATTGGCTGGTTATTGCAATAAAATAACAGTAATTCTCCATGCAGACGGTTATGCATCGGTAATTGATAATGGAAGAGGAATTCCTGTCGGTATTATTCTCGAAGAAGGGAAATCAGCGGCAGAAGTTATCATGACGACTTTGCATTCTGGCGGAAAATTTGACAGCAATTCATATAAAGTTTCTGGTGGTTTGCATGGAGTTGGTGTTTCCGTTGTAAATGCTTTATCAGAAGATTTGCAAATGACAATTGAACGCGAAGGGAAAATGTATAAACAAAATTATCAATTAGGCGTTCCTGTAACTTCTGTAGAAGCAATTGGAGAATCCAGTAAAACTGGGACTACGATTAAATTTAAGCCAAGTGAAACTATTTTTAAAATCACGGAATTCGATTATGATATTTTAGCAAAACGGTTGCGTGAATTGTCATTTTTAAATTCAGGTATTCATATTGAATTGATCGATGAACGTACTGGCCAGGAAACTAATTTTCAATATAGCGGCGGAATTCGAGCGTTTGTCGAATTGCTCAATACCAATAAAAATGTTGTAAATGTACCAATTTTCTATTTTTCAGCTGAAAAAGATACTATTATTATAGAATTGGCATTGCAATGGAATGATGGTTTTCAGGAAAATATTTTTTGTTATACCAATAATATTCCTCAGCGCGACGGAGGAACGCATTTGGCAGGTTTTCGAGGAGCTTTAACGCGTACCTTGAATAATTATATCGAAGCCAATTATAAAAAAGATAAAGTCGCGATGAGCGGTGATGATGCGCGTGAAGGGTTAACGGCAGTATTATCAGTAAAAATGCCCGATCCCAAGTTTTCTTCACAAACCAAAGATAAATTGGTGTCATCAGAAGTAAAGGGGGTCGTGGAATCTCTGGTCGCGGAAAAATTAAACGAGTATTTATTAGAAAATCCTCAGCCTGCAAAAACCATTGTTGCCAAAATAGTCGATGCAGCGCGGGCGCGAGAAGCAGCGCGCAAAGCACGTGAGATGGCGCGACGTAAAAATGTGCTGGATGTCGCGGGATTACCCGGGAAATTAGCCGACTGTCAGGAACGCGATCCTGCGTTGTGCGAAATTTTTATTGTGGAAGGAGATTCCGCCGGTGGTTCAGCAAAGCAGGGGAGGGACCGTAAAAATCAAGCGATTCTGCCTTTACGAGGGAAAATTTTAAACGTGGAAAAAGCGCGTTTTGACAAAATGCTGTCATCGGAAGAAATTGGCACGCTCATTACGGCGCTAGGTTGTGGTATTGGTAGTGATGAATATAACCCAGATAAATTGCGCTATCATCGCATTATTATTATGACCGACGCGGATGTCGACGGCTCGCATATTCGTACTTTATTGTTGACGTTTTTTTATCGGCAAATGCCGGAATTGTTGCAGCGTGGTCATGTGTATATTGCGCAACCGCCTTTATATAAGGTAAAACAAGGCGTGCGCGAGCAATACGTTAAAGACGATGACGCGTTTAATGCCGTACTTTTGCAATTATCTCTGGAAGACGCAAAATTATTTACCAATAGTGCAGCGCCACCAATTACTGGCGTGGCATTGGAAGCGTTAATGCGCGAATATTATAAAATTCTCAAAAATAATGCGCGTTTATCACGTAAATATCCTCTTGCTGTCTTAGAATCGCTGTTATTTATTCCCTATATAACACCAGAAAAATTGGGCGATAATGTTTTGATGCACGCTTGGGCGCAAAAATTGCAAGATATTTTGCAGCGGCAAAAACAACATGGAGTTGAATATCAAGTAATCGTCCGCGACTCTCCGGAGAAGAAAACGTTTTTTCCGGTGGTAAAAATGATGACACATGGATTATCCGCAGAAGTAGTGTTGGGGACGAATTTTTTTGCTTCGCCAGAGTATGTTGCGCTGGCTAATTTTGGAAGCAAAGCACAAGAGTTGTTTGAAAGCGATGCTTATATAGAACGGCGCAGTAATAAATCAGCCGTGCATAATTTTCCTGAGGTCTTTGCCTGGCTGATGGGGGAGGCAAAAAAAGGTCTCAATGTGCAGCGTTATAAAGGCTTAGGTGAAATGAACGCTGTCCAATTATGGGAAACGACCATGGATCCCGCGACGCGCAATTTATTGCAAGTAAACATCCGTGACGCGATTGCTGCGGATCAAATGTTTACGACGCTAATGGGCGATAAAGTCGAGCCGCGCCGGGAATTTATCGAGCAAAAAGCGCTGGAAGTTGTAAATCTTGACGTGTAAAAACCAAAATTCAGAGCTTGGGTTAACCTGCGCCATATAAATGAATTATAATGCGCAGGTTAACACAAAAAACTTGTTTAACCTGCGTAGTATGATAGAATTACAATGCGCAGGTTAAAACACAAGAGGGATTATGATAAATATTGTCGGTAGGCAAGAAGAAGTTAAAATTTTACAGCAAATGTTAAGTTCAGATATGTCCGAATTTCTTTGTTTATACGGCAGGCGTCGTGTGGGGAAAACTTTTCTAATTCGGGAATTCTTCCAGAATGAAGATGCTGTTTTTTTTAATGTCACAGGAGCGAAAGATGCGCCGATGATGGAGCAATTAAAACATTTTATGAGCGAACAAGGGAGGGTATTTTATCATGGGGCTAAACTACAAACTGTCAAAAATTGGGATGACGCGTTCAATGCATTGACACAGGCATTTGTAGCGTCCCCAATAAACAAACCGATCATTTTATTTTTTGATGAACTTCCCTGGATGGCCACAAAGCGATCAAGATTGTTACAAAATTTGGATTACTATTGGAATCAGCATTGGTCTCGTGATCAACGGATTAAACTTATTGTCTGTGGTTCTTCCGCTTCTTGGATTTTGCATAAGATAGTAAGAGATAAAGGCGGACTTTATAACCGAATGACAAGAGAAATACATTTAGAACCATTTAATCTTCTCGAGGTAAAAAGCTTTCTTAATAGCATGGGTGTAAATTTAAATAATCAACAAATATTGCTGTTGTATATGGTAACTGGTGGCATTCCATATTATTTAATTCGAGCAGAAAAGGGGCTAACAGCTATACAGCTAATTGAGAAACTGGCGTTTAGTAAAAAGGGATTTTTATTAAAAGAATTTGATAATCTATTCGGTTCGTTATTTGATGATGATGAAGTTTACGCTGATATTGTCCGAGCAATTGGGAAATATCGTTACGGTATTGGGCAACAGGAATTATTCAATGCACTTGGGAAGCATGCACAAGGAGGCGCGTATAGTAAAAAGCTTAAAAATCTTGAAGAAACTGGTTTTATCATGAGTTATGTGCCAATTTTCCACAAGGAGAAGGGCGTCTATTATCGAATAACAGATGAATATACTTTATTTTATTTGAAATGGATTGAGCCGCTACGTAAAAATCTGCAAAAAATAGCATTAAGTCCGGGCAATTGGCAAGAAATGCAAAACAGTCCCGAATGGAATAGCTGGTTGGGTTATGCTTTTGAGAACGTGTGTTATAACCATTTACCTGCGATACGAAAGGCTTTGCATATAAGCCCGACTGCAATTGCTGATTCATGGCGTTATACCCCCAGAAAACATGATGAAGAAAAGGGCGCGCAAATTGATCTCTTGTTTGATAGAAAAGACGGGGCGATTACGATTTGTGAAATAAAATATAGCACTAAACCATATGTGATAACCAAAGAGTATGTTGACAATCTAAGGTGTAAAATGGCAGTGTTTCAGAAGCAAACGAGAACTAAAAAGCAGCTGTTTATCGCTATGATTACGGTAATGGGGTTAAAAAACAATTATTATGCAGAGGATATATGTAGTGGAGTGGTAACTTTAGGGGATTTATTTAAAGAATGATTCTACAGGTCATGGTGCACTTCACAACCGACCATGCAAATAAAAACTTCAATAAAATCAATGGGTTAGAAATTTATGGGCTTTAAATGTGGCATTGTTGGCCTTCCGAACGTGGGTAAATCCACGGTTTTTAACGCGCTTACCAAAGTAGGAGCAATGGCAGCTAATTATCCTTTCTGCACCATTGAACCGAATGTAGGAATTGTTCCGGTTCCAGATCCGAGGCTCGAAGCGCTTGCAAAAATCGTGAATCCCAAACAAATCGTTCCCACGATGATGGAATTTGTAGATATCGCGGGGCTGGTCAAAGGAGCGTCCAAGGGCGAAGGCTTAGGCAACCAATTTCTGGCAAATATTCGCGAGACGCATGCGATCGCGCATGTGGTGCGTTGCTTTGATAATGCGGATATTGTGCATGTTGCGGGGCAAGTCGATCCTATGTCCGATATTGAGGTCATCAATACTGAGCTTGCTTTGGCGGATTTAGACGCGGTCGAGCGGGCCTTAAGCAAAACAGCAAAGCTTGTAAAAAGCGGCGATAAACAAGCGATGATTGATTTAGAGATTTTAGAAAAAGCCAAAAAACATTTGGATCAGGGAATGATGTTAAGGACGCTGCAAATCCCAGACAATAAAATTTTACTGCAATTAAATTTACTGACGGCGAAGCCAGTGCTTTATATTGCCAACGTTGACGAAGCAAGTTTACACGGAAAATATCTGGATGAGGTTTTAAAAATCGCCGCTCAGGAACACGCTTTGGTCGTGCCAATTTGTGCGAAATTTGAAGAGGAAATCGCGCAATTGAATGACACAGAAAAAGCGGAATTTTTAGCGAGTTTGGATTTGGTTGAGCCGGGGTTAAATCGCGTAATTCGCGCGGGTTATGAACTGCTAGGTTTACGCACGTTTTTTACCGCAGGTCACAAAGAAGCGCGCGCGTGGACGATTAAACAAGGCATGAAAGCGCCACAGGCGGCGGGCGTGATTCATACCGATTTTGAGCGCGGATTCATTTGCGCCGATACCATTGCCTACGAAGATTTTGTGAAATATCACGGCGAAGCTGGCGCGCGCGAAGCTGGAAAGTTACGTCAAGAGGGTAAGAACTACGTCGTCCAGGACGGCGATGTGATGCATTTTAAGTTTAATGTGTGAGGGGTGTTTAGACGATGCGTACTTTGACAATATTCATCGTAGGTCGTTGTTCTTTTGTTGTTACAACGATATTACTTAGGTGAACATCTAACCCGGCTACTTGTTTAAATATTGCTTCAATCATGATAGTATCTCCTCTGTTGTAATTTAATGCCGGTTTTCTTAAAGCTATTGGGTTGACCAGGACGCATAACAATGCGTTCGGTATTTTACCGTACGTTCAATATACTTAACGTATATGAGACAATTTGGGGTTCACTCCAATGCTTTGGGTCCGTTTTGCATTCAGGGATTAAACCACTGAAAATAATAG
>Ga0233425_10007571_pt1 | contig 15160 bp, 13 predicted proteins | sample Watercolumn_Towu_2_FD_181712 | JGI IMG/M metagenome (GOLD analysis project Ga0233425, IMG submission 181712) | Freshwater microbial communities from Lake Towuti, South Sulawesi, Indonesia - Watercolumn_Towuti2014_140_MG | ecosystem: Environmental > Aquatic > Freshwater > Lake | place...
CGCTCGTGCGCGAGCGGCTCACCTCGAAGGGGCTGCTCGTGTTCCACGCTCCGAAGGACCGCGTGCAGGAGAACGAGCTCGGCGAGGGCCTCTCGATCGAGCTGAGCGAGTACGGAACGAACGCGATCTTCTACGTGGAGAAGGCGTGAGCGAACTCTCCGGCAGGCTGCTCCTCGGCGGGCGCCTGGCGCCGGGGCGAATCACGATCGCCAGCGGTCGCGTCCAGCGCGTCGAGCTGACGCAGCCGGAGCGCGATCCGACCGAGCTGCCGGTCATCGCGCCCGGGTTGATCGACCTGCACGTGCACGGCTTCGGAGGCGCGGATCCGATCGAGGATCTCGCGGGCATGGCGAAAACGCTCGCGCGCGCCGGCACGACGGCGTTCCAGCCCACGCTGTTCCCCGCGGCGCCGGTGGTGCTCGGCGAGCTGTGCGCGAAGTGCTGGAGCGCGTCGCGCGAGCTCCCCGCCGGTGCGGCGCGCGTCGTCGGGCTCCACCTCGAAGGTCCGTTCGTCAATCCCGAGCGCGCCGGAGCGTTGCCGCGCGAGGCGCTCGCCGAACCGTCGCTCGAAAGTTTGCGCTCGATCCTCGGACCTTCGACGGGCGACGGCCGCGGCGTGCGCACCATGACGCTCGCGCCGGAGCTTCCCGGCGGTCCCGATCTCGTCGCGGAACTCGTGCGCTGCGGCGTGCGGGTGAGCCTCGGCCACAGCCGCGCGACCGCCGCCGATGCGCGTGCCGCCGCGAAGGCCGGCGCTCTCGGCGCGACGCACCTCTTCAACGCGATGAACGCGCTGCACCACCGCGAGGTCGGGCTCGCCGGCTTCGCGCTCGTCGATCGCACGCTCACGGCCGAGATCATCGGCGACCTCGTGCACGTCGGCGCCGAAGCGATCGAGCTCGCCCTCGCCGCCCGCGGCCCGCGCGGCCTCGCGCTCGTCAGCGACGCGCTCCGCGGCGCCGGAACCGGCTGCGACGTGTTCCACTCCCACGGCCGCGCGCACGTCGTCCGCGAAGGCACCGCCTACTACCCGACCGGCCCCGAGCGTCGCGAGCCGCAACTCGCCGGCACCGCCATGGGCCAGCTCGAAATGGTGCGTCGCCTCGTCACGCGCGGGGTCCTCGGCCTGGAGGACGCGCTCGCCATGGCCAGCGAGACTCCCGCCCGCGCCCTCGGCCTCCTCGGTGAACTGGGCACCCTCGCCCCCGGCGCCCGCGCCGACCTGATCGTGCTGCGCGGCAAGAAGCTCGAACTCACGGACGTCTACGTGGGCGGCGAGCGGGTGTAGAGCGAGTCCGCAGGATCGAGGTAACCTCGCGCCATGATCCAAGTCGCGCTCGCGTCGCTCGTTCTCGTTCTCACGGCCGCGCAAGACGGAGAGGCGACTCCGAAGAAGGCTGCGCCGGACGTGCCGGCGAGCGTGGAGCGCGCGACGGCGTTGCTCGTCGAGTTGCAGGAGACGCTGGAGAGCGAGGGCGCGAAGAACGAGTGGCCCTACGAGGGCGTGTACCGCGAGGGGCGCGACATCCCGGTCGGTTACCGCGTCGGCGGGACGGCGATCGGCGCGTGGGCGTTGATCGAGGCGCCGCGCTACGCGAAGTCGAAGGAGGCGCGCGAGGCGGTCGAGCGCGCGGTCGAATTCGTGCTGGCCGGACTCGAGCGCCCTCGCATGAAGAGCGGCTTCGAGGCGCAGTACGACGTGCGCGGGTGGGGGCACACCTACGCGCTCAACTTGCTGCTGCGGCTGCGTGCGAAAGGGCTCGTTCCGCAAGGCAAGTCGAAAGCCGTCGGCGAGGCGATCGCGAAGCTCGTGGAGACGCTGCAGCAGACGGAGATCGTCGAAACGGGCGGCTGGAACTACTCGCGGCCGAAGGGTGCAGAGCAGCCCGCTCCCGCGTCGCCGTTCATGACGGCGCCGACGTTGCTGGCGCTCTTCGAGGCGCGCGAGCAAGGCGAGAAAGTCGACGACGCGGTCGTCACGCGCGCTCTCGACGCGCTCGAACGCTGCCGCACCGAGCAGGGCGCGATCCCGTACACCACCAAAGGCGGCCGCGACGAATGGCCGGGCGCGATCGGCCGCACGCCGGCGACGGAGATGGCGCTCCTGCTCGCCGGCCGCAGCGACGTCGAGCGCGTGCGCAAGTCGCTCGACATGTTCCTCGAGCACTGGGAATGGCTCGAAAAACGCCGCAAGGGCCAGGGCACCCACGTGCCGCCCTACGGGATCGCGCCGTACTACTTCTTCTACGCACACGGCTACGCCGCGCTCGCGATCGAGTTCCTGCCGGAGGCCGAGCGCGCGAGCTACCGCGAGCGCTTCCTCGAACGGCTGTTCCAGGTGCAGGAGCCCACGGGCGGCTGGAACGACCGTGTTTTTCCGCGCAGCGAGAACTACGGGACCGCGATGTCGCTGCTGGCGCTGCTCGCCCCGAGCCTGCCTCGCCCGGCCGCCTGGCATCCGGCGCCGGCGACCGCGAAGTAGAGCTCCGGCGAGCTTTTACGGTTTCGGCCCAACGCAAACCGCCCGGTCGTCGTCATCCTGATCGCAACTCCGCGCAAGCCGCGGACTACAGCGCGGCGCCCATCCGCGCGATCGCACAACCAAACTGGAGGTACCCGTGACTCAACAAGCGAACGATCTGGCCCTGCGCGTCGAGAAGCTCGAGAACGAGAACCGCAAGCTGAAGCGCTGGAGCCTCGGGCTCGCCGCGCTCGCCGGCGTGGTCGCGCTCTCCAGCGCCGCCGCGGTGGTCTGCGACACGGTCTACGGCGAACGATTCGTCATCCGCGACACCAGTGGTCGCGAGCGCGCCTTCATCACGGCCTACGAGACTCACGGTCTGCCGCAGTTCTCGATGTTGACGGAGAAGGGGCAGAAGGCGCTGACGCTCGGCGTGGCGAACGACGGGCGCGCTTTCCTCGAAGTCGCCGACGCCAGCGGCAAGCCGGTGCGCAGCTACTTCGCCGTCGGCGCCGAAGGCCAGGCGACGATCGAGAAGCCCGCGGCGCCGAAGAGCGAAGAGAAGAAGAAGGACGGCGCGGTGTCGATGGCGCGCTGAACTGGTTCGGACGAGCGAACTCGGCCTCGCGCTCCTTCGGGAACGCGGGGCCGAACTCGTTCTGGAGTGCGCGGGCGTCCCGGTGACGGGAGAGCGGCTCGCGGGGCTCCAGCCCGAGGCCGAAAGGGCCGATGGCGGACGCGATGAAGGGGTTTCGTCGGTCCGCCGTGGCATGGACCGCGCTGACGGCGCTGCTCGCGGCCTCCGCGGGCGCGGTGCGCGTCGCCGCGGGCCGAGAGGTCGAGCTCGTGCGCGCCGAGGAAGTGCACGCGGAGCCCGTCGCGCACCTCGGCCGGACGCTGCGCCTGCGTTTGCAGCTCGAGAGCGAGCTCGCCGACTGGAATCCGTTCCTCACGCGCTTCGGCCGCGCCGACTACCGCGCGTTCCGAGCGTGGAGCGACGAGCAGTTCCTCTGGAACGCGGACGACTGGAGCGCGCCGCTCGCCGGCCTCTTCGCGCGCCGCGGCACCGCGGTCGCCGATGCGCTCGCGAAGCTGCCGCGCTACTCGCGCTTCGAGGCCGTCGTCACGGTTCGGCAGGTCTTCCTGAGCCGCCCGTGGCTCGAAGTCGAATCGATCGCGCCGCTCGGCGACTCGATTGGCGAGGGCTCGATCCTGCACGCCTCGCGCGCGATGCGATTGCGCGACGAAGAGCGCTGGTCCGCCGCCGCCGAGGATTTCGAGCGCGCCCTCGTCGGCCCGATGCCCGAGATTGCTCGCACCGAGCTCCGCCGATTGCGCGACGAAGCGCTGCAGAACGCGACGTCGCAGCCGGACTCACCGTCGCGGTAACTCGCCGCCGCGGGTGCGCATGATGCGCGTCGCTCGCAGTGCGCCGTAGTTCGGCCGCACGAAGTGCGCAGAGAGCGGTACTCGAGGGTGCAGTCGCCCGATTCGCGTTGACCGCGGACGCTAGGGGGGGGCAACGTGTTCATGGCCGTCCTGGACGGTCCTGTGATGCGAGTCGCCGCTCACTGCGGAGCCATGCAACTTCCACGACAGCAGAAAGAATGGCCCAATGAGAGTTCTTACCCTCGCATTCTCGGCAACCGCGCTCGCACTTCTGTCCCCAGTCCCGCTGAAGGCTGACGATGCCATCTGCGGCACGGTCTCCAGCCACTGGCTCCCGGACTACTTGGAGGGATATGGCGACACTTGCACCGACGCGCTCGCTCAAGCGTTGCTGAGCGGCGCGCCCTTGTGCGAATGGTGCGACTTGTACAATCGGTGCACGCGAACCGCGGTGTCGTTCCACGTCGAGCCGGGCTCCACCGTCAACTGCATTGAACAGACGATGCCACCTCCGAAGTACAAGGTCGAGGTGTACCTTTGCGGCAGTGACTACAGCATCGTCACGTGCGCCGGTTGCTGAGGTTGCCGGCCGCGGATGCCCCTGCAGTGCATCCGTGGCCCCGCCTCTATACTCGCCGTGAGTGGCTGCGCAGAGCAGGATGTCGATGCTGCGAGCGATCCTTGCATTCGGCTTGGCGATCATCGCCTGTTGCGCGTGGTTCCTGTTCCGAGGTGGCAACGGGAATTCGGCGATCTCCGTCCCGGAGGAGGACCGAGGCTTCACGCGTAGCGTGGACACGCCAATTTCCGAGATGGCGCGTGCTGCGGAGGACCGAAACGCAGTTCCCGGTCCGGGCGCGGAAAACGGTGCGCTAGTCATTGACTCGGGCGGGCTGCGAACTTGGCTTCGAATCCAGCGCGGGTCCGATGGCGGTGCCGTGAAAGGAGCGCGGCTGGCGCTGTGCGCACCGAGCTACTCTCACTTGTCATGGACTTCGGACGACGATGGGTTCGGCTCCATCGACGTCCAACATCTTGCCGCAGCCTTGAGTTCGATCGACGGACGGGACTTCGGCGAGCTCTGGAGGCTCTCGATCAAGATCGAGGGCGAGGGGTTCGGACCGCGAATCGTCCGACTGGAGCCGGGACACGAAACCCGAGACACCGCCTTGCCCGTGTCGCTGGAAGCGGAAGCCGTGATTCGCTGCATGGCCAAGTCTCCGTCGGGCGAGCCCCTGGTGGGCGCGACGGTTCGTGCCTCGGTGTCGGGCTCGGCGATGGAGCCATCGGGCACGACGGGAACGACGGTGCAGCTCGAGCGCGTGATCAGCTTCGAGCTCGATCCTCTGCTGAAACGCATGCGCCACGTCGGGGGCAGCGGCGCGCAGGATTGGTCGGTGACGACGAACGAAACTGGCTTGGGGGAGATTCGCGGGCTCCCTGCCGGCGCGGAAGTCCAGCTACTGATCGCCGTGAATGGGTTCGTGCAGGAAATCGAGCTCAATCCACCCGCACTGGAAGTCGGGGAGACCAGGAGGGTCGATTGGACTTGCCCTCCGACGGGCGCGATTCGAGGCGTTCTGACCGACACCGAGGGACAACCGTCGAGTCGATTCACTGTCTGCTTGGTGCGTCGGGACGGAGCGTCGGAGGAGTCTTCATTCCTATTGGATCAAGATGCGATCGTGGCCGAGGTCGCTGTCAAGAGTGATGGGTCGTTTCTGTTCCCTGCTGTCCCGCTCGGTTCCTACTATTGTGGTTTCTTGCCAAGCCGTCATCCGCCAGGACTAGCCCTCGCGAGGCGCGTGTCAGTATCCGCCACCGACCCCCATCCAATGTTGCAGCTGCAACTGAGTACGCGAGGATTCCTCGACGGCATCATCGCCGGAGCGACGCAAAGGGACGAGTCCTTTGCGATAGAAGCATACCTCGAAGGCGTGGACGGCTACGTGACGACGCGCTGTGACGCGGCCGACGGGTACACCTTCCGAATGCAGCCCACTCCGATCGGAACCTACATGGTCCGCGGACGGGGCAACATGGGATCAGCGCTCGAATCCGTGTCCTGCTCCACGGGCTCTCACGTCGTACTCTCGGTGGTCGCCTCGAAATGACAATGTGGCCCATACGGTGGTCCAACTCACGCCGGAGGTGACTCGTGGCCGCGAGCGGCGACGGGGACGACACTGAGGACGCGCTCGCCGTCGAGGAGCACGGCGTGGCTCGCGAGGTTGATCATCGGGCAGACGTGGCGCGGGAGCAGCTCGACGACGTCGCCGAGCGCGGGCACCGGGCCGCGGTCGAAGTCGACGGGCGCGTGCTCTTCGCTGGGGCGAGCGACGCGGGCCGAGTAGCCGGCGAGCTCGGCGCACGGATCTCCCGCGGCGGCGTCGAGCGACTTCGAGCCGGCGTCGAGCGTCACACGCAGCGGCCGCGGCGAGCTGATGACTCGCGCGAGCACGCTCGCGGCGCAGCGGAAGCCCGCGAGACCGAGCGCGGCGCTGTTCAGGTCCCAGTAGACGACGATGCCGGGAGAGACGGAGTGGTTCAGCGTGCGGAGGCCGGCGTGCTCGAGCGCTTCGACGAAGGTCGGCGTGCCGCTGGTGATCGTCTCGCGCTCCTCGAGGCGCAGCGAGCGCGCGAGCTCGCAAAGCTGGTCGAACAGCGGAGCGCACACGCCCGTCCGCTCGGCAGCCGTCGGCGCGCGGACGTGGCCCTCGTAACTGTGCAAGCCGCGCAGAGCGTCGCCGCAAGCATCGACGGTCGCCGCGACGCGCTCGCGATCGCTCTGCGGGATGCCGCTGCGGCCGAAGTCGGGATCGAGATCGACGTAGAGTCCGAGCCGCGCGTCGAGCGAGCGCACCTCGCGCGCGTGAGCGGGATCCTCGGTCAGCACCGACGTGCGATGCCTCGAGTGAGCGCGAGCGAGTTCCGCAACACGTCGCAAGTTCGCTCCGCGGTGCGCCATCGCCACGAGCAGGTCGATCTCGACGCCCGCTTCGTCCGCGAGCGCGAGCAGCACGCTCACCTCCAGCGTCGTCGCGCACTTGAAGCGCCGCAGGCCGCGCTCTAGCAGCATCCGCTGCACCTCGGGCACTTTCGCGGTCTTCACGTGCGGCCGCCAACGCGCGAGGCCGCCGTGCGGGGCGAGCAACTCGGCCATGCGATCGAGGTTCGTGCGCACCCGATCCAGCCGCACGAGCAACGCAGGCGTCCGCAGGTCCGAGAGCTTCACTTCGCGCGCTCCTTGCGCTCGAAGGCCTCGCAGTCGCGGCCCGACGCCTCGCGGATCTCGTGCGACGGCACGCGCGACGAGCGGAAGCCGAAAGCGCGGCAGCCGTGCGGGTGCGTGCGCTCGTGCGTCACCCAGTAGTGGACGCATTGCGAGCACGCGACCGGCTCGCGCCGCGCCTCGATCGCTCGTTCGGGCTCGCTGGGAGTCGCCAAGCGCTCGCTAGCATGGAGAGCGAACGAGGAGGTGAGAAGTGATCGCTCGAACCATCGGTGTCGCATTCGTGGCGTTGGCGGCCTGGGCCGCGAGCCTCGCGCCGGAAGCGTCCGACGCGATGAGCGCGGCGGCGCAGGCCTTCGCGAAGTCGCTCGACGTCGAGCAATCCGCGGCTGCGCGCTTTCGTTTCGACGACGTCGAGCGCCGCAACTGGCACTTCGTGCCGCGCGACCGCGCCGGGCTCGGGATCGGCCGGCTGAACGACGCGCAGCGCGAGGCGCTCTCGAAGCTCGTGCGCACCGCGCTGAGCGAGCGCGGCCAGCGCACCGTGAACGAGATCGTGGAGCTCGAAAAAGTGCTCTACGAGCTCGAGTCGACGCCCGAGAAGCCCGCGGCGTGGCGCGACGCGACGAAGTACTACGTCTCGATCTTCGGCGAGCCTGGCGAGCCCGCGTGGGGCTGGCGGCTCGAAGGCCACCACGTCTCGCTCAACTTCACTTCGTCGGACGGCACGAGCTTCACGCCGCACTTCCTGGGCGCGAATCCGGCCTCGTCGAACCACGCAGGCGTCGCGCGGGCGCCGCTCGGACCCGAGGAGCAGCTCGCGCGCAAGTTCGTGCGCGGACTGAACGAGGCGGAGCGCAAGCGCGGCGTGAGCGAGACCGGCGTGCCGGCGGACGTGCTGCTCCAACCCGGCGTTTCGATGCCCTTCGATCCGAGCGAAGGCCTGCGCGCCGGCGACCTCGGCGCGGAAGCGCGGCAGCGGCTCCGCGAGCTCCTCGACACCTACCTCGCGCGCTTCGACGGTCCCGCGCTCGCCGCGGCCAAGGCGCGCGTCGACGAAGCCGGCGACGAGCTGCGTTTCCTGTGGATCGGCGGCACCGAGCCAGGGCAGCCGCACTACTACCGCCTGCACTCGCCACGTTTTGCGATCGAGTACGACAACACGCAGAACAGCGCGAACCACGTGCACACGGTGTGGCGCGATTTCGAGCGCGACTTCGGCGATCCGCTGCGCGAGCACGTCCGGGACGAGCACAAGTGAGGTTTGGCCGGGCTTCCGCGGCAACCATCGGCGCTGTGCACAGTCCATAATGCACCCGGCATGCTCGTCGAGCTGATCATCCGCGACCTCGCGCTCATCGAGCACGCGCAGCTCGCGCTCGGGCCTGGCCTGAACGTGATCACGGGCGAGACCGGCGCGGGCAAGAGCCTGCTCGTCGGCGCGCTCGAGCTCCTGCTCGGCCAGCGCCCGCGCGGCGGCGTCGTGCGCACCGGAGCCGAAAAGGCGAGCGTCGAAGGCCGTTTCGCCGTTGCGAGCGGTCGCAGCGGCGCGTCGGTCGCGCGCTGGGCCCGCCGCAACGTTCCGCAGTTGATCGAGGATTGGACCGAGGCCGGCGAGCGCGAGCTCATCCTCTCGCGGCAAGTCGCCGCCGATGGGCGGACGCGCGCCTACGTCAACGGGCGGCCGGTGACGCGCCAAGCGCTCGCCGATCTCGCGCCGCGGCTCTTCGACATCCACGGCCAGAACGACCACCAGAAGCTGCACGATCCCGCCGAGCAGCTGCGGCTGCTCGACGGCTTCGGCAAGCTCGACGCGGACGTGGCGGCGTACCGCGCGGCGCGCGAGGCGTGGCAGCGGCTCGTGGACGAGGCGACGCGCATCGAGCGCGAACGCTCGGCGCGGCGCGATCGCATCGAGCTCGTGCGCTTCCAGCTCGAGGAGCTCGCAGCTGCGGCGCCCGAAGCGGACGAGAAGTCGCGCCTCGCGCCCGAGCGCGAACTCCTGCGCAACGCCGCGGGCTTGCAGCAAGGCCTCGCGGAGCTGCTGGAGTCCCTCGAAGACGCCGACGGAGCCGCGACGGATCGCGTGAAGCACGCGCAGCGGGTGCTGGAGAGCTGGCGGGCTCGCATCGCGGCGCTCGAAGATCCTTGCGCGGACCTCGAGCGCGCCGGAGTTCACCTCTCGGACGCCGTGCGGGCGTTGCGTTCTCTCGCGGACCGGCTCGAGTCCGATCCGCGGCGGCTGGAACAGGTCGAAGAGCGGCTGGCGGAGCTCGAACGGCTCGAACGCAAGCACCGGACGGACGCGGCGGGGCTCGTGGCGTTGCGCCGCGAGCTCGAGAGCGAGCTGCGCCGACTCGAATCGGACGAGGAGAAGGGCGCGGGGCTCGGCGAGCACATCGCGGCGGCCCGCGCGGCGGTGCTCGAGCGCGCGGCGGTGCTGCGGCGCGAGCGGAAAGCCCTCGCGGCGAAGCTCGTGCAGCGCGTGACGAAGACGCTCGACGACCTCGGGCTCGGGCGCGCGCAGTTCGACGTCAAGCTCGGCCAGCGCGGCGAAGCGGACGGCATCACCGCTCCCGATCCCGCCGATCCCGCCGTGATCGAGCAGGACCGCGCGCGCTTCGGAGAGCGCGGCATGGATCGCATCGAGTTCGTCCTCGCCGCGAACCCCGGCGAAGCCTCGCAGAAGCTGCGCGCGGTCGCGTCCGGCGGCGAGACGGCGCGCATCATGCTCGCGCTGCGCAGCGTGCTGTCGCACGCCGGCGAGTCGCGCACGCTGCTCTTCGACGAGATCGACGCCGGCGTCGGCGGGCGGCTCGGGCCGGTCGTCGGCGCGCACTTGCGCAAGCTCGGCGAGCACCACCAGGTGCTGTGCGTCACGCACCTCCCCGCGATCGCCGCGATGGCGCAGCAGCACCTCAAGGTCTCGAAGGTCGTCCAAGCCGGCCGCACGCACACGCGGATCGAGCCGCTGAGCGGCGAGGCGCGCGTGCACGAGGTCGCCGACATGATCTCGGGCGGCGCGGATCAGCCGACGGCGAAGGCCGAGGCGCGGCGGCTGCTCGGGCCGAGCGCGTGACGCAGCGCGAGACCTTTCGCGGCTTGCGCGAAGCGCCGCTCCAGCCGATCGTGGGCGCCCCGTGACCGACCGACTCGACACCGTTCGCACGATCGAGGCGCCGGAGGGCGTCGAGCTCTCGCTGCGCATCGCCGGTCCCTACCCGCGGGCGATCGCGTTCGTCGTGGACTTCCTGCTGCAAGGCCTCCTCGTCGCCGCCATGTCGCTCGTCGCGATCCTCGGGTTCGACCTCGGGCAGGCTGCGGTGTTGCTGACGTTCTTCTTCCTCGCCTGGTTCTATCCGGTCGCGTTCGAGCAGTTCTGGCGCGGAGCGACGCCGGGCAAGCGCGCGCTCGGGTTACGAGTCGTGCGCGACGACGGAGCGCCGGTCGGCTGGCGGGAATCGCTGCTGCGCAGTTTCCTCTCGCCCGTGGACGCGTTGCCGGTGCTGTTCGGCGTCGGACTGTGCTCGGCGATCGCGAGCCGGTCGTTCAAGCGCGTGGGCGATCGCGTCGCGGGCACCGTGGTCGTGTACGACGACGAGCACGCGCGCTCGCCGGTGCTGCCGAAAGCCGAGCCGATGCACCCGCCGTTCGCGTTGACGATGGAAGAGCAGTCGGCGCTGGTCGAGTTCGCGGCGCGCACGCGCTCGTGGCCGCCGGCGCGGGCTGCGGAGATCGCGGACCACCTCGAGCCGCTCAGCGAAGCGCGCGGCACGGACGGCGTTCGCAAGTTGCACGGCATGGCGCTGTGGATCGAGGGCCAGCGATGAAACGCGAGCCCTTCGTCGCGGCGCGGGAGGCGCGCTGGATCCGGCTCGAGGACCTGCTCGCGCAGCTCCGCAGCGTGCGGCGGAACGCGGCGCCGAAGGACGTCGCGGAGCTTCCGGCGGCGTACCGGCGCGTGTGCCAGGACCTCGCGCTCGCGCGGCGGCGCATGTACGGGCGCGAGCTGACCGAGCGGCTCAATCGGCTCGCCCTGGCCGGTCGCGAGCAGCTGTACCGGTTGCCGGCGCGCTTCGCTCAGCGCGCGATCGACTTCATCGCCGCGGAGTTTCCGCGCAAGGTCCGCGAGGAGGCGCGGCTCTTCTGGCTCGCGACGGCCGCCTTCCTCGTACCGGCGCTCGCGGTCGCCGCGATCGCGCTCACGCGGCCGGATCTGCTCTACGCGCTCGTGGACGCCGAGCAACTTCACGAAGCCGAACGGATGTACGACCCGGCGAACGGCGGCGTCACCGAGCTGCGCGACGCGGGCGGGAACGTGAAGATGTTCGCGTTCTACATCTACAACAACGTGGGCATCGACTTCCGCACGTTCGCGGGCGGCTTCCTGTTCGGCGTCGGCTCGCTGGCGGTGCTCGTGTTCAACGGCATTCACCTCGGCGCGATCGTCGGGCACTTCCTCCACATCGGGTACGAGACGACGCTGCTGCCGTTCGTCGTCGGGCACAGCTCGCTGGAGTTGACGGCGATGCTCATCGCGGGCGTCGCCGGGTTGAGGCTCGGGAGCGCGTTGCTCGCACCCGGCCGGCGTTCGCGCGGGCGAGCGATGGTCGAGGTCGCGCCGCACTGCCTGCAGTTGCTCGTCGGCGCGGGCGGGATGACGGCGCTCGCGGCGTTCATCGAGGGTTTCTGGTCCGCGCAGCCGCTGCCGGACAGCGTGAAGTACGCCGTCGGAGCCGTGCTGTGGAGCGCGGTCGCGACCTACTTCGTCTTCGCGGGGCGGCGCCGTGCAGCTTGATCGCATCGCCGCGACGCTGCGGCCGCGCAGGCCGTTCGAGGCCGTGGACCTCGGCATCGCGATGCTGCGCCGCTGGTTCGCGCCGGTCGCGATCGCGTGGCTCGCGCTCGTCGTGCCGATCTGCGCCGCGGTGCTCGTGTTCTTCCGCGACGACTTCTTCACCGCGATGCTGCTCCTGTGGTGGCTGAAACCGCTGTTCGAGCGCGTGCCGCTGTTCGTGCTCTCGCGAGCGCTGTTCGGAGCGACGCCGAGCCTGCAAGAGACGTTCGCGGAGGCTCCGCGGCTCTACCTGCGCAACTTCCTGCTCGGCGTGATCGTGCACAGGCTGCACCCGGCGCGCGGCATGGCGGCGCCGGTCGCGTTGCTCGAGCGGCCGCAGGCGGGCGAGCGCGGGCGGCGCGAATTCGCGCTCCTAGCCGACGGTGGAGGCACGGCGTTCCTCGTCGGCTGCATCCACTTCGCGCTGGAGTGGCTGCTGACGTTCCAATTCGTCTTGCTCGTCCTGTTCCTCGTGCCGAACGAGCTGCTGCCGGACTTCCGGCCGATCGAGGACGGCGAATTCGGAGCCTTCGAGCCGGGTTGGACCGCGTGGGGACTGCGAGCGTGTTGGCTGGCTGCGTACTCGATCGTCGGACCGCTGAACGCGGCCTGCGGATTCGCGCTGTACGTGAATCGGCGCACGCAGCTCGAGGGTTGGGACATCGAGCTCGCCTTCCGTCGCCTCGCGGCGCGCGCGCGATCGCTCGGAAGGCTCGCGGCGGCTGGAGCGCTGCTCGCGGCCCTGTTTCTCGGCGCGCGGGCGTTCGCCCAGGACGCCGCGCAGCCCGCGAGCGACGCGCACCGCGCCGCGGAGCAGGTCCTCGCGCATCCCGACTTCGACACGACCCAGACGCGCTCGACCTGGGACTGGGACTTCAACCTCCCGTCGGGCCCTTCGTCCGGCCCGAGCCTCCCGCTCCTCGCGCGCCTGCTCGAGCTCGGCTTCTGGATCGTGCTCGCCGCGATCCTCGTCGCGCTCATCGTCGTGATCGCGCGCGCGATCGGCTGGATCGAGTGGAAGCGCGACGTTCCGGAGAAGCCCAAGGAGCTGCCGACGCACGCTTTCGGGCTCGATTTGAGGCCGGAAACGCTGCCGGACGACGTCGCGCGCGAAGCCTGGGCGGCGTGGCAGCGCGGGGACGCCGCGGGAGCGCTCGGGCTGCTCTATCGCGCCGCCATCGCGCGGCTGATCGAGCGCGACGGGCTCGAACTCGAGCGCAGCGACACCGAGAACGACTGCTTGCGGCGCGTGAAACAGCTCGCCGACCTCCCGCGCGCCGACTACTTCCGCGACGTCACCGGCGCGTGGCTCGCGTGCGCGTACTCGCCGGCGCGGCCGAGCGGCGAACTCGTCGAGCGGCTGTGCAGCGGCTGGCGCGAGCATTTCGACGGAAGCCGCGAGGCCGAGGCGCGATGAACCAGCCCGCGAAGCACTGGTCGCGTTGGATCGCGCTCGCCGCCGTCGTGCTCGCGATCGCGTGGCTCGTGAGCCGGATGGAGCGCGTCGAGCGCGAGATCGAGACCGGCTACCGCGGCGAGGCGCGCGCGAACTCGCTGCTCGCCGCCGAGCGGATGCTCACGAGCCTGGGCATGGCCGCGACGAGCGTCGAATCGCTGCGCGAGTTGCCGCCGGACGACGCCACGCTGATCCTGCGCGACAGCGGCCGTTTCCTCGCACCGGCGAAGATCGCCGAGCTGGTCGCGTGGGCCGACGCGGGCGGGAATCTCGTGCTGTTGTTCCCCGGCGACTCGACGCTGCTCGATCAGATCGAGGACGACATCGAAGAGGGGCGCTTCGAGATGCCGCTCGCCGAGGCGCTCGGCGTTCACTGCGTGCTCCACGAGCCCGCCGACGGCGTGTGGACGGTCGAGCTCGGCGCGGGCGAGCTCGAGATCGCGCTGCCGGGCCGCATGGCGTTCGAGAACACGCTCGGCACGGCGGACATCGTCGTCGGCGAGGACATGAGCGCGCGGCTGCTCAGCTTCGAGCGCGGCCTCGGGCGCGTGACGCTCGTCGCGGACGATTCGTGGGCCACCAACGCCGAGTTGCTCGACCACGACCACGCCGAGGTCTTGTGGCAGCTCGCGACGCTCGAAGGCCAGCGAACGAGAGCGACGATCGTCTTCGGCGAGCAGCCGCCGGGATTGCTGCATCTCGCCTGGGAGCACGGCTCCGCGGCCGTGATCGCGAGCGCGATCGTGCTCGTTCTGCTCCTCTGGCGCGCCGGATCGCGGCTCGGCCCGCTGTTGCCGGAGCTCTCGCACGACCGCCGCGATTTCTCCGAGCACGTCGTCGCCTCCGCCGAGTTCCTGTGGCGCCACCGAGCGAGCCGCGCGCTGCTCGCCGCGCCTCGGACCGACCTGCGGCGCCGCATCGGCATCGTGCGGCCCGACTGGAGCGACCTCGAGCCGCGCGCGCTCTCCGAGCGCATCGCCGCCGAGACGGGCCTCGACGCCGCGAGCGTCGAACGCGCGCTCGCCACGCCCGAAACCACGGACCCCGCGCAGTTCGTCGCCGCGGTCCGCACGCTGCAATCCGCGAGGAAAGCCCTATGACCGAGTTGGAATCGCTCGCCGCGACCGAGACCGAGGTGTTGAACGCCGCGAACGCCGTGGGGCGGATGCGCGAGGAGGTCTCGCGCGTCGTCGTCGGCCAGGAGAGCGAGGTCGAGCAGGTGCTGCTCGCGTTCCTCGCCGCCGGCCACGTGCTCATCGAGGGCGTGCCGGGCCTGGGCAAGACGCTGCTCGTGCTCGCGCTCTCGCGCACCTTCGGCGGCAAGTTCTCGCGCGTGCAATTCACGCCGGACTTGATGCCGAGCGACGTCACGGGCCACGTCGTTTTCGACGGCGCGACCAACACCTTCCGCCTGCGGCGCGGGCCGGCGTTCACGAACCTGCTGCTCGCCGACGAGATCAACCGCGCGTCGGCGAAGACGCAATCGGCGCTGCTCGAAGTGATGCAAGAAGGGCAGATCACGATCGAGGGCGAGCCGTCCAAGCTCGATCCGCCGTTCATGACGCTCGCGACGCAGAATCCGATCGAGCAAGAAGGCACGTACCCGCTGCCCGAAGCGCAGCTCGACCGTTTCCTGCTGAAGATCGTGGTCGGGTACCCGACGCAGGAGGAGGAGGCGCGCATCGTCGAGCTCGTCACGAGCGGACGCGTCGGCGACCAACTCGACGTGTCGGCGGTGGCGCGCGTGCTGACGACCGAAGAAGTGCTCGCGCTGCAGCGCACCGT
>Ga0233425_10007572_pt1 | contig 15159 bp, 13 predicted proteins | sample Watercolumn_Towu_2_FD_181712 | JGI IMG/M metagenome (GOLD analysis project Ga0233425, IMG submission 181712) | Freshwater microbial communities from Lake Towuti, South Sulawesi, Indonesia - Watercolumn_Towuti2014_140_MG | ecosystem: Environmental > Aquatic > Freshwater > Lake | place...
CGAAGCCTGAAACTGAGCAGGCTTTTTCTCGCCGGGGAAAAGCCTGCGTGTTTTTGAAATACCTGTACTGGTCCTTAAAATTTTCTTTTATTGCTATCACGGAATTTTAGATGCTTCCTTTTATATATAAATAAAGGACTTATTGAACTTTTTAAATAAACATAAGTCTTATTATAATTAATTATCATAATCAAAGTAGCAGCTTTATATTTAACTGGAATTTGATAATGTGAGTTTTTATTGAAGTAATTATGATATTGGTGGGCGGTACTGGATTTGAACCAGTGGCCTCTGCGATGTGAACGCAGCGCTCTAACCAGCTGAGCTAACCGCCCTTTATTGCCAGTTTACGACTTCTTTTCTGAAATAATTCTTGAAGAGAAAGTATTTGTAATAATTATCCCTAAAAGAATAAGCGCACCACCGATCCAGAAAAGCCAGGAAAATTTTTCTTTCAGTATAGCAAGTGAAAGTACCACTGCAAAAACCGGTGTAAGATATATATATATTGATATCTGTGATGCTGGGAATTTCTTTAAACATACAAACCATAATGGATAGGCAACACCAATCATTGTAAGTCCAAGTGAAACCATTGTTGTATTTGTTTGCCAGCCGGCAACGGCTATTTCATCAAAACCGACCGTGCTTGCAGTCAATATTGCAAGGAGTATCGCTCCTGAAAAAATAGCAAAAGTAGTAATTATCAATGGATCATTTTGTGTAAGGACTTTTTTGCCTATTACTGAATATAGCGCCGCAGAGAGCGCAGCTAGTAATGAAAATGAACATCCAAGTATGCTTATACTACCAGAGCTATTTCCAAGATTAAACCCTTTATTAAAAGTTACTAGTACCACACCGATTACTGCCAGTACGATACCTAATACACCTGCAAGTTTTATGCGCTCCTTGAGTATTATTGCAGCAAATATTGCTATAAATACTACATTACTTGAAACAAGCACCGCATTCATTGATGCAGGTATCCTGTCAAGAGCACTAAAAGTCAATATCTGGTAAAGGAAAAACCCCAATACTCCAAGCCCCATTGAAATGAAAATATCACGCAATGGTAATTTAAATAGTTTTTTTACCCTTCCGGATATAGTCAAGAATATTAGAAGCCCAATAAATCCTGAACTCAATGTAATAGTACCTAACTGAAAAGGGTGCACCTTTTGCAGCAAAATCCTTCCTATCGGGTGGCCTATAGCCCAAAAAAAAGAAGCTATAAGCATCAGGAAATATTCTATTTGAAGACCATTTTTCCTTGCCTGCATTAATTTCCTTACTGTTCCTGTTAGTTTTAATCTTTAAAGAATTCTGAATGCTCCATTTGCCGCATTTTGCATAATCAATGACAGAATGACGTTTTCCAGGTATTTTCTATCTTGAATATTTTTTGCTTAATGCATTTCAACAGAGCAGGTCCCGATACCGCCCCTGAAAAAATTAAACTGCACATCAGGGTGGTCAGCCAGCAGAGACATCGGCACTGATGAATCAGGCATCTTCTTTGAAATCATCATTGATGTCAGCCTTAGCCCAAAAGGATTGTCATGGTTTCCTGCATGCCATATAGACACCTTGCCTGATTTCCAGGTTTCAACCGGTCCTACAGATAAGGCCTGGGATGGTATATTCGATACCACACCGCCGCCTGAGGTTCTGGCATTCTGTATGATTGTCAGGGGATGCAGATTTACTATTCTTGCAGAAAGTTTCCTGTATTCCTGCGGAGAGGGTGGATTGTCCTTAAAGGCCCCTTCCCTTTTTACAGGGTCATTGAAAGCCCAGTGCTTTACTTCACCCTGGCCTCCCTGGATTATTAAACATTTAGCCTGGTCAAAGGATTCTGTATATTGTGAAATATTTTCCGCTGTTAAAAAATGCATGTTTTCTTCGGGCATCCTCAGTTCTTTTCTTATCCTGTTAAAGCAAAGGTCCATATCAGCTTTTTTAAAGCTTAGCGGATGAGTATCCGGAAGTTCCCTTCCATTTATGTACCATTCGTCCATGGACCAGAAATGTGCATTTTTTAAATTAATCTCAAGGTCGTTTACTATCTGAGCCACAAGTGGAAGCTGCTCTGTGGGGCCGACTGGACCGCAAATTCCTGTCGCTTTTTTAAAGCAGTTTATATACTCCAGAGCTTCTGCCAGATAAAATGATTCAATGGTGTCATAAAAAACTACTTTGAAACCGGGCCTTGAAAGCTGCTCGATATCTTTTTCTGTTAGCCTTGCGGCATCATCAAGTATTTCCTTGTCCAGGGTAGTATAGTCCCACCAGTCTTCAGCAATTTTGCTAGTATTTCTCATTGTTTCCCCCTTGTTTATAAAAACATCTCTAATCAAAATTTAAAAATATTTTCAATTTTATTTTTTTATAATTAATTAAAAAACCAACAAAAATATTTAAAAATAATTTATTTAGATTATTTATTCACCTGTTTCAAATTTTTATTTTTCAGGAACCTGTTTGCTTAATAATTTCATCTCTATTGGCTTTGCTGTAATCCTGTCAGCTACAAACAAAACATTTTCTTTCGGGTTTTTATGAAGTTGAAGCAGGGTCCCGGGCCTATCCAGTGTTGGAGGATGCATTATCGCAAGCCTGAAGCTTGCAAGCTGCCACCTCAAGTGTCCGCTGCCGCAGTAAATTTCAATCCTTTTAGCATTGATTATCGGCTTCATACCTATAGTAACTGCTTTTGGCGGAAGGTTATAACAATTCCCTCCTATGCTTGAAAGGCTGTTGATTATAAAAGTGTCAGGGTTAAGATCCACAATCCTGGTCCTTGAATTAAGGAACTGTTCTATTGTCATCCTGCTGAAATATGTGTCATAGGGTTCATTAAAAGCAATGTGCCCATGATATCCAAGTCCGCCATAACAGGTATCTATGCCACCAAGTTCTTCTATTTTGTCATCATTGTAGTCAAGGTTTGCAGGATCCGGAAAAATTATTTGCTCCCTTTTTAAACCCCTTGCGCTATCCAGAAGATCAAATAGGTTTTTAAACATAAAACCACGAAAACTCATGGGGTGCTCTTCACTGACCCATCTGCTTTCCCAGTCTAGATATTCATCCATAAAAAATACCCAGACATTTTCCATATTGATTTTTTCATCATTGATTATTGATGCAAGAATTGCATATTGCGATGTCGGGCCAACCGGCAGTATTATTTTTGTCGGACTGTTATTCTTATTATTTTTTATGATAACGTCTACTATGGACCTTGCCATAACCTGGTACAATATATCAGTATTATCGACAATTTTTACGCCGACATTTGCCCAGGAAAATATTTCATCTGTGGGCATTGACATTAACTTGTCAAAATCTTCATCACTGATAATCTGATGAGTAGTAATACCTTTAAATACTCCCACCGATATCACCTCTTAAAAATAAATTTACCCATAAACTTTAAACAATTACTTTTTGGCCTGTAGCTGCTTTTTATAATTTTACTACTTTACTTGTTTTTGCAGACTTGATAGCTGCAAGTGCCAGGTCAAGTGCTGCTCTCCCGTCTTCAAAACTTGCATTTTTTACAGGCTTTTTATTTTCAAGGCAATCAATGAAATAGCTCAATTCCAGGTAAAAGGCATCCTCTTTGGAGGCTTCAAGCACTTCTATCGTACCATCATTCTTATATACTTTTATCTCTGCGGCTTGTGATCTTTCTTCAATATTTTTACCTGCCCTGAAAAGCCAGTCTACCGTACCTTTTTCACAGAGTATGCGCAGCGCCATTGTAAACGGGAACGCTCCTTTAAATTCCCATCCACCTTCTGCAAAACCAGTTACTTTTTTTTCAAATCCTACTGTAGTATTGATATGGACAAGACCTCCTGCTTCTTTTTTTACAGGATCAAAAATACCCTGTGCCATTACAATTGAAGGTTTGCCAAACATCCATATAAGACAATCCAGGTCATGGATATGAAGGTCCAGTGCTGCACCGCCCCCAAACTTTTCACTTGCTCCCCAGTTCTCCTGGTGCCAGTCAGGTGTAACAGCAAGCCTCTGGCAAAAAGCATGCAAGGGCTTGCCGATTATTTTACTGTCAATATATTCTTTGATTCTCACATATTCCGGCCAGAACCTCAGCACATGCCCAACCATTGCCTTTACTTTATTATCTTTTACTGCATTTATCATCTTATCTGCAGACTTTAAAGAAAGAGTTAAAGGTTTTTCACAAAAGATATTCTTCTTTGCTGCAGCAGCTTTTACTACAATATCTTCATGTGTAAACGTAGGGGTACATATATCTACCATATCAATTTCTTTATCCTGTAAGAGTTCTCCTACGCTATCATAAAATTTTGCATTATGTTCTTTTGCAAATTTTAACCCGGTTTCTTTGATCTTATCAGTCACTGCAATTATTTGTGCATTCTTAATCTGTTTATAGGCACTTGCGTGTGCCTGTGCAATAAAACCAGTTCCTATTATTGCCAGTTTAATCATATTGTTCCCCCTTTTTTAATGCAGATTTTTAAATCCATCCATTCTTTTTCAAGAAATCAAAAGATTTTTTTACTGCTTCATTTATTTCCTCAAGAGAACGCTCCTTGCCGTCAAATTCAATTTCGACGCTGCCCGGACCGTCAAATGCTTCCAGCTCTTTGAATATTTTCTTAAAATCAAGTATGCCATCCCCCAGGGCTGGAAAGTTCCAGTCATTTGCTTTACCGCTTCCATTATCTTTTAAATGTATATATCCCATGTAAGGAATTGCATATTTTATATCTTCTTCAGCACTAACGTTGCCGTAAAAAGTTACATTGCTTGTATCGTAATTCAGTTTTACATTTGTGTGATTGACTTTTTTTATTATTTCTGCGCCTATCTTACCAGTGTTGCACCAGCCTCCATGCATTTCAAGGCATATTGTTATGCCCTTATCCTTTGCATAATCGCCAAGCTCCCTTATCATGCTGTAAAATATTTTTTCATCATCAGCATTCTTTACCTCACCTGTATCGGTAGTGACAAAATTTACATTTGCAAATGAAGCAAAATCAAGAACTTTTTTAAAGTTTTCTATACAGTTTTCCTTCATCAGCCTTGTATGGCCCGCAATGCACTGAAGGGTCAGGCCATGGTCACTGCATTCCTTTAAAACATCATCAACTATTCTTTTGCTGACTTCTATTTCGGGTCTTGGCATGTGCTCAAAGTAGGAAGGTGCGCTTGCAAGCTCTATGTATTTAAAACCTGCTTTTGCAATACCTTCTATTGCATCTTTACCTCTGTAATTCGGATAGGTAGAAGTCACCACTCCTATTGTTTTTTTCATTTTTATAACCGTTCCTTTCGCTTCGCTCAAGGCACAAAAAGGGATGAAAAAATCCTTTGTACTTGAGCTTTTTTTAACAATTTAGATTTACTTTCAGACTTGTTCCTTTTAGTATTGTTTATAAATTTAATATATAAGCATAATCACAAGTAGAACTTTTGTTTAAATAAAGTCTTTTTATGGCAGTATCCTTTTGGTCAATCCCTGAGGATACATTCTTTTCTGGGTGAAAGCTTCCGCATAATCTGCTCCAGCCTGAAAACCCCTAAACCTTGCAACTGTCCTGATAAATTCCGGAGCATCACTATTATGCATGTCTTTTAACCACCCAAGCTGTGATTTCATTTCCATCATCATCTTTATTTTTATTTCAATAGTATCGGTAATATCGACATATTCATCCGGCATAAAATTTAACCCTGCAATACTGTCCATATAATATAAAAAAGGCAGTTTAGTTGTAGGGGGATGTTCTGTTTTTACAAGAACAAGATTGGCGCAATATGTTGCCTCAAATACAAGCCTGCTTACATTTATATGGTCAGTCATATAGTCATCGGGGCTGTGAGTAATAATTAGTTCAGGGTCCGCCTGGCGCAGGATATCTACTATTTTCAGCCTTGACTCAAGGTCCACCACAACTTCTGTGTCAGGGATACCTGCAGTAAGAGACTTTGCGCCAATTAGACTTGCAGCAGCTATGGCTTCTTTTCTTCTGATTTCAGCAATTTCTTCCTGCCTGTGTGTCTTGCTACCCCTGCTTCCATCACAGACATGACAGATAAAAACCTCATGACCCAGTTTAGCATATTTTGCCAGTGTCCCTGCACACAATATTTCTGCGTCATCGGGATGAGCGGCTATTGCGAGTATTTTCATCTTCTGAACCTTTCACACAAACAATCTTTTATTAAAAAACTTAAATCTACTCATAAAAACATAAATTTTTTCTTTTATATGTTGCAATTTCATTATCATCTTTTGCCATTTCTTCAAGAATGTCATTTAAAGAAATTATTAATATCCTGCAGTTTCCCAGCACTCAAACGGTGCAGCTATTTCCTCGCTGACATAAACCTGGGTTTTCAGTAACTGGAAAATCGAGCTTGGAACATAAGGAGTGACAGGCCCAAGCAGTATGAGTCTTGATATCATTCTTTGCCATGAAACAAATGTGCCCATTGTCTGAAGCGAATGAAGCTCTATCCTCTCCCTTGAACGGACAACATCTGCCGGCCCGATGGTAGCAGCTTTTGGCGGCACATTTGCGATATCTCCAGACTGGCCAAATACTCCATGAAGTGAATTCTGGCAAATCGTAAGCGGATGAAGAGTTACAATTCTTGCATCCTGTTTTAAATATTCTTCAATATTATCTGTAAGGAACTCTTCACTGGGGTCAACAAATGCTATATGGCCCGCCCAGCCGGGGCTTGAATAACATACATCTGCCCCTCCCTGGCCTGTTTCTGTTATCATTTTTGAATAATCTTTAATATTTTTATTTGTAGGGTAAAATACATTGCCTTCAGGCATGCGAAACTGCGGGTCTATTTTATATACAAAATAGTTAAGCATCGAATGGGCAAACCCTGCCCTGTAAGTCACAGGTGCAATGTTGCCATCCTGGTCAGCCCACTCATCCATAGCAAAGATATATAAATTCCTGCAATTTACTTTGTGGTAATTTACAAGCTCAGCTACAGGGATATATGTTTCAGGTTCAGGATTACCAAGTATGAGAACCTGTTTTTTATCCTGGTCGTCAGACATTTTTATCCTTGTAAAAATGTCTGCTATTATTATCGGGTGGGGGTTTTTTATTACCTTTATATTCATTTTATCATTGGAATATTTCTCGAGCTCCCTGCCATGTACCGACCGGGCTTTTTCCAGCACTTTTTTGTCTTTAAAAGGCACAAATGATGCGGGTTTAAAATCAAAATCACTCATATTAAAATTACTCCCTTCTATTCTTGCACTTTATTTTTCTGCTCCTGCTATTTACTTTCTATCCCTGATATTTACTTTTTGCTGTATACAATTTCTCCCTTGACAATCGTTTTTTGATTTTCAAACTTTTTATCCAGAATTATAATATCAGCATCTTTTCCCGGTGCAATGGTCCCCTTTGCATTCTCCATCCCGATGCATTTTGCAGGATTATGTGTGGCCATACATATTGCATCCCCAAGCGGAACTCCAACTTTATATATCATATTTTTTACCGCTATATTCATTGTCAGTACACTTCCGGCAAGAGTCCCGTCCTTTAAGATGGCTTTTGTTTTGCTGGCAATGGCCTCCTGACCGCCAAGGTCATAGCTGCCAGGCGGCAGGCCAGTTGCCCCTATTGCATCAGTTATTAATATCACCTTGTCTTTGCCCTTTGCATTTACAATAATGCGCATAACTGCAGGATGGACATGTATCCCATCGGCAATAAGCTCTACAGCAAGCTCAGGGAAAACTAAAGCTGCTCCTACTACACCGGGTTTTCTGTGGTGCAGCCCGGTCATTGCATTGAAAGTATGGGTCACATGGGATAAACCTGATTTAACTGCATCTTCGATTTCTTCATAAACTGCATTTGTATGCCCTGCTGAAGCAATAATATTATTTGAGCAAAGCCAACTAATAAGTTCTCTGGAGTCCTGCAGTTCCGGTGCAAGAGTCACTATTTTTATAAAACCTCCAGATGCTTTATAGAAATGTTTCATGAGGGTAACGTCCGGGGCTTCTATATATTTGCTGTTCTGGGCACCTTTCATCATTTCATTTATAAATGGGCCCTCCAGGTGTATTCCCAATATCTGCGCCCCTTTTGTACCTTTAATGCTTGCCTCCTTTACTGCGGCCAGGCTTGACTCTATGCAATCTTTTGCTACGGTCATAGTCGTCGGCAGAAATGAAGTTGTGCCATACCTGCAATGGATCCGGGCAATCCTGCTTATTGCTTCAACACTCCCATCCATTGTATCGGCGCCGCCCCCTCCATGCACATGCACATCTATAAATCCGGGTACAATATAGTTACCGCCGGCATCTATTTCTTTGGCTCCTGGCGGTGTACTTTTTTCTTTTAAATCAACCGATCTTATCTTCCCATTGCTAACCAGTATTGCGTGGTCCTTAAGCTGCTCGAAAGGGGTAATTATTGTTCCATTATAAATATAGAGGTCTTCCATTTTTTTCTTTTCTTAAAAATGTTAAAGAAAATTATTAAAAAATTTCAAGTTTTTGCTTAAGCACAATTTCTTTCTTAATATTTGAAATTTTAATTCAATTTTTTATTTGAGGCAGGCTTGCAGCAGCTATTGACTGGCCGACCCTGCGGTTTTTTTCATCCGGCAGGTTTATGCTGATACTACTGTAAAGATCGCCAAATTCTACTTCCAGGACTTTTTTTGCTTCACGTAAAATAATTATTCCACCTTCGCCGGATGTGACCCTGCCAAGAATAAGCACAGTTTTTATTTTGTAAAAAATAGAATAATATGCAAGGGCATATCCAAAGTAATCGCCAATAGTTGTAAAAATTTTTTTTGCCCTGTTGTCATTTTTTTTCATCAGCTCCTGCACATTGGCGAGTTTTTGGGCAGGAGAAAGCCCTGGTTCAAATTCTATGCCTGCTTTTTCTGCAAGCCTTGCAACCGCCTGCTGGGAAAAATACTGGACACCGCATCCAATATCGCCGGACCATTCATCCTGTGCTGCATTGGGATTAAAATCTACAGGTACAAACGCAAGCTCGTTTATCCAGGGATTGAACCCGCCGTTGCTGTTAATATAGCCTCCGGCCTCACTTGAACCCATGGAGATTCCAAGTACTTCATTTTTATCTAGCGACATTGAACCTGCAAGCGCCGTGACTTCACCGTCATTTAAAATTGTAAGCGGCACATTCCACTCTTTTTGAATATCTAGAAAGATGTTTTTTACTTTTTCTTCAAACAAGGGAGCCGGGACGCTTCTGAAAAGTGAAGCTATCATTACTCTGTTATTTATATATATTCCTGCAGAGCTGCCGCCGATTGCGTCTACTTTCGGCATGTGGGCAGCTGCCTTGCGAAGCATTGCCATGATTTCAGCGTAATGGTACTTCGGGTCAGCCTCCTGTCCAGGGTTCCAGATTACTTCTTCTGAAAATACAGGTTTTCCATCAATTACTGCGCTGACCTTGCGGTCGCTTGCACCAAGGTCAAATCCTATCCTGCAGCCATCCAGGTGCCTGCCGATTTTCATTGTTTTTTCCATACCTGCAGGTGTGTTTTTGTAATCTCCAAACTGCACCTCAAACGGTTTTTCATAAATTCTTGTCATAATCGAGGCATCAAAGGCACGTTTTCCATTTCCTGAATATAATTTATTTATATATTCACCTGCAGATGCATAGCCACCTATATATACCTTATAACCGCCATATATCCATAAAAGGGTCTTAACTGTTTGTTCTATATAGTATAAATTGTCACTTTCAAGCAAAGGTTGCCCTTCAATTATGCGGGTATTGTATACAAGGGTATTATCAACATCCTTGGTAATTGCAATTGAAACAGGCGTGCTTTTCTTAAAACCAGCTGATTTTCCAATAAAGTTTTTAATCCAGATTGCTGCGGGACAGAAACTGTCGTCAAGTGGAAGGGGCCTTATAAATTCCGGTGATATGGTATTTTTTTTAAGGGAACTTTTCATGCCGGCACATAATTAATTTAAAACTTACAGTTATTAATTTTATATTATATGTTTTATAATAACGCATTTCTACTAAGATTCAACAGACATATTAATTTTTGTCAGTAAATAATTGTATTTTCAAGAACGGGTTTATTGAATATTTTACTCATAAAGTCCCGAACTCATATTTTATCCCTAAACTTTGAAAGGACTTTCTCATAAAATCTTTCTTGAAAGAAATATCTTCTATGTCTCCGAAAGATTCCCATATTTTATCAAGCCTGTGAATTGATTCCTTTGATAAATATCCTTTTTGCCTGTATTCTTCCAGTGCCCATGAAGAACCGGGATTTATCCTTGCAATTGAATTTTTATGTTCTTTCAGCTTTCCTGAAGGACACACAGGATCAATCTTCTCATAGCCATATGAAGCAACTACAGCATAGGCCTTGCTTTGCTGAGGGACAATATCTTCAATAAGATTTTCAGTTTCCATAAAAAGTGCAACATTTCCTTAATATGCAACCCTGGGAGGATCATTTATTGATTTAAATAAATCAGGATGGTCCCTCAACTGCTGCGAAATATTCATGTTGTTTAATTTGACTTCTATTATTGAAGGTTCATTTCCAAAGGGTGTGCCTGGCTGGTGGTACCCCCAATGCCCGTCTTCGCCCTGGCCTTTTACCTGGATATCCGTACCATATTCTAATACCAGGTCCTTGTAATAATTTAAAAAACTGTAACTAAAATCATCAGTAGCATTACCGATATTTAAAAAATGTACTTTGCTTTTATCAGTAAAATCGGCAAGATGGTTAAATAATTGCTTTTTCAATAAATATCTAAAAGAGGCCGGATTTACTTCGGGTAAAAGATAGTCATCCATCTGGAAAAAATGTGTATTTTTAATTGCTTGCTGAAGTTGTTTTACACCTCCAATGAAGAGCCTTGGAGGAAAAACTTGAATAAGAATACCATCATTATACTATTTTGATTTTTTAATTAAAAAATTTATAAAAAATCTGTTACTTAGTATCAAAGTCGTTGAATGTAAAATTTAAAAATGATGCAGCCAACAGCTGGCTTACAGATTACGGTAAAAAAATGACCAGAATTAAAATCAATTAGACGAATTATAAGGATATTATTACTATATAAAACCTTTATATTTGTTATAATTAAAAAAAATCATCATAACAAAAATATAAATTGATACTAGGAGGTAGCTATGGAAAATTTTGTTTATGAAAGGTGCACAAAAATAATTTTCGGCAAGGAAACTGAAAAACTTGTCGGCAGAGAAGTAAAGAAATTCGCTAAGAAAATAATGCTTCTTTACGGAATGGGCAGTATAAAAGAAAGTGGCCTTTTTGATACTGTTTTGAAATCATTGAAAAATGAAGGTATAGAAGTAATAGAGCATGGTGGCGTAAGACCAAATCCAACTCTTAATTTCGCAAGAGAAGCAATAAAAATAGCAAAAGAAAAGAAAGTTGAAATGATTCTTGCTGTCGGAGGCGGAAGCGTGATAGATACTGCAAAAGCAATAGCCCTGGGTGCAAAATATTCTGGAGATGTCTGGGACTTTGCTGAAAAAAAGGCAATTGCAACAGAGGCATTGCCCGTTGGTGTAATCCTTACAATACCTGCTGCCGGAAGCGAATCCAGCCAGTATTCTGTACTTACAAACGAAGATGGGCCTTACCCTTTAAAAAGGGATGTCATTGTAGAAAACAATCAGCTGATCAGGCCTCAGTTTGCTATTCTTAACCCTGTGCTAACCTTTACCCTTCCTCCTTTCCAGACTGCATGTGGAGTGTCTGACATCCTGGCACATGTTATGGAAAGGTACTTTACCAACGTAAAAGACGTAGATTTGACAGACAGGTTGTGCGAAGCAACAATGAAAACTGTCATCAATAATGGCCTTATAGTAATGAAGGAACCTGAGAATTATAGCGCCAGGGCAGAGGTAATGTGGGCAGGTTCAATAGCCCATAATGATTTGCTGGCTACAGGAAGAGCTGGGGATTTTGCATCTCACATGATAGAGCATGAGCTCAGCGGCAATTACGATATTGCCCATGGCGCTGGCCTCTCAATAATTTTTCCAGCATGGATGAAATATGTATATAAATACAACGTTGCAAGATTTGCACAGTTTGCAGCAAGAGTCTGGAATGTTGATGATAACTTCTTTTCACCTGAGGCAATGGCGCTTGAAGGTATAAATAGGATAACGAATTTTTATAAGGAACTTGGCTTGCCTACAACTTTAAAAGAGGCAAAAATACCTGCAGTTAGATTTGAAGAAATGGCTGAAAAAGCAGTAAAACTTGGGAATATCAAAAAAACGAATGCTGAAGATATAGTTGAGATATATAAATTATCTGTAGGATAACTTTAGGATAAAGCTAAAATCACAGTTTAAACTTATTTAGTTAAAAATTAAGCCTGGGAGAAATTGCTTTCCGCAGGGCTTAATTTTTATATAAGTACTTCTTAAACTATTAAAGTTTCCTAATATAGTCATTTGTCTTGTAAATGTCTTCCTTCACTGCCATATATGTATTTTTATATTGCTGGATAAAGAATTTATATTTTTCATGATTATTCATATCAGGCTTTATTTCATCACCAAAATGGACCATATTATCCGCTGCTTCAACTATATTGTTGTACTTTCCAGCTGCCACAGCAGCTATTATTGCTGAACCAAGACATGTCGCCTCAGGAGTTGTTGTTTTCTTTATTGGAAACCCTGAAACATCTGCATATATATGAGTCCATAATTCACTGTTCATATGTCCCCCAACTCCAATTATTTCATTAATTGTAAAATTATTTTCCTTAATTATGCTTAATGAAGATTCAACATCATATGCCACTGATTCCATTATTGCCCTGTAGATATGGAAAGGGGTATGCTTTAAAGTAAGACCCCGGATTACACCCCTGCTGTTAGGATCGGTGAATGGTGTGCGGTTACCCTGCCAGTGATCTAATATAATAATCCCTTCTGAACCAAGGGGTAACTTGGATGCTTCCATATCCATATAATTATAAACGCTAGTTCCTTTTGCATTTGCAGCATCTTCAATATTTTTATTTATAAACTGTGTCTTAAACCATTTTAATACAGAACCTGTCGAAATTTGTCCTCCTTCTATTGAAAAATTATCAACAACCAGGTCTGGGTAACTGCCAAATAGCCCTTTTGTGCTGAATTCCCTGTCAATATTTATCTGGATCCATGTTGATGATCCAGCAGCCATAAATATTCTTCCAGAAGTAAAAGCATTTGAGCCGATGCTGGCGCTAGTTGCATCAACAGCTCCCTGTCCAACCGGCACTCCTTCAGGCAGTCCAGTCTCTTTGGCAAACTTCCTGCATACCCCTCCTGCAATCTCGCCCAACCTCAATATTCTTTTCGGTAGTTTCTCAAATATGTCATCGAGCCCAAAAATGGCATAGAAATCTTTCTGCCATCCTCCGTTCCTGTTATCATAATAGCCCCTTAATGTTATGGTAGATATTCCAAGTGTCCAATTGCCTGTTAGCTCATGCGTGAGAAAATCTGTATATTCGCCGGCTATTTTTGTCTTTCTATATATATCAGGTTGGTGTTTTTTTACCCAAAGGTTCTTACATGGGAACCATTCTGGTGATACATTTCCATAACCATTATATCTCCTTGCAGGGTGCTTTATGGAAGTTATCAGGCTTGCTTCTTCTGCTGCCCTAACGTCCATCCAGATTATTGCATTGCGTAAAGGTTTGCCGTCTTCATCCATCCATATTGGGGAACAGCAGGTTGCATCATAGCTGATACCGACAATAGCTTCTGGCTTTACTCCGGATATCTTTATAGTTTCACGCACCGCTTTATAAAGGCAATATTGCCATTCTTCTACTTTCTGCTCAGCCCAGCCAGGATACTGGTGATAGGTGTCATAATTATAACTGCTGATGCCAATGATATTTCCTTTAAGGTCAAATATTCCTGCTTTTACGCACTCTGTCCCGCCATCTATGCCAATTATAAAATCTTGTCCCATTATTTCTCCTTACACTAAGACTTGAAATATTTAACTCTTTTATTGAATAAACCTTATCAATACTATTTTTAGAGTTTAATTCTAAATATTAAAACAGCTTTATTCAAGCAGATAAAAAAATCCCGAAATTTTATATCAGTTTTGTTTCTAATGCCAAAATATTTTTTTAAAATAAGTAATAAATAATATATAATAATTAATATTTACAATCAGGGGTAAAAATCTTAAAGAAATAGAAAAACAATTACAACTAAGGCAATCTTTTTAAAATCATAATTATTAAAGTTTTTAAACAATGAAAGGAAAAGAATGAGAAAGTTAATCAATGACCCTGCAAATATTGTAGATGAGCTTATTGATGGATTTGTGTATACAAATATTGACAAAGTCAAAAGAATAGGGCGCGATACTGTAGTTGCAAGAATAGATGCACCTGTAAAAGGTAAAGTTGGAATAGTAATTGGTGGTGGAGCCGGTCATGAACCTTTATTTCTCGAATATGTAGGGAAAGGTATGGCTGATTCTGAGGCACACGGACAGATATTTGCTGCTCCTTCAGCATCATATGGCCTTACAGCAATAAAAGCTGCTGACGGAGGAAAAGGTGTAATACTTCTTTATAACACTTATGCTGGAGATATTTTGAATTTTAATATGGCCCAGGACATGGCTCGCGACGAAGGCATAAGAGTCGAAACTGTACTCATCTACGATGATATATCTTCAGCGCCCCTTGAAAGAAAAGAAGATAGGCGCGGTACAACCGCGACTCCTATTGTAATAAAGATCGCTGGAAACGCTTCTGAAAGCGGTATGGATTTTGATTCGTTAAAAAAACTTCTGGAAAGAGCAAGTTTTAATTCGCGCTCACTAGGTGTTTCCCTTTCTGCCTGTACTCTGCCTGAAACAGGCCTTTCAACTTTCACGCTTGAAGAAGGAAAAATGGAGTTTGGAATGGGTTTGCACGGTGAAGCTGGTATAAAAAAAGTCGATTTAATGACAGCTGATGATACTACGACAGCTATCCTTGACCTGATAATTGCAGACCTCCCTTTTAAATCTGGAGATGAAGTAATAGCTCTGATCAATGGTTATGGCTCG
>Ga0233425_10007573_pt1 | contig 15158 bp, 13 predicted proteins | sample Watercolumn_Towu_2_FD_181712 | JGI IMG/M metagenome (GOLD analysis project Ga0233425, IMG submission 181712) | Freshwater microbial communities from Lake Towuti, South Sulawesi, Indonesia - Watercolumn_Towuti2014_140_MG | ecosystem: Environmental > Aquatic > Freshwater > Lake | place...
ACACCAGCCGGTCGGTTTTACCGACTTAAAGGTTTCCGTACGGAAACAGGCATGAAAACAGGGTGAGCGAGACGATGGACCCTCTTCTCGTAATGAAGGAAAAGGCCTATCCTTTTTTGAGCAAAGGCCGCCCCGGGGACTGGAATCACACCTTACGGGTCATAGAATTCGGGAAGATCCTGGCCGAGGCCGAGGGTGGAGACCGGGAGGTCATTTTAGCCGCCCTGGTCCTCCATGACCTCGGCTGGAGCCAAGTCGATTATTCCGATTTTGTCCAGGCCCCTATCTTTCAAAAAAAAGAGACCCAAAGTGTCAAAGACCACATGGTCCGGAGCACCGGTCTGGCGGAAGAGATCCTGACCGAATTAGATTTTCCCCCGCAGAAAAAAGCACTGGTCCTGCGGATCATCCGCCATCACGATGAGCCGGAAATTATCCAGGCCATGCCGGAAATAGAGGCGACCATTGTTTTTGAGGCCGACCGTCTGGACCGCTTCGGCCCGGAGAGTCTCGAACGCTACCGGCAGATGTTTGACGGCGACTATCATCAAAAGGCTCAAGAGTTTCTGGCTTACGGTGCCAAGACCTGGTTTCGGACCCCCAGCGGAAAAAGAATGGTTCAGGAATTTATGGCCCGGATGGCGACTGATTAAACAGTGAGCCCAGGAGGCCCATTGATTTCAGTTAAACTGATTTTATTAGGTAAAATCTCTTGACTTTTAGTTCAGTTAATAGCAAAAAGAATAGAAAGACAATTTGTCCGATTGACAACCTTTTTTAAAGGAGTGTCGATGAAAGAAGATCAGACCCCATCTCTAAAAAAAGATGGGGTTTTTTATTTTATTGATTTTTTGCAGGGCTTACCGGCGATCACCCCACAGTATTGATTAGAGATCCTAAGGGGATCTCTAGGCCCGCCGGAGGGAGGGTAAAATGATTAGGGCAAAAACATCCATTCTTTTGCTCCTGTTTATCGTTATTCTGTTGGCCCATCCGGCCTATGGCCAGAGGTTTTCCATACCTAAGGTTTATCAGCCGCCGAAGACCGTCCCCATACCCAAAAGCGATACCTGGCAGAAGACCCCAATCCCCTCCACCACCCAGCCCAATATACCGGGCGGCACTCAATGGAAAGGCACCGGAGACATGTTCGGCTCCGGCATTTTCAAGGGCAAACCCGTTGAAGTCCCACATTTTAATTATACCCCTTCCATACCGGGAACCGGGACCATTTCCATCCCCAAAATAACACCGACTGTGCCGGGATTTAACCCCTTGACCATTCCCCTGGCAACCCAGCAGCCGGGGGTTGTGGCTCAACCGGGCGTAACTTCACCCACCGCAGAAGCGGTCCAACCGGTAACCTCTCCCCCAACGGGGACGCCGCAACCGATCCCCCAGAAGGCCGCGGTCCAGCCGCCCGTCTGGGATGAACCGGATCCGAAATCCTCTTTTGAAGGACCCTCTTCACCTCAAACAGGAACCACCATGGTTGCCTCCAACCCTATATGGGATCCTGACCCGCCTCAAATCGCCTCAACGCCTCAACCATCTGGGCAGCCACCGGCACCGTTACCACAAGTGGCCTCAAAAACGCCTCCACCTAAATACCATCCTTCTTTTCAACCGGGTTTAGAGAAACCGAGAATATCAGAAAGAGAAGTAGCGATATTATCTGACCGTCCGATAGTACCAGGTCATACTGGTCCCCAAGGTCCGGAAGCCTCCATCGGGGCTGGGGAGACAGCCGGTCAAGGCCCCTCGACCCTAGAACGGCGGGATCTCACTCAAAAACCTTCGAAAATAACTTCACCGTCAGTCCCTAAGACTCCAGGGCAAAGCCCTTCGGCGCCGGGGGCTATAGCTTCAATCTCCCGGACTCCGCCAAATCTTCCGATATGGGATACACAACCTTCCGCATCCTTAGAAAACGTTCCCCTTTCACCGACCCCACCACCCCAATATGAGCTGATACGGCCCCCATCTTCCACCTCCCTCACCAAGGAGTCTCTGGAAGGACTTTCTCCAACACCCGCCTTATCCGTCCCCCAACCAGGACTAAAAACGAAAACCAAGCACCCTAAGGATAAACCAGGCTCAAGGCCTGAAACAAAAGAGGCCACCATAGAACGGCTTAGGAAATTAAATTGTGAGCAGATTCAGACCGATCTGAACAAGGTGCAGCCTCAGGACTCTGCTCCATGGAATCAGATGATGAGGGAGAAGGGCTGTTTCCCTATAGCCCGCATCGAGGGCAGCTCTCAACCTTTGGCAAAACCTGAGCAGCCCAGAACCTGGTCAAAACCTGCCCAATTGGCCAAAACGCCCCCACCGGTCTCCCCTCTAAAACCACAAAGTGTCCTTGGCAAAGTCTCCACTTCACTTATTGAGCAGATCGAATTGGAAGAGAAAACGAAGGAACTCTATAAGGCCCTGGGAATGAATCCGCCCACCTCTTCCTGGCCCAAAGATACTCTCGACACCATAAGCCAAGGTATTGGAAATCAGTTAAAAACTGATGAGGCCTACGTTGATAAGGTCGGCTCCATTGCCGGAGCCCTCTCAGGCTATACGGGCCCGGGCGGTTTTGGTGATAATAGCGATTCCTCTGTCACCAGCCCCTCCGGCTATGAACGACCCAAAACAACCAATCCGGCCATGCTGGTAAAACCACCGACTAAGATAGAGGATAGAGGGAAAATCACCGATGTGGAAATTTTGGACCGCATCACCAAGCCCGGCCTGACCCAAGGCGAGAAGGATAAAGTCGCCGATAAGATGTCGAAAGGGCAGGAACTTACTGAAAAAGAACGGGAGAGCCTTAACCCGGCCCTTCAATATGCCTACCTTGACGGGAAGGTCCGCTCTATTGATGGTGACCCGACCTCGTCCAGCAAGTTATTGACTCATTTAGACCAGACGACCCGTGCCAACCTCGATGCTATTGACCCAAGCCAGGCGGTAAACAAATGGGACGGGGTTTCTCCTCCCCAAAACGGGCAGGCCAACGATAAGGGACAGATCTATAGCCAAAATTACGGCAAGTGGGTCGATAAGCAGATTTTCGATATGGACAAAAAGATAGCCATAAATCAGGAGGCCCAGAAACAGGCCGGTCGGATCCTGAATGAACAGGCCTGGAACAAATACTATCAGAATAAAATAGACCCAAAGGTCTACAATGCCGGCCAGTCTATGGCCTCCGTCCTTATGAAGGATAAAATCCTGGACAAGACCAAACTATACAAAGACGGGTTGAGTGCTGACCAGGTCAAGATCATGGAGAATCAAATCAATAAAGCGATCGCCGGAGGGGCCCTCCCTCAGGACCTCAAGGCTATAGTCCAAAATCATTACAAACAGTTCCTTAATGAACAGGCAGCCATTAAGGCCGAGGCCGAGGTGGATGAGTACATCGCCGACTCGTATATTCAAGGATCAAAAATGGGTATCATAGCCCTTACTAGCCCTTTAGGTGTGGGAGGGGCTGCTATTGGCATGGGCGCCTTCGGCTATGTCGGTTCTCAGGAAGGAAGCATTATCGGAGGCCTTAAAGAAGGACTAGGCTACTATGTCCCCGGGGCTAACTCTTATCAGTGGTACAAGGATTACCAGACAGGGAAAGCGACCATCAAGGATCTTCAGAAACCCCTTCTTTTTGATCTGTTAACCGCTGTGGGTCTCAAGGGGGACATTGCCGCGGCCAAACAGGGAAACCTCTTCGGCGGACTAATGGCCACAGCAAAAACGGCAAAGTCGGGTCAAGCCCTGGCCGCTGCCGGGGAGGCCGGCAAACTCGCCGCAACAAAGGAGGTCGAAAACATTATTGCCACGGCTCAGAAGACCCTGATTAACAATCCTGACGATCTTAAAATCATCTCAGCCACTCCCGATGGGGCACTCAAAGGGATTGATGCCATTCTGGAGAATGCCAAGAACCTGGCCAACTCCGAATATGCCACCCTCGCCGCCCAGGTAACGGCCAAGGGCCAGGTGAGCGATTTATTCAAGGCTATTGAGACGGCCTCCTCCCAGGGAAAACCGCTCGGCAACGATATCAAAACCCTTCTGGGCAATGTACTGACCAACAAATATGCCCATGACATTTTGAAGGGAGGATCAACCGGCACCGGCGATATCTTAAAATTCAATAATGTGCGGAATACGGCCGTAGATACCATCCTCACCAACGCCACCCAAATGGCCAAGGATACGGCCAATAAAAGCCTCAAAGGCACCAAATACACGGTCATTAAAGCTGAACCGGTCAAGTTTACCAATCCGCCCAAACCCGGCGATCCGCCTAAGATAGATAGTGACCTTGATGTGGGTATGAAAATTACCAAATTAAACAAAGAGACGGGCGAGATTACGACCGAGTGGATGAAACACAAAGATTGGGGAAAATGCCTTAATGAATCGACCTACAACTATTTCGGCAGACCTCCTGTGGAGAAATTCGACCCCAAGGGACTGAGCCGGGTCTATGGCAAAGACGGGAGCGGAGGCAGGCTGAGCGACGCCGAAACATTTACCAAAATGCTCGACTTCAACGCCACTGATCCCTTCCATGTCGAGTCCTACGGCAGAAGCAGTTTTGAGGCCGACTCGGTCCTCAAATATAAGGAAGAACTCTTCACTGTGGAAAATTACGCCAATACGTTTTATGTCAAAGGAAAAGAACGCCTCAATATGGCGGATGATTTTTTTACCCTCTCCGCCAAGGCTAGGGAAACCGGCAACTGGGAACTGGCGAACCTCTATCTGGCAGAGGGAAACCGCAATGTCAAGGAAGGCATTTATCAGATCCAGAAACAGATAGACAAACAGGTGATCGAGGCCGTTAATGAGGTTCATGATGCGGCCAAGATGACAGGCCAGAAACCTCCTCGGGGAATCCCGGAGAACATTACCAAGGCCACCGATTTGACCAAGAACATCGGCAAAGTGGACCCCTACAGCGGACACATCATCACCCCCCAAGAGATCGAGATGGAGATTAAAGGACTCGGATTTAAGGATTTTAAGGACCTGACGGAAAAGTCAAAATTCTATATCGATGGAATCGCCAATTATGTTAAAACGACCCCGGCGGTTAAGGGGCTTTTGGAGGCCCGAGGATGGACTAGGAGAGTTTTTAATATGGATGACTTAGTCATGACCTCTCCTTCTCCCTTTGGGATGCGGATACAATAATCATAACCCCGTGGAGAAATCGATTTTATGATAAGTGCCAAGATGACAATCAGACCATATTTCCTTTTCCTTCTTCTCTTATTCCCCTTCACCTCCCTTTACGCCCAGGGCACGATCACCTATATCGAAAACTTTGCCGACACTTCCAACGGCTGGTTTATCGGGGACACTCCGGGCATGAAGGGGGAAATAAAAAACAGCCGTTATTATCTGGAACAAAAAAACCAGGGAACGATGTCCCTTTCCTGGTCTAACCTGTCCGTCAATGAAAATTCCGATTTTCAAATCGAAACCTCCGTCAAGTTCCTTAATGGAGCCGACAACTTCGGATTTGGTCTTTTATGGGGCCTCAAGGAGGGTGACACTCCCGGTTTTTATAGCCATATGATCGCGCCCAACGGCAGCCACTGCGTTATGAAATATGCCGGCCAAGTTTCTTATCTTTTCCCCTGGAAAGAATCCCCTCTCGTTTCCAAAGGTTCATCTCCCAACACCCTGATGGTTAAAAAATCAGGAAACATGCTCAACTTTTTCATCAATAACCAGCAAATCGGCTCCGGACCGGTGCAACCTTTTTTGGGCAACAGATTGGGATTAGTGGTCGGAGGGCCGTTGGGGGCGGAGTTTTTTTATCACTCCTTATTCCTCTCTTCAGATAAGATCCCGGCCGGCTGGTCCGTCGTCATTGTGGGCAATACCAACTCCGGCGTCGTCTGGGATAACCTCAGGGATACAAGCAGACTCAGGGCCGAGATCCACAAAGGAAGCGACCTCACCGTCAAATCACCTATCCAGGGGAAAAAAGTGGTCATCCAGACGCAATTAAAATCCCTATCCCAAACGGGCAGCGGTTACGCCGGCATCTATCTCCATACTCAGGGCGGTGATTTGCTGAGGCTGGTCCATCACCAGTCCCACAGAGGGACGGTGGTCAAATTTTCCCTCTCCAGCAAAGAGAAAGATTTAGGCGGAAAAGAGATCACCGTTCCCGGACAGGAGATGGCCTTACGGCTCAGCCGTGAGGGTGACGCTTTCAAGGGAGAAGTCATCACAGAGGGGAAAACAATGAAGGTTGGATCGCTGAAATGGCCCAACCTTCCGGAGACCCAGGAGGCCGGTCTGATCTTGCATTACCGCCCCACCGGACAACAGGCCCCACCCTCCCTCAATTATGAATTTTCGAATATTTCCATTACCCCTTCATCCCCGGCGGCCTATTTTCAGACTTCCCAGCCGGTCAGGCCAGTCATCGACCCACCGCCCCCCAGCAGTCTGATCAATGTCGCCGGGACCACCTGGTTGGTCAAGGATTCTCTGGGAGAGCATAAGGAGTATTACTTTAATACCGACGGCAGTTTCCACTGGATGCGCTATGACGGCAACATTTTTAAAACAGGCACCTGGAAACAAAACGGACATTCCATTTATTTTGAAACCAACAAATTTGCCGAATATATGGGTAATCTCAAAGGGCCGCGCATGGAAGGAGCGGCCAAAAATGCCCAGGGGAGAGAGTGGACCTGGTCGGCGGAACTGAAGCGGTGATCGAGCCGAGATAAAAACATTATCTTCCTTGAAGGGAAAGATGTCTAAGCAACTAGGGCATTTTTCTATTGTAACGATCCCTAAAAAAAGTTGATTTACTGAAAAATAAAGTTCAAAATAAAAGATGGTGCGTTGTTTTAGCTGGCAATGATGGCCGGAATGATTTCAAGCCGTTTACGGGGAGTGGCGGTTACGGCCGGCGGTCTGGCCAAACTGGCTGGTTTTTCTCCGGCCGAATGTCGGGCCATGGAAGTGGCCGGCCTCCTTCATGACCTGGGCAAACTGGCTGTAGCCAACGAAATTATCGAAAAGCCTTCCGGCTTATCGGATGTTGAATTTAATGTTATTCGAAGCCATGCCTTTTACACCCATCGTTCCCTTCAACCCTTGGAAAAATTAAAAACGATCAATACCTGGGCGGCTTTGCACCACGAACGGCTGGATGGCAGCGGCTACCCATTTCATCTTAAGGATAAAGAGATTCCTTCGGGTGCAAGGATTATCGCTGTGGCCGATGTGTTCACCGCCCTCACCGAGGACCGGCCCTACCGCCAGGGGGTGACCACAGAAAAGGTCAAACCCATACTGTGGCAGATGGCCGATAAGCGGAAATTGGATAAGGACCTTGTTGCCCGTTTGGAAACCCATTCCGAAGAAATGGATGGCCTTCGTCACCTGGCTCAACAAACAGCGGCGGCTGAATTTCACCGTTTGGCAACCGCCCTTTGACCAATCGGTCTTGTTCTTCTCTCTTATTTTAACCTCATATTTTAACCTTGCTCCGGCTTATCATTTATTCTATATTCTTGGTAGTGAAATCAACACCCCTAAATAAGGAAGGAATAATATGAATTTTTTATTGCAACCCAAAAAATTCAAGAGTCTCATGGCCGATGAGGGCTCCAGGGCCATCATGGAGAAGACCATCGCCTTTTTCGAAAATATGGGCAAACAAAGGCTTCTGGATGATTATAATAAAAAAATCTGGTACCGGGAGTTTATCGACTTTCTGGGCCGGGAGAAAATTTTCTTCAAATTGCTGACCCCCAAGGCCTATGCCGGGGGAGACCCGGATGCCCGCTGGGATACGGCCCGCAATTCAGAATATTCAGAGCTCCTGGCCTTCTATGGTCTGGGATACTGGTACTGCTTTCAGGTAACCATCTTGGGCCTTGGCCCCATCTGGATGAGCCCTAATGAAAAAGCCAAACAAAAGGCCGCCAGGCTCTTGCTGGAAGGGGCCATCTTTGCCTTCGGCCTCTCCGAACGAAACCACGGTGCGGACCTTTACTCCACCGAGACGATCCTTAAACCGAAAGACGACGGCACCTATCTGGCCCAGGGGGAAAAGTATTACATCGGCAACGGCAACGAAGCCGAGATGGTCTCCACCTTCGGAAAGATCAAAGACGGGACGGACGACTATTCTTTCTTTGTCACCAATTACCGGCATAAAGCCTATGAACTGAAAAAGAATGTCATCTCCCACCAGGAGTATGTCTCCAACTTCGCCCTCCATGATTACCCGATTACGGACGATGATATCCTCTCCCGGGGTTCCCATGCCTGGGATTCGGCCCTCAATACGGTCAACATCGGCAAATTCAACATCGGCCCGGCCTCCATCGGTCTGGCCGAACACTGTTTTTACGAAGCCATCACTCATGCCTCCAACCGGTTCCTTTACGGGATCAAAGTCACCGATATGCCCCATGTGCGCAAAAACTTCATGGATGCCTGGCTGAGACTGGTGGCCATGAAACTCTACCAGCGGCGGGCCACCGACTACTTCCGGAAGGCCAACGAAACGGATCGCCGCTATCTGCTCTTCAACCCCACCAGCAAGATGAAGGTGACCCTGCAATCCGAAGATGTGGTCAATTTGCTCTGGGAGGTCATTGCCGCCAAAGGGTTCGAGAAGGACACCTATTTTCACATGGGTGCGGCCGATATGCGCGGGCCCTCCAAACTGGAGGGGACGGTACACGTCAATGTCCAGCTCATCCGCAAATTCATGAAAAATTATTTCTTTAACGCCGCCGAGTATGCTCCCATGCCGTCCGATTTCTCCTTCGAAGATGACGCTTTTCTTTTCAACCAGGGTCCGACCAAAAACCTGGGGGCCATCCGCTTTCACGATTACCGGCCGGTCTTCGAAGCCTTTAAGGAGCTGCCCAATGTGGCCGCCTTCATGGAGCAGACCTCCTTATTCAAGGAAATGCTCGAGAAGTGCGGTCCCGATAAGATGCAGGACATGGATCCCTCCTGGTCCTTACCCCTGGGGGAAATGTTTTCCATCGTTGTTTACGGCCAGCTCATCCTGGAGCAGGCCCAACTGAACCAGGTGGACCGGGATATCATCAATCAGATCTTTGATTTTATGGTTCGCGATTTCGCCCGGTTCGCCCTCCAGATTTACGGCAATCCTATTACTAAAGAAGAGCAAGGGGCCATGGCCGTCAAGATTATGCTCATCAAAGCAGTTCCGGACCTTCAGCAGTATACCAGAGTCTGGGAAGAGTATGTGTCCATTTTAAATGGTGAGTACGCCATGAACGAATAAACACAAGGCCTGGATAACCCAAAAACCGGCAGGCTGAGAAAAAAACAAAAATGGAACGCCGAGAGCTGAAAAATTATGACCCCCCTCACGCCTCCCCCTTCGAAGAGGGAGGCGTGAGGGGGGATTTAAGGCTGTTTTCGTCCTACGGCTGGTGATTTCTGATGAGTTGACTAATTTGAAAGGCGGCTTGTTGGATTTCGCGGATGACCTTTTCCATTTTTTTATCACTGAAACTAGGACTGAAGCCGACCACCCAGATGGCCACGGGCGGCAGGGCCATGGTTTCAATGGGGGCGGCGACCGCCGTCACCCCGAGAATGTACTTTTCCCGGTCTATGGCATACCCTTTTAGTCGAGCCTCCTCCACTTCCGCCAGGAATTGTTTGGGATCAGTCACCGAATTGACCGTATAGACCTTCAATCCTTTCTTCTGGATGGTCTCTGCCGCCTTATCCTTCTCCATTTGAGAGAGAAAAACCCTTCCCAGCGCTCCGGCCAGTAAAGGGACCCTTGTGCCCACAGGCGCGGTGATCTTTAATTCTTTGGGGGATTCGACGGCCTTTAAGATGATCGCATGATCGCCATGCATAATACCGAGAAAGACGGTTTCTCCGACCTCCTCCATCAGGGCCTCCATGGGCCCCTGAGCCACATCGGTCATCAATTCGATCTTTCGGTAGGCCTTTCGTCCGAGATCCATTAAGGTGTAGCCGATGATAAATTTTTTACGGGTCCGGTCTCGAGTCAGGACTCCCAATTCTTCCAGGGCCAGGGTGATGCCATGAACGGTACTCTTGCCGATTTTTAATTTCTTCCCCAATTCACTGACGCCGAGCCCGGAATTGGATTCACCGATGGCCTCCAGGATACTGAACGCCTTTTTGACCGAAGGGGCGGAATATTTGCTTTCCTTCATCGAATCACCTTAAAGGTTTTTTTTAATACTGCTAAAACACTATAAAATGAGGAGAAGAAGGTCAAGTGGAAAAATGGTTCCCCTGGCCACTCCTTATCAATTTAATGAACCCCTCTCCCGAGATCCGGTCCCCATAATGAGGAATACCTGTTTTCCGGAACCTTCCCTGAAAGAGAGGTTGGCAAAATTAGTATTTACTTTATTCCTCATTTTTTATACAACAGACCTAATAAAGAAAGAGAAAAGTGATCTCATTTAAATGATATTAGATACCCGAACCCTTTTTTTTCTGACCTTCCTGAATACCCTGATCATGGGTATCGGTTTGCTCCTGGCAGCCAGGTCTTTTGAAGGATCTGTTCGCCGGAGTATGACCGTCTGGGGCAGGGCCTGCCTCATTGTCATTTTAGGATGGATGTTAATCGGTCTGAGAGATTTCATTTCGCCTTTTTTCTCCATTGTTGTGGCCAGCACCTTACTCCATTACGGGACAGCCGAATACTATCAGTCTCTTCGTAATTTTGATGGCCAGTCCTCCTACCGCCGCTACACGAATATCCTAGTCCTGGCAGGGTTAGTCCTCATCGCCATCTTTCTCTATGTCCATGAAAATTTGATTATCCGGATAATCATTAACTCAATGATTCTCATGTTCCTCTTCGCGCTTTTGGCCTGGAAATTACATCGTCATTCCCAAGAGACAACCTCAATCATGCGTCATCTGGTCGGCCTGGGATTCGGGGTGATGTTCCTCATTTATCTGCTTCGGACCATTTTTGTCCTGGTCTCTCCGAATTCTCTCACTTCAATGATGGCCAATACACCTCTCCAGACTTTTGTTTTTGGTGGAACCTCGCTCGGTTTTTCCGTCATCACTTTCGGATACCTCCTGCTGTGCAACAATCATTTTAGTAATCAACTAAAGGTCCTGGCCGCTACCGACGCCTTAACGGGCCTGTATAACCGTCGGGCCTTTACCGATCTTTCCCAACAGGAGATCAAACGGGCCGTCCGATCGGGTGAAATGCCGGCTATCTTTCTCATTGACGTGGACGACTTTAAAGCCATCAACGATCGTTATGGCCATGGAATCGGGGACGAAGCCTTGACGACGATTTCACGTCATCTGCGCCAGATCCTCCGCAGCCACGATATCGTCGGACGGTTCGGTGGGGATGAATTTATTGTTTTACTGCCGGCCACCAACACCCAAAAGGCCGAAAAAATTGCCGCCAGACTTGCCCAAACCATCCGCAATACCCCTCTCTTGGTCAACAAAAATGAGGTTCACTTAAGCATCAGCGTCGGTCTGGCCGTTGCCGAAAAGGAGCGGCTGAATTTTAACGATCTCTTTCATCAAGCCGATCAATCCCTTTATGAAGCGAAACGGTGTCGGCTGAATTAACAGAAGTACACTCACTCAAGTTTCCTATGGGAAAAGGACAATCCTGCCGTAAAGCGGTTAAAAGTGATCTCTCCGCGATCCTCCGCTTATACGCGCAACCGGAAATGGATAACGGGAAGACACTTTCCCTTTCCCGGGCCGAAGAGGTCTTCGAACGGATCCAGGGCTACCCGAACTATCATCTTTTTGTGGCCCTGGATAAGGATAAGATCGTCGGGACCTTCGCCCTGTTGATTATGGATAATCTGGGCCATCAGGGCGCCCCTTCGGCGATTATTGAAGATGTCGTGGTGGATCCGGCCTATCAGGGGCAGGGTATCGGTAAACGGATGATGCAATACGCTTTTGAGATCGCTAAAGAAGAGGGATGCTACAAAGCCGTCCTTTCGTCAGACCAAAAACGAAAAAAAGCCCATCACTTTTATGAATCCCTGGGCTTTGAACGGCATGGCTACAGCTTCCGTCTTTCCCTCACCTAAATCCGGCACCCACAGGCAAAGGCCTCATATGGACGGCCGCACCGTACAAAATAATCTTTTGAGGAGCTGAAATGAAAATCCCCCTTTACCAGGTCGATGCCTTTACCTCAACCCTTTTTACCGGCAATCCGGCGGCGGTTTGCCTCCTGGACGACTGGCTTGAAGATAGGGTGCTCCAGGCTATGGCCGCCGAAAACAATCTCTCAGAGACGGCCTTTCTGGTCCCGAAGGAAAAGGGATTCGATCTCCGTTGGTTTACTCCGGTCACCGAGGTGGCTCTTTGCGGACACGCCACTCTGGCCAGTGCGTATGTCTTATTCAATGCTAGACACTGGACGGCTGAGACCGTACGGTTTCAGACCCGAATGAGCGGGGAGCTCTCCGTCAGCAACAGGGGCGACCTTCTGGAAATGGACTTTCCGGCCAGGCCGCCTTCCCCTCGCACTGCGCCCCCCGGCCTTCTTGAGGCGTTAGCCGTGATTCCGGAAGAGGTGTACGGGTCGGCGGAAGACCTGATGGTCGTTTTGGAAAATGAGGAGGCCGTCAAAAAGGTGCGGCCTGATTTTTCCGCCCTCAAGCAGGTTGACTGTCGAGGAACGATCATTACCGCCAGAGGGGACCGCAGCGATTTCGTTTCCCGCTTTTTTGCGCCCCGGGTCGGTGTCTTGGAAGATCCGGTCACCGGCTCGGCCCACTGCGTTCTGACCCCGTACTGGGCGGGAATCCTGGGGAAGACCGAATTGCATGCCTTGCAAGTTTCACTTCGAGGCGGGGAATTATTTTGCACACTGGCTGGTGATCGGATAAAAATCTCTGGAAGGGCTGTTCTCTATCTGGAAGGAGAGATCACGATTTGAGATAGTATCCGGTTATCAAAACGACGTCCCGCTCCAAAGGAGTGGCAAAGAGCCCTGATCTGAGGCCGACTAAAAGGCCCAGTTCCTGCCATATGTTCGATCATCGAGCCTGCGACGCTCGTCTCTCGGAGGTTATCCTTTCTTTAAAGTTTAGATCCGGAAATGCGATTTTCCGGTCGGTCGAGCCGCTCGAGCCGCTCGATATCGTCGAGCTATGAAGAGGCTCTCATTGGAGAGCCGATCTGTCGAGCTATGAAGAGGCTCTTATTGGAGAGCCGATCTGTCAAGCTATGAAGAGGCTCTCATTGGAGAGCCGATCGGCCGCAAAGGACCTTTCCGGATGAGCATTAATTAGGCGAAGACCTTTTAGCTTTCCTCTTCTTTCTGAGCGCTATTTTTCTCAACAGTTTATTTCGAACCAGAATTGGCTTGGAACATAGCCGGTCTCTTCGTCATCACAACTGGAATCGGTATTCACCTGGATATTACAGAAGTGATTTTCTTTTTCATATGCAAAAGATGAACGGCCATGGCCATCAGCCTGATACCTGGGAACATATTTCCAGTTATTCTTGAAAAACATTCTCTCTAATGCCTTGAACGGGTCCGGAATATTTTTTAAACTACCATGTCCCTTTAGGCAGAAGGTGAATAGTCTTTCTTCTTCTAGGGCATCGGGCAGCTTCACTGAAGATACACTGACCTTTGTTTGAAGCGTTTTCATAGTATCTGCGCCTAAGGCGTTAATCCATTGTGGGAATTCCGGATTGCTTTCGGCATTACCGTTCTGTTGTATGAGAGACAAGGCCAGGAAAAATAAAAGGACACCTATTCTTTTCATACCAAGCCGTCATGCCACGCCAGTGGCGTGACACCACGATACGGTCGGGTTTCCCCGACCTAACCGGAGGCTTCCTAAAGGAAGCCGGGAATGAAAATAGGCACAGAAGGCTCCACAGCCTATTTTCGGATTAAAACCTTTTTATCTCGGGCAACGTAGAAGCAGGAAAGGCTTTTTTTTTCAACGAAAAACTATAGTGACTTTAGAAAAAAATTCTACGCAAAATGGATAGAATTTTGGGGAGAGCATGATATTGACCCGGACCAGACAGGACATATACATATTTTTGAAAATTCATTTTGGTTCCGGCTGGTCCGGGTTGGGGCGACATGATTTTCTTTCCGGCCGGCGCCAGGTTTGCTGCCTAGTACTCCGGAAATTCGAAATCTAAATGGATGCCAATTCATTCAGAATAAGGATCTCCGGCTTCCCGGAGAATAATTCGGCCCCCTTGGCTGAAAAGGCCTTAAAATGGGAAGTTGAAGAATGAAAACCAAGGGCTTCTTTATCTTTATAACGTTCCATAACCACCAAGGTATTCGGCTCAGATTTTGAGACATTAAGGGAATAAAAGAGAGTTCCTTCTTCTTTAGCGACCTCGGCTATTAATTGTTTGAATGTTTCAATGGCTTCAGTCAATTTTTCTTCTTTTATTGGAATCTTGGCAATAACTGAGATCATTTTCTATTCTCCTTTACTTTAATTATTGTCGGCCCCCGTCTGGGGAAGAAATACGTTGATAGAAGAATTCCCAAGTAGCCTTACTTTAGGGTCTTCGAAGGTTTCTGTCAAAAGAAAAGATGAAGGCATTGGGGAAGTCAAATGAAGAGCTTGCTTCTTTAAGGAAGATAATCCTTATTGATATGATCCATCCCTTTTTTGCTCCGCCCTGTTCTGGAAAAAAATATTTTTATAACCCAACCCGGACCAGCCGGAACCAAAATGAATTTTCAAAATTTTGTAAATGTCCTGTCTGGTCCGGGTCAATATCCTGCTCTCCCATAAATTCTATCCATTTTGCGTAGAATTCTATTCTTAAGTAACTAATTATTTTAGGCTTTAATTCCCACAGCTTGCTGCGGGGCAGTTCATTTTTTGAACGGCTTTTATCATTGACCCCGACTTTTTTCATTTTAATATTTATTTCATGTCTGAGGGGCCCGGTTGCTAAAACAGTAAAGATGGAGGACAAAGGATCGGTGACGGGGCGTAATATGAGCTTCGATGCCCGTTATACAAGGGGCTCGGTTGGAACTTTAATGCGCCTTTCCGGATCTATTATTCAAGAAGATTTAATACAAGGAACCTGGACGGACAATGCCCAAGGAACCAGAACCAGCTCCTTTACAGCGAGAA
>Ga0233425_10007574_pt1 | contig 15158 bp, 17 predicted proteins | sample Watercolumn_Towu_2_FD_181712 | JGI IMG/M metagenome (GOLD analysis project Ga0233425, IMG submission 181712) | Freshwater microbial communities from Lake Towuti, South Sulawesi, Indonesia - Watercolumn_Towuti2014_140_MG | ecosystem: Environmental > Aquatic > Freshwater > Lake | place...
GAGCTGCCCGGCGGCTGGACCGTGTGGGCCGGCAAGACCGACCGCGACAACGATCACCTGACGTGCAAGGTGGCGCGAAACGACGACTTGTGGTTCCACCTGCGCGGCGCGCCCGGCAGCCACGTGGTGCTCTTCGTGCGCGAGGGCATCGAGCCCCCGCGCGACGTGGTCGAGGCGGCGGCGGCCATCGCCGCCTGGCACAGCAAGGCCCGCAACGGGGGCGTGGTGGCCGTGTCGTGCTGCACGGCCCGCGACGTCTCGAAGCCCCGCGGCGTGCCGGCGGGCACGGTCTGCCTGAAGCGCGAGCGCGTGCTGAAGGTGCGGCCGGGGATTCCCGAGGCTACTCCAGCGTGATCGTCAGCGTGGCCTTCACCTCGAAGGGCCCCGGGGGCGAGACGCGCTGGCCCTTGGCGCTCACCTCCAGCGTGTACGTGCCGGCCGGGAAAGGCTCGCCCTTGGGGTTCATGGTGTCCGAGGGCCCCCACCAGTTCTTTCCGTCCCATTCGAACTGACCGGGATAGGCGCCGGGGCTCAGCCCGATGGGCGTGTCGTCGGGGGGCATGCACAGGCCGGTGTCGCACACGCAGTACTCCTGGTCGTCGCCCGAGAGGCGCTCGAAGAGGATCAGGCCCGAGGGGCCCGGCTGGTCGCAATGCCCGGCGTCCTGGGGCTGCGGGACCAGGCCCTCCCAAGCGGCCGACACCAGCACCTGGTAGGGGATGGTCAGGCCCGCGGCGGCCTCGGCCAGGGTGAAGGTGCAGCGCTCGGCCTTGAACTGGATGGTCACGCCGTCGAGGGTGGTGGTCGTGGTGGTGGTGCACTCGGGCACGGCCTCGCACAGCACGTTGGCGCCGTCGCAGGCACAGAGGCAGCCCTCCTGCAGCACGGGGCCGTCGAAGCCGTCGCACTCGAGGCAGGCCACGGCGGGGCAGTACGCGAAGGCGCCGGTGCGCTCGGGGTGACACTTCCAGCCGTCGTCACAGACCTCGCCGGCCTCGGGCATGCCCCAGCACGTGCCGGGCGGGCAGTCGTCCATGAGCACGCCCTCGTGGCAAACCCACGCGCCGCCCTCGCACACCGCCTGCCCCAGCAGGTAGTCGCCCCCGCAGGCCGCCGCGCACATGGGCGTGCTCGGGCCCGGGCAGCCCGTCACGTCCTGGTTCCAGACCTCCAGGTCGTCGGGCACGTCGTTCGGTGCATCGACCGCTGCATCGGCCGTCGCGTCCCCCGTCGCGTCGGGAGTCGCGACCTCGGCGGCCACCTCTCCCGAGGCATCGGCCGCCACGTCGTCCATGCCGCCGCCGCCCTCCTCGCAGGCCCAGAGCCCCAGCGCCAGGACCACGCCCAGCGCCATCGTCGTTCGCCGTGTCGTCATGGGAGCCTCCCCTTTGCCCGTTCGCCCCGTCGTTTTGCAAGCTCGGTACCAACCCCGCCAGCGAGCCCGGCGTGGCCACCGGGGCGGCAGAGCGGAGCGATCTCCTCACGAAGCCAGACGCCGCGTGGGGAGATCCGGCGCCAAGGTGTGGAAGATGTCGCCACGAAGCGGGCGAGAGGCGCGATCGGCGCCTGCCGGACGGGGGCCGTTGACTACTTGCAGACCTTCTTGCCCGCTTTGCCCGCGCACGAGCCCGAGCAGCACTGGGAGTTGGCCGTGCACGACGCCCCCACGGCCCGGCAGCACGGGGCCCACACGCACGAGCCGGTGAGCGCGTCGCACGAGTCGGCGCAGCTGTCGCCGTTGCTGCACGCGACCGCCGTGTGGGTGCAGGTGCCGGCCGCGCAGGCGTCGATCGTGCACAGGTTCCCGTCGCCGCAGTTCAGCACGTCGTGCCGGCATCCGCTGGCGGGATCGCACGTGTCGGTCGTGCAGGCATTCCCGTCGTCGCAACTGATGCTCACGCTGGTGCACGAGCCGGCCACGCAGGCATCAGCGGTGCAGGCGTTGCCGTCGTCGCACGAAACGGCCGTGTGCACGCAGCCGGCGGCGGGGTCGCAGCCGTCGATCGTGCAGGCATCGCCGTCGTCGCAGGCGCGCGGGGCCGCGGTGCACCCGCTGGCCGGGTCGCAGCCGTCGACGGTGCAGGCGTCACCGTCGTCGCAGGCGCGCGGCTCGACCCCGCACGCGCCGTCGGCCGGGTCGCAGCGCCCCACCGAGCAGAGGTCTCCCTCGGGCGCGGCGCAGACCACCGGCGTCCCGGGCAGGCAACCCGCGATCGGGTCGCACGCGGGCTCGACCCCGTTGCAGGGGTTGCCGTCGTCGCACGAGATCGTGGTGGTCGTGCACGAGCCGGTGGCCTCGTTGCACCCGATCGTGGTGCAGGCGTCGCCACCCGTGCACTTGGGCCCGTACGAGCACACGCGGTTCGCGCACGTGCCGATCGCGCAGGGGCCACCCTCGACGCAGTCGGCGTCGGAGCCGCAGCCGCTGGCCACGTTCAGCAGGGGCTCCTGCACGCCGTCGGGGTCGTCGGTGCAGGGTCCTGGAACGGTGCCGCAGGGCGTGGTGACGGCGTCGGCCACGAGCGCGTCGCGCACGGCCAGCACGCCGGCCAGGTTCGTGGGCTTCACGCCACTCGCGGCGAGGTACAGCGCAGCGGCCCCCGCCACGTGGGGCGACGCCATGCTGGTGCCGCTCTTGGTGCCGTACGCGCCGTCGAAGGTGGTCGAGAGGATGCCCACGCCCGGGGCCATGAGGTCGACGTCGTGGCCGAAGTTCGAGAAGCAGGCCATCGAATCGTCGACGGTCTCGGTGCACGCCGAGAACGCGTACGAGCCCGTTCCGAGGCGGCCGGGCTTGCCGTCGAAGTCGGCCAGGGCCGAGACCGTGATGACTTCGTCGAAGTTGCCGGGGCGGCTGCCCGCGGTGTCCATCGACTCGTTGCCGGCGGCCACCACGTACACCACGCCCGCCTTCATCGAGTTGCAGATCGCGAGCTGGTACGCGTCTTTCGACAGCGTGCAGTCCTTGGCCGGGCCGTCGACGTCGTCGCTGCCGGCGCCGCCGATGCTCATGTTGGCCACCTCGATCGAGGCGGCGTTCGCGGTCACGTAGTCGATGCCCGCCAGGATGTTCGACAGGTAGCCCGAGCCGCTGCTCTTCAGGACCTTGACGGCCCACAGGCGGGCGCCGGGGGCCACGCCCACCACGCCGATGCCGTTGTCGCGCGCGCCGATGGTGCCCGCCACGTGGGTGCCGTGCCCGTTGTCGTCGGCCCCGCCGCTGCCGCACTTGCGGCTGGTCTGGCTGCCCGTGCAGTCGGTGCTGCGGAACACGTTCAGATCGGGGTGGGTCGGCAGGATGCCGCTGTCGATGACCGCCACGTCGACGTCGACGACCGAGCCGTCGCCATCGATGTCGGCCAGGGTGTTCAGCTCGGCGTCGATGCGGTCGATGCCGGCCGGCAGCGTCTGCGCGACCGCGTACATCTCCTGGTCGGGGTTCACGAAGCGCACGTGGGGATTGCGAAGCAGGCCCTGCAGCGCGCCCTGCCCCAGGGGAGCGGCGAAGCCGTTCAGCGCGTGCTCGTACACCAGGCTCGGCCGGGCGCCCACGCCGCGCGCCACCTCGTCCGGGCGACCGGTGTCATCGAGCACCACGATGTACACGCCGTTGGGCGAGGCGCCGCCCACCAGCTTCAGCTGCACCTGGTCGATCGAAGACTGGGCGTCGCACGCGACCAGCACCGTGCCAAGGAGCATCCACGCGCCGAGGAAGACGAAACGCGGATTCATGGCCACCCCACTTTTCCGACCTGGCGGCACCAGACCCGAATGCGGTTTCTCTACGCGAGCGAAAAAAACCTAGGCCGTTCGCCGAACACGTCAAGCGAAATCCGTGGCGAGACGCCCACTCCCTGCCGAGGCCCTCGCGCGCCTCGTCGACGGCCACCCGGAGGTTCGCGATCACCCCCGGGATCACTCCGCCGGCTGGGCCTGCCAGGTACCCGTGCCGGTGGCCTGCACCCACGAGAGGCTGGTGGGCGTGATGCCGACCTTCTCGCCCTCCCACGTGCCGTTCAGGGTGCCGTCGGAGCCCAGCAGGCCCACGTAGCTGCCCTCGGCCAGCACCTTGACCACGCTGAAGTCGATGGAGCCGTCGACCAGCGTACCCTCGATCTTCTTGGTGGCCGGGTCGTAGTAGCCGCTCATGGTGGCCACGAAGGGGCAGCCCGAGGCCAGGGCGCAGTTGCTGGCCCCGCCGTTCAGCTGGCCCTGCACCACGTACTTGGTGTTGTAGCAGGCGATGGTGAAGCCGATGTCGCCGTAGACCGGCCCGTTGAACGTGTAGTCGCCCAGGTCGGGGATGTTGGACACGATGTCGCCGTCGAAGGTGCCGGACCATTGCATGGGGATGCCGAGGGGGGCGCAGTCGTGGGTGGGCGCGTCGGGCACCACCACCTCGACCGCGTCGATCACCTCGGGCAGCGCCTCGACGCCGTCGGGCCAGTACTCGGCGGTGTCGTCGGGCCAGGGGGCCTCGGGGACGGACTCGGCCGGGTACCCTTCGGACGTGTCGGCGCCGACGGTGTCGGGCCCCGGACCCGCCGCGTCCTTGCCGGTCGTGGCGTCGACCGCGGGGCCGTCGTCGCCCCACAGGAAGGCGTCGGGCTCGTCGGCGGCTTCGCGGGGCTGCCAGCCGTCGGGGTACACGTAGACCACCGTCTTCTCCTGGCCGCAGGCGCCGAGCACGAGCAGCGCGGCGACCAGCACGCTGGAGCGGAGCCTCATGGCGAGCCTCGGAGCGCGTGGAATGGTCCGATCATACGGACGCGCACCCGATTAGTCGAGCGGTACGACGTACCGGCCGTCGCGCATCAGGGGCACGGTGTCCCCGCCCTCCTCGAGCACCAGGTCGACCACCGCCACGCGCACGCGCGGCTGCGTCTGCGGCAGGTACACGCGGTCGAGGTGCACGGCTCTGTCTGGGCTGGAGAAGCACGACGGCCCGGTGATCCCGCCGAAGTGGTCGCTGCGGCCGAACGCCACGTGCAGCCCGAGCTTCTCGTCCAGCAGCAGCTCGCCCACGGGCTTCACGCCAAGCTCGGCCAGCACGCCCAGGCCCAGCTCGGCCAGGTTCGCATAGCCCGGCTCGCGGGCGATCAGCTCGGCCTCGGCGCGCGCCGCCGGCCCCTCGCCCTGCACGCCCACCGCGCGGTTCCCGCGCACCGTGTAGACCACCACCTCGTCGCCGAGCTGCACCGGCAGCTCGCCCTCCGAGCGCGACGGGTCGCGGTCGTACTCCCCCTCGTAGGGCACGATGTAGGCCTCGCCGGACGGCAGGTTGCCCACCATGCCGGGCTGGGGGAAGCAGCCGGTCGAGGCGTGCCCGTGGCGGTGGCGCAGGTCGAGCATCAGGCGGTGCGGCCGCCCGTCGGCGACCAGGTCCAGGGTGGCGTGGTCGGCCACGTCGAGCCAGGTCTTCAGGCGCTCGACGCGCCGTCGGATGACGGCGTAGTCGAGGCGCAGCGCGGGCACCATGGCGGTGGAGAACCCGGGCATGGTGGCGCCGCGCAGGGGATGCCGCGTCGCCGCCAGCTTGAGCGGCGCGGTCATCGAGAACTGCGTGGGCGCCAGCCACAGCGGCGTGCGGGCGAACAGGTGCTCTAAGGGCTCGGCGGCCTCGGGCGCCAGCCGATCGGCGTGGTCGGGCAGGCGCTCGCCCGGCACGATCCAGGCGTGGTCGGGCAAGGGCGCGTTGTTGGCGCGGGTGTTGCGGCATGCCACCAGGCGCACGTCGAGCCCGTGGTGCGCGCGCAGCCGTCGCAGCTCGCCCACCCAGGACTCGGCCATGCGGCGGCGCGCCGTCCACGCGGGCACGTCGGGGCTGGTCGTGTCCGGCAGGTCGACCAGCACGGCCAGCGCCGTGTCGGCGGCCCGCGGTTGGAAGACGCGGCGCACCAGCGCGACGATCTCGTCGCCGGTCAGGTGAGCGAGCATCGGCGGACCTCCGGGGCCTGGGATGCCCCGTTCGTACCACGTCGTTCGTGCCCGGGCAACCCCGGCCGGAGGGTGGGCCGGACTTCAGGCCGAGGGGCCCTGCAGCCGCTGGATCACGCGGTCGAGCCGGGCGTCGATCTCGGCGGCCAGGCCCACCAGCTGCGGGTTCTTCATGATCTCGTACAGCGCCGTGGGCCTGATGGCCGACACCGTGATGGCGCCGTCGGCCTCGAAGACGCACACGTTGCAGGGCAGGAACAGCCCCACGAAGGGATCGGTCGTCAGGGCGTGGTGCGCCGCCGGGGGATTGCACGCGCCCAGGATGGTGTAGCGCGCGAAGTCGACGTTCAGCTTCTCCTTCATGGTCTTCGTCACGTCGATCTCGCTGACGATGCCGAAGCCCTCGGTCTTCAGGGTGTCGATGGCGAGCTGTCGGGCCCCATCGAACGCGATGCCGCGGAGCGTGGTCGTGATGCCGTAGTCGGGGTTTGCCATGATTCCCTCCTTCGTTCGGGAGGAAATCAAGGGCCGGGGCGCTCAGGCGTCAAGGGCCCGGGACAGGTCCTCTCGCAGATCCTCCAGCGCCTCGATGCCCACGGACAGGCGCACCAGGCTGTCGTCGATGCCGATGGCCGCGCGCTGGGCCGGCGGGATCGAGGCGTGGGTCATGGACGCCGGGTGCTCGATCAGCGACTCGACGCCCCCCAGCGACTCGGCGCACGAGAACAGGCGCGTGGCCTTCAGCACCCGCACGGCCGCCTCGTGCCCGCGAGGAAGACCGTGACCATGCCGCCGAACAGCCGCTGCTGGCGCTTCGCGAGCTCGTGCTGCGGGTGGCTGGCGAGGCCGGGGTACAGCACGCGCCGCACCGCCGGGTGCCCCTCGAGCCAGGTGGCCAGGGCCAGGGCGTTCTCGCTGTGGCGCTGCATGCGCAGGGGCAGCGTCTTGGTGCCGCGCAGCGTGAGGAAGCAGTCCTGGGGTCCGGGTACGCCGCCCACCGCGTTCTGCAAAAAGGCCAGGCGCTGGCGCAGCTCGGGGTCGTTCGTGATCAGCGCGCCGCCCACCACGTCGCTGTGCCCGCCCAGGTACTTGGTCGTCGAGTGCACGACCACGTCGGCGCCCAGCTCGAGGGGACGCTGCGCGGCGGGCGTCGCAAAGGTGTTGTCGACCGCGACCACGGCCTTGGCGGCGTGGGCGATGGCCGAGACCGCGCGGATGTCGACCAGCTTCAGCATGGGGTTGGTGGGCGTCTCGAGCCACACCAGCTTCGTCTGGGGCGTGAGCGCGGGCTCGAGGTTGGCGGGGTTCGTCAGGTCGACGTACGAGAACGTGAGCCCCAGGCGCTTGAAGACCTTGTCGAACAGGCGGAAGGTGCCTCCGTACATGTCGTCGCCGGCCACCACGTGGTCGCCCGCCGACAAGCTGTGCAGCACGTTGGCCGAGGCCGCGCTGCCCGAGCCGAAGCACAGCCCGAAGGCGCCGCCCTCGAGCGCGGCCAGGTTCGCCTCGAGCGCCGCGCGCGTGGGGTTGCCCGTGCGGCTGTACTCGTAGCCCTTGTGCCCGCCGGGGCCGTCCTGCACGTACGTGCTGGTCTGGTAGATGGGCACCATGATGGCGCCGGTGGTGGGGTCGGGCTCGTTGCCGGCGTGGATGGCCAGGGTCTCGATTCCCTGGGGGCGGGGAGGGTTCTGATGGCTCACGGCGCGGGTCCTCGTGGCGGTTCGCGCCCCTTGGTACCGGATGCCGCTCGCGGCGTCAAGCGCCGAGAAAGCCCCGTCGTTTATGCGGTTGAACGGACCGCCGTCCTTCTGCTAGGGTGCGCCTCGTACCTCGAACGGAGCGCACCATGCCCCTCGAATGGAACACGATCCACGACTCGGTCATCGACCTGGTGGGCGGCACGCCCCTGGTGCGCCTGTCGCGCATCGGTCGCGGCCTGCCGTGCGAGCTGCTCGGCAAGTGCGAGTTCCTGAACCCCGGCGGGTCGCTGAAGGATCGCATCGGCGTGCGCATGGTGCTCGAGGCCGAGCGCTCTGGCCGCATCCGGCCCGGCGACACCCTCATCGAGCCCACCTCGGGCAACACGGGCATCGGCCTGGCCCTGGCCGCCGCGGTCAAGGGCTACCGCATGATCATCACGCTGCCCGAGAAGATGAGCCACGAGAAGCAGGTGGTGCTCGAGGCCCTGGGAGCCGAGATCATCCGCACCCCCACCGAGGCGGCCTGGGACAGCCCCGAGAGCCACATCGGCGTCGCGAAGCGGCTGAAGGAGGTCATCCCCAACAGCCACATCCTCGACCAGTACTCAAACCCCGACAACCCCCTGGCCCACGAGGAGGGCACGGCCGTCGAGATCCTCGAGCAGTGCCAGGGCCGCCTCGACGCCGTGGTAATCGCGGCCGGCACCGGCGGCACCATCGCGGGCGTGTCCAAGCGCCTGAAGCGCGAGCTGCCCCACGTACAGGTCATCGGCGTCGACCCCATCGGCTCGATCCTGGCCGGCCCCGGGCCCATCCACAGCTACAAGGTCGAGGGCATCGGCTACGACTTCATCCCCGAGGTCTGCAAGCCGGCCCAGGTCGACCGCTGGATCAAGACCTGCGACTACGACAGCTTCAAGGTGGCCCGCCAGCTCATCCGGCAGGAGGGCCTGCTGGTGGGCGGCTCGGCCGGCGCCGCGACCTGGGCCGCCATGCAGGTGGCCCGCGAGATGAAGCCGGGCTCCCGCATCGTGGTCATCCTGCCCGACAATATCCGCAACTACCTGACCAAGTTCGTCGACGACGGCTGGATGCGTCGCCAGGGCTTCTTCCGCCCCGAGTGGAGCCTGGGCACCGTGGCCGACCTGCTGCGCGGCCTGAAGAAGAAGCCGGTCATCAGCGTCGACGTCACCGCCCACGTCAACGACGTGGTGCAGCTGTTCAAGGCCCACGGCATCAGCCAGATGCCGGTGCTCGACAACGGCCGCCTGTCGGGCATCCTGACCGAGAGCGACGTGCTGCACTGCCTCTTGAACGGCCGCGTGACCCCCGACACCACCGTGGCCGAGGTGGCCGTGCGCCGCGTGTCGACCATCGCCCCCCACGCCAACAGCAGCGAGCTCATGAACGTCTTCGACCGCGACGAGGTCGCGCTGGTGGTCGGCGAAGACGGCGCCGTGCAGGGCCTCTTGACCAAGCTGGACCTGATCGAGCTGTTGACCGACGGCGGCCTGAAGGCCTCGCTCGAGAAGACGCGGTCGTAGACCCTACTTGCTGCTCTCGATCTCTTCGACGACCCTGCCTGCGTCGCTGTCGGCGATGCCGCGCTCGATGGCCTCACGCACGTAGATCTCGTGCATCAGGTCGTCCCACGTAGCGCCGGGAGGCAACCGGTCGATGAGATCGTGGGCTTCACTCTTGCTGATCACGGCCGGCAGGACGGCACCTCCATGATTGAAAACGGACCAGATTCCAGCGGGCGAGACAATCGAACGGGCGCGAGAGCCCCTAGTTCGGGGTTGGCGTCAGCGCTCCGCCCCCGGCGCTTCGAAGCCGGCCTCGTTCAGGAGCGCGTTGTCGAAGGTCAACACCACGTCGTGCCCGGCCTCCCGGGCCTCGGCCGCGATCAGGTAGTCGGCGAAGTCAGCCGATCCCGCCGTGAACCGACCGACGGCGTCGGCCACGCGCTCGCGCGACGAGAACGTCAACTCCCGAGATGCCACCAGACCCCGCAGGGCTTCGATCACGGCCGGCTTGGCCACGCGATAGCGCCGTTGCAGCACCCAGACCACCTCTGCCAGGACGACGTCGCCGACGTACAAGGGCTCGCGCAGGGTCCGTGCCTTCTCGATGGCGGCCACCGCGCGCTGGTGCTGCGCAGGGTCGTCGTTCACCAGGAAGCGCACGAGAACGTTGGTGTCGAGGGCCCTCACAGGCGGCTCCCTTCGTCGCGGATCGTGTCGTTCATGTCCTCGACCGACACGCCCCGCACGGTGGTCTTCACGCTGCCCGCCAGCGACATCAGGTCCACTGATGCCGGCGCCAGCTCGACCACGCCGTCGTCACGCACTCGGAAGGTCACGTGGTCGCCCCTCCGGAGGTGCGCCTTGTCACGCACATCCTTGGGAATGGTGATCTGCCCCTTGCTGGTCAGGGTGGCGGTCGACATTCCTTACTCCGAGCCGTTTCCTTACTCAGGGTAAGCACATCGCGAAAGCGAGTCAATGGACCAGGGAGGAACGCAACGGCGATCCTGCGCTCGCCGGCAGCAACCGCACCGCCTCCACGCCCTCGGGGCTCACCCGGCACCCCAGCGCGTAGGCCTCGACGCCCTGCCCCACCGCCCACTCGAGCCCCTTCGCGTACTCGGGATCGATGTCCCCCGCGGGCTCGAAGCTCGTGCCGTCCTCCCGCTGCACCACGTAGACCATGGCCGCGCGGTCGCCCTCCCGCACGCGCAGGGCCAGCTCGTGCAGGTGCTTCAGGCCCCGGGCGGTCACGGCGTCGGGGAAGCGCGCCACGCCGTGCTCGACCAGGCTGACGTTCTTCACCTCGACCCAGCAGCGCCCCTGCGGCCCCCGGAGCAGGAGATCGACCCGGCTGCGCTCGCCCATGCGCTGCTCGGGCAGCACCTCGGGATACCCCGCCAGCGTGGGCAAGAAGCCCGCCTTCACGACCTCGGCCACCAGGCGGTTGGGCAGCGTGGTGTCCAGGCCGATCCAGCCCGCGGGCCCCTCGATGGCCCGCCACGTGTACGCCAGCTTGCGCGTGGGGCTGTCGTGGCGGGTGAGCAGCGCCCGCGCGCCGGGGTACAGGCAGCCCTTCATCGAGCCCGTGTTCGGGCAGTGGGCGACCGTCGCGGTTCCGTCGGGCAGCAGCATGTCGGCCAAAAAGCGCATGCGCCGCCGAACGAAGGTGGCCAGCACCCTCGGCTCCGGGAAGGCCACGAACTCCCCTCGCCCGCCCGGCGGGAGAGGGGCGGGGGGTGAGGGCATCATGCGTCCTGGAAGATGAAGTACACCGCGCCCGCGATGCACAGCGACGCCCACAGGTAGTTGAGCCGCACGGGCTGCCGCATGTAGACCAGGGCGAAGGGCACGAACACCGTCAGCGCGATGGCCTCCTGCAGGATCTTGAGCTGACCGAGGTCGAGCTGGGCGTAGCCGATGCGGTTGGCCGGCACCTGCAAGAGGTACTCGAAGAGCGCGATGCCCCACGAGGCCAGCGCCGCCACGAACCACGAGCGGTCGCCCAGGTTCTTCAGGTGCGCGTACCACGCGAAGGTCATGAACACGTTCGAGCAGGTCAGGAGCAGCGTGGTCTGCACCACGGGCGGAAGGGCGAAGGTCATGGCGGGTCCTCGGCCGTCAACGCGCCGATGCTACCGCCTCGGGGCCGAAGGGCGCAATGCACCCCTACTTGCCCGCGCGCTGGATCTCGAACTCGAGCTCGATGTCGATCAGGTCGCTGACCACGGCCGTGCCCTCGGCCACCGCGTTGAACGACAGCCCGAACCTCTGGCGGTTAATCTGCGTCTTGAGCGAGTAGCCGGCGTGCGTCGAGGGGCCCTGGCCCCAGTCCAGCGTGGTGCGGCCCAGGTACTCGCCCTTGAAGGTCACCTTCTCGGTCTTGTCCTTGAGGGTCAGGTCGCCCACGATGGTGACGGTGGTGCCCTCGATCTTGATGGCCGAGCTCTTGAAGCTCAGGGTCGGGAACTTCTCGGCGTCGAAGAAGTCGGCCGCCTTCAGGTGGGCGTCGCGCTTCGGGACGCCCGTGTCGATCGAGGCGATCTTGACCGTGGCCGTGGCCGACGAGAGCTTGCCGTCCTTGTCCGCCTCGACGGTGGCGTCGAAGTCCTTGAACTCGCCCTTGACCTTCGAGATGCCCAGGTGCCGCGCCACGAACTGCACGGTGGTGTGGGCCTCGTCCAGCGACCAGTCCCCCGCGTGGGCCGGGGTGGCGACCAGCGAAACCGCGAGCAGCAACGAGAGCAGCAGGGTCTTCATGATCTTCTCCTTGGATTCCTTGGGGGTGTCAGAGCGTCGTGACGAAGGCCAGCACCTCGTCGGCGTGGCCCGCGGCCTTCACGTCGGGCCAGACCCGACGGACGATCCCTTCCCTGTCGATCACGAACGTGCACCGGCGGATGCCGAGCGCCGTGTGACCGAACATCGACTTCTGCTTCCACGCGCCGTAGGCCGAGATCAGCGTGCCCTGGGGGTCCGAGAGCAGCGGAAACGTGAGGCCGTACTTCTTCGAGAACGACGCGTGGCTCTTCAGGCTGTCCTTGCTGACACCCAGCACCACGACCCCGGCGGCCTGCAGCGCGGCGTTCGCGTCGCGGAAGCCGCAGGCCTCCACGGTGCAGCCGGGCGTCGAGTCCTTGGGGTAGAAGTACAAGACCACGGTCTTGCCCCTCAGGTCGGCCAGGCGCACGGTGCCCAACTCGTTCGACTCCGCCGTGAAGTCCGGCGCCGCCTGTCCCTCGGTCGGCACTGCCTTCGCCTCTCCCATCTCACCCTCCCGACGTCATCCCCGACGTCCGATTTCGAAGTTAGTGTCTCATAACTTTGCGTCAAGCTTGCCCCTGGGAGTGGCCTGCGCTAGGGTACGCGCGATCTCTCCCGCGAGGCTCCGCGCCCATGCCCACGCCCGGCCCCGTGCGCTTTCCCATCTCGTTGAAGCCGCACCTCTACCGCTGGCCCGCCGTGCGCGCCTTCCTGCTCGCGCTGGTCGTCTCGGGCGCCCTGTGGGGCGCGGTGGTGTGGTTCTACTTCTCGGCGCAGCCCAAGTGGGGCTGGGGCTTCCCGGCCGCGACGGCGCTGGCCGTGCTCGCGCCGGTGGTCGTGCTCGTCCGTGCCCTGTGCCGCGCCCGCCGCGACCGCGAGCCCTACGACTTCGACACCCTCGTCTACCTCGACTCCACGCGCATCGTGGTCTCCCACTCGCTGAAGGGCACGCGCCACGAGGTCTTCGCCGCGGGCGTGCACGCCATCCTGCTGGTGCTGCGCCCCCCCGGACACGGCAAGCCCGCCACCGCGCCCAAGCTGTGCTGCATGGAGATCGTGAACACCGACGGCGACGTGCTGCGCAGTGAACCCCACGTGGGCCCAACCTCGCTGCGCGCGGCCCTGATCGACGCCAAGGTGGCCTTCGAGATGGAGGAGCGCGGCGAGCCGCTCAGCTGGTGAGCGCCACGCGGGGGTTCCCGCGACGTACGACCTGCTGGTATGTTCCCGACCCTCCCGTCGCGTCGCGGGCCGCGCCGAACCAGCGGTTCTCCTGGCTGGCCCGGGTCGGCTTCGGCACCAAGCGCACGTCGAGATCGTTGCTCAAGATCGTCCCGCGCGCAGTCAAGTTGTCAAGACCGTCCCAGCCTGGGCGTGCTCAGCCCGTGTAGCCCCGTCGCTCCAGCACCGATCTCGCCAGCTGCTGGGTCTCATACTTCACCTCGCCGGTCTTCGCCAGCAACAGCAGGTCCGCGATGCTCAACGTCTCGAGCAGGCGCTTGCTCACCGCCCGGGGCGTTGCGGCGTTCTTCACCAGCGCCAGGCGGACGCGCAGAGGGCGGATCCAACGGGGGTTCGATGTGATCTGCGAGATGGCCTCGGGCGTCAGCGTCGAAAGGCGCGCGTATTCCAGGATCTCCTGCTCGTCGACCCGGGGATTCTTCAGCACGAACACCTGCAGCTGGCGTACCGAGTCGCGCATCAGCAATGACCGCTCGAGCCGGTCGGCCACCAGCGCGTAGCGACGGCGTTCGACCGGGTTCATGGCCTGCAGGCGAGCGGCGGCCGTCTCGAGCGCTTCGGCGGCCGGGGGCTGGGCTCGTCGGGGCGCGTCGTCGTCGAGGCCCGCGTCGTCGCCTGGAGCCGCGAGGCCCTCCTCGATGCGGGTGGCCTCGTCCTCTTCGACGCGCGTGGCGTCCCCGTCAGAGAAGGCGGCCTCGACCTCGTCGGGCACATCGTCGGGCAACGTCACGGCCTGGTGAACGACGGTGGCCAGCTCATCGTCGCCGGTGCCCAGCAGGCTCTCGACGTCGTCGTCCATCTCCATGACCACCGTGCCCGGGTCCGTGGTGTCGTTGGCGCCGATCAGCCGCTCGACGTCGACGTCGTATTCGGCGGTGGGGCCCGACGAGGCGTCGAGGTCGGCGTCGGTCGCGTCGTGCTCGGCGACCGGGGACGCGGCGAGGGGTGCGGCGGCGGCGGCGGGCTCGGCCAGGTCAGCCGGATCGACCGGGGCCCCGTCGGGGTTCTCGATCTCGAGGCTGGCGCTGCGCGTGGGACTCAGGTGGATCACCCGCGCGCGGAAGCCGAGGAGTTCGCCGCCGGGCGCCCGAAGCATCAGGTGCACGTCGTCGCCGACGTCGAGGCCTTCGCGGGAATCGAGCAAAAAAACGGGTTCATCCGGGGAATGGGTAGGCGAGAGGGCAGCAGGGCTATCGGACCTGGCGCCGTCGTCAGCAGCCGGATGGCAACGTAGCGTCCCGGTAGTTCGGCAAGGCTGCTGACCACGGCTTCAGCCGCCGGGGCGTCGGCTGACAGTTCCGACAGCCCCGATGACGGCGACGGTCTCAGGACAGGCAGATCGGACTCGGGCGAGAACAACGGGCTGGACAGTCGTCGCCGCCTCGACTCACATGTTGTCGACCAAAACGAAGCACATGGCCGAGGGATGGCGACGACGAGCTACTTGTACCACAGCATGGGGCTGACCTGCTACCGGCACTGCCGCACGGACTACGTGAACGGCTGGATCTACCACCACGTCGAGTTGAAGCCCGACAAGCGGCGGTGCCGGGAGTGCGGCGCGTCGGCGCACGAGCTGACGTTGGCGGGGGCGTTCGAGCGCACGTTCTTCGCGCCGCCCGCGGGGCGCAAGCCGCAGTTCGTAGTCCTGCGCGGGCATCGGCAGCACTGCGCCCGGTGCGGGAAGACGCAGCGAGAGCCCATCCACTTCGCGGCGGGCAAGCGGCGCTGCCTGCGGTCGTTCGCGCGACTGGTCGTAGACCTGTGCGCGTTCATGACGCTGAAGCACGTCGCCGCGTTCCTCGGCATCGGCTGGGACATGGCCAAGGACCTGTACAAGGAGCATCTACGCAAGGTGGCCAAGCCGCGGCTGTCGCGCCTGCGCTACCTGGCCGTCGACGAGTTCGCCACGCACAAGGGCCACCGCTACATGACCATCGTGCTCGACCTGGAGACCGGCGCCATCGTGCACGCCCAGGAGGGCAAGGGT
>Ga0233425_10007575_pt1 | contig 15156 bp, 7 predicted proteins | sample Watercolumn_Towu_2_FD_181712 | JGI IMG/M metagenome (GOLD analysis project Ga0233425, IMG submission 181712) | Freshwater microbial communities from Lake Towuti, South Sulawesi, Indonesia - Watercolumn_Towuti2014_140_MG | ecosystem: Environmental > Aquatic > Freshwater > Lake | place: Indonesia...
GAGGGGCATCTGGCCGAACGGCAAATCCTCCGCCGCCGCGCCCGCACCACGTTGACCATCGGCGTGCTGTACATCGCCATCAGCACGGCCATCAGCCTGGGTACGACGATCATCAACAACATCAACGACCTGCAGAACTGGTTCCGCGTGACGATGAACGGCGACTTGTTCGTTCGTTCGCAGGGCGGGAGCATGGCCGCCGGCAAATCGCCGCCGCTGCCCAATGCGCTGGGCGACGAGATTCGCGCCCTGGACGGCGTCGCCAACGTCGACACCTTCTTCCGGCTAGACGCCCACGTCCTCGACGCCAAGGGCGAAGAAGTGCCGGTGATGATCCTCGTCCGCGAATTCACCGACCCGAGCCAGTTGCCGCTGGACCTCAAGGACGGCAAGGCCGACGACGTCCGCCAAAGGCTGCTGCAAGGCGAAGTGGTGATCGGCACACAACTGGCCAATAAGTGCGGCCTGAAGTTGGGCGACAAGATCCCGCTGAAGACGGCGAAACAGGGCCTGATTCAAGCCCCCGTGGCCGCCACCATGACGGCCTATCTGGGCGGCGGCGCCGTGATCGGCATGAGCCGCGACCGGGCCAAGGAACTGTTCGAGATTCCGGGCGTCGAGGCCTTCGTAGTGATCGCCAAGCCCGGCCAATTGCCGAGCGTCGAGGCGGAATTGAAGCGTATCTGCGACGAGCGGCATTTGTTCCTGCACTCGTTCGCCGACCTCCGCAAGACGCTCGACGACCTGGTCAACGGCGTGATCGCCAGCCTGTGGGGCCTGCTGGCGTTGGGCTTCGTGGTGGCGGCCTTCGGCATCGCCAACACGCTGACGATCAACGTGCTGGAGCAGACCCGCGAGTTGGCGTTGCTCCGCGTGGTGGCCATGACCCGCTGGCAGGTCCGCAAGACAATCCTTGCCCAGGCCGCGATCATCGGTATGATCGGGCTGACGACCGGCACGGTCGGCGGCGTGATCGGCTCTTACGTGATCAACCTCTGCTCGCTGCCGCTGTTGGGGCACGTCGTGGCGTTCTCGCTGCACCCGATGCTGCTGGTCGTGTGCTTCGCCCTCGGGCTGGCGGTCGTCATGGCCGCGGCCTGGATTCCGGCCGAGCGGGCCGCGCGGCTGAATCTGCTGATCGCGCTGCAGTACGAATAGTCTACTCCGGCCGCGGCGGGGCGGGCACTTCGTAGGTCTTCTCAGTCTTCTCGACCCGGCGCTTTTCGGTTTTTCGCTCGATGATCGGCTGGCCGTCCTCCGGAACGGCCTCGAACGTCCGAGTCGCTTCGACGGCGGGCATCGGCCGCGACTCGGTCTGGGCGAGGAACCACATGGGCATGCTCAGCATCGGCAGCATCGCGCCGCCACCGGGCAGCGTCTGGCGGCTGTTGACTTCGATGCCCGCCTTGGTCCGCCGCACCGACGTCACGCCCGGGGTCAAGTGCGGAGTGATGGCCTTGGCCGAGGGGATGATCGACACGTTGAGATCGAGCCCCTCGCGGCGCAACTCGCTCAGGGCGACTTGCCCGATCATCGGCACGAACGGGTAGAACAACTCGAACAGCTTGGGCGTGTCACAGTAGCCCAATGCCAGCGGGCCGTCGCCTGCCTTGAGCGCAGCCGCCACCTCCGGCACCGTGGCCAGCGAACGGGACTTTGCATCCCGCGAGAGATACGCCTTGACGTTCTGCGGGAAGAGGGCCACGACCAGCTCTTTCTCGGTCAGGCACCATGCGGGGGCGAACGGCACGCCGTCGCCGGCGTTGAGGAAGAACACGTCCTTGCCGGCGAACTGGAATTGCTCGATCCGCGGGCCGGAACGGCGGCGGTAATAAGACCGCGGAGGCCCGTCCTTGGTGGGTTCCTTCATCCATTCGGCGGCCCGCCGCTCCTCGGCCTCGATGCGCGCCTTGGCCAGGGCCGTCAACTTCTCGTGCGTGGCCGCCAGCCGCTTGGCGTCCTTCACCTTCACTACGGCCGTCAGCCCGGTGAAGACCAGCCCGCCCTCGCCCGGCGAGTTGTAGACGCACCACGTGTCGCCCAGCGTCTTGAGCAGGTCGTCGCGGAGGTTGAAACCCAACTCCTTCTCCATTTTCGCCATTCCGCGGGCGATTTCCTCGCGGGCCCGCGGCTCGATGCCGCCGGCCACCGCCAGGATCGTCTCGAAGACCTTGTCGGCGTCGACACGCGCGGCCAGGGCGATGGTGCTGTCGGCCGGGATCGGCGCCAGGTCGGCGGCCGTAAGCGGCTTCTCATCGACCAGCTTCAAGATGCCCCGCGGCTGGCCGTCGATGGCCACGAGCGATTTGCTCACGAAGCCCGTGTCGTCCAATCCGCTGACGGACGAAATCGAGGCAACGTTCCCCAACCCCAGGGCGTCGATCACCGTGCGGACTTCCGGCGGCGCCAGCGGGAGGAACGTATCGACGATCGTGCGGACGTTTACATAGACCAGCGACGAGCGCCGCGCGACGGGGAGTTGCTCGCGGACAGCGCCGAGCCATGTCGGCGCCCGGCCGGCCTCGCCGCGACGGAGCACGCCTTCGACCTCACCCGGGCCGATGCCGACGATGAAGTACTTGCCTTTGACGCCCCAGGTGATCGGCGGGGCCTCGCGTTCGACCTGGAGGCGATACCAGGTCTCGCCGGCGATCTGCACTTCCTCGACCGCGTCCGGCGGCAGCAGCTTCTGATACTTCAGCAGCGACGCCTTGATGCGGGCCGCCTCGTCGCCGAGGTTGACGATGGCCGCGCCGCGGATGTCGGGCGCGCTGCGGCCGCGACCGCCCGCCTTGTCCAGTGCGGCGGCCAACGGGTTGATCCGCACGCTGGAGAGGAACGCGGCCGTCGGACGCGTGAGCAGGAGTTTCACCCATTCTGTAGCGTCGGCCGCCATTGCCTGGCCCTCGGGGCCGCCGCGCTTCGCCGCGTCGGCCACGGCCTTCTTGATACGGGCTTCGATCTCGGTGATGAGGTGCCGCACCTCGGGTTCGGCCAGCAACTGCTCGGTTTGGTTCTTGCTCTTCGCGTCGGGCGTGGCCATGCCCGACCAGGTCACGTAGAACAGGCATTCTTCCGGCGCGGCCTGCGCCAGATAGGCATCCTCGGGCATCGGCGGGATGCCCAGCGGCAGGCCCATCCCGCCGCCAAACAGGACCATCACCTGCAACATGCCGCCGACCGCGGCAAATGAAGCGGCCATGAGAAGTCTCCTTGTAGGGGGTGTGTGAACAGAGCCTCGGACCGTAGCGTGAGACGGAGCCGGTCGCTGCCGGGTAATTCGCCGCTGCGGGGCGATTCTTGACCCCGTGGCGACCGATTCGCAAAGCGCCCCTAGTATAGCGCCCCTCTCGGCCGGGGCAATCCCCCGCGCCGTTTAACCGGGCCGCTTGCGGCTCGCGCGGCAGGCCGTCGTCCCTCCGAGCGGGCCGCAAGCGGCCCGCGGAACGTACTCCTCACGCTCCGCGTGAGGGGCGGGGCATCACGCGGAGCGTGATGAGTACGGGGCGGAGCGTGATGAGTACCAGCTACTTCGCCGGCCCCAGCAGTATCCGGTCGAGGCCGAACATGTGGGCCTTGACGGCCTTCTCGTTGGCGCCGACGATCTCGACCGTCAACCGGTGTTCGCCCTTGGTCAGTTCGTGGTTGCCTAGCGAGACCGGCCCGGTGGGAATCACCTCCGGGTTGTAGAGATCGATCGGTCCGCCGGCCTTCTGGCCGTCGATGTAGAGTTGGACGATGCCGTAGTCGCGGGCCTTGGTGAGCGTGACGCTGACTTCGTAGTTGCCCTCCTTCTCGACGTTCCACGCCAGTTCGAGCTTGTCGCCCGGCTTGCCGCGCGTCCACCAGAGTTGTTCGTCGCCCGACCACTTGCCCGCGCCGAAGTGGGCCATGTCCTGGGTCTCGACCTGTCCCTTGGGCGTGCCGACAATCTTCAGCCCGCCCTTCGGCGGCGGCACTTCGTAGTAGCTGTCCCGCTCCTTGACCGGCACGGCCTCGAAGGGATCGACGCCGTCGGGCGCGAGATACCAGACGGGCACGCAGGCGTAGAGCGTGGGCCGCTTGTTCTCGTAGTACTTCTCGATGGCCCCCTCGAACGACTTCTGGAACGGCACGTTGTCGGCCACGTGCCAGCGGAGCACCGACTGATGCCCCTTGTTCTGCTCGGTCATCGTTTGGCAGTGAAAGGCGTACTGGAACAAGTGCGGATCGCACCAGGCATAGCCGAAGTAATCCTCCGAGCCGGTGCCGATGGTCGAGGGAAACTTTTCGCCGTCGACAAAAAACTTCTCGTCGCCCTCGCCCCACCAACTGCCGCGGGGGTTCCAGACGTGCAGCATCACGCCGCAGAACCGGCCGCGGCCCTCGGTCTTGAGCATCGTCCAGTCGGGCTTGCGGTCGGGCGTTACGGGGAAGACGTCGCGGTGCCACTTGTAGTGGAAGTGGCCCAGGCCGTCGAACGGCCGCTTTAGCGGCGAGTGGACGATCTCGGCTTCAATCTCGCGGTCGACCGCATCTTCGTTGAGCAACTCGACTACGGCACTCTTGGCGAACGGCATGTACCAATAGGCGTAGGCGCCCTCTTCGGTCATGCCGGTCATCAGCGATTTGTAGAGATTCACGCCGGGGGCCGTGCCAAAGAAGTCGCCCAGCGGGCACCATACGGCTGGCTTCTCCTGGCCGTCGAAGGTGATCTTCAACACCAGCCGGCGCGCGGCGGCCACCTGGTCGGCGCGGTCCTTCAGTTGCATCTTGCCGCGGATGGCCGTAATCGCGCGCGGACCCTTCAGTTCGAGCTTCACGGACTGGCCGGCCGGAACGCGGACCGTTTCGCGGAGCGTCTCTTCGCCGTCGCGTTTGCCGGCCGGGTCCGTGCCCAGCTTGTCCTTGAAGAAGTCGTTGACCTTTTGCAGGGCCGCGGCCTCTTCCGGGGCAAGCTTGCCCGTGAAGGTTGGCACCTTCGTGCCCTTGGGATACGTGGTGTAGACGAACTGATAGTACTGCCCCCAGCCCTTGTCGGCCACGATCTTGCACGACTTCTGGTACGGGATCGGGTAGTACAGGTTCTCGCCGCGGCAGCCCTGGTCCTTTAACTGGTACGAAAGCAGCGGATAGTCGAGCGGCGCGTGCTTGCCGTCGAAGTAGTCGATGAACGGCATGTCGAGCACCGGCTGTTCCTGGCCGTCGAGAAAGATCTTGACGTGTCCCTTCTGCGCCAACGCCGACCATATCCGCCAGATGCAGCCCGGGCCCTCCATTTCGGCCATCACCACCTGCTCGCCTTCGCGGCGGATGATGCCGTTGCCGTCGCCGTTGGCTCCCCAGTTGATGTACTTGCCGGTCGCCTCGTCGTACTTGCTCGCACGGTCGTAGCTCGACCATTGGGCGCACTTCTCGCCGTCGGCCGGCAAGACCGAAAGATGCTCCAGGTCGATCATGCGGTTGACCAGATCGACGTAACTCAACGATTGCTGAGCCGCGGCGGCAGCGGCGGACAACAAGACCAGCAGGACGGACACAACGGCGGGACGTTTCATGGCGGTTCTCCTGGGGGAAGGGTGATGGTTCGTGGGGCAGGTTGCCAACCTGCCTGTCTATCAAGAGGTCAGTGAACTCCCGGCAGGTTGGCAACCTGCCCCACGTCGGACGGCACACGGCGTGTGCCGCCTACGTTGTCAATTCCACTTCAATTGCTTGTTTCTCTTTCACGGTCGCCGCTTCGGCCAACTCGAGCAGCACGCGGCGGCCGTCTTGTTTGAGGGTGACGTGGATGGGACCGTCGCCCAACGTGACTTTCGCGGCCTTCGCTCTTGCTCCCTCGGGCAAGTCGAACGCCAGGGTCTTTAGCGCAAGCTGCCCCCAGCGGACTTCGACGCGGTTGGTCTGCTTGCCCGACTGCCGCTTCTGCACCAGCGTACCCCAGCCCTCGGCCGCGGTGAAGGCGGCGCGAAAATCGTCGGGCGTAATCCGCGGCACGAACCCAAGGTGTCCCTTCGGGCCGTGGTACTCGAAGCCGCACAGCGCCAGGAACACGCCGTGGCTGGCCATCGCGCGCGAGTAGTGGTCGCCGCACTCGACCTCGTTCCAGGGGTTGTGCTTCGTCGGATGGTAGCGATCGTGGACGCCGCGGCAGATGGCCAGCGCCTCATCGACCATCCCTTCCCACGCCATGTGCCCGGCGACCTGATACTCGATGCCGGTCCAAATCTCGTCCTTATAGCGCACGGCGTTGTCGCCCAAATGCTTGCTGTGCGGCCACGTGCAGGTGAAGAGCCCCGCTTCGCCCGGCCGCGCGAACCACCGCTCGGGCGGATGGGCCTTGTTGTGCGGCCCCACGTCGGGCGCCCAGTTGTACTTCCAAATCGACTTTAGGGCCGCCTGCACGCTGTCCTTCGGATAGACGTGGCCCAGCGCGACCTGGTGCGCCCAGCCTTGCCCGAAGAGTTGATCGGCCAGGCAGCCGTCGGCGTACTGGAACTTGGGATGCTTCGCCAGATCGACCGTTTGGATGAAATACTCGCCGTTGAAGAGCTTCTCGACGGTCAGGCGGCTGCCGGCGTCGAAAATCTTGCGGCAGCGGGCGGCGAAGTCGGCGTCGCCCATCTCGCGGGCCATTTCTTCGCCCGCGCGCAAGGCCGCCAGGTACAACGAGCCGACCATCGTGTTGGCGCCGAAGAAGTCGATGTCGTAGGTGTTGTGCTGCTTGCCCTCGATCAGTCCGTCGTCGTTGGCGTCCTCGCGGAAGAGGAACTCGAGTGACTTGCGGATCTTCGGCCAATTGCGTTTGAGGAATTCGCCGTCGGCCGACATCTGGTGCTCGCGGTACGCCTTGAGCACGGTGCCGGGTTGCGAATCGCCGGCCCACATGCCCCAGCCTTCGCCGCGGAAGCGGACCATGCCCGTCTCTTCGACGAAGCCCGCGCCGTAGTCTTGCATCTCGCGGACCGAGCGTTCAAGTTGCGGGAAAAGGCGGGCCATCGCGTGCTCGTAGTTCCACACGTGGGCACACGTGCCGTGGCAACAGCACACGCCCTCCCAGGCCCAGAAGCGGCCGTTGCCCCACCACAGGCACGTGCCCGTGGCGAGGATCGAGGTGGTGGAGAACAACCGATCTAGCAGCCAGTGCGGCAACGTCGAGTCGTACCACGTATCGTGCCAGAGCCGCGTCTGTTGGCTCAGCCGCTCGAAGTCTTTGGCCACGAAGCGGGCCATCGCCGCGGCGTCGGCGAACCGCGTGGCGTAGAAGTTGCCCTCCTTGCGGTTTGGGAAGCACCAGGCGACGACGAACGTCACGGCGGCCTGCCCGCCGGGCTTGAGCGAGAGCCGCTTGACCACTGCCCCGCAGAGCTTCTGGCCGAAGGGCGTTTCGACCTTGTTGGGCGGAACGCCGTCCTTCCGCGCGAACAGATCCGCCAGCATCTCCTTGCTGGCGGGATCGCCCGTCGAAACGCGTGCCAGCACGTCCTTGTCGTCGAGAATCGCCAGCCCCATCGTGCCGAAGTCGGGCTGGCGTTCGAGGCTTCCCGGCGGGCCCATCATCGGCGTGTCTCGTAATTCGATCTGATCGACGTTCACGTGCCCCCACGGTCCGGACGCCTGATCGATGATCTCGATGTGTCCTTCCTTGCCCTCCAGGTCGGCGACGTTCCAGTTGCACGGTTCCAGCTTCTCATTGTCCTTGCCGACGGCCGTGCGGACGATCTTGCCGCCGACCAACAGGTTGATGCACGTCTTGCCCTTCTGATTGCCGCCGCCGATAAGGAAACTGAGGAAGCGGCGGTCGATGGTGAACGGCGGCGAGGTGAGCTTGCCTTGCGGGTTATCGCCGCCGAGGAACGTGTTGACCAATGCCTTGCCGCGAAAACCACTGACCTTCTGCTGACTGGGCAGCGTGCCCTGGGCCGGACCTTTACCGAATGCCTCGCCCTCGGCTTTCCACTGGCCGTAGTCGTCTCCCTCGAAGTCGGCCAGCACGCGCGGCGGACGGACTTCCTTGGGCGGCGGCGCAGCCTTGGCGGAACCGACGATCATCGTCAGCCCCTTCTCTTGAATCCGTTCGTTGAGCAGCACGCCGTACAGCGCGCCGCCGCTGTGCAGGCAGACGCCGTTCTGCAGCCAGCCGCCAAGCATTACTTCGGCCGGCTTGTCGCCCGCGTTCTTCACCGTGAATCGCATGACCGTGGCCGGCAAGGCCGAGTCGGGCGCGTTAAGCGGAATGAACGGCGAGAATGCCTCGAGCGTGACCGCGACCGGCAACTCGTTGTCGGCGTATTCGACGCGGCCTATTGGGTACTCGCCGCAGAACCGCACGCCCGGGAAACCCTTGGCGTCGAGCGTGCGAGTGGTCGTCTTGCCGTCAACCGTCACTTGCAAAGCGAAGCCTTGATCGAGCAGCGGGACCGGCTTGGCGCCCATGCGGTAGTTGTTCGCCCCGTAGCCGCTGAAGCGGACTTCGTTGAAGATGTCCCAGTGCATCAGCCGTCCGTCGCCGGCCAGGTACAACTGCCCGGCGCAGATGCCGCCGATCGGCATGGCGATGGTGTTCAACTCGTCGCCGCCGTAAACGGCCGCTTGCCCCTTGGCGTAGAGCCCTTTGATCCAGGCCGGATCGAGCTTCTTCTCGACCGGTACGAAGTGGTCGGGCGCGATCGGCGGGGCCTCGCCGGCCGTTGTGCCGGAAGACCCGAGCGCGGTCAGCGCCGCGGTCGTCGCCCCGGCCAGCTTGAGGAAATCGCGTCGGTTCGGCTGGCTGCCGCACTGGCCGCCGCAATCGCAATTGTGGGCGTTTTCGGAAGGTCGCATGGATTCCGCTCCCCTGGAGTCTGTTGGAACCGTCCCCCGTGACGACCAACATAACCCGCGGAAGCGGCAAGTGCAACTTTTCGGAAGACGGCGTGCGCCGATCACAGGGATCGTTGCTTGCCGTTGCCGCTCCCGCCCATCCAACCGCATTGACTCCCACCGCCCCGGCGCGTTAGCTTGCACGTTTGGCAGACGCAGTGAGACTGCGTCCTACAAGGATACAACCATGTCCGATCTGAACGACCGCAACGTGTTGCTGGGGGTGTTGGCGGTGCGCATGGGGTTCATCGACCGGCCGGCGCTGACGGCGACGATGGACCGGTGGGCCAGGGAGCCCGACAAGCCGCTGGGCGCAGTGCTCGTCGCCGCCGGGGCCATCGGCGACGGCGAGCGGGCCGCGCTGGAGATGGCCGTCGAGGCCCAACTGGGAAAGCACGGCTCCGCGCGGCAGAGCATCGCCGCGATGCAGGCCGGACCCCTCGCGCAGGAACTTCTCGAAAGCCGCGCCGGATCGGCATCACACAGCCACCTCTCGACGATGATCGACGCCCAGCAACAGGCCGCGCCCGACACGGCCGTCGCGCCGCCCGACCACTCGCAGGCCGACCGTGGGCGGTTCCGCATCGTGCGTTGGCTGGCCGGCGGCGGACTGGGCGACGTTTTCTTGGCCCGCGACGAAGAACTCGGCCGCGAGGTCGCGCTCAAGGAGATCCGCGAGAAGTACGCCGACAACATCGACCTGCGCGCCCGCTTCACGCTCGAGGCCGAAATCACCGGCAACCTCGAACACCCGGGCATCGTGCCGGTCTACGGCAAGGGGCAAGACGCCACGGGCCGCCCGTACTATGCCATGCGGTTCATCCGCGGCGAGAGCCTGCTGGAGGCCATCGCCCGCTTCCATCAGCCCCACGGGCACGGCGGCGACGCGGGCCGTCAGAACCTCGCCCTGCGAAAGCTGCTGACCCGCTTCATCGACGTGTGCAACGCCGTGGCCTACGCCCACAGCCGCGGCGTGATCCACCGCGACCTCAAGCCCGAAAACATCATGCTGGGGCCCTACGGCGAGACGCTGGTCGTCGATTGGGGGCTGGCCAAACTGGTGCAGAAGGCCGAGCCGCCGCCGGTCGTGCTCGAGGACGAGCCGACCCGCTCGACGCTGCACCCGATGGGCGAAGGGAGCCCCACGCCCACGCAGATCGGCACGGTCGTGGGCACGCTGGCCTACATGAGTCCCGAGCAGGCGGCCGGGCTGGTCGATCAGTTGACGCCGCTGAGCGACATCTACAGCCTCGGTGGCACGCTCTTCACGCTGTTGTGCGGCCGCGCGCCCTTCGAGGGCGTCAAGCCCGACGAACTGCGGCACGGCATCATTATGGGCAGGCACCCCACGCCGCGGCAGATCGACGCCCGCGTGCCGCCGGCGCTCGAAGCCATCTGCCTGAAGGCCATGTCCATCGACCCCGGGCGGCGCTACGGCTCGGCGCGGGAATTGGCCGATGAAATCGAGGCCTGGCTGGCCGACGAACCGGTCGCCGCTTGGCACGAGCCGTTCCGTGTGCGGGCCAGACGGTGGATGCGGCGGCATCGCATCATGGTCTCCAGCGCGATGGCCGGCGTGCTGGTGGCCGCGGTGAGTTTGGCCGTCGGCGTGGTGCTCTTAAGCGCGGCCAACGAACGCGAGCGGGCGGCTAAATTCCTGGCCGAGGAGAACGAAGAGGCCGCGCAGAAGAACTTCCAGATGGCCCGCGAGGCCGTCGACAAGTATCTCACGCGCGTCAGCGAAGACCCGCGCCTGAAGGCCCACGACCTCGAGCGCCTGCGGAGCGACCTGCTCGATACGGCCCGCGACTTCTACGAACGCTTCATCGAGCAGCACCCCGACGAACCCGAGTTGCGCGCGGCTGCCGGCTGGGCCCACTGCCGACTGGCGTCGATCACCGGGGAGATCGGCTCGAAGCAGCGGGCGATCGAACTGCTCCGCAAAGCGGCCGGCATTTTCGGCGCGCTGACCGAAGAACATCCCGACGAACTTGACTTTCAGACCGGCCTGCTCAAGACCCGCGTGGAACTGGCCGACCTGTACTGCTCGGTGAGCCAGCCGGACGACGCGGCCAAGGTGTTGGAGGAAGCGGGTATCGGCTCCGCGAAGAACGCGGGGACCGGACCTGAGCCGTCTCCGGCCGGAACCGACAAGGACGGCAACCGCGCGGGGCCTGTCCCCGGTTCCCCGCGGTGGCGCGAGGCGGCCGACTCGCAGGCCCTGGTGGCGTCCGCCTTAAGCAGCAGCGCGAAGGTCTATCTCGCGCAGAAGAAGTTCAAGCAGGCCGACGCCGCGTACAAGGAGGCCATCGCCATCCGCGAGAAACTCGTCAAGGAACATCCCGAAGTGGCCGACTACCGCGCCCGCCTGGGCCGCGACAAGAGCGCCCTGGGCCTGCTGTGCCGCGATTGGGGGCGGGCCGACGAGGCCGACAAACTGATCAACGAGGCAGCCGAACTCTGCCGCGGGCTCATCGACAAGTACCCCAACGTGCCCGAGTACCAGCGCGACCTGGCGACCGCCTGCGAGAACATGGCCACGATCTACGCCGACAAGGCAGGCGTCGCCGCCGACGTCGAAAAACCCTACAAGCTGGCCCTCAGCTTCCGCGAGAATCAGGTCCGCTGGCACCCCGAGGTGACTGAATATCAGTCCGACGCCGCGCGGTCGCACTTCCGCCTGGCCTGCTACTACTGGAAGGTCGGCCGCTGGAAAGACGCGGTCGCTTCGTTTTCGGCCGCGCGGAAGTACTACGAACGTCTCAAGGACGAGCACGGCGAAGTGCCCGACTACCGCGACACGCTGGGCTCGACGTTGAACAACCTGGCGCTGATCCACTCGCTCCTAAACCAGCACGATGAAGTGCCCGCGTTGATGAAGGGAGCGATCGACATCCGCCGCAAGCTGACCGAAGAGTACCCCGACAACTTCCTCTACCGGGCAAACCTCGGCTCGTCGCAGCGCAACTTCGGCGACTGGCTGGTGGGCCGCAATCGCGTCGAGGAATCGGAAGGGCCGTACCGCGCGGCCAGCGAGACCTACGCGGCGCTGGTCGAGCGGTTTCCCGAGGATCTGGAATACGCCGCGCATCTCGGGGCGCTCTACAACCGGATGGGGCTGGTGGCGCTGGAACTCGACCGCCTGAAAGACGCGCAGGAGTGGTGCCTGAAGGCCCAGAACTTCTGGCAGGCGCGGCCGGCGTCGCTCCGCGACCTGCCGCAAGGGAAGACGATCTTGCGCGACGCACACTGGGGTTGCGCCGAGGCACTGAGTCGGCTCGGTCAACACGCCCGCGCGGCCGCGGAGTGGGAGCGGGCGTATGCGCTCGACCCCGACCAGACGCACTGGCTGCTCCGCGTGCCGCACGCCCTTTCGCTGGCCCGCGCCGGCGACCACGCCCGCGCCGCCGCCGAGGCCAAGGAACTCCTGCCGTTGCGCAAGGGCATCAGCTACGAACTCTACCGCCTCGCGGCCGCGTGGGCCCTCTGCTCGAAATCCGCCGCCGCCGATCCCGCGCTCGACGAGCCCAAACGCCAGCAACTCGCCGAAGAATACGCCTCCGCCGCTCTGGACGCCCTCCAGCAGAGCCGCGAAGCCGGTTTCTTCAGCGACAAACGCCGCGTCGAGCAGTTCCAGAAGGACGCGGCGTTCGAGGGGTTGAGGGAGAAGGAGGAGTTCAGGAAGGTGCTGAGTGAATTGTCCGAACTGGGTGGATAGACCATGTTCACTTCCCGTGTGCGATGTCGGGCGAGAAAACACAACTGCATTCTGAAGATGCTGGCGTTGCTGCCGATATTCGGCCTGTGCCTTTCGGTTGCGCTGGCCATCCGCGGCCGCGAGATCCTTCGCGTGGAGGTCAAGATCCTTTAACGGTGAACCTGCCGAGCGAAGAACAACATTTGGTTCCCTTCGCATTGTGCCGTTGGCCGCTTCCGGCTAGACTGATTGCATCCGCCCGAGTCCTTCCTTCCGGTCGCCGGTCTCATGCATCAGCCCTGGTCGCCGAGTTCGTGGCAGACAAAGCCGCTTGCACAGCGGGTGGCGTATCCCGACGCGGATGCCCTGCACGCCGTGTTGACGCAGCTTGCGCGCCTGCCGCCGCTGGTCACTAGCGGCGAGGTCGAGACGCTCAAACAGTATCTGGCCGAGGCCGCGCGCGGCGAGCGGTTCCTGCTCCAGGGCGGCGACTGCGCCGAGAGCTTCGACGACTGCCGATCCGACGCGATCGCCGCCAAGCTGAAGATCCTGCTGAAGATGAGCATCATCCTCACGCACGGCTCGCACCGCCGCGTGGTCCGCGTGGGCCGGCTGGCCGGACAGTACGCCAAGCCGCGCTCGGCCGACACCGAGACCCGCAACGGCCAGACGCTGCCCAGCTACCGCGGCGACTCGATCAACCGCCGCGGCTTCACGCCCGAGGACCGCACGCCGCAGCCCGAACTGCTCTTGCGCGGCTACGAGCGGGCGGCGCTGACGCTGAACTTCGTCCGCGCGCTGATCCAGGGCGGCTTCACGGATTTCCGCCATCCCGAGTTCTGGGATCTGGATTTCGTGAACTGCGCGGCCGAGTCGAGCCAGTATCGCGCGACGATGGACGCCGTGGTCCACGCCGTCCGCTTCCTCGAGACGGTGGCCGGCCACTCGCTGGCCGAGATCATCGGCCGCGGCGAGTTCTTCGCCAGCCACGAAGGGCTGCACCTGGATTACGAACAGGCGCAGACCCGGCAAGTGCCGCGCCGCAGCGGCTGGTACAACCTGAGCACGCACTTCCCCTGGATCGGCAACCGCACGCGCTCGCTCGACGGCGCGCACGTCGAGTACTTCCGCGGCATTGCCAATCCGATCGGCGTGAAGGTCGGGCCGACGCTCGGCCCCGAGGAGCTCGTGCGGCTTTGCCGCACGCTGAATCCCGACAACGAACCCGGCCGGCTCGCGCTCATCCACCGCTTCGGCGTCGGGCGGATCGACGCGCAACTGCCCGAGTTGATCGCCGCCGTCGCGCGGGCCGGGCAGATGGTGCTCTGGGTCTGCGACCCGATGCACGGCAACACGATCACTGCCTCGAACGGCCTGAAGACCCGCAACTTCGACGACATCCTGGGCGAGCTTCAGCGCGCCATCGACATCCACGACCGTATGGGCACCGTCCTCGGCGGCGTCCACTTCGAGCTGACCGGCGAAGACGTGACCGAATGCCTCGGCGGCGCCCGGCGCCTTACCGAAGCCGACTTGCCCAGGGCCTACCGCAGCGACGTCGACCCGCGGCTGAACTACGAACAGGCGATGGAGGTCGCACTGTTGATCGCGCGGCGCGTGAATCGGAAGAGGCCGGGGTGAAGGGAAGGGGCGGAGGGGGGAAGGATGAAGGGGGAAGGGGGAGGGCGGAAGGATGAGGGCGGCCGTTCGCGTCTTGCGGTTGGTTTTATCAGAATATCCTGGAGGGCATTGACGTGGCTGTTGTACGGATCGGTCTGTTGGGGTGTGGCGCCATCGGCGGGTTCCTTGCGCGGCACGTGCTGGCCGAGGCCCCAGACGGTGCGATCGAGTTGAGCTACGCGTTCGACATCGACGCGAAGCGGCTAGAGGCCGTTCCGCCGCCGTGCCGCGTGACGGCCCAGGCCGATCTGTTCGCCCGGCCGGCCGATTTGGTGGTCGAGGCGGCCAACGCCGATCTCCTCAAGGCCGTGGCCCTACGCGTGGTCGAACGGTCCGACCTGCTCGTGTTCTCGCTTACGGCACTGGCCGACGACGCCTTTCGGACCGCGCTCAATGAAACGGCCGTCGCTCACGGCCACAAGGTCTATCTGCCGCACGGGGCGATTGTGGGCATCGACGGTCTGGCCGACGCCGGGCCGACGCTCACCTCCGTCGCCGTGACCACGACCAAGAGTCCCGCCAGCCTGGGCCTGCCGCCCGACAGCTACAAGGTAGTCTACGAAGGGCCGACCCGCGAGGCCTGCGCGAAGTTCCCGCGGAACGTGAACGTGCATGCGGCCGTCGCCTTGGCCGGTCTGGGGTTCGACCGCACCGTCTCGCGGATCGTCGCCGATCCGGCCGTATCGACCAACGCCCACCTGGTCGAAGTCGAGGGGACCGGCTACAAGTTCCGCATCGAGGTCAGCAGCGAGGCGGGCGGCAAAGTCACCGGGGCCTACACGCCGCAAAGCGCCCTGAACACCCTCCGCCACATCTGCCGCAGCGGGGGCGGATTGCGGTTCGCGTGATGCCCAAGTAGGTTCCGTCCGCCGGACGGAACTTCGGGTACCTCCGATAGCTTGCCTATCGGGGCCGCGTCAGCGGCAGGAGGCGTCGGT
>Ga0233425_10007576_pt1 | contig 15153 bp, 8 predicted proteins | sample Watercolumn_Towu_2_FD_181712 | JGI IMG/M metagenome (GOLD analysis project Ga0233425, IMG submission 181712) | Freshwater microbial communities from Lake Towuti, South Sulawesi, Indonesia - Watercolumn_Towuti2014_140_MG | ecosystem: Environmental > Aquatic > Freshwater > Lake | place: Indonesia...
TAGCGGTAATAGACTTCGAGCGTGAGCGCCGCCAGGGCCGTGCTGTAGATTCGGCCGCCGTGCTGCCCCCAAACGGAGTCGGGATCCCAACTCCCGCGGTTGCAGTCTTCGCCGTGGCGCTGCAGATTGACGATCGTGTCGCGGACGACGCCGTTCCACCGCTTCCAGGCGTCGCCGCCGGCTTGGAACATCCCCAGCGTGCAGTTGTACCACATATAGTAGTCGCGGTCGCGTCCCTCGGCGCGGAGTTTGGGCCAACACCGCTCGGCGTAGCCGGCCAGGTACTCGGCCGCGTCGCGGACCAGCGGGGCGTCGGGCTCGTCGAGCAGGAACTGCTTGGCCAACATGCCCACGCCGGTCGTGGCCTCGGTGTGCATCTGCTTGCCCAGATAGGCCGTGCGGCCGTTGCGGCCCAGTTCACGACGCTTGAAGAACTCGCGGGCCTTCTCGATGCACTCGCTGGGGATGTAAATGCCGGCCTCTTTGGCCGACTTCAGTGCCAGAACCTGCCAGCCGGAGACCGACGTGTCGCTGTCGGCCGCGCGATTGCCGTCGTAACGCCAGCCGCCGTCGTCGTGCTGCATCTTGAGGATGTACTCGACCGCCTTGCGCAGGGCGGCAAAGTACTTCTCGTTGACCGGTTCCTCCATCGCCGCGGCCGCCGCGCAGGCATCGGCCAACGCGAAGGCGGCTATGCCGTGCTCGTACATGTGGTATTGATGATACTGGCTGGCGCGCTTGCGCGGGCTCTTCGAGCCGACCAACGCGCCGTCGGACTGCTGGCTCGTGACCATCCAGTCGAGGCCCTTGCGGACCTGGTCGGAATAGGTCGTGCCGTTGAAGTAGTAATGCCCGCCGGCCTGGAAGGCCAGCAGCGACAGTCCGCTGAGGGCCATTTCAAACGGCTCGCCCGGGTTGGTGCAGGGGCCGGGGTGCTCGCAACGCGAGTCGACGCCCTTGCCCAGACAGGTGTCCTTCCACGCACCGTCGGCGGCCTGATGCCGGGCGAGCCACTGCAGGGCTTCCTGGACCGCCTTCTCGCTGGCCGCGGAGCCGCCGTAGTTGGCGATCCACTGGTCGCGGTTGGCTGCCGTGCGTTTGGCGTACAGCCCCATGCTTTCCAGCTTGAGTCCCTGATACTTGTCGACCTTCTTGACGACCGCGCCTTGCGGCGTGACCTCGACCTGGAAGACGTCCCAGACGTTGCCCGGCATGTCGTGGCCGGCCGTGAAGCGATGCATCTGCCCGCCCTGGTAGACCTTCACTTCGGCGCCCGATTCGGCCAGGGCACGGCTGTCGGGGGCGTCGCGGTCGGAGTAGTCGTGGACGAAGTAGCGGTACGTGCCGGGCACCACGCCCAGCACAGTGATCGTCTCCGGCCCTTCGCCGTTCTGGGCGTCGACGTCGAGCCGCACGTATTCCTTGCTCTTCAGATCGCCCTGCTGGTGATAGTAGACGTGGAACTTCTCGTTGTTCGGCAGCGGGCCTTCCAGATGCGCGTCGAGATCCCGCGGCGTCTTACCCCACGTGAGCACCACCCGGATCTGTCCCTCCTGCAAGCCGGGGTTCAAGGCCAGGCGGACCGAGGTCTCGCGGCCGTCGGCCAGTTTCCGCTCCAACGTTTCGGTGGTGAAGCCCTTCGCCGAGATTTCGATCGTCTTAGTGCCGCCCGGCGCGCCGGTGATGCGGAAGCTCCCCTCGGCGTCGGTCCGCGCGCTGAGTTGCGTACCCACGATGCGCACCGAGGCGTTGGGCACCGGATCCCGGTTGATCGCGTTGACGACTTGGCCGACGAGCGTCCCGTCGTCGGGCACGCGGAGTTCGGTGGTTCGCAGCGACCAGCCGTCGAGACTCGTGACCTTGATGACGCTACCCGGTTGCAGACCGCGGACGCGCCACTGAAAGTCCTTCTGCTGCCCCACGTCGTCGCCGCCGATGCGGTCGAGCAGTTCTGTCTCATGGTCGCCGACGGCGTGCAAGAAACCGATCCTGCCCTTCGATTGCGGCCGATAGACGAGCAGCAAGCGATCGGCCTCGCCGGGCACGCGTTGAAGCTGGAGGCCGTCGATGCGGGCGTAACTCCAGACTGCGCTGGCGTAGTAGCCGAGCCAGCAGAGCAAGCCAAGGGCCGCGGCCGTTGCGGCGGCGCCGGCCAGCAGCAGGCTCCGCCGTCGGCCGGCGCGAACGCGGCGTTCGAGCGACCGGACCTCGTCCGGCAGCGGAGCAGAGGCGGTGGAACTCGAAACGCCCGGCGGTACGGGAGACGAAAAGTCGGGCAACGGCAAATTCGCCAGGCCGGCGATTCCGGGCGGAGGAGGGGGAATGCCGCCTGCCGCGCCGCGGATCGGCCCGGGCGGCGGAGGCGCCGGCGCGACCGGCGGCGATTGGACCGGCGACGGCGGAGCAGACCACATCCCCGGTGGCGGCGGGGGCGGGGCGATTCCTCCCGAAACGGTCCGCAGAGCCGTTTGCGGCGGTGCAGGCGGCGTCATTACGGGCGGAGCCATTCCCGGAGGCGGGGGCGGCGGCGGGAGAATCGATCCCGATCCGCCGCTCGCGCCGCTCAACGGGCGGGCGCAATCGGGATACGGACAGGTCCACGCGTGGTCCGGCACGTCGCGGCGGCACGTAGGGCAGCGCTTCATGGCATCTTACTCCGCTGCAAAGCCGTGGTGGCAGCGTCAATCCTCCAACAGTCGTCCTTCGCCGAGCACCTTGCTGAAGTTCTCGATTTCGTCGAACCGGCCCGTGTCGCCCAACAACTTCCGGTAGCTCTCCTCGAACTGCGCACGCGAGAACACCCGCAGCAACACCCGCTTTTCTTCGAGCCGCCGGGCGATGGCGGCGGGCGTCGCACCGAGTTGGGTCGGCGCGTGGTAGTCGGCGTCGGTCACCAGATAGAAATGGCGGACAGCGCCGTCGTCGAGCGGAAGCCTCAGGGCTTCTTCCAGCGCGTCGAGCGCCGATTCGGGCAGATCGCCCCCCTTGAACCGCTTGACGCCGGCCACCCAGCGGCGGAACTGCGAAGCGTCCTCGGTGAAAGTGCGTCTTTCCAGCCAGTCGCCTTCCTTCGTGTCGCCAAAGGCCAGGAGCGCGAAGCGGTGCTTGAGTGCCTGCCTATCCAACTTCTCCGAGAAGGCCACGCACTTCTCCTTGAGCGCCGCGATGCTGGAATCCATCGACTCGGTGGTGTCGATGAGGATCACGACGTCGGCCCGCCCCAGCGTGGGAAAACTCTGCACGCTCTTGCGCGGCAGCAGGCCGCTGCGGTACCACAACGCGACCTCGATGTTCTCGCCCGGCTGATAGGCCCACGACCAGGGCCGCGTCACTTCGGCCGGCGCGGCGAAGTAGTCGATGACGTCCGTGGCGTTGCCGCCGGAAATCCGCCGGCAATAGACTTTGCCCGGTGATACGACGCGGAAGCTGATCTCGACACGGCCTTGATCGACCGGATGCTGCTCGATGCGGACGTCGTCGAGTACCGCGTAGGTTCCAATCGTCGCCCGATGCACGCCCCCCAACACGACGAGCAACAACACCACGCCGGCCGCCAGCGTCACGGTCAGATACTTGTTGCGCGTGCCGAGCTTGCGTTCTTCGGCCTGTAGCCGTCGCAGCCAGGCCTGCATTTCGGCGCTGGCCGACATATCGACCTTCGGCGGCCCGGGCGGGGCCAGCACGTTGCCCGGCGGCAACGAGGGCGCGGCCGGCGGTACTGCCGGCGGAAGGCTGCCCGGATTGCCGTAGATACTCATGACGCCCCCGTAAGACAGACTGTCACCTTCTCTAGCCTATTGTCTCACGGGAATGAGATGACGGCAAGGATGACTATCGCCCGCCTTGTGCGAGTTGCGCACTCGCCCGCGGCACGCTGACGGCGTCGAGCCGCACGAGCACCTGGTCTTTCAGTTGCCCAGTGGCGCGGCGGGCGGCCATTTGATAGTAGATCTTGGCCACGCCCTTCTTGCCTTCGGCCTCGGCCTTCTGGCCGCGCTGGAAGTAGTCGTTCGCCTCCGAAAGCTTGCTGGCCTGTTCAGCCGCGCGCTGAGCCTTGACCTCGGCGACGCTTAGCGCCGCGGTTCCACCCGCCGGCTTGGAGACGGCCCAACTCGAGCCCGCACCGGCCGGGCGCGGCGGCAGACTGGCCACCGCACCCGCTTCCCGGGCCTGCCGCGCCGCCACGGCAAACGCGGAGGCGGGCTGCCCCAGGATGGCCTCATCCATTTCCTCGAAATCGTGGATCTGGACGGTCACCCGGGTGCTCATAGCGCCCTTCTGACTGCCGATGGCCGAGTTCTTGAAGGGGCGGCCCAACTGGCCAAGGCCTGGCACGCCGAACTCATTCCGCCCTTCCGACGAACGGCCGATGCCTCCCAACAGGGCGCTGCCGCGGTCGGGAACCGAGACGGTCGTGTTCGTCGAGAAGAACGAGAACGTGGGCAACTGGACGGCGGCGTTCTGCTGCGCGACCGCCTCGCTCGCCAACAGCGCAGCCACCACCGTCGATAGGGCGATGAGTCTCATCTTGCACCTCTTCCGCTCCGGCCTAGTACACGCTCTTGTACGTGTTGGGCGAATTGCGGTTCCACAGCATGCGCGGGCCGACGACGAAGTCGTTCATCTGCTCGCCCTTCCATTGGAACAGGCTGCGGATATTCTCTTTTTCGAGGTCGTACATCAGCAGCCAGGGCTGGCCGACCGCCTCGTCGCTCTTGCGCGCCGCCACACACAGCGAGCCGCAAGGCGAGAACGACAGCAGGCCCTGACGGTAGACGCTCTGGTTCGGCGGCAGACGCAGCTTCTTCATCAGTTCGCCGCCCTCGAAGACGTAGATCTGATTCGGCGCCTGGGTGGCTGCCCAGCGCAGCGACTTCGGATCGGCGGCCACGCCGCCGGGTTCCGGCAGCAGCGGCTTGCTGTTGGCCGACTGGCTGTCGCCCGAGAAGCGGTAGATACCCTTGTCGCCGTTGGTGCCGAAGATCACGTGCTTGTCGTTGGTCACGGCCACCGACATGTCTTGCGCGGCCCACTTCTGACCGGGGAATCGCTGGTAGGTGTTCGCCTTCCCGCCACCGGCCGTCGTCGTAGCCAACACGTCGGCGATATTGTCGGCAATTACCACGCTGTCCGACTCGCCGGCAATCGCCACGTCGACCGGATGGACGATCGTCTCGTCCTTTTCGATCAGCGTGCTCGTCTTACCGGTATCGTCAATACGCATAACCTTGCCGCCGTCGCGCGGCAGGGCGACCACGAGGCCGTGCGTGCGGTGCAGGGCCATGCCGGTCGGCGCGTAGGGGAGCTTCACCACACCCAGCACGCGGCCGTCGTCGTCGACCTGGTACACCTTGCCGGTCCCTGCGTCGTCGCCCGTTGCGATGTACAACACAAACTTCGGCGGCTCAGGCTGAACCGGATTCAGCATTGCCATCGTTCCAGGAGCGCTGCCACCACCGGGACCAGGGCCGGGGCCAGGGCCAACCAACGGACCAGGACCGTACGGGCCGGGGCCGCCAGGACCGGGACCAGGGCCAGGGCCGCCGGGACCAGGACCGGGGCCCGGACCAGGAGCGGTGCCGGGGCCAGGGGCCGCGTCATCGCAGGGGCAGGGCGTGCCGGGGCCAGGGGCCGCGTCATCGCAGGGGCAGGGCGTGCCGGGGCCGGGGCCGGGACCAGTTGCCGGCGCTTCGCCGGGGCCAGGGCCGGGACCAGGACCGGGGCCAGGGCCTTCGCCGGGGGCAGTGGCAGGTGACTCGCCCGGGGCCGGGCTCGGACCTTCACCAGGACCGGGGCCTTCACCCGGGCCAGGGGCCTCGGCCGGAGCCGTGCCGGGCCCCGGACCGGGTCCGGGACCAGGGCCGGGGCCTTCACCGGGGCCCGGGCCAGTGCCCGGTCCGGGGCCGGGGGCCGTGTTGTCGACGATGGTAGTCTTGCCGTTGTCGATAATGGTCTTATCGCCCTTATCGATGATCGTGGTCTTACCGCTGTCGACAACCTTGGTTCCGCCCTCACGAATGACCTCAGTGTCGGTGCCTTCTTTGACGATCACTCTTTCGGAACCGCCTTCGCGGACAATGATCCTGTCGGGACCGCCCTCGCGGACAATTACCCGTTCCGTGCCGCCTTCGCGGACGACGACGCGGTCCGGCACGCGGTCTACTACGACGACGCGATCCGGCGAACCTTCACGAACGATGACGCGCTCGGGTTCCCGCACCACAACGCGGTCCGGCACGCGATCGACGATCACATCGGTCGGTTCGCGCACCACAACACGTTCCGGCGGCCGGACGACCGTCGTGCGCGGTTCATCCACGACCACGCGCGGCCGCTCGACGACCGTGGTCGGCCGAGTCGGCTCGACGGGCACGGTGCGGGCGACGGTGGGCGTAGCGGCAGCCGCGGCAAACAGCGGCTCGCGGTGCCCCAGCCCTTCCAGATACAAGCCCGCCAGACTGCTCCAATTCCCCTCGAAGACGACCAACGCCCGGCCATCGTGCCAGAAGCACAACTCGCCGACCTCGTCCCCCTTCTCGTTCGTTACGCGGAACTTGTCCTTCTTCTGCGCTTCGGCCGGAAGGTTAAAGCGGACCTGCACGTGCAGGTACTTCTGCGAACCGGCGCCTGGGGCGACCGTTTCGCTGCCGCCCCGCACCGTGTTGAGTTTGGTCACGTTGCCTACGTGCCACGGCGACGGGTCTTTCACCGTCGCGTTGGACTGCTGCGCCAAAGCGATTGCGGCGCCGAACAGCAACATCATGCCGGCCAATGCACAGACGCCACTTCTCATGCGAAAGCTCCTTAAGCTAGCAGCCGGAGCACCTGACCGGGCCCGGCCTGGTATATTGGACGCCCTGTTCCCAAAACGTGATCTCAAAAACGCCGAAGCACCGCACCGACGGGGGGCGCATGCGCACCCCACCGTCAAATGCCCGGCAGCCACCTTCCCTCGCGCCTGTCACTGTAGCAGAACGCGACGAGCAATGCAACTATTTCTGGTCGCGATTTCTCCTCTCTTTCGTGGCCTATACCGCCTTTGCCAGCATTCTAGCATTCTCATCCATTCAGACTACCCCATATTCCCAATCGGGTAGACTTGCGGCAGTTATTCCCTGATAGTGTGCTGAGCGGCCTTGTCAATCATAGATTCCACCCGTTAGGGGTATTCTCTTGTTAAGATGGGCCGTCTAACTCCGGCACTTGTGTCAGGTGCCGAGCTGGCAACGAACCGGCACAAATGCCGGGGTTAAACGGGCCAATGCCGATGGCCTGGGTACTCCGTCCTACTGCCGCCGTTCCTTGACCCAGCCGAACGGCGGTGGGATACTGGCATAGCTTACGGCGTGGGGTCACCGGGATTGCCTGTTATCCTAGCAACGGGTCTGGAACAAAATGCCTGAACCAATTCCCTTCGAACAACAGTTGCACGTCTTCCACGGCGATTTCGACGCCCTGCGGCGCGAGATCGCCAAGACAATTGTCGGGCAGGAACACGTTGTCGAAGCTGCCCTGACGGCCGTGATCGCCGGCGGGCACGTGCTGCTCGAAGGCGTGCCCGGCTTGGGCAAGACCGTGCTGATACGGGCCTTGGCCGAGGCCATGCAGCTTTCCTTTCAGCGGATTCAATTCACGCCCGACCTGATGCCGACCGATCTACTCGGCACCCACGTGGTCATGGAAAACGCACAAGGCCGCCGCACCTTTGAGTTCCAGCAAGGGCCGCTGTTCTCGAACATCATCCTGGCCGACCAGATCAACCGCGGCATGCCCAAGACCCAAGCGGCGTTGCTCGAAGCAATGGAAGGGCAGTCGATCAGTGTGTCGACCGAGACCTTCCAATTGCCCAAGCCGTTTTGCGTGCTGGCCACGCAGAATCCGCTGGAAATGGAGGGCACTTTCCCGCTGCCCGAGCCGGAAATCGACCGCTTCTTCTGCAAGTTGCTGTTGGCGCCGCCGAGCGTCGAGGAGATGGCGGCGATTATCGAGCGGACGACCGAAGGCGAGCCGCCGATCATCGCACGGATCGTCGATGGGCGGCGGATTCTGGAAATGCGGCAGATCGCGCGGAACGTGCATATTCCCGACGATTTGCGTCGCTGGGCGGCATCGTTGGCGGCGGCCACGCACCCAAGTTTTCCACAGTCGCCGGCGAGCGTACGGCAATACGTGCGATACGGTGCCAGCCCGCGGGGCGCGCAGGCGATCGTGATGGCAGCCAAGGCGCGTGCGGCGGCGGAAGGTCGCGGCGCAGTGGCGGCCGGCGACCTGCGCGCGGTGGCCCACGCAGCCCTGCGGCATCGCATCATCCTCAACTTCGCGGGACAGGCAGACGGCATCTCGACCGACCGGCTGATCGACGACATCCTCGCACCATCCCCGGCGTCATGACGCTCTTCGACTCCAGGTTGCTGGCCCGCTTCCAGTGCCTGTCGCTCATGGCGCGGCAGGTCGGCGGACGCTCGTTGCTGGCGGCCCCCAAGCGGAAGTTGCCGGCCGGCGGCACGGAGGTAACCGGGTTGCGGGATTACTCGCCGGGCGACGACATCCGGCACATCGACTGGCGGTGGGCCGCGCGCCGCGACGAACTGCTCACCAAGGTCTTTGCAGGCGACGTCGATCTGCACGCCTACATTCTGCTGGATTGCTCGCCCAGCATGGGCTTGGGTCGGCCGCCGAAGTTTCACCTGGCGCGGCGGATCGCCGCGGCGCTGGGCTACGTGTCGCTGCTGAACCTGGACCGTCTGGGCGTGGCGGCCTTCGCCGGCGGCATGGTTGCCGGATTGCCGATGCTCCGCGGGCAGACGCGGACCGCGACACTGCTCAATTTCCTCGAACACCTGCCGCTGCAAGGCGCGCAGACCGACCTGGAACGCTCGGCCGACGCGTTCTGCCGCTGCCGCCAGCGGCCCGGGCCGGTCGTCGTGCTGAGCGACCTGTACGACCGCCGCGGTTTCCGCCGCGGACTCGACTTGCTGCTCGACCGCGGCTACGAACCTCGTGTGGTGCAAATCGTCGATCCGCGCGAGGCCGACGCCGGCACGCTGGGCAACGTGGAACTGGTGGATGTGGAATCCGGCACGGGCCGCGAAGTCACGATTACCGAACGTGCGGGCGCACGCTACCGCACGCTGTACGCCGAGTTTCAGGACTCGGTGCGGCAGTACTGTGCCGAACGGCACATCGTCGGCCTGCAAGTGGCCTGCGACGCTTCGGAAGACGAAACACTATTGCGAGTATTGGGTTTACGCGGCGAACTACACCGCACGCCCCCCGCGCATTACTCATCACGCTCCGCGTGATAGCGCGTTCCTCACGCGGAGCGTGAGGAGTACAACGAAACCGACGCCAATGACCCTTGCCAATCCCCTCGCGCTGCTCTGGTTGCTGCTGGCCGTGCCGCTCGTATGGCTCTGGCTACGCAAGCCAGCGCTGTTACGCGAAACGGTTGCCACCAGCGCGCTGTGGCAAGAGGCTTTGGCCGTCGAGCAACTCCGCGCGGGCTGGCAGCGCTGGCGGCGCGGAGCATCACTGGCGATCCGATTGCTGATTCTTTTGTTGCTCGTGCTGGCCCTGGCCGATCCGCGGACCCGGCCGCCGCAACGGCTCGTGCTCGTGTTGGACAACTCGGCCAGCATGAACGCGACCGACGTGACGCCTTCACGGCTGGCGGCGGCAATGCAGGCCGCCCAAGAGATCATCGACTCGCTGCACGACGACGACCGGGCGGCGATTGTGACGGCCGGCGAGCCGGCGGCGGTCCGCTGCGGCTTGACCGGCGACAAGGCGGCGCTCTCCGCCACGCTGGAGGATGTTTGCGGGAGAACGACGGCGACGGACATGGCGGCCGCCGTCGATCTGGCCCGAAGGCTCCTGCCCGAAGGTTCCGGCAGCCGAATCGTCCTCCTCACGGACGGCTGTTTCCCCGACGCCGCCGAACTGGCGCGCCGCGACAGCGTCTCGCTAGTCTCCTTCGGCACGCGCGCCGGCAACGTCGCCATCACGCGCCTTGCCGCTCGCTCGTGTGCCCCGGCCGTCCCGACCGCGACAGAAATGGGTGGCACCGGCGCTCCGCCAGTGTCTAACGAGGCCAAGACGCCGACTGCCAATCTCTGCCAGGTCTTGGTTGAAGTACGGAGTTTCTGCGATCGGACCGTCAAATGCCGGCTGAAGATCGAGTCCAAGCAACAGACGATCGACCTTCCCCCCGATGGCCGTTGGCAGGAAGTTTGGGAAGTCCCCTTACCTCCCGGCCGACCGATCACCGCACGGCTCGATTCGGCCAACGATCCGGCGGCCATCCGTGAGGAGTGGGCCGAAGTGGAAGTGAACCCGGAACCAAAGGCGAGCCCCGGGCGTAAGCCCGGGGATCGTGAAGTATCCGGCCATGCGGCATCATCCCCGGGCTTACGTCCGAGGCTCGCCTTGGGATCGGGGCTGGCCATGCAGGAACTCGATTTGCGTGTACCCGCGAATCTCGGCGGCGAATCGGCGACAGCGGTCGTGCCGCCCGGCAGTCCACCGATCTGGCTGTTCCTGCTTGCGGCCGGCGGTTTATTGATTTGCGCGGAGTGGTGTCTCGTCCAACGGCGGTGGATGGGGTGACATGGGCGTCCTCTTCAGCCAATTCGAGATCGCGCGGCCCTTGTGGCTGGCACTGCTGCTGGTGCTGCTGCCGGTCGTTTACTACGCGCGGCGGAGTCTCGTGCGGCAAGCGCCGTGGCAGCGGGCCCTTTCGCTGGCGTTGTGCATAGCGGCGATCGTCTTGCTGGCCGCCGCGGCCTGCGGCATCAAGTTGACGGGGCAATCGTCGCAGCAGTACGTGGTGTTCGCCGTGGACCGCAGTCTGAGCATCAGCAGCGAGGCCCGCGGCACGGCCGACGAGTTCATCCGCGAGGCCGTGCAGCACGCCGGCTCGAATCGTGCAGCCACGCTGCCGTTTGCAGGAAAGGCCGCCGAGGCTGTGACTGGCTCGACCGAAGCGGCCGACGACGCGATGCTTCAACCCGAGCGGACCAGCATTGCCGCCGCCATTGCCGCTGCCCGCGCGGCGATTCCGGCCGACAGCGTCGGGCAGATCGTGCTGTTGAGCGACGGCAACGCCGCCGACGATTGGATAGTCGCCGCGGCAAAGGCCGCCGGCGTACCGGTCTCGGTCGTGCCGTTGGCCGGCTGCCCGAAGCAGGAAGTCTACGTCTCCGCCGTCGTGGCGCCGGGCATCGTGCGACCCGGCGAGCGGTTCATGGTGGAAGTACACCTGCAATCGACGCACGACGACGAAGGGATTGTGGAGCTTCTGCATGATGAGAAGGTCGTGCTCAAAGAGCGGCGGAAGATCGTCCACGGCGAGAACCGCCTGCGTTTTCAGCAGACGGTCTCCGGCGGCCCGCTGGTCACGATCACCGCGCGGATCAGCGGCTTCCGCGACACCGAGAAGGCGAACAACGCCGCCGCCGCGGCCGTTTGCGTCGCGCGGCGTCCGCGCGTGTTGCTGGTCGAATCGGGAACATCCTCGGCCGCCCTCAAGAACGCCCTCGAATCCGAGCACATCGACGTCGACATCCTGCCGCCCGAGAAGCTGTCGCGGCGGCTGGCCGACCTGCGGGCCTACGACGTGTTGATCCTCTCGAACGTCCCGGCCGGGGCGCTCGGCGAGGGGCGCATGGAACTGCTGTCGCCCTACGTGCGGGAGTTCGGCGGCGGATTGGTGCTGATCGGCGGCGAGCAGTCGTTCACGCCCGGCGGCTACCGCGGCACGCCGCTGGAAGACGTCCTGCCGCTGGCGAGCCACGAACGCAAAGACAAGCCCAAGCCCAGCCTCGCCCAAGTGCTGGTGTTGGATTGCTCGATCTCGATGGAGGGCGAGAGTATCGCGTTGGCCCGGCAGGCCGCGCGGCGGGCGGTCGAAAACCTCGGCCCCAACGACCAGGTCGGCATCCTCGCCTTCCACGACCAGAGCCAGTGGATTACGCCGTTGCGGCGATGCTCCGACGCCGACAAGCAACAAGTGCTCAAGCAGATCGACGCGATCACTGCCGGCGGACGCACGAACATGCATCCCGCGATGGAGCGGGCGCTGCTTGCCCTGCACGAGGCCGACGCCGATCTGAAGCACATTCTTGTGATGACCGACGGCATTTCCGATCCCGACGATTTCGCCGGTCTGACGCGGCGGATTGCCGAGGACGGCATCACCGTCTCGACCGTGGGCGTCGGCCCGAAGGTGGCCCAGGAGTTTCTTTCGGGCATCGCCAAGACCAGCAAGGGACGCAGCTACTTCTGCAAGACGGCGGCCGACGTGCCCCAGGTCTTCGCCCTGGAGACGATCAGCGCCGGCCGAGTGGGCATCACCGAAGAACCGTTCGAGCCGCAAGTCGAGCAGTCGGCCGCGACGGCCGCCGCAGAGTTCCTCGCGGGCGTCGAGTTGGCGCAATCGCCGCGGCTCTTGGGTTACGCAGAAACCAAGGCCAAGCCGGGCAGCCGCGTGCTCATGGCCACGGCCGCCGGCGATCCGCTCCTGGCGTGGCATGCGCACGGCCGGGGCAAGTGCGTGGCGTTTGCGTCCGACGTTCAGCCCCGGTGGGCCGCCGCCTGGATCGAGCGGCCGGCGTTCTTCGCGCCGTTCTGGCGGCGCGTGATTCGCCAAGTCATGCCGCCCATCGAGTCCGGTGAGTTGACGCTGCGGCTGGCGCACCAGCTAGACCGCGGCCTGGCAGTTCTCGACGCGACGGATTCTCCCGGCCGCTTCCGCAACGGGCTGAAACCGGAGATCAGGCTCGTTAATCCGGCGCAACAGACCCGCACGATCGCACTGACACAAATTGCCCCCGGCCGGTACGCGGCCGACTTTGACGCCGTGACGGTTGGAGCATATTCTGTCGAAGCCACGATTCGCGGCGAAAGCGATTCCGCGCAAGCCATCCGCCGCGGCCTCGCCGTTGGCTACTGCGACGAACTGCGGTTCCGGCCGACCAACACCGAGTTGCTGCGTTCGATCGCGCGGCAAAGCGGCGGTCACTACGCACCCGAGCCGGCCGCCGTCTTCGCCTCCTCCGACCGCACCGTGCCACGGACCGTCCACTTCTGGCCGTATCTCCTGGCGGCTGCGATGTTGCTGTTTGTCGCCAACGTCGCGTTGCGGCGGCTGTCGCGGTAGAGGATGGGTTGCCGCTGCAACCGACAACTCTTCTCGCGGGCCGTTTCGCGTGTTATGCAATCCGCGGCCGACGCCGCCGTCACGAGCGTAGACCTCGGCACGATCTTGGACAACTGGGGCCCGCCGCCGCGTTCGCAGCGCGGCCTACAGTTCCCGAATCCACATGTTCCGGAACTTTACCGGATTGCCGTGGAATTGGAGGTGCAACGGGGCCTTGGCGGGATGGGCGGAGTAGGCCGGCGGCCGGTCGTAGAACGTCGAGCCCTTCAACTCGAAGTGGTTCTGCACCAGCACGCCGTTGTGCAACACGGTCATGTAGGCCGGGGCGACGAGCTTGCCCTTCTCGTCGAACTTCGGGGCCTTGAAGATCACGTCGTAGGATTGCCACTCGCCCGGCTTGCGGCAGGCGTTGACCGCCGGCGGGCTCTGTTTGTAGATCGAGCCGGCCTGGCCGTCGAAGTAGGTCGGGTTCTTGTACGAGTCGAGGATCTGCAGTTCGTACTGCCCCATCAAGTACACGCCGCTGTTGCCGCGCCCCTGGTCGTGTCCCTCGACTTTCTCGGGCGAGGCCCATTCGACGTGCAATTGGCAATCGCCGAAGGACTGCTTGCTGGTGATGCCGGTGGCGTGGGAAGTGGCGACGCCGTCCTTGACGATCCACTTCTCGCCGTCCTTCCACTTCGAGAGATCCTTGCCGTCGAAGAGCACGATGGCGTCGGAGGGCGGCCCGCCGACCGGGCCGGGATCGATCACCTTCGGCTCCGGCCAGTTGATGCCGCTCTTCCATTCAGCCGCATAGACGCCGCTGAGTGCCGCCACCGCCAAGACCGCCACAAGAAAGCCAACTTGCCGCCTCAGGTTGCAGAGTTGCATGGTTCCACTCCAGGTTTCGCGTGATAGAATGGGTAACGATCCCCCTAGCATAGTCGGCCGGGGGCACACATGCAAAGCGGAGGTCGAATCATGGCCACGATGCGTTGCGGTCTGCTGCTCGGTCTGGTCTGCGTGTCCGGTATCGCCACAGCAGCCGATGAAAAACCCTACTGGCTCGACGCCATGCGCGCGGTCCACGCCAAGTTCCAGGGTACGCAGGGCTACGTGGCCCAATTCGGCGATTCGATCACCTACTCGATGGCCTTCTGGTCGCCGATCGGTTGGGACGAGCCCGACCAGTATCTGACGAAGGAGGACGGCCTGCCCAAGCGGCCGGCCGACGCGCGCTGGCGCGACACGATCAAGGGGACGCGAAACAAGGGCGGCGAACACGGCAACTACTCCGGCTGGCGCGTCGAGAACGTGCTCGAGGCGATGGACGCCGTGCTGAAGCGGGAGAAACCTGCGGTGGCCATCATCATGATCGGCACCAACGACATCTCCGGCGGCAAGGTGCCCGACGGCTACCGCGCGCGTCTGGAGAAGGTCGTCGACAAATGCCTGGCCGTCGGGTGCGTGCCGATCCTGAACACGATTCCCCCGCGCCGCGACCGCATGGCCGCTGTGGAAGAGGCCAACCGCATCGTCCGCGAGGTGGCTAAGGCGAAGAAGGTTCCCCTGGTTGACTACTGCGCCGAGTGCCTCCGCCTGCGGCCGGACAACTCCTGGGATCGTACGCTCATCTCCGACGACGGCGTGCATCCCACCGCCGGCAAGACCAACGTGTACACCGAAGAGAATCTGAAGGTCTCGGGTTACGCGCTGCGGAATTGGCTCAATTTCCTCGCTGTGCGCGAGGTGTATTTCCGGGTGATGGCGGCGAAATTGCACCGCGTCTCGGGCGCAGGTTGGTCTTCCCGCTCTGGCAGCAATCCAAGCCTGAGTATTTCCACGGGTTGCCGTTGTGATACACGGCGGGCTATAATGGACCTTTGGGAGGAGGCCGCTTGGGCCGCCTGCCGCTTGCCCGCATGTGAGGACTCGGCCATGCCCGTCCCAATGGAACTCTCCCGGATCATCATCAGCGAAATCAACGACCAGCAGGTCATTTACCTGAAGGAAGT
>Ga0233425_10007577_pt1 | contig 15144 bp, 14 predicted proteins | sample Watercolumn_Towu_2_FD_181712 | JGI IMG/M metagenome (GOLD analysis project Ga0233425, IMG submission 181712) | Freshwater microbial communities from Lake Towuti, South Sulawesi, Indonesia - Watercolumn_Towuti2014_140_MG | ecosystem: Environmental > Aquatic > Freshwater > Lake | place...
TCAAGGGCCAGGCCGAACTCGCCAACCGTCGAGGCGATACGCGCGGCGGAAAGGCCTACGCGTTGCTCGCCGCGCCGCTCGACCACACCACCGCCGCGCCTGAGCTGCAGGGCGCCTGGAACGAAATCGTCCGCACCGCGTGGCGCGCCGCCGGCGAACGGCTCGACGCCTCGGCATCCATCGATCCGGCCGACGCGCGTGTGCCCGCCTATCGCGCGATCATCGCCGCGGCGCACGGCGATGTTCCGACCGCCGCGCAGCAGCGTCGCGCGGCCCTGGCGCTCGAGGAAGCGAAGGCGCGGCTGATGGGCACGAGCTTCGTCGCGGTCCGCGCGGCGCCGATCCGGTTGCGCGACGCGGCGTTGACGCTGGCGGTGCGCGGGCAACTGGCCGATTCCCGGCTCGCCGCCGGCCACGCCGCCGCCGCGCTCGCCGCGTTCAACCTCAACGCGCAGATCGAACCGCGTTTCGACCGCTTCTCGCTGGTGGAATTCGCGCCGACGGCGTTGCTGCCGGACCCGGCCGGCGATCCGAACACGATTCCGGAGTCGCCCTCGCTGGCGAGTCTGCTCGCGGGGTCGCATCTCGGCGCCGGGCGCGCGCTGCTCGCGCTGGGCCGGCCGGAGGAGGCGCTGCAACGGTATCGCACGGTCCTCGCCTACGCGGCGAACTGGCCGGCGACGGCGCCGGGCCGCGAGATGCTGAAGACGCCGTGCGGCTACGCGCAACTCGGTCTGGTCGAAGCCGCCCTGGCCGCGAAGGACTACGATACGGCCCGGGCCATGGTGATGGACTCGAATGCCGTCGCGTGGGGGCTGCCGCGCGAGCTGGAACAACGCCGCAAGGCGCTCCAGCAACAGATCATCGACGCCCAGCAGCGGCAGGAAGAGCAGGCGCTCGAGGCCGATGCCCGGATGACGCCGCGGCAGATGCAGGCGCGACGGTTGCGCGACGAGATCGCCGCCTTTCAGAAACAGAGGGACGATACGGCGCGCGAGCTCGAAAGGCCCGATCAACCCGAAGCCGCCAAACAGGCCCTGCGCAGCAGCCTCGCGGAACTCGACCGGATGATCGCTGTCTACAAGGCGCGCCTCGACCAGTTGGTTGCAGCTCCCGAAACGACCGCCCCGGCGCCGCCCGTTCGCGGTCGCCGATTTTGACGGGTTCCTCGCCGATCACAAGGGCCGGGAATCCGGCGCCAGACCGCTTGATGTGGCCACAAGAGAGCCGCCCGGCGGGCGGCATCCCGGCGATTCGACGCTGGGCGCTCAGCTCCTGAGTTCCCGACTGGATTCCGGTCGGATGAACTCCCTGCAAGAGGAGTCTGGAACTGAGGAAATCGGGAACGAGGAGCCACCGGGATGAGGACGTGAACCCCCCTGTTTCTCACGCAGAGAGCGCAGAGGCCGGCGGATGGACGACGCGTCGACCTGGCGGCCCCCTCATCCGACACTCATTCTCTGTCCCTGGTCCCTCACTTCCCCCTGCGCCCCTGCGCCCCCGCGGGAGATCCCTCTGCCGGCGGCCCTCTTCGCGGCCTTCGCGGCTTCGCGAGAGAATCCTCTTCTCCGTTCGCGTCCCACACCGAGTTCCTCGGAGGATTCTACGCCCCCGTTGGGTAAGATCCCTTCCCGACCCCTCCGCCGACGCGTCTCTCATCGGCCGACGACCGCCGCGCAACCGGCTCCTCTGCACGATCTCTGCGTTGGATTCCAACCGGCCCGGCGGTACAATGATCCCGCGGTGCCGGCGCGGGGTTCTTCGCGGCACCGGCAGACCGGAAGGGCGGCGGCACATGACCATCTGGCGGCGGTTCAGCCTGTTTCTCCGGGTGACGGCCTACATCGCGGGGCTGGCCGGGCTGTTGTTGACCCTCCGCAGCCGGATGCTGGACGGCGGTTCGGACCGGGCGATGCGCCTGGGTCTCATGCTGATGGTCGTCATGTTCGTGCTGTTCCTCTCCAGCTACCTTCTCATCGGCCTCGACATCCTCCTCCGGCCGGCCCGTCCGGCCGCCCCCCGGCGGCGGGGGCGTTCCTTCCTCGACCCTGGCCGCGCGGACGAGGCGCCATCGCCGCCGCGAACCGGGAACGAGCCGCCGCCCGCGCGCGACGCCGCGCCGGTGCCCGGGAAGAAGCCCCCAAACGGGCATTGACGCGGACCGCCCCTATGCGTAGAGTATCGCCCCTTGTGGTTGGAAGGGATTGCGCATGGGCACGAAGACAACGATACCGCGGGAACAGGATGTGTCGCACGAATGGCTGATGATCGACGCCGCCGGCGTGCCGGCCGGCCGTCTCGCCTCGCGCGTGGCCGACGTCCTGCGCGGCAAGGACAAGCCGACCTACACGCCCCACATCGACGCGGGCGCGTTCGTCGTCGTGATCAACGCCGAGAAGGTCAAGCTGACCGGCCGCAAGGAAGACCAGAAGATCTACCAGCGGTACTCGGGCTATCCCGACGGCCTCAAGCGCGTGACCGCGCGGGCCGTCCGCGCCCGGCATCCGGAGCGGATCATCGAGCACGCCGTCCGGGGCATGCTGCCCGACAACCACACGCGGCGGCGCCTGATGACGCGGCTGAAGGTGTACGCGGGCGCGGAGCATCCCCACGCGGCGCAGCAGCCCCGGGAAATGAAGCTGGCCTGAAGGCGGAGGAGCACAACGTGGCAGAGCAAGCGGTCAAGTTTTCGGCGACGGGGCGGCGCAAGACGGCCGTCGCGCGGGTTTGCCTCGCGCCGGGCGCCGGCAAGAACGTCGTCAACGGGCAGGCGTTCAAGGACTACTTCAAGACGGAATCCCTGCTGCAGTTCATCGCGCAGCCGCTGACGCTCGCGAACGCGGCCGACCGGTACGACATCACCGCCTCGGTCCGCGGCGGCGGCATTGCCGGTCAGGCCGGCGCCCTCCGGCACGGCCTGGCGCGGGCCCTCGTGCTCGCCGACGCCCAATCCAAGGACGCCCTGAAATCGAGCGGCTGCCTCACGCGCGACCCGCGCATGAGGGAACGCAAGAAGGCGGGGCGGCCGGGCGCCCGCAAGCGCTTCCAGTTCTCGAAGCGGTAAGCGGCGCGTACGAATCGACCGGCGACCCCGATCGTCCCCGAGGCGTTCGGGGTCGCGGCATTTCCGGGCGGCGCGGGCCGCCCGGCGGGAAGAAAGGGATCGGACATGGCGACGACGAAGAAGCGGCCGGCGGCGGGCGCGGAGCGGATGACGCTGCCGCGCGGGTTCCGGGCGGCGGGCCTCGCCGCGGGCATCAAGAAGAAGGGCGTGAAGGACATGGCCCTGCTGGTCTCCGACCGGCCGGCGGCCGTCGCGGGCACGTTCACCACCAACCAGGTCAAGGCGGCGCCCGTGCGGCTGGACATGGAGCGCCTGCGGGGACGGGTCGCCCGCGCCGTGATCGTCAACAGCGGCAACGCGAACGCCTGCAACGGGCCGCGCGGCCGGCGCGACGCGGAGCGGACGTCGGCGGCGCTGGCGCGGCGACTCGGCGTCCCCGCCGGACAGGTCTTCGTGTGCTCGACGGGCATCATCGGCGTACCGCTGCCGGTCGATACCCTGCTGGCCGGCCTCCCGCCGCTCGTGGACGCGCTCGACGCGGACGGCGGCGAGTCGGCCGCCGAGGCCATCCTCACCACCGACACCCGGCCGAAGCGGTGGACGGTCGAGCTGGCCGTCGACGGCCGCCCCGTGCGGCTGAGCGGCATGTGCAAGGGCGCCGGCATGATCGAGCCGAAGATGGCCACCATGCTCGCGTTCCTCGTCACCGACGCCCGCGTGTCCGCCGCCGCGCTGCAGCGCCTGCTGCGCGCCGCCGTGGAACGGAGTTTCAACCGCATCACCGTCGACGGCGACCGCAGCACGAACGACACGGTGCTCTTCTTCGCCAACGGCGCCGCGGGGAACCGCCCGCTCACCCCCGCGCACCCGGACTGGCCGGCATTCGCGGCGGCCGTGCACGACCTGTGCGAGCGGCTGGCGAAGATGATCGTGCGCGACGGCGAGGGCGCGACGCGCGTCGCCACGATCCGAGTCCGCGGCGCGCGCTCCGCGCGCGAGGCCGACCTCGCCGCGCGGGCCGTGGCCAACTCGCTCCTGGTGAAGACCGCGTGGGCGGGCAAGACGGCCAACTGGGGCCGGGTCATGGACGCGCTGGGCTACTCGCGGGCGCGGGTCGTCGAGGAGAAGGTCGAGATCTGGTTCGACGAGCTGCAGGCGGTGAAGGACGGACGCGCCGGGCGCGCCTCGCGGAAGGATCTCGAGGCGGTCATCGCGCGGCCGGAGTTCGCGGTGGATATTGATTTGCATCTCGGACGGGGCGAAGCCATCGTCCACACGTGCAACTGCACGGAGGACTACGTGCGGGTGAACGTGTGAGGGGCGGCCCGGGACGCGGGAGGGCGGGGCGGACATGCAACAGGTGATCGAGAAGGCGGCGGTCCTGATCGAGGCGCTGCCCTACATCCAGAAGTTCCACGGCGAGACGATCGTCGTGAAATTCGGCGGGAGCATCATGGACGACGAGGACGGCGTGCGCGCCATCCTCAACGACGTCGCGTTCATGGCCTGCGTCGGGCTCCGGCCGGTCATCGTCCACGGCGGCGGCAAGGCCATCACCCAGCGCATGAAGGAGAAGGGCCTCCCGGCGAAGTTCGTCAAGGGCCTGCGCGTCACCGACGAGGCGACGATGGAGATCGTGGAGGACGTGCTCAACCACCACATCAACCCGCAGATGGTCGAGCGGCTGCAGTCGTTCGGCGCGACGGCGCGGGGCATCCACGGCGACGACATCCTGCGCGTGACGCGGCACCGGGAGAACGACGAGGAGACCGGCCGGCCGCTCGACTGGGGCTTCGTGGGGGACGTGTGCGAGGCGGACATCGCGCCCGTGCAGGCCTTCCTGCAGGCGGGCATCGTCCCGCTCATCACCCCCCTCGGCCGCGGCGAGGACCGGCACATCTACAACGTGAACGCCGACGAGGCGGCCTCCGCGCTCGCGCGGTCGCTGGCGGCGCGCAAGCTGGTATTCCTCTCCGACGTGCCCGGCCTGTTGTCGGACCCGGCGGATCCGACGTCGGTCATCTCCAGCGTTCGGGTCGGCGAGGTGGAGGGCCTGATCAAGCGGGGCGTGATCGCCGGCGGCATGCTGCCGAAGATCGGCGGCGCGATCAACGCGGTGAAAGCGGGCGTGAGCAAGACGCACATCATCGACTCCAGCCTCGCGCACTCGCTGCTGCTGGAGCTGTTCACCGACCAGGGCGTCGGCACGGAGATCGTGGCGTGACGGCTCACGGGGAGAAGGCCATGACGAAGACCGACGAGATCGCCGACCTGCACCGGCGGTATGTGATGTCCACCTACCAGCCCGGCCCCCTCATGGTGAAGGGCCGGGGGGCGCGGCTGTGGGACGCCGACGGCCGCGAGTACCTGGACTTCATGGCGGGCATCGCCGTCACGCCGCTGGGCCACTGTCATCCGCGGCTCGTGAAGGCGATCCGGGCCCAGGCGGGCGCGCTGATCCACGTGTCGAATTACTTCCACAACGAGCACCAGCCGCGCCTCGCCCAGGCGATCGTCCAGCGGTCGTTCGGCGAGGGGAAGTGCTTCTTCTGCAACTCCGGGGCCGAGGCGAACGAGGGCCTCATCAAGCTCGCGCGGCTGTGGGGGTCGGCGTCCGGCCGCTACGAGATCGTGACGATGCGGAACTCGTTCCACGGGCGGACGCTCGCCACGCTCACCGCCACCGGGCAGAGCAAGGTGCAGATCGGCTTCGAGCCGCTGCCGGCCGGCTTCGTCTACGCCGACTACAACGACCTCGAGTCCGTGCGCGCGGCCGTGACCGGCAAGACCGTCGCCATCCTCGTCGAGGCCGTGCAGGGCGAAAGCGGCATCGTGGCCGCCGCGCCGGAGTTCCTCCGCGGCCTGCGGGCGCTGTGCGACGAGCGGAACCTGCTCCTCCTGTGCGACGAGATCCAGTGCGGCCTGGGCCGCACGGGCGCCTGGTTCGGCTACGAGCACGCCGGCATCCGGCCCGACGCCTTCTCGATCGCCAAGGGCCTGGGCGGCGGCTACCCCATCGGCGCCTTCGTCGCCTCGCCGAAGCTCGCCGACGTGATGCAGTTCGGACACCACGGATCGACGTTCGGCGGCACGCCGCTCGCGTGCGCCGCTGCCCGCGCGGTCATCGAGACGATCTCGGAGGAAGACCTCGTGCGCAACGCCGCCGAGATGGGCGCGCTGTTCATGGACCAGCTCCGGCGCGCGACGCGGCCGCACGCGTTCGTGCGCGAGGTGCGGGGCATCGGCCTCATGGTCGGCGTCGTCCTCGACCGGCCGGCGAAGCCGCTGGTCAACCTGCTCCAGGCGAAGGGCCTCCTGGCGCTCGCGACCGCGAACACGGTCGTGCGGTTCCTGCCGCCGCTCAACGTCACGGCGGCCCAGGTCCGCAAGGCGGCCCGCATCGTGAAGCAGGCCTGCGCCGAATGCGTGTGGCCCGCGGCCTGAGGACCGGATTGTCCAACCCTTGGACAGCGGCCCGCGCGCGGCGGGCGAAGCGAGTGCGATGACCCTGGACTGCCCCTATCCGGGCGGGCCGCCGCCACGTGGGTCTGGCACGGCGAGCGCCGGCTCCGGGCGGCCGAGCCCGGCGTCGTGGTTCACACGCCGTCGGAACTCGAAGCCCTGTTCCCGGCGCCGCAGGGGCGAGCGATAGCGCGGCGAGCGAAATCCCCGGCGCCGGATGCCGGCAGGGCCTAGCCGTACGACTTGTGGAAGCGGGGCTCGTGGCCGCCGTCCTTCTTCGGAGCGGCGCCGCGCGGCGCGCCGGCGGGGGGCGGGTCGGCCTCCGCCTCCTTCGCGGCGCCGGCGGCGGGTTCGGCGCCGGCCTCGGGGGCGGGCGGGGGGGCGTTGGCCGCCTGCACGTAGAGCAGGCGCAGCGAGGTCAGGGCCTGGTTGAGCGACCGACTCTCCTCCTCATCGCGCCGCCCTTCCGTCTTCTGCTGGAGCATCTCGAGGAGATCGATCGAGAGCTGCGCGCCGTCGAGGTCGACCTCGCGCTGGTTCGTCGCGGGGTTGGGCAGCTGCCCGAGCTGATGCATGGCCGAGGTGGCGAGCATCATGACGAGGTGGAAGAATCGCTCGTCGCGGGCCGGTTCCTGCGTGGGCTCCCGGTCAGGCATGGCGGTCCTGCTCCTTTCGTTCGATCCCGAGGTCGTCGGCGGACGCGCCGCCGCGGGGCGGTGGGGGCGGCGGCCCGCGGCGCGGGGCGCGCCGGACGGGCGCCGCCGGGCGGAACGGGGCCGCGAAGGCGGCGTCGAAGTCGTAGCCGCCGGCGAAATCCTCGCGGCGGTCGCTCTCCGTCTTGCCGAGCGCGCCGGCCTCGACGAGGTTGAAGACAATCTCGCCGACGTCCTCCGTGCGGCGCAGGCCCCAGTGCGTCAGCACGCGCAGGGCCATCGGGCCGTACGAGTCGGTCGCGAACTGGCGGATGCCCTCGAGCAGTTCCCGGCCGGTGACGTGCCGCAGGGGGCCCTGCGCCGGCCGGTTCAGGCGGCGGACGGTGTGGTCCAGCGCCTCGCGGATGAAGAGGTAGGCGTCCGCCGCATAGCGCCGGTCGCGCTGCCGGATCCGCACGATCGCCTCTTCGAAGTTGACGGGCTTCATCGGCGCCTCGCTACGTCTTCGGCCACGCCCCGCGGATCCGCTCCGCGAGGCGGGCCATCTCCGCGGCGTCGTCGTACGTCCGCGACGCCCAGTTCCAGCGGTGGCCGTCGTCCTTGAACCGCGGGATCACGTGCACGTGCAGGTGCGGGACGACCTGGCCGGCGCAGGCGCCGTTCGACTGGTGGAGGTTGACGCCGTCGGCCTTCAGGCCGGCCACCTGCGCGGCGGCGACGCGCCGGGCGGCGGCGAAGACGCGCCCCAGGACGCGGTCGGGCACATCGGTCAGGCGCTCGTAGTGCGCCCGGGGGATGACGAGCGCGTGGCCCTTGACGATCGGCCCGATGTCCATGAAGGCGAGGACGTCGTCGTCCTCGTAGACCTTCACGGACGGGATGGCGCCCGCCACGATCCGGCAGAACAGGCAGTTCTCGCTCATCGTCGTCCTCCGATCCGGGCGCCGCCGCTACGGCTGGTCGATCCGCTCCACGCCGTCCGGACGGTACGGCTCGGGGCGGCGGCTGCGCAGCCAGGCGTACCGCGCCGCCAGTCCCAGCAGGAATATAGCCACGACGGCCGCCAGGAACAACCGTTCCTCGGCGGTGAAGTCGAAGACCGACGCGATCCGCCGCCAGCCCGACGGCGCCGGCGGCGCCGGGCGATCCCCGTCCTCCATGTCCCGTTCCCCCCTTGCGCGGCGGCCGTTCAGCCCGCCGCGATGTTCACGAGCCGGCCGGGCACGACGATCACCTTGCGGACCGTCTTGCCCTCGATCCACTTCTGCACCTGCGGGTGGGCCAGGGCTTCGCGTTCGATCGCGGCCGCGTCGGTCGCGGCCGCCACGCAGATCCGGCCGCGGACCTTGCCGTTGACCTGGACGGCCATCTCCACCTCCGCGCGCGCGAGCGCCGCGGGGTCCACGGCCGGCCACGTCGCGCGCAGGACGCTCCCCGCGTGCCCGAGCTCGCGCCAGAGTTCCTCGGCGATGTGCGGCGCGAAGGGCGAGAGCATCACGACCAGCCGCTCCACGGCGGCGCGGTAGACGGCGCGGGCCGGGGCGGGCGAGTCGGGCGCGACGGCGAAGGCCTGGATCGCGTTCATCAGCTCCATGATGTGCGCGATGGCGGTGTTGAAATGGAACGCGCCCTCGATGTCGCGCGTGACGCGGTCGATCGTCTCGTGCAGCGCGCGGTAGAGGTCGCGCTCCGGCGGCGCGAGGGCGGCGAGGTCGGGGGCGAGGCCGGCGGCGCCCGCGAGGACGTCGCGCGTCTCGTAGAACCGGCGCCACAGCCGCTGCAGGAAGCGCGAGGCGCCCTCGATGCCCTGGTCGCTCCACTCGGCGTCCTTCTCGGGCGGCCCGATGAAGAGCGTGTAGAGGCGCACGGTGTCGGCGCCGTACTCGCGGATGAGCTCGTCGGGGCTGACGACGTTGCCCTTGGACTTGGACATCTTGTGGAGCTGGCCGTCCTTCTCGCTCCGCTTGCAGATCATGCCCTGCGTGAAGAGCGCGCGGAACGGCTCGCGGAAGCCGCAGTGGCCGGCGTCGTGCAGGACCTTCACGATGAAGCGCGAGTAGAGCAGGTGCAGGACGGCGTGCTCGATGCCGCCGATGTACTGGTCGACGGGCAGCCAGCGGTCGGCGTCCTCCCGCCGGAACGCGCGGGTGGCGTCGCGCGGGTTGACGTAGCGCAGGAAGTACCAGCACGAGCAGAGCCACTGCGCGAGGGTGTCGGTCTCGCGCTTCGCCGGCCGTCCGCAGCGGGGGCAGGCCGTGTTCACGAAGCCCTCGTGCGCCGCGAGCGGGTTGCCGCGCTCGGCGGCGTAGTCCACGTCGTCCGGCAGCCGCACGGGCAGGTCCTTCTCCGGCACGGGGACCTCGCCGCAGCCCGGGCAGTGGACGATCGGGATCGGCGCGCCCCAGTAGCGCTGGCGGCTGATGAGCCAGTCCCGGAGGCGGTAGTGGACGGTCCCCTCGCCGAAGCCGCGCGCCTTCGCGTGGGCGACGAGGTCGGGGATGGCCTCCCGGTTGCCGCGGCCGTCGAAGGGCCCGGAGTCCGCCATCGTGCCGTCCTCGACGTACGCGGCCGCCATCGTCGCGCCGTCGAGGGCCGCGCCGGGGGGCTGGATCACGACGCGGACGGGCAGGCCGTAGCGGCGGGCGAACTCGAAGTCCCGCTGGTCGTGGGCGGGCACGGCCATCACGGCGCCGGTGCCGTATTCCATGAGGACGTAGTTGGTGACCCACAGCGGCACGCGCTCGCCGTTGTAGGGGTTGCGCGCGTGGACGCCCGTGAAGACGCCCTCCTTCGCCGTGGCGGCGTCGGCCCGCTCGGCGGCGGAGACCATCTTCTGGCGCTCGACGAACGCGAGGACCTCGCGCTCCTGCGGGCGGCCGCGCACGAGCTTCGGCAGGAGGGGGTGCTCGGGCGCGATGGCCATGAACGTCACGCCGTAGATCGTGTCGGGGCGGGTCGTGAAGATCGGGCACGGGTCGCCGGTCTCGTCGATCGAGAACGCCACGCGCGCGCCCTCGGAGCGGCCGATCCAGTTCGCCTGCATCTGGCGGACCTTCTCGGGCCAGTCGCCGAGGAGGGCGAGGTCCTCCAGCAGCGGCCGGGCGTACTCGGTGATCCGGAAGAACCACTGCGTCAGGTCCTTCTTCACGACGGGCCGGCCGCAGCGGTCGCAGGTGCCGTCGGCGCGGACCTCCTCGTTCGCGAGCGTCGTGCACAGGTCGCACCAGTTGACCGGCGCGCTGCGGCGGACGGCCAGGCCGCGGCGGTGGAGGACGAGGAAGATCCACTGCGTCCAGCGGTAGTATTCCGGGTGGCAGGTCGCGACCTCGCGCTCCCAGTCGTAGGCGACGCCCCACGACATGAGCTGGCGCTTCATCTGCGCGATGTTCGAGCGCGTCCACTCGCGCGGGTGCACGCCGCGGCCCTTGGCGGCGTTCTCGGCGGGCAGGCCGAAGGCGTCCCAGCCCATCGGCGTCAGCACGCGGTGCCCGCGCATGGTCTTGTAGCGCACGACGACGTCGCCGAGGATGTAGTTCCGGCCGTGGCCGACGTGCATCGTGCCGGAGGGGTAGGGGAACATCGTCAGGCAGTAGTACTTGTTCGCCGCGTCCGACGTGTCCACGCGGAACAGGCCCTCGTCGGCCCAGTACCGCTGCCACCGGGGCTCGATCTCGGAGAACGGGTACTTCTCGTTCATCGCCTACGCCTCCAGCCGCTGCGGCGCGCCGCCGGCGCGGGCCGAGGCCAGGGCGCCGAGGACGAGCTCGAGCCCGCGCAGGCCGTCGTCGATGTCCGACCGGCCGGCCTCCTCGCCGCGGACCGCCGCCAGGAAGTTGCGCGTCGCCTCCTCGTAGGGATCGCGGCCGCCGGCGACCTCTTCGCGGCGGGGCTCGATGCTCTTGGCCCACGACGTCTCGCTGGTCATGCCGTCGGTATGGACGAAGGTCGCCTCGGTCGGCGAGCGGAACGACGCGGTGACGTGGCGGCAGACGACGTCGAACGAGGTCGCCCACTCCCGCGGCACGGCGCCGTTGGAGGCGGCGATGGAACCGATGGCGCCGCCCGCGAAGAGGATCGTCGCCGCGCTGGTGTCGTCGACGCGGTAGTCCGGCTGGCCGGCGTGCAGGAGGTTGCCCGCGAAGGCGGTGACGGCCCGCGCCTCGCCGAGGAAGTGCCGCGCGAGGTCGTAGACGTGGATGGCCTGCTCGACGAGCTGTCCGCCGCCCATGGCCGGGTCGCGCCACCAGGCCCCGTGGAGCGCGTTGCACAGGAAACGCCCCTGGAACAGCGCCGGCGTCCCGGCGCGGCCGTCGGCGATCATCGCCTTGAGGCGCACGACCGCCGCGGCGTGGCGGTAGTGGTGGCCGATGACGCACGTCACGCCGGCCGCGCGGACGGCCTTGTGGATCGAGCGCCCGCGTTCGAGCGCGAGCGCGATGGGCTTCTCGAGGTAGAGATGGAGGCCCGCTTTCGCCGCCGCCTCGGTCTCGCCGCCGTGGGCGCCCGGCGGCAGACAGACGTAGAGCGCGTCCATCCCGCCGGCCTTCAGCATCTCCGCGAAGTCCGCGTGGGTGCGCGCCGCGCCGCCCGCGTGCGCGGCGTTGAACGCCCGCGCCTTCTCGATCGCGCGGTCGCACAGGGCGACGATCTTCGCCCCCGGCTGCTTCGCCAGCGCGCGGCCGTGGACGTTCGCGATGCCGCCCGTGCCCAGGAACCCGATCCGCAGATCCGTGCCCATCTCGTCCCGCCTTTCCGTCGGCGCTCCGCGGCCGCCGCGGCCGGGAGCGAGTCCGGGGGCGATTGTACCGCTCCGCCGCCGCGCGTCGAGGGCGGAGGCGGCACGGCGCGTTGGAGGGGCGCATCGGCGAGTGGTTGCCGTCGAGGTCGGTTCGTGCGCGACAGGGGCGGTGCACGCCGGCTCGCTCGGAGAGCTCGCCCTACCGGTCGCCCGGCCGCCATCGGTGGGGCGAGGTCTCCCGCCTCCGCCCCGAAGGGCTCCGGCGCGGCATGCCGACCGAGCCGGGGCCCTCTCGCGGCCGTATGGCCCGTGGCGCCGGCGCGGTATAGCGAATCGCCGATGCGCCCGCGTTGGAGGAGAGAGGGTTCAGGGTTCAGGCGCCGCCCCCATCGGCCTTGTGCGGGCGGGGCGGCGCGGTAGAATGGACGGCGCGCACCGCGCGGACATGAAATCGGGATTCCTCGACAAGCTGATCGACCGCCTGGACCGGCTCGACCCCGGCAGCCTGCAGACGCAGTTCCTGCGCCTCGCGCGGGAGAAGGGCCTGCTGGAGACGGTCTTCCACGCCGTCCAGGAGGGCATCCTGATGCTCGACGCGGGCGGGCGGATCGCCTACGCCAACCGCGCCGCCGAGCGCCTGCTGGGGTTCGCCGCGGAGAGCGCCGTCGGGAAGCCCATCCGACGCTACCTGCGCGAGATCGACTGGGACCTCGCGCTCCGGCTCGACGAGGAGGAGTGGTCGCGCCTGATCCGCCGCGAGATCGAGGTCAGCTACCCCGAGCACCGGTTCCTCGCCTTCTACCTCGTCCCGCTGCGCGGCGCCGAGGCCGGCGAGGAGGGCGCGGTCCTGATCCTGCGCGACGTCACGCGCGAGCGGCAGAACGAGGCGCGGACGATCGAGTCCGAACGCCTGCGCGCGATCACGCTCCTCGCGGCCGGCGTCGCCCACGAGATCGGCAACCCGCTCAACTCGCTGACCATCCACCTGCAGCTCCTGCGGCGCGAGCTGCAGCAGCTCCCCGAAGCGGCGCGCGCCCCGCTCGGCGAGCTGACCGAGGTCTCGCTGCGCGAGGTCGAGCGCCTCGACCGGATCGTGGCGGAGTTCCTCCAGGCCGTCCGCCCCGTGAAGCCGAATCTCGAACCCGCCCGCCTGGAGGAGATCCTCCGCGAGACGCTCGACTTCCTGAAGCACGAGATCGCGGACCGGAAGGTGCTCGTGGAGGTCGACGCCGAGCCCGACCTGCCCCCGGCGCGCGTCGACCGCGACCAGATGCGGCAGGTCTTCTTCAACATCGTCCGCAACGCCGTGCAGGCCATGTCGGACGGCGGCGTGCTGCACGTCACGCTCGCGAGCACGGACCGGTTCCTCTCGCTCGCCTTCCGCGACACGGGCCCCGGGCTCCCGCCCGACAAGCTCGGGCGGCTGTTCGATCCCTACTTCACGACGAAGGACAAGGGCTCCGGCCTCGGGCTGATCATCGTGCAGCGCATCCTGCGCGACCACGGCGGTGAGATCGAGATCCACAGCGAACCCGGCCGCGGCACGACCTTCACCCTCCTCCTCCCCCGCGAAGACCGCCGCATCCGCCTGCTGCGCGCGCCGCGCCGGGGCGGCGAACGGCCGGCCGGCGGCAAAGGCGAACGCGCATGAAGAAGAAGCCGACCGTCCTGATCGTCGACGACGAGAAGAACACCCGCGAGGGCCTCGCCCGCGCGCTGCAGGGGGCGCACCGCGTCCTGTTGGCCGAGAGCGGCGCGGCGGCCCTGCGCCTCCTCGAGGAGGAGCCGGTCGACGTCGTCCTCAGCGACCTGCGCATGCCGGAGATGGACGGTCTGACGCTGATGCAGCGCGCGCTCGCCCGCACGCCGCAGCCGGCCGTCATCCTCCTCACCGCCTACGGCAGCATCGAGTCCGCCGTCGAGGCCATGCGCCTCGGCGCGTACGACTTCCTCACCAAGCCCGTCAACCTCGACCGCCTCGACCTGCTGCTCAAGCGCGCCCTCGCCTCGCGCGAGATGGAGACGGAGAACCGCCGCCTGCGCGAGCAGCTCACGACGCGCTTCGGCCTGGAGAACCTCGTCGGCCAGTCGGCGGCGATGCAGCAGACGATCGAGATGATCCGCCAGGTCGCGCCGTCGCGCTCGACCGTGCTCATCCAGGGCGAGAGCGGCACGGGGAAGGAACTCGTCGCCCAGGCGATCCACAACCTCAGCCCGCGCTCGAAGGGGCCGTTCGTGGCTGTGCACGGCGCGTCGCTGACGCCGACGCTGCTGGAGAGCGAGCTCTTCGGGCACGAGAAGGGCGCCTTCACGGGCGCGGTCGAAAACCGCCGCGGGCGGTTCGAGCTGGCGGACGGGGGGACGCTCTTCCTCGACGAGATCGGCGAGATCGATGCGCGGCTGCAGGTGAAGATCCTGCGCGTGCTGGAGGAACACCGCTTCGAGCGCGTCGGCGGCCAGCGGACGATCGACGTCGACGTGCGGCTCATCACGGCCACCAACCGCGACCTCCGCGAGCGCGTCGCCCGGGGCGAGTTCCGCGAGGACCTCTTCTACCGCCTGAACGTCGTCGTCCTGCACATTCCGCCGCTGCGCGAACGGATGGAGGACATCCCCCTGCTGGCGAACCATTTCCTCAAGGAGTTCGCGGCGGAGAACCAGAAGCCCGTGCCCGCGCTCTCGCCCGACGCGCTCGACGCGCTCGCGGCGCATGGCTGGCCGGGCAACGTGCGCGAACTGCGCAACGTCATCGAGCGCATGGTCGTCATGGCGCGCGGCGACCGGCTCACGCTCCGCGACGTGCCGCCGGCCGTTCGCGAAGGCGCCGGCCGCCCGCGCGGCCGCGGCGGACCCGCGGGCGGCGCGGGGCTCACGCTCGACGACATGGAGCGGCGGATGATTGTCCAAGCCTTGGACGCGCACGGCGGCCACCGCGTCAAGGCGGCCCGGCAACTCGGCATCAGCCGCCGCACGCTCCACCGCAAGCTCAACGAATATGGCCTGCGGGAGACGGACGGCGACGCCGGCCGGGCGTGAGAAGGCGCCGGCCCATTGACGCCGTCGGCGGGTTCTGTGAGACTGCCCGGCGCAGGAGGCGCATCGCATGAAGATACTGGTCACGGGGACGGCGGGCTTCATCGGCCTGCACGTCGCCGAGTCGCTGCTGGCGGACGGCCACGAGGTGGTCGGTTGGGACAACTTCAACGACTACTACTCGGTGCGCCTCA
>Ga0233425_10007578_pt1 | contig 15139 bp, 13 predicted proteins | sample Watercolumn_Towu_2_FD_181712 | JGI IMG/M metagenome (GOLD analysis project Ga0233425, IMG submission 181712) | Freshwater microbial communities from Lake Towuti, South Sulawesi, Indonesia - Watercolumn_Towuti2014_140_MG | ecosystem: Environmental > Aquatic > Freshwater > Lake | place...
CTTCGTGTGCAGCACCTTCGTGATCGCCGCCGTCAAGGTCGTCTTGCCGTGGTCGATGTGCCCGATCGTCCCGATGTTCACGTGCGGCTTCGTCCGCTCGTATTTCGCCTTGGCCATGGGCCGCTCCTCTAGTTCCTGTTAACGAGTGCTGCCGCGCGTCGGGGTCTTGCCCGCCGCCTTGGCGGTGATCTCTTCCGCCACGGCCGTCGGCACTTCCTCGTAGCGCGCGAACTGCATGGTGTAGGTGGCGCGACCCTGGGTCATGGACCGCACGTCGGTCGCGTAGCCGAACATTTGTCCGAGCGGCACGTTGGCGCGGACGACTTCGGACGTCCCGCGGATCTCCTGCGAGATGATGCGGCCGCGGCGGCTGTTGAGGTTGCCGATCACCGCGCCGACGTAGTCGCGCGGCGTCACGACCTCGACGTCCATCACCGGCTCCAGCAGGACCGGCTTCGCCCTGCGCACGGCCTCCTTGAAGCCCATGGAGCCCGCGATCTTGAACGCCATCTCGGACGAGTCGACCTCGTGGTACGAGCCGTCGGTCAGCCGCACCTTCACGTCGACCATCGGATAGCCGGCGAGCACGCCGGTCTCGAGCGCTTCCTTCACGCCCTTTTCGACCGCGGGGACGTACTCCTTCGGGATGCTGCCGCCGACGATCTTGTTCTCGAAGAGGAAGCCCTCGCCGGGGTTCGGCTCGACCTCGAGATAGACGTCGCCGTACTGACCGCGGCCGCCGCTCTGGCGCACGAACTTGCCCTGCGCCTCGGCCGGCTTGCGGATCGTCTCGCGATACGCGACCTGCGGCTTGCCGACGTTCGCCTCGACTTTGAACTCGCGCAGCAGCCGGTCGACGATGATCTCGAGGTGCAGCTCGCCCATCCCGTGGATGAGCGTCTGCGACGTCTCCGTCTCGGTCGTCACGCGGAACGTCGGATCTTCCAGCGCGAGCCGCGAGAGCGAGAGGCCGAGCTTCTCCTCGTCCGCCTTCGTCTTCGGCTCGATCGCGACCGCGATGACGGGCTCGGGGAACGTCATCGACTCGAGGACGATCGGATGATCCGGGTCGCACAGCGTGTCGCCGGTGATCGTCGACTTGAGGCCGATCGCCGCCGCGATGTCGCCCGCCTGGATCTCCTCGATCTCCTCGCGCTTGTTCGCGTGCATGCGGAGGAGGCGGCCCACGCGCTCCTTCTTGTCCTTCGTCGAGTTGTAGACGCCGGATCCGGACTTCAGCGTGCCGGAGTAGACGCGCAGGAAGACGAGCTGGCCGACGTGCTGGTCGTTCATGATCTTGAACGCCAGCGCGGCGAACGGCTGATCGTCCGACGCCTTGCGCTCTTCGGTCTCGTTGTTCTCCGGGTTGATCCCGGTCACCGGCGGGATGTCGAGCGGCGACGGCAGGTAGTCGATCACGCAGTCGAGCAGCGGCTGCACGCCCTTGTTCTTGAACGACGAGCCGCAGATGACCGGGAACAGCTTCATCTGCGTCGTGCCCTTGCGGACCGCCGCCTTGATCTCGTCCGTCGTCGGCGTCTCGCCGCCGACGAACTTCTCCATCAGGTGATCGTCGACCTCGGCCAGCCCTTCGATCATCTTCTCGCGGTACTCGCGGACCTGGTCCGTCATGCCCGCCGGGATCGGAACCTTCTTGTACTCCTTGCCGAGCGTCTCGTCGTTCTCGTCCCACACGAGCGCGACCTGGTCGACCAGGTCGACGAGGCCCTGATACTTCTCCTCGGCGCCGATGGGAAGATGGATCGGCACCGCGTGGGCGCCGAGACGATCACGCAGCATGTCGAGGCAGCGGAAGAAGTCCGCGCCGACCCGGTCCATCTTGTTGACGTAGACGAGGCGCGGCACCCGGTACTTGTCGGCCTGCCGCCACACGGTCTCGGTCTGCGGCTCCACGCCGGAGACGGCGTCGAGGACGGTCACGGCACCGTCGAGGACGCGAAGCGAGCGCTCGACCTCGACGGTGAAGTCGACGTGGCCCGGCGTGTCGATGATGTTGATGCGGTGCTCACGCCAGAAGCAGGTCGTCGCGGCCGACGTGATCGTGATGCCGCGCTCCTGCTCCTGCACCATCCAGTCCATCGTGGCGGTGCCTTCGTGCACCTCGCCGATCTTGTAGGACCGGCCGGTGTAATAGAGCACGCGCTCGGTGGTCGTGGTCTTGCCCGCATCGATGTGGGCCATGATCCCGATGTTTCGTGTGCGCTCTAGCGAGTACTGCCGCTCCACGTCCGCCCTCGTCTTTCCTTTGTTGCTGCCGCCGCCCGTCGCGACCTGTTGCTACAGATGCGAAGAGGGAGGCCAGGCTGCGCCCCCCTCTTCGTTGGGGATTTTCGTTACCAGCGATAGTGCGCGAACGCCTTGTTCGCCTCCGCCATCTTGTGCGTGTCTTCTCTCTTCTTCACCGCCGTGCCGCGGTTGTTCGCCGCGTCGAGCAGCTCGGCCGAGAGCTTCTCCGCCATGCTGCGCTCCGGCCGCCGCCGCGCGGCGCCGATGACCCAGCGCATCGCCAGCGACGTCCGCCGGTCCGGCCGCACCTCGACCGGAACCTGGTAGGTCGAGCCGCCCACGCGGCGCGACTTGACCTCGACCGCCGGCTTCACGTTGTCGATGGCCGTCTTGAACATCTTCAGCGCTTCCTGCTTCGACCGGTCCTCGACCGTCGCGAGCGCGTCGTACATGATGCGCTCCGCCGTCGACTTCTTGCCGCGGATCATCATGATGTTCACGAACTTCGCGACCAGCCGGCTTCCGTACTTCGGATCCGGCAGCACCTCGCGCTTCGCTGCCCCCGCACGCCGCATGACTTACGCTCCGCCCTTGGGCGCCTTGGCGCCGTACTTCGACCGGCTCTGCTTGCGACCGGCCACGCCCGCCGTGTCGAGGCTGCCGCGGATGATGTGATACCGGATGCCCGGGAGGTCCTTCACGCGGCCTCCGCGGATCATCACGATCGAGTGCTCCTGGAGGTTGTGACCGACACCGGGGATGTAGGAAGTCACTTCCAGCCCGTTCGTGAGCCGCACGCGCGCCACCTTGCGAAGCGCCGAGTTCGGCTTCTTCGGTGTCGTGGTGTACACGCGGATACAGACGCCGCGCTTCTGCGGACACGCCTGCATCGCGGGCGTTTTCGACTTCTTGCGCACCGCTTCACGACCCTGACGCACGAGCTGGTTAATGGTCGGCATGACTCTCCATCGCCGGGAACGGCGACAAAACTCTCACTTTATAGCTGACTACCCCTTCCATGTCAAGCACTTACGCCACCCCTGGCACGGCCGCCATGCACATGGGGGCTAGCCGGCGACCGCCACCGAGCCGTCGCCCTCGGACGGATCGACCGGCGGCGGATCGAGGCTCAGCACCGCATCGAGCGGCTTGATGGCCTCGCCGCCCGGTGTCAGCACCTCGACCCGGGTGTAGTTGTTCAGCCCCGTGCCCGCCGGGATCAGCCGGCCGACGATGACGTTCTCCTTCAGGCCCCGCAGATCGTCGACTTTGCCGGAGATCGCCGCCTCGGTCAGCACGCGGGTGGTTTCCTGGAACGACGCCGCCGAGATGAAGCTGTCGGTCGACAGCGACGCCTTGGTGATGCCGAGCAGGACGGGCTTCGCGGTCGCCGGGCGCTTGCCCTGCGACAGCACGCGCTCGTTCTCCTCCTGGAAGACGAACTTGTCGACCAGCTCGCCGACGACGAACTCGGTGTCGCCGACCTCCTCGATCCGCACGCGGCGGAGCATCTGCCGCACGATGATCTCGATGTGCTTGTCGTTGATCGTCACGCCCTGGAGGCGATAGACCTCCTGCACCTCGTTCACGAGGTAGCGCTGCAGCTCGCGATCGCCGAGGACCGCGAGGTAGTCGTGCGGGTTCGGCGAGCCGTCCATGAGCGGCTCACCGGCGCGCACGCGGTCGCCCTCATGCACGCTGATGTGCTTGCCGCGCGGGATCAGATACTCCTTGGTCTCGCCGTTGTCCGCGCGGATGACGATCTTCCGCATGCCCTTCACGAAGCCGCCCATTTCCACGCGGCCGTCGATCTCGGTGATGACCGCCTGTTCCTTCGGCTTGCGCGCCTCGAAGAGCTCGGCCACGCGCGGGAGACCGCCGGTGATGTCCTTGGTCTTCGTGGTCTCGCGCGGGATCTTCGCGATGATGTCGGCCGCGTAGACCTCCGAGCCGTCGGCCACGTTGATGTTGGCGCCCACCGGCAGCGGATAGCGATGCCGGTCGCCGGTGTCGGCGTGGCCCTCCACCACTCGAATGATGATGCCCGGCTGCAGCCGGCCCTCGACGTCCTCGATGATGACCTGACGCGCGAGGCCGGTGACCTCGTCGAACTCCTCGCGCACGGTCATGTTGGCCACGATGTCCTGGTACTCCACGCGCCCCGTGAACTCGGTGAGGATCGGGTTGGTGAACGGGTCCCACTCGACGAGGACCGTCCGCGCCTTCACCCTGGTGTCCGGCTTGACCTTGAGCTTCGCGCCGTACACGACCGGATAGCGCTCGCGCTCCCGGCCGCGGTCGTCGACGACGCCGATCTCGCCGTTACGGTTCGTGGCGACGAGGTCGCCGTCACGGTTGGTGACCGTGCGCAGGTTGTGGAACTTCACCGTGCCCGCGCTCTTCGCCTCGTGCTTCGAGGCTTCGACGACCCGGCTCGCCGTACCACCGATGTGGAAGGTCCGCATCGTGAGCTGGGTGCCCGGCTCGCCGATCGACTGCGCGGCGATGATGCCCACCGCCTCGCCGAGCTCGGCCAGCCGCCCGTTGGCGAGGTTGCGGCCGTAGCAGAGCACGCAGATCCCGCGCTTGGTGTCGCACGTCAGACCCGAGCGGATCCGGACCCGCTCGATGCCCGCGTCCTCGATCTTCTGCGCGGCGTCCTCGGTGATCTCGCTGCTCGCCTGGATGATGATCTCGCCCGAGAGCGGATCGCGGACGTCTTCCGCCGTCACGCGGCCGAGGATGCGGTCGCGCAGCGACTGGATGATGTCACCGCCCTCGACGAGCGGGACGGCGTCGATGTACTTCACGGTGCCGCAGTCGTACTCGGAGACGATCACGTCCTGCGACACGTCGACGAGCCGGCGCGTCAGGTAGCCGGAGTCGGCCGTCTTGAGCGCGGTGTCGGCGAGACCCTTGCGGGCGCCGTGCGTGGACGTGAAGTACTCGAGGACCGTGAGGCCCTCGCGGAAGTTCGACGTGATCGGGGTCTCGATGATCTCGCCCGAGGGCTTCGCCATGAGACCGCGCATGCCGGCGAGCTGACGGATCTGCTGCTTGGAGCCTCGGGCGCCGGAGTCCGCCATCATGTAGATCGGGTTGAACTCGCCGCCCTGCTCGCCCTGCTCGAGCTCCTTGAACATCTGATCGGCGATCACCTCCGTCACGTGCGCCCAGATGTCGACGACCTTGTTGTAGCGCTCGCCGTTGGTGATGACGCCGTCCTGGTACTGCTGCTCGACTTCGTTGACGTCCTCCCGCGCCTTCGAGAGGAGCTGGTCCTTCGAGGTCGGGATGTGCATGTCGTCGATGCCGATCGACAGCCCCGAGAGCGTGGCGTAGCGGAAGCCGAGGTCCTTGAGCTCGTCGAGGAAGTGGACCGTCCGCTCGTTGCCCAGCGTGTTGTAGCAGCGGGACACGAGGTTGGTGATCTCCTTCTTCTTCAGCTCGCGGTTCTCGAAGCGCAGCTCTTCCGGCACCACCTCGTTGAAGAGCGTGCGGCCGACCGTGGTCTCGACGACCTCGCCGTTCCAGCGCAGGCGGATGCGCGCCTGCAGGTCGACGTCCTCGTTGTCGTACGCGATGCGCACTTCCTCGGCGTCGGCGAAGAGACGGCCCTCACCGCGCACCGGGTGCTCCGGCGTGCCGAGCTTCTCCTTCGTCAGGTAGTAGATGCCGAGGACCATGTCCTGCGTCGGCACGGCCAGCGGCGCGCCGTTCGACGGCGACAGGATGTTGTTCGCGCTGAGCATCAGCACCTGCGCCTCGAGCTGGGCCTCCATCGAGAGCGGCACGTGCACCGCCATCTGGTCGCCGTCGAAGTCCGCGTTGAACGCGGTGCAGACGAGCGGATGGATCTCGATGGCCTTGCCCTCGACGAGGATCGGCTCGAACGCCTGGATGCCGAGGCGGTGCAGCGTCGGAGCGCGGTTCAGGAGCACCGGGTGCTCCTTGATCACGTCCTCGAGGATGTCCCACACCTCGGGGCGCTCCTTCTCGACGTACTTCTTCGCGGCCTTGATCGACGACGCGATGCCGCGGTCCTCCAGCTTGCGGAGGATGAACGGCTTGAACAGCTCGAGCGCCATCTTCTTCGGCAGGCCGCACTGGTGCAATTTGAGATACGGCCCGACGACGATGACCGAGCGGCCCGAGTAGTCCACGCGCTTGCCCAGCAGGTTCTGGCGGAACCGGCCCTGCTTGCCCTTCAGCGTGTCGGACAGCGACTTCAGCGGCCGGTTGTTCGGTCCGGTGATCACGCGGCCGCGCCGGCCGTTGTCGAACAGCGCGTCGACCGCTTCCTGCAGCATCCGCTTCTCGTTGCGGATGATGATCTCCGGGGCCTTCAGGTCCATGAGCCGCTTCAGCCGGTTGTTCCGGTTGATCACGCGGCGATAGAGGTCGTTGAGGTCCGACGTCGCGAAGCGGCCGCCGTCGAGGGGAACCAGCGGGCGCAGCTCCGGCGGAATGACAGGGACGACTTCGAGGATCATCCAGTCGGGCTGGTTGCCGGACTTCAGGAACGCCTCGATGACCTTGAGGCGCTTGACGATCTTCTTGCGCTTCTGCACGGACGTCTCGCCGAGCATCTGCGCGCGGAGATCGCGCGCGAGCGCGTCGAGGTCCATGTCGCGCAGCAGCTCGCGGATCGCCTCGGCGCCCATGCCGACCTTCAGCGCGTCGGGGCCGTGCTCCTCCTGGAGCTTGCGGGCCTTGTCGACGGACATGAGATCTTTCTTCTTGACGCCGGTGATCTTCGCGTCGAGGACGACGTACTCCTCGAAGTAGAGGATCTTCTCCAGCTCGCGGAGCGACATGTCGAGGAGCTGGCCGATGCGGCTCGGCAGCCCCTTGAAGAACCACACGTGCGACACGGGCGAGGCGAGCTCGATGTGGCCCATGCGCTCGCGGCGCACGCGCGCGCGCGTCACCTCGACGCCGCACTTGTCGCACACCACGCCCGCGAACTTCATGCGCTTGTACTTGCCGCACGCGCACTCGTAGTCCTTCGTCGGGCCGAAGATACGCGCGCAGAACAGGCCGTCGCGCTCGGGCTTGAACGTCCGGTAGTTGATGGTCTCCGGCTTCTTCACCTCACCGTGCGACCAGTCGCGGATCTTCTGGGGCGCGGCGAGCTTGATCCGGATCGCGTCAAACGTGATGGGCTTCGCATGCCGATCCAGGATGCCCCACAGGTCCTTGGTGGGCTTCTCTTCCCTGATCAGGCTGCCGAAAGGCCGATCCGTCAGCATTCAGTTCTTCTCCTTGTCGTTGAGGGCGATCACTAGGAAGCCTTTTTCCCGTCTTTGGTGATCAGCTCGACGTCGAGCGCGAGCGACTGCAGCTCCTTCACGAGCACGTTGAACGACTCCGGCGTGCCCGGCTCGAGGAAGTTCTCCCCCTTGACGATGGCTTCGTAGATCCGGTTTCGACCCTCCACGTCGTCGCTCTTGACCGTGAGCATCTCCTGCAGCGTGTGCGCGGCGCCGTACGCCTCGAGCGCCCACACCTCCATCTCGCCGAACCGCTGGCCGCCGAACTGCGCCTTGCCGCCGAGCGGCTGCTGCGTGACCAGCGAGTAGGGCCCGATCGAGCGCGCGTGCATCTTGTCGTCGACGAGATGCGCGAGCTTCAGGATGTAGATCTGGCCGACGGTGACTTCCTGATGGAAGCGCTTGCCGGTGCGGCCGTCGAACAGGACCGTCTTGCCCGACGACGGCATGTTCGCCTGCGTCAGGTGCTCCTTGATCTCCCCCTCGGTGGCGCCGTCGAACACCGGGCTCGCCATCCAGAGCCCGAGCGCGCGCGCCGCCCATCCGAGGTGGGTCTCGAGGATCTGCCCGACGTTCATTCGAGACGGAACGCCGAGCGGGTTCAGCACGATCTCGACGGGCGTGCCGTCGGCGAGGAACGGCATGTCCTCTTCCGGCAGCACCTTGGACACCACGCCCTTGTTGCCGTGGCGGCCTGCCATCTTGTCGCCGACGGAGAGCTTGCGCTTCACCGCGACGTAGACCTTCACCATCTTGATCACGCCCGGCGGCAGGTCGTCGCCGCGGCGCAGCCGGCCGATGCGCTCCTCCAGCATCGAGTCGTAGATGCCGATCTGCTCCTCGGACAGCTCCTCGATGCGGCGGACCATCTGCGCGAGGCCGTCGTCTTCCTTGACCTTGACCTTCTTCAGCTCGTTCCACGACAGGTTGTCGAGGTCCGGCCGGTCGATGCGATCGCCCTTCTTCGTCAGGCGGTTGTTCTTGTCCGTCGGGTCGGCGATGTCCTGCACCGCCGTCTTGCCGACCAGGAGGTTCTTCAGCTTCTGGTCGCGCTCCATCTCGACCATCGCGATCTCGTCCTGGTAATCCTTCTCCAGGCGCGCGATCTCTTCTTCCTCGATGGACTTGGCGCGCTCGTCCTTGTCGACGCCGCGCCGCGAGAACACCTTCACGTCGACGACGGTGCCTTCGATGCCCGGCGGCACCGTCAGCGAGGTGTCGCGCACGTCGCCGGCCTTCTCACCGAAGATCGCGCGCAGGAGCTTCTCTTCCGGCGTGAGCTGCGTCTCGCCCTTCGGCGTGATCTTGCCGACGAGGATGTCGCCGGGCTTGACCTTGGCGCCGATGCGAACGATGCCGGAGTCGTCGAGGTCCTTGAGGGCCTCCTCCGACACGTTCGGGATGTCGCGCGTCACCTCTTCCTTGCCGAGCTTGGTGTCGCGCGCCTGGATCTCGAACTCCTCGATGTGGATCGAGGTGAACCGGTCTTCCTTCACGAGCTTCTCGGACACGAGGATCGCGTCCTCGAAGTTGTAGCCGCCCCACGGCATGAACGCGACGAGGACGTTGCGGCCGAGCGCGAGCTCGCCCTGGTCCGTCGCCGGGCCGTCGGCGATGACGTCACCCTGCGCCACCTTCTGCCCCTTGCGCACGATGGGCTTCTGGTTGATGCAGGTGTTCTGGTTCGAGCGGCGGTACTTCGTCAGGTTGAAGATGTCGAGCGGCAGATCCTGGACCGGGTCCGTCTTCTTCGACCGGCTCTCGGCGCGGATGACGATGCGGTCGGCGGAGACGTACTCCACCACGCCCGCGCGCTTGGCCACCAGCACCGCGCCCGAGTCCCGCGCCACCACGTGCTCCATGCCCGTCCCGACCAGCGGCGCCTCCGGCTGGAGGAGCGGCACGGCCTGGCGCTGCATGTTCGAGCCCATGAGCGCGCGGTTCGCGTCGTCGTTCTCGAGGAACGGAATCAGCGACGCGGCGACCGACACGAGCTGCTTCGGCGACACGTCCATGTAGTGCAGCTCTTCCGGCGGTACCATGCGGAACTCACCGGCCTTGCGGGCCGACACGCGCTCCTGCAGGTACTTGCCGGTCCGGTCGACGGCCGCGTTGGCCTGGGCGATGACGACCTGCTCTTCTTCCAGCGCCGTCAGGAAGATGATCTCGTCGCGCACGTGCCCGTCCGTCACCTTGCGGTACGGCGTCTCGATGAAGCCGAACTCGTTCGTGCGCGCGTACGTCGAGAGCGAGCTGATCAGGCCGATGTTCGGACCTTCCGGCGTCTCGATCGGGCAGATGCGGCCGTAGTGCGTCGGATGCACGTCGCGCACTTCGAATCCCGCGCGCTCGCGCGAGAGGCCGCGCGGACCGAGGGCCGAGAGCCGGCGCTTGTGAGTCAGCTCCGCGAGCGGGTTCGTCTGGTCCATGAACTGCGACAGCTGCGAGGAGCCGAAGAACTCCTTCACCACCGCCGAGACCGGCTTCGCGTTGATGAGGTCGTGCGGCATCAGGTTCGCGGTGTCGGAGATCGACATCCGCTCCTTCACCGCGCGCTCCATGCGCGTGAGGCCGACGCGGAACTGGTTCTCGAGCAATTCGCCGACCGACCGCACGCGGCGGTTGCCCAGGTGGTCGATGTCGTCGGTCTGCCGCGTGCCGAGCTTCACCATCAGGAGGTGCCGCACGACGTGGACGATGTCCTCGGAGCGCAGCGTCTTGATGTGCAGCGGCGCGTCGATCTGCAGCTTCTTGTTGATCATGAACCGGCCGACGCGCGCGAGGTCGTACCGGCGCGGGTCCATGAACATGCCGCGGAACAGCGCGCGAGCGGAGTCGACCGTCGGCGGATCGCCCGGCCGCAGGCGGCGGTAGATCTCGACGAGCGCCTCGTCGGGGTTCTTGAAGTGGTCGCGCGCGAGCGTCTCGTAGATCGAGGCGTCGACGCGGTCCTTGTCGACGACGAGCAGCTTGAACGGCGCCACCCGCTTGCCCATGATCTGCGCGAGCACCTGCGTGGTGATCTCGGCGTTGGTGGCGACGAGCACCTCGCCGCTCTCGGTGTCGATGATGCGCGAGCCCGTCCGCCGCCCCACGAGGGACTCGGCGCGGACGGCGAGCTTCTCGACGCCCGCCTCCGCCATCTTCTCGGCGGTCTTGGCGTTGATCACCTTGCCCGCCTGCAGGATCGGCTCGCGGTGCCGCGGCGGCTTCACGTCCTCCGCGACCTTCGCGCCGACGTGCGCGGTGGCGCTGAACTTCACCAGCGCGTTGCCCTCCTCGAAGCCCTGGACCTCCTCCATCTCGTAGAAGTGGCCGAGGATTTCCTCGTCCGAGAGGATGTTGCCCTTCTCGAGGAACCAGAACGCGCGCAGGAACGCGGTGGCGAGCATCTTGCGGCGGCGATCGACGCGGACATGCAGGATGTCGTTCGCGTCGAAGTCGAACTCCACCCACGAGCCGCGGTACGGGATGACCCGCGCGGAGAACAGCGGCTTGCCGGACGCGAGGGTCTTGCCCTTGTCGTCGTCGAAGAACACGCCGGCCGAGCGCTGCAGCTGGCTGACGACCACGCGCTCCGTCCCGTTGATGATGAACGTGCCCTTGTCGGTCATCAGCGGCAGCTCGCCCAGGTACACCTCCTGGCCGCGCTGCTCGCGGATCGTGCGGGTCTTGGCCTCCTTGTCGTGATCGAAGATCACGAGCCGAAGGGTGACCTTCAGCGGGATCGCGAACGTCATCCCGCGGTCGTGGCACTCCTCGACCGTGTACTTGGGATCGCCGAAGTGATACGAGTCGAACTCCAGCAGCGCGTTGTCGTTGTAGTCCGCGATCGGGAACACGGACTTGAAGACCGCCTGAAGCCCGATGTCCTCGCGGCGGTCGGCCGCGACGTCCTTCTGGAGAAAGGTCTCGTACGAGCGCTTCTGAACCTCGATGAGATTCGGAATCTCGACGATCGACGGGATCTTGCCGAAGTCTTTCCGACTCCGCCGCCCGCACTGGATCACGCCTGCCATCTATCTCGTCTCCTAAGAGCAGGTCTCCCGACCCGCCCTCCAATACATCAGGTGCCCTGTCGAGCTTTCGCCGCGCGCGCTCCGGTCGTCGCCCTCCCTGGGTTTACTTGACCTGTACCTGCGCGCCCTGCTCCTCGAGCTTCTTCTTCATGTCCTCCGCCTCCGCCTTGGTGATCTTCTCCTTCACCGGCTTCGGCGCGCCGTCCACGAGGTCCTTCGCTTCCTTCAGGCCGAGACCCGTGAGCTCGCGGACGACCTTGATGACCTGGATCTTCTTCTCGCCGGCCGCGGAGAGGATCACGTCGAACTCCGTCTTCTCTTCGGCCGCGGCCCCGCCACCCGCGGCGGCGCCGGCGGCGCCCGGCGCGGCGGCCACCGCGACCGGCGCGGCGGCGGACACGCCCCACTTCTCCTGCAGGAGCTTCGAAAGCTGCGCCGCCTGCAGCAGCGGCAGCTTGTCGAGCTCTTCAGCGATCTGTTCGATGGTCATGGCCATGGCTTGCTCTCCTTTGGACGGAACGGGCACCCGGGCTTACGCCGCGCCCGTTCCGGTGGTGTTTTCACTCGTTTCGGCCGCCGCGGGCGCCTCGGAAGGCGCTGCTTCGGCGGGCGCGTTCTTGCCACGCTCGGACAGGACGAACGCGAGCTCGCGCGGCGCCGCCGCCAACAGGCTGGCGATCTGCACGAGCGGTCCCTGGATCGCGCCGATGATCTGGGCGCGGATGGTTTCCTTGCTCGGAAGCTCCGACAGCGCTTTCAGCTCGGAGGCCGGCAGCACCTGGCCGTCCACGAATCCGGCCTTGATCGCGAGCGCCTGGTTGGTGCGCGCGAACGTGTGGAGGGCCTTCGCGACGGCGACGGCATCTTCCTTCGAGATCACCATGCCCGTCGGGCCCTTGAGGTGCGGGCCGAGCTTCGCGAGGTCCGTGTCCGTCATCGCGATCTTCGCGAGACGGTTCTTCATCACCTTGTACGACGCCGACACGCCGCGCAGCTGCTTGCGCAGGTCGGAGAGCTGCTGGACCGTCAGGCCGCGGTACTCGGTGACGAGCACCGTCTTCGCGCCGTCCAGCCGCGTCTTGAACTCCTCGACCGACTCGACCTTCTCTTGCGTGGGCACAGTCAGCTCCTAGACGGCTTTCTTGAACAGGTTCGCGATCGCGGCCGCGTCCAGCGTCACGCCGGGGCCCATCGTGGTCGAGAGGGTCACCGTGCGGAGATAGGTGCCCTTCGCCGCCGACGGCTTCGCGCGCACGATCGCCTCGATCACCGCCATCGCGTTCGCCTGGATGTTCTCCGGCGTGAACGACTTCTTGCCGACGGGCGTGTGGATGTTGCCCGCCTTGTCGACGCGGAACTCCACCTTGCCCGCCTTCGCCTCGCGCACGGCCTTGGAGATGTCGAAGGTCACGGTGCCGAGCTTCGGGTTCGGCATGAGGCCGCGCGGACCGAGCACCTTGCCGAGTCGTCCGACCTGACCCATGAGGTCCGGTGTCGCGATCGCGGTGTCGAAGTCCGTCCAGCCTTCCTGGACCTTCTGCACGAGATCTTCCGCGCCGACGGTGTCGGCGCCCGCTTCGCGCGCCTCGCGCTCCTTGTCGCCCTTCGCGAACACCGCGACGCGCACGGTCTTGCCGATGCCGTGCGGCAGCACGACGGCGCCGCGCACCATCTGGTCGGCGTGCTTGGGATCGACGCCGAGACGGAACGAGAGGTCGACGGACTCGTCGAACTTCGCGGCCGGCATCTCCTTGATCAGACGGACGGCGTCCTCGAGGAGGTACTGCTTCTCCGGCTCCAGCTTCTTCATCCCCGCGTCGTAGCGCTTGCTCACGGTCGCCATGTCTTACCCAACCTCGATGCCCATGCTGCGGGCGGTGCCCTCGATGATCCGCATCGCGGCGTCGATCGAGTCCGTGTTGAGGTCCACCAGCTTGGTCTGCGCGATCTCGCGGACCTGCTGCGGCGTGACCTTGCCGATCTTGTCCTTGTGCGGGATCGCCGACGCCTTCGCGATGCCCGCCGCGCGCTTGAGCAGCACGGCCGCGGGCGGCGTCTTCACGATGAACGTGAACGAGCGGTCCTGATAGATCGTCACCACCACCGGAAGGATCAGGCCTTCCTGGTTGTTCGTCTGGGCGTTGAAGCCCTTGCAGAACTCCATGATGTTGACGCCGTGCTGGCCGAGCGCCGGCCCCACCGGCGGCGACGGGTTCGCCTTGCCGGCCGGGATCTGCAGCTTCACCATCGCCTGGACTTTCTTCGCCATGGCCTTTCCGTTAGAGCGGGCGGACCTGGCGGGTCGCCAGATCCAGCCGCGTGTGACGTCCGAACACCGGGACGAAGACGTGCAGCCGGCCCTCGGCCGCCGCCGCTTCGTCGATCACGCCCTCGAATCCGCGGTAGGGACCCTCGAGGATCCGCACCTTGTCACCGCGCTCGAACGTCCAGCGTCCGTCCATCTAGATGCGCTCCACCTGGTAGTACTCGAGCTCGACCGGCGTCGGCCGTCCGAAGACCGGCACGATCACCTTCATCCGTCCGCGCTCGGGGTTCGTGTCCTCGACCGTTCCCTGGAAGTTCTGGAAGGGCCCCTCGATCACGCGGATCTTGTCGCCCTGCTGGAACACCGACTTCGGCTTCGGCTTCTCGGCGCCGCTCACCATCTGACGCTGGATGTCGTCGACCTGATCCTGCGGCAGCGGGACCGGCTTCTGGCCCGAGCCGACGAAGCCCGTCACCTTCGGCGTCGAGCGCACGAGGTGCCACGTGTCGTCCGTCAGCTCCATCTCGACGAGCACGTACCCGGGGAAGAACTTCTGCTCGGTCTCGCGCTTCTGCTTGTTGCGCACCTCGACGACCTTCTCGGTCGGGACGAGGACCTGGCTGATCTTCTCGCCCATGCCGAAGATCTTGGCGCGAGACTGGATGGCCTCCGCCACCTTGTTCTCGAAGCCGGAGTACGTGTGGACGACGAACCATTGCTTCGTCAACGCAGAATCCTTTCCACCACGCGCGCGAGCACGATGTCCACGCCGCCGAGGAAGAACGCGAGGACGACGGTGACCACGATGACCACCACCGTCGAGTTCACGAGCTCGGCGCGGCTCGGCCAGGTGACCTTGCGGAACTCCGCGAGGACTTCCCGTACGAATTCCTGGATCCGCGCCACCACGCCCATCTCTCTTGGTTCCTTCCGTCCTTCTTCTGTTGTTCGTCGTTCGCCACTCACGAGGAGTGGCAGGGGTGGAGGGATTCGAACCCCCATCCCCCGGATTTGGAGTCCGGTGCTCTAGCCGTTAGAGCTACACCCCTACTTCGTCTCCTTGTGCGGCTGGTGCTTACGGCACCACTTGCAGTACTTCTTCAGCTCCATCCGGTCCGGATGGGTGCGCTTGTTCTTCGTCGTCGAGTAATTGCGGCGCTGGCACGTGCCGCACGCGAGCGAGACGATTTCGCGCATCGCTCAGCCCTCGATCTCGGTCACGACGCCCGCGCCCACGGTCCGGCCGCCCTCGCGGATCGCGAACCGCAGCTCCTTCTCCATCGCGATCGGCATGATCAGCTCGATCGCCATCGTCACGTTGTCCCCCGGCATCA
>Ga0233425_10007579_pt1 | contig 15138 bp, 17 predicted proteins | sample Watercolumn_Towu_2_FD_181712 | JGI IMG/M metagenome (GOLD analysis project Ga0233425, IMG submission 181712) | Freshwater microbial communities from Lake Towuti, South Sulawesi, Indonesia - Watercolumn_Towuti2014_140_MG | ecosystem: Environmental > Aquatic > Freshwater > Lake | place...
TCAGCTTCCTCGACCGAGGCCGGACGAACAACCTACTGAAAGCTCACATCTAGGCTCAGGACTCATTGATCATATCCAGAAGATGACGAACGCTGCGATGCAGATTGCCGACATGAAGGTATGGGCGCAGCGATCATAACGGGTATGAATGCGGCGCCAATCCTTGAGCCTGCCGAACATGTTCTCGATCTTGTGACGTTGACGATAGAGCGCTCGGTCGTGTTCGATCGGGACCCTACGATTGGATTTCGACGGGATACAGGCCTCGATGCCGCGCGCGGCAAGGGCTTGGCGAAGCCAATCGGCATCATAGCCCTTGTCGCCGAGGAGTTCCTTGGCGTTGGGCAGGGCGGGAAGCATCAAGGCCGCGCCCTTGTAGTCGCTCATTTGGCCTTCGCTGAGGAGCATGATCAGCGGCCGCCCTTGACCGTCGCACACCGCATGCAGTTTCGAGTTCAGGCCGCCCTTGGTGCGCCCGATACGACGGGGAACAGTCCCTTTTTTAAAAGGCTGGCGGCGGTGCGGTGGGCCTTCAGATGGGTGGCGTCGATCATCAGTCGGCACGGCTTGCCGGCTTGACGCGCCAGTTCGCTGAAAATCTTGTCGAACACGCCGAGACGACTCCAACGCACGAAGCGATTGTAGATGGTCTTGTGCGGACCGTAACCGCGTGGCGCATCGCGCCAGCGTAGGCCGTTGCGGATGACGAAGACGATGCCGCTGATGACCCGCCGATCGTCCACCCTCGGAACTCCATGGGAGAGCGGAAAATACGGCGCGATCCGGCGCATCTGTGCCCGCGAAAGCAAAAACAAATCGTTCATGGCGACACCTCCAGGCGCCGCCAAAGAATCAGTCCGTAACCATCCGGGCAAGAAAATTAATAGGTCCTGAGCCTAGTTCAACATTCGTAACCTGCAACGGAGTATAAAATACTGGAATATTTTCGAACTCATTTTTTTGCATTGGCGCGTTGCTCCCCGATAATCCTGCGGCCGAAGGAAAAGAAGAGGAAAGACGTCAGACGTCGCTCGGCCCTAAATGCTTTGGTTTGCCGCGATCCCAAGCGGGCTCATGCATCAGATTTTTACCTTTACGCGCGCACAAATCCGATGCGCCGCAGCACATGTGGCTTCGCTTGGCATTCCTCGGAAAACAGTCGCAAGAGCGCATTTGGATTGTCAGCCAGCCCAAGGATTCTGGCCTTTCGCCTGACTAGATCGAAATCGGCGGGTGTCAAAGTGTCGAAGTCGTCGAGTCCGTTGGGACAAGGTGTCCCGAAATATCTTTCAAAGGCGAGCCTGACCTGATCGGGCTTGAGATAACCGAATCCGATTTTCAACGTGAATCGCCGCAAACTCGCGGTATCCAGTCGATCCATGAGATTGGTAGTGCAAGCGAAGGGAAATTTATGCACTTCCATCCACGTCAACATCTCGTTGACCTGGGAAATTTCCCATCTCGCCCTCGCCGAACTGCGATCAAGCAAAAGCGAATCAGCCTCATCAAAGATGAGGAATGTACCTTCCTCGGCGGCCTCCCGAAAAGCGCTAGCAATCTGCTTCTCGCTTTCGCCAACATACCTGCTCAAAAGATCGGAAGCGCGCTTCTGCACCGCCTTCATGGCCATCGCCTTCGCCAAGTGGCGTAGAAAGGCCGATTTCCCGCTACCGGGCGGTCCATAAAGACATAGCGAGATCGCCTTGCTTGATGCCCTGGTCAGGGCGTCGGTCAGGCTTTGGAGGTCTTCGTTTGCGTTCACGAGATCCAGCGAATAGTCAGCCCTCGCATTGTCATTGTCATGGGACTCTGGGACATCGTGGCCCATTGCGGTCATCACGCCCTTCGTCGCGCGCGAAATGACGTCGGTGCCGCCTCCGGCAAAAACCGCGACCTGACAGGAGTTCCATATGACTCTTGCAGGCACATTGGGTATCTCGGCCAATCGAATGAGATCGGTTTCGTTCGACTGCACCCCACTTCCTGAAAGCGCCTTTTGCCACAGTTTTTGGCGAATCGTTTCGGGCGGAGCCTTAAATTCGACGGCCAAGCTCATTCGGCTGAGAAAGGATTTCTCGAACGAACGGATGGAATTTGCGGTCCAGAACACCGGCAAGCGATTCGTCTCCAGCAGGCGATTCATGAAGACCTTGCTTCCGTCATTGCCCCGATTACCGCCGAAAGGCAAATCGTTGCTTTGCGCCACGTCATCCATTTCATCGAGCAACAAAATGGCGTTGCCGTTTTTGCCGAGGTAGCCCTGGGCCAGTTTGAGATGCGTCAGCCGATCGGACCTCGACGGCTCGCGGCCCTCGTCATCGACTTCGCCGATAGTAAAAAGCGGAACACCGAGGGAGTCCGCCACGGTCTTGCAGAACTCGGTCTTGCCTGTTCCGGGCGCTCCGAAAAGCAGGACATTTATGCCCCGGGCCCGATCCTTCAGCGCACCCTTCATCAGGCTGCAAATCAGGTGGCCGTCTTCGCCGATGTGATCGAAGTCGGCAAGCGAATGACTGGCGCAAGCCGGGTTGCCGACAAGCATTCCTCGAATGGCAAAGGGTCCCTTCGGCGTCGGTCGAAACATCGATGTACGAATAATTTCGGGGACTTTGAAATACCCAGCACGATCTCCGACCAGGTCTTGGCGCCCGTGATGGATAGATATGAGACCCAATTCGACCATCTTGCTGGTCGGGACAACCCTTCGATGAACTTCCTCAGGATCGGCGCCAAGCAGCATGCCAATGCCCTGGGTAAAATGACCGACAGCATTCATCAGCTTGTCGCAAAAACTCTCGTGCCGAGTGTCCCGTTCATAGACAAGAAGCAGCCGAAAGATATCGACTTCCAACTGATCCAATTCGAATTCGGTCGCCAGCATCGCCAAATTCGTACCGAGGGTACCTTCCGACGATGGCCGAGCGGCGTAGTCTTCTAGGACCCTCGCTCGCCTTATTTTTTGGGCCTCGATCTCATCCTCCGGCACTTCGAAGTCCGAGAAACCTGCATGAAGTATCTCGTGTAGATGACGTTGTACCCGGCCTCTTCCCTTGATCAGGGGGCTGGTCATTACATTTCGGACATGCCATCCAAGTATTGGTGTGAAATTCATCATGCAGTCATGATGCCACACTTTTTCTATACGTCAATTTTCTGCGGCAGAAATCTCTAAATTCGTCAGCAATATCAATAGATTATAGACAGACTCTTGCTGCGTTTTTTGTGCTTGCGGTTCGATCAAAACTTATCGACAACTTTGACCGGAAGGCCCATTGATCGCCCAATTCCAAAAGCAAGAAATCGCAGGGTCGAAGGATCAACGCCTTCTGCCGGTACAACGGCAATACCCGATGGAGCGCCTTGCAAGAGCCGTCCAAATTCCGACAGAGCTATGACGACGGCGTTGGTCCGGTTCGCCAGAATCCTACTGGTCATTTCGAAATCGATGGGCATTTCCAAATTTGACCAGTTTCGAAGATCGTTGCTGCGAACGACAATTTGAGGATGGCCGACAAGCACCGGACGTTCGCCAAGCGCCTTCAATATCCTTTCCATTGCAATCTCGCCGATGAGCATTCCATTGGCTCGATAGTGAAGACGGATTGCCTCACAGAATGCATCAAGTCCGAAATCGAGAACTCGGCCTGGCGCGATCACGTCACCCGAAATTGTGCCAATCTCGATACGCGCGCTGCTGATGCGAAGGGCAAGCCGAAATCCCGTTTCTAAGGACATCAGCCGGCACGCTTGGAAAGCAAGGGAAAGTCGATCTTGTGAATTCTTTTCTCCGACGCATTCACCAGCAACACGCCGTCGCAGTCATAGACCACCGCGTATTCGAGGAGCTGTCGGCGGGTCCCGGCATTGCCGATTTCGGCGACCTTCCCGAATTTGGCATCGGCCACATATTTGAGCCCATCCCGTTCCACCAGAAAGTCGGCCCGGACCTCATAGGTCTCGCTCACGCCATCGACGATCCACTCGACCTCGAGCTCCGATTGGTCATCAAGGATCGTATAGCCGGCGTCCTCCAGGAGTTCCGCCCCTATGTCCTCACCCCTCTTGCCCTTGCGGCGCGACATCCCAAAGCGCACGCCCTGCCACCAGCGATTGAGACGCCATCCCGCCCAAAGCAGCAGGGCGAGCCCGAGGCTCAAGAGCCCGAGCCAAGCCAGCGCCGGGTCGATTCCGAGGAGCGACGAGGCTCCGGCAACCATACTGCTCAATATGTTGCCCAGGACGGTCAGGATGTCGGACAAGATGGTCAAGTGTTGCCTCCTTCCATTGCTTTGGACACAAAATCTCCCCAGGCGACACCGGGCACCGGATCATGCTTGGGAAACGCAAAACTTGGCAGGCGGGTACGACGGAACCGGCTACCGCCCGGGTTGATCCGGACCGAGAACGATCGTGATCGAGGTCCGCACTTCGGCCACGTATTTTCGTCCGTCCCGCTCGACCACGTAGCTGGCGCTAGCGTCATAGTTCTCCTTGACGCCTTCCGCGATGAACGCGGTCCAACCGGTGCCCTGGATGTCCTGGATGGAATAACCCTCCCTTTCCAAGACGTCTGATGCGGTTGTTTCGCCATTGCGCCGAGACATTGCTAGACGACCTCCCTGGACCTGTGGAGCAGTCGCTGGCCGAAACAGGACGGCAGAACGAGCACCAGGAGGGCGAGCCCGAACGAAATCGGCTCCGGCTCTCCCCCGAGGAAGTGAGCGGTTCGAATGGTAGTCTGGATTGACAAGGCGGCACCTCCTTGACTTTGGTCACGAGATCTCCTGAGGCGATTTGTGTCGCCGAAATCGGTTCATGCCCGGGAGAAATCAAACCTAACATGGGGGCATGACAGAAATGGGCGTCCCCTTCGCATATACTGCTCATTCAAGCGGCAAATATGGCGCCTAAGCGGGAAGAACCAGCGAAAGGGGGTCTTGAGCCATGACTTATGTGTTCTACGACACGGAGACCACGGGTACAGATCCCGACTTCGATCAGATTCTGCAGTTTGCGGCGATCCGGACCGACGACGAGCTCAATGTCGTGGATACTCTCAATGTGAATTGCCGGCTGCTGCCTTATGTCGCCCCGTCACCGGGCGCTCTCCTGGTTCACGGCATTCCGGCGACGGAGATCATGGCACGGCCGCTTTCTCACTACGCCATGATGCGACAAATCGAACGCAGGCTCTCGGAATGGAGCGTCGGCGGAGCTGTCTTCGTCGGCTGGAACAGCATGCCGTTCGACGAAAAATTTCTGCGCCAGGCGTTCTACAAGACCCTTCAGCCGATCTACAAAACCGTCACGCAGGGTAATGGCCGCGCCGATGGAATGGCGCTTGCCCGGGCCGCCGCCGAATCGATGCCGGGTTCTTTGTCTCTTCCCGCTGTAGATGGAAAGGCTGTGTTCAAGCTCGGCGCGATCGCCGAAGCCAATGGGATCGTCCTGGATCATGCGCATGATGCCCTCGCCGATACGGAGGCGACACTTGCCATTGCCCGGCTGGTGAAGGAGAAGGCTCCTAGCCTTTGGACCGAGATGCTTGCGAATGCCCGTAAAATCGAGGTTGAGCGCCGGCTTTCCGATGCCGCGCCTATGCTTCTCTCCGAGACCTATTTCGGTACGACCTACCACCGGATCGTCGCGCCGGTCGGGCCAAGCCGAAAATCGCCAAATAGTTGGATTGTCTTCGACTTGCAATTTGACCCGCGTGAACTCGCCGCCATAGCGAGCGAGGCGCTCGAGATCACCTTGCGCGGCGCGCTTAAACCGACAAGGACGGTTCGAACCAACGCGCAGCCGACACTTTTGCCGGTGGACTATGCGCCCGCGAAAATTCGAGGCGGGCGGCTTCCCTTGGAGGTCTATCGGGATCGCGCGACCGCTTTGGCCGAACTCGGCGGCTTTCGGAGCCGCCTCGTCGATCTCGTCGATGGCCTGCAGAGGGAGAAACCCGGCAGCGCCTTCGTCGAACAACGCATCTATGAACGCTTTCCATCGACCAAAGAGCAAAGAACCTTGACTGCCTTTCGCCGGGCCGACTGGGTGGAACGCGCGGCCTTGATCGACAAATTTGACGATGACCGTCATCGCGAAATTGCCTTGCGCCTCGTGGGTGCCGATAGCCCTCAATCTCTTGATGCCGGCAAGAGGCGACAATGGGAGCTTTGGCGCCGCGACCGGCTCAATCCGAGCGTCGAAGTCCCTTGGCTTACCTTGCCCAAGGCCATCGCCGAAGCCAAAGAGCTTCGAGCGAAAGAACCTGCCTCGAAGCAGCCTCTGATCGACGCAGCCTCTGCCGTGCTTGCCGAAATTGCCGAAGGCAGAGAAGCGGCCGAGGCCCAGGAGACCGGTATCCCACGGACGTGACCGCACAGGATCCGGATATTCTCCGCGTCGAGGGCGACGAATACTGCCTTCTCGGCTTTCCGCTGGAGCAGTTATTCCACCGGCATCGCCGCCGGCCAAGATTTGCGCTCTCGAGTTCCGCGCTTTGGCGCGGATACCGCGCGAGTTGGGAGATTCGAGACGGAATGCCGCATCTCTCAAGCGTAATGGGGCGTTTGGCCAATATGCCGGCGGAATCCGAACCGCCGGATCCCGCTACACTTAGCCAAATCGACACTGACGGTGAAGATTTCAAAGGCGTAATACAACTGCCGTCTTTCCGGTGGCCTTTGTCCCCATGCGCGATTTGCGGCAATCATCTTTGTGCTGAATACCAAATCACCGAGAAGGCCGATTGGTTCAGCGGACGATTGGCTTCTTGCGATCATTCCGAATTTCTAATTCATGACGCAAAGCGCCATCGAATTCACATCGTCAAAGTGATCGATGGTCAAGACTCGGTAGACAAATGAACGGCCCTCTCGCAAGCGACGGAAACGAATACCATTTTCGTAGCTCAGTAAATTCAACAATTAATGTGGAATATTTGCAACGTTTGCGACCCGTCAAAATTCGAGAAATAGAAAAACTATACTACCTCGAAAAAATTGACTAAGATGTCTGCAGTAAGGTGGTGAAAGATGAGCGAGATTGCCAAAATTGATGAACACGCGGTCGGCGAAGAACTCCTCCCGTACTATGTCTATGTGCTCGCAGACGGTGTGACCAGTCCTCCAGAGGTTTTTTATGTTGGGCGTGGGCAGGGTGATCGCATCAACAATCACTGGGACGAATTCAAGCGTCTCAGTCCTCGGGGCAACGAAGTAGCGGCAAGTCGGAAATGGCTGCGGTTTGCCGATATTGAAAAAAACGGACGCGAGCCGCTGGCAATCGTTATTGGACGCTTCGAATCGGAAGATGAAGCGAAGGCCGTTGAAGCGATTTCCATCAAATGGTTCTACGGTATCGATCTACTCACGAACGAAGTGAATGGCCGTGGCGCTCAATACCTCCGCGAAAAAGGAGTTTGGACTTCGGTCCAGGGGCTCGATGAGGAAGAGACACCGCATATACACACTCGCGAATATACCGAACGCCACATACTTGAACTCCGAGAAGTCGGCGCATACGACGTCCTCCGCGAGCTCAAGATACGAATCAAGGAAACATTTGGGAATGCTGTCGAAGTTAGAGGGTTCGATGCGCCGGGTGACCGCCGCTTTGACCCCGGGGAGGGGACCGGCTATCTGGGGGCACTAGTGCAGATGCAGGGATTGGACTTCCTAGTCTTTTTCGACAAGAAGTTGAAATTTCAAGTTTTGATTCCCGACACTGATCGAGTTCACAAAATGTTGGACACGATCTACACTTGCTGGCCGATGCCTCAGCTAATCTTTGTGAACACGAACGGGCGTTACGGCCATATTTCTCGCACAAAGGAAGACTGGGATCGGCGCCACGGTCTGACCGGCTGGATTCCAGGCAAGAAGTCCGAGAGCGACAGCAAATTGCTCCGCGCAAAATACAATTCAATCGATGGGGTATTGGCGGAATTGAACAAGCTAAATGAGGACTTAACGAAAGTAGGGTCTCTCAAGCCCGGAAAAATTCCAGTGGTGAAAGATAGCTGAGGGCCTTGTGCGATCCTTACGGGTGTCCGTCGTCAGGATTTTTGAGACGAGCTGGGGATTTTGAGACCGGAGAGTTTGGCTCATCTGGGATTGCATGTTAGGCGGCTCTGCTGTGGTGCTGCAAGCGCCTGAGTTCGATGGTTTTGAGTTTGATGACCTCCCTTTGTTGCAGGATTGATTGGCCTCGGCCGGCATAGACATCGGCCGGCGTGAGATTTTTTAGGCTTTCATGGTAACGGCGATGATTGTAGTGCTCGACGAATTGGCCAATCTGGGCTTCGAGGTCGCCGGGCAGGAAGTAATTTTCGAGCAAGATCCTGTTTTTCAGAGTCTGGTGCCAGCGCTCGATCTTGCCCTGGGTCATGGGGTGATAGGGCATGCTGCGAATGTGTTGGATGCCCTTGTTGCCGAGCCAAGTGGCGAGATCGGCCGCGACATAGCTTGATCCGTTATCGGATAGCAGCCGCGGCCGATGATGGACTTGGCGCCGGTCGATGCCGGTCCTTGCGATGGCCAACTCGATCGTCTCGGTGACGTCGACGACTTTCATGGTGGTGCAGAGTTTCCAGGCGACGATGAAGCGGGAGAAATCGTCGAGCACGGTTGAGAGATAGAACCACCCCCAGCCGATGACCTTCAGATAGGTGAAGTCGGTCTGCCAGAGCTGGTTTGGGGCCGCTGTCTTGTCGTGAAACTGCTCGGCCGCCTTCATGACGATATAAGCCGGACTGGTCAGTAGGCCCTGTGCCTTGAGCAGCCGATACACGGATGCTTCCGAGATGAATTGGGCTCGTTCGTCGGTGAATGTGACGGCCAACTCCCTGGGGCTGAGTTCCGGACGCTCCAAGGCCATGTCGATGACCTGGCTCCGAACAATGTCCGGAACACGATTCCACACCCGGCGCGGCCCGGCCCGGTGATCCTGCAATCCCGCCTCCCCAAAGCGGCGGTACAGGTCGTACCATCGATAAAAAGTCGGCCGGGAGATGCCCAATTTGTCCAGGGTGCGTTTGACCGGCAAACGCGACTGTTCGACGAGGCGGATGATTTCGAGCTTTTCAGAGGCCGGATATCTCATTCGGGGTCTCCCCCATGCCCGGTCATGCTTTTTTTGAGCAGCCGGTTCTCGAGGCTGAGATCGGCTACCAATTCCTTCAAGCCGTTCATCTCCTGGCGCAGCGTCTTGACCTCGCCGGACGATGCCTGGCGTTCGGTATCCCCGCTCAGGCGCCGTTTGCCGGCTTCCAGGAACTCCTTCGACCAGGCGTAATACAGGCTCTCGGCTATGCCTTCGCGCCGGCACAGCTCGGCGATCGAGTACTCGCCGCGAAGGCCAGAGAGCACGATCCGGACTTTCTCCTCCGCGGAGTACTTCTTGCGGGTCGCGCGACGGATCTCGCGCACATGCTGCTCAGCGGTCTGTGACGGTACGGGTTTCTGGCTCATCTTCGCTCCCTCATGGGCTACGATGAGCCAGAAACCCTCCAATCCCAAGACCCCCAACCTGTCTCGCAATTCCTGATGCCGAACACGCGTCGCCGGGATCGCCGGAAGACCAAAAAACCGCGCGAAGCGGGAAGCCCCGATCAATCGCCGTTTGGGCTAGCGGGAGTGAGCGTCGCGAAGCGAAGCTGAGCGATGCGAGAGGGACGGTAATGAGTCCCTCTGAGGCGCGCGGCGACTTGCGCCGTCGCGCCGCATGCAGCGGGACAACGCTGGATGATGTTGAGGTTGCAAACTTGGTACGCGTAGCGGAGACCGCTGGACGAAGTTGTTGGCAGTTGGTTCGACGAACTGCATAGGCCGCAATCGTGCTCTTCACTCCCCCCGCGTGTTTCCAAGAGCGCGGGCTAGGAGTGCGTTCGGGCAATTGTCGAGATTCGGCAGGGTGGGATTTGTATCGAGGCGCACCCCACGAGCCGCACGAAAGCACGGCGCTTGACTCAATTGAGCGCGGGTGTAGCGTAGAAATTGTCATCGACCGGGGGTGTTGGGGGTTCGATGCGGCAAGATTCGTTGAAAAGGTCGCGAATTTTCTGCGCGGCGCTGTATTTGTTGATGGGCATAGCGTTTTTCGGGTTGGCTGCTTGTTCGAATCAGTCACCTCAGTCACCTCAGTCACCAACGGGGACTTCGAGAGAGAATCCTGCTTGGGTGCACGTCGATCTAACGTCATCGACGAAGCTCGAGAGGGCGATTGCCTTTTCAATCCTCATTACGTCAGTCGGGTTTACCGTCGAGTAGATGGCTTCTGTGATACAGGTGACCGCCGAATTACCGCTGCTGAAGCTCAATTGGTTCGCTCGGGTCGAATTGCCGAGCTGAAGAAGGACCAGCCGATCACTAGTGCGCTCACCCAGGTCACCAGTGCTCAGCAGATTGCTACGCCAAGGCATCAACTTGAACGACCACCTCTCTCAATTGAGTCTCTCGACGAAGAGCGCGTCGCTCGTGGAGAAGCAAATGTTCGCGAGCAACCGATAGCGACCTCGGAGAGACTTGCAGCCTTGGCGCGTGGTGATCGCATCCATGTAATTGGTCGGGTCAACGGATCGGATTGGCTGCAAGTCCAAACGCGCGACAAGTTGACAGGTTATGTGCTCGGTTCACTGCTTTCGCCAATCGAGGCTCCAGTCGTTGCCGCTGCTACTCGAACTCCGTCGCCAAAGCCAAATGCCGCGTTCTTACCTGATCAGAGATACGCACTCGTCATCGGCAATTCGGAATACCGCGACTTCGGACGCTTGCGAAACCCGGTCAACGATTCCCGCGCAATGGCGTCTGCGCTCGAACGTCTTGGGTTTGCTGTAACGAGAGTTGATAATGTTTCGCGTGAGCGCATGGCGCGCGCCGTGCTTGATCATGCGAGTAAGCTACGCAGCGGCGGGACCGGCGTCATGTTCTTTGCCGGGCACGGCTTGCAAGTGCGCGGCGTGAATTATCTCTTGCCCGTTGAGGCCAACCCGACGAACGACGCCGAGGCAGATGTCGTCGCGATCTCACTCAATTGGGTGCTTCAGACCTTGGGCGACGCAGCCAATACATCAAACATCGTCATTCTCGACGCTTGTCGGAACAATCCGTTGCAGACGGCACTCCGCACGGCATCGCGTGGCCTAGCGGTCGTCGGTCGCGCGCCGGGTAATACGCTCGTACTCTACGCAACTTCGCCGGATTCAGTAGCCGCTGATGGCGACGGCGCGAACGGTTTGTTCACTATAGAATTGCTGCGCCATATCGAAGCGCCGGGCATCACCGTTGAGAGCATGTTCAAGCGAGTGGTGTCGGGAGTGCGTCAACGTTCGGCGGGCGCGCAGATTCCGTGGATGAACGGGTCGTTAGAGACGGACATCGTGTTGAAGAGGTGATCTCGGTAGCCGATGAACAGAAAATTGCTCGGCCTCTTTGTAACGCTTTCAGCCCAAACGGAATTGCAGCATGACAAAGCCACAAGAAAATTGGAGCCTTCGCAAGTCTGCATATATTGGAGCTAGCTTAGGTGCAGGGTGGGCTCTGTTTCGGACCTATGTTCTATTCCCCGAAGAGTTACCATTTGTTGAACGATTCGCTGACACATTAGGCGGTTCAGTTGGACTCGCGGGTATTTTCGTAATCGTTGCTTGGATACGAAACAAAATGGTTGGCGGTGACGAAAAGGTTTCTGGAGAATCCCAAAATATTGGTGAAGAAGTCAGTACGATGCATCATATCCCGTTTTTGAGGATCGGAATTGGCCTTGGCATCGCTATGGGGCTATTCCCTCCATGGCATTTTGTCATTCCGGCCCAAGGTTATAACGTTCAACTTGGATACGCCTTTATTGCATCACCACCGGACGGCGGACAAATCGACATCATGCGGCTGCTTGTCCAATGGGCGATTGTCGCTGCAGCCACTTGGGGCGCTAGCAAAATATGGGGTCCAGGGGACAAATAGGATTTGTCTTTTGTCGCCCTCTAATAAGCCGGCAGGGTCGTCCAGTTTTTGCGAGTTCGGATGAACCTTCGGGGTGAACGATAGCCAAGCGCCTTATGCGAGCGAAGCTTGTTGTATTGGCGAGATCATTTTGGCAGGGATGCAGTGACGGCTTCTGAGTCGGGATAAGAGTTGAGGTTAGATTTGGCCCAATTCTTTGGCGGTAAATTCGTCCGATGGGGTTGTCAATTTTGCAGGGGCAGCAAATGGCACGAAAACTAACTCTTTGCTTCATGATCGGCCTGACGGCTGCATTTCTTGTTTCAATGGTTTCTGCGAACGTCGCGGCTGAAAATCGTTCCAAGAAATGGGCCGACGTTGGAATTTTGCAGTTAGACGTAATTGAGCGTCAGCGCGGCAAGTTTGCGTGTTTTATGGAACGCAACGCTTCACATAGACTGCAATTCGCGCCTAGGCTCTTGTTCGTCGTAACACCCGAAGGTGAACTCTTGCTTGTAATTCTTCTTGCAGAAGGCTTTTACAAAGGTGGAAATAGGTACGATATCCGAATTGAAATTGATAAACTATTTGGTGCGGACACATTTTTTGAAGCCAAAGACAATAACACCTTGGTACTCGATCTCGGCCACAATGAACAGGTATATGCAGCACTACGCCGAGGCTATCATCTCAGGGCTAGGGATTTTCAGGGACGAGAATGGAACTTTGATCTAAAGGATACCTACAGGGGATTGAAAAGCCTTTACGAGTGCGCCCGGGCGAATGGCATTGAGACAGCTTTTGGGATTGATACAAGATCAACAATAGAGAAATCTTTTGGAAATGACGACGTTACTCAGGTTTTGGCGCTCGCAAAGCTAACAGATTTTGTCGTTGATCCTGAATTGAGCAGAGCGATAGGGATTGCTGGGGCCCCTGCTTGGACAAATAGGAAAAATTTGGGACAGGGTGGTGTTGTTGGCATTTTGTCCTATGGCACGCTGCCAGAATTTGGCGATCGGGAAGCCGAAAGAACCCTTGCCGGACGCAAAAAAATCTGCGGATCGGATCATCAAGTTCGGCAGGGAGCAGCTTCAAACGTCGGCTCAACCAAGATTCAGAAAACAGAATCAATATGCAGGGGCTACATAAATGATGGTGAACTTATGGTGATTTCTGTAGTCAGCTCGAAGGCAACATCGTCTCTTCTGGTGCACCTCGGCAATTTGGCTTGGGCTTCCGAAGTTCGTCATGCTGACTTAGTAGTATCGAGTGAGATTGCTCGACAGCTAAGTATCAAATGAAGTATGGCGACAATGCGGTTCGTGTCCCCGGGAGTGGTGTAGGAGTTGAGCGGGGGCGCGACGCGCTGGACTCGTTTCTGGTCCCGCGCCGCGCGGGCGGGCCGACTGTCAGGTCAGTACCGTCTCAGCACACCTATTGCCAGGAACGGTGGTATAACCTAATCCAATGATCTCGCTACACGGAACCCATTTCCGTAATCCGAATCATTGACTGTCCCTCCGAAGCGATGCGCCGCGCGAGCCCCGGCGGGGGACATACCCCAAGAGCCACCACGCAAAACACGGCGGCTGCAGTCGCCATTGGTCTTCGCGGATCCGTCGTTCGGCGCCCCAACGTAGTTGTCGGTCCAGCAATCTTCGGTCCACTCCCATACATTTCCAATCATATCGAACAAGCCGAATGCATTGCTTTTGAAACTCCCAACGGGGGCTGTATAGGAGTATCCGTCATTGCAATTTGCTGTCCGCCAATCGGACATTGCATTGACCCGACTCTTGGCGGTCAAATCAGCTACATTGGCAAACCCACAACTTTGATGACCGTCGTCCCCCCAATATCGAGATGTCGTTGTGCCTGCTCGAGCTGCATATTCCCATTCGGCCTCGGTTGGGAGTCTATACTTCTTACTCGTCTTGAGGCTCAGCCAAGCCAAATACGCCTCGGCATCATTCCAGCTAACACAAGCTACTGGATGCCGCTCTCCCTGATCGAACCCGGGGTCGCGCCAATTCTTCAATTTGTGTAAGTCATACTTCTTGCCATTCCATATATAACATCCAGTCGTCCGCAAATTCGTTGTGTTAGCAAATTCAGCAAACTCACCTACCGTTACCTCATATTTGCCAAGCAAGAACGAACGAATTTGTTGGCGATGCTGCGGCGCAGAGAGGCCTTTGAAGGAATCCGCAACTGATTCACGGTCTTCCTCGCCCATTGATGCGCCCATAACAAAACTGCCCGCCGGGACCAAGACTAACTCCGGACAGTTGGCACATTCACGAAATTCTTGACCTGGCTGGCGGTCAAATGTGCCGACCGAGGGTTGTGCAGGCTTCGGCGCAGTAGGTTTAAGCTTCGTCGTCAGCGCCGCGACGCGCATCTCTGCGAGCTGAACGAAGCGCCCCTTCGGGTATTCTTTCAAATAGGCTTCGTATTCACCTGCATTCCGGCTGTCCTTCACGCTGTTCCAATACGCCAATTCTATTGCCGCTGGATCAACCAACGCAGGCGCGCTTGGGGCCGAGGTCGCAACTGATCCCTGGACACCGGGCCGGAAATAGAAATCGCCCTGGATCGATGCATTGAACCAAGGTACTTGCCGTCCGCCGGTCGCGCGCTGCACGCCGCCATTGGCGCGCTTGAATACGTCTTCGATCTTAAGCCCCGGTTCGTCGAGAGCCTTGAGCAGTTCGCCAGTATAAACGCCGTTGCCGCCCGGAGCACCGTCCTGGGCCTTCTGATTCGGCGAAGCCGAATAGGCGATCACGCTGCCTCTCGGCGCGACCGACATGATGGCAAGACCCCGTTCCGCCGAACGCTGGCGCTTGGGCAAGGGATTGTCCCGACACGCATCGAGTATGACGATATTGAGGGTATTGCGCGCCTCATCCATCGCCTTCAAGAAGCGCTGGGCGTCGACCGCCTCGGCTTCGAGGTCTATGTCGGATTCGAGCTGGGCATCGATCGGGATCAGCCAATTGCGTTCCATCGCCTGAATGCCGTGGCCTGCGTAAAAGACCAAACCGACCGTCTCGGCCTTGCCGCCGATGGCAGTAGCGAATTCTGAGAGCGCCCGGTTTAGCGCGACCCGCCCGACATTGGTGCGCAAGGTCGTTTGGAAGCCGAGTTCCTTGAGCTTCTTGTCCATCGCGCGGGCATCCGCGACCGCATTGTTGAG
>Ga0233425_10007580_pt1 | contig 15136 bp, 12 predicted proteins | sample Watercolumn_Towu_2_FD_181712 | JGI IMG/M metagenome (GOLD analysis project Ga0233425, IMG submission 181712) | Freshwater microbial communities from Lake Towuti, South Sulawesi, Indonesia - Watercolumn_Towuti2014_140_MG | ecosystem: Environmental > Aquatic > Freshwater > Lake | place...
TTGGCCTCCACGGTTTGAATGGTAATTTCCGGACGGCAATATTTTTTCAAGGCATCGGTGAAGGCCTGATCTTCCACCGGGTCATAAGACCGGCTGCCCGGCACATCGCCGGTGGACCAGCCTTTCGTAGGGATCAGGAACAGAACCGGTCCCTTGGCCTGATTGAGTTTGCCGGCCATGACTTCGGCTACCTGCTCCAGCTCATCGGTACTTAAGCGGAGCCAGGTGCGGTCTTTGTCCAGATCATATTTCCGTCGCTGCTCATACCCCGGTTTATAGTTTTTGCGGTTGGGGCTCATGAAATTGACCCCGCTGGGGGCGATGATCTGGGGAATGCCGACTTTGCCGGCGGCTTCCAATCTTTTGGGACCGGCCGAGCGCATCCCTCCCAGGAGTTCTTCACCGACCCCTCCGGGAGCCAGGTCCACCAAGCCGTCAAAAAAACCTTCGGCGATCATGTCTTCCATGGCCCGATCACAGACGCCGGCGGCATGGAATCCGATAACTTGGAAACCGGCTTTGGTCAAGCCATCCTGGACTAAATGGGCGCATTTGTCGCAGGGACCGAACATGGATAAGGCGATTTGTTTCTGCCCGACCTTGGCGGTTTCGGAAGAAAAACGCGGCTCCTGGGCCATGGCGCACACCGAGCGGGCCGCCCGATTGAGCACATTACAGAGATGGGGACTCAGGCCTGAGAGTTCGATGACCGTATGAAATAGGATGATATCCCCGGTGCCGATATAACGGGTCGAGAGGCCGGGCAAGGCCGCCGAGGAGGAGATCATCAATTTCGGGACCCCAAAAGGCAGGGCCCGCATAATATTGGTGGCGATCATCGACAGGGTCGCCCCGCCTAAACCGACGATTCCCGCCAGTCGGCCTTCGGCAAATAATTTCCGGGTCAGTTTAATAGCGCCCGCGGTCATGGTCTTGGTGATAAAGGTCCGATCCCGGGATTCACGGATGGCTTCTATTGTGGCCCCACCTTCCTGGGCCACCTGATCGGGCAGGATATCGCCTTTTTCCTTGGCCGGGGCTCCCATGGACAGGTCCATGGCCAGGGCTTCACAGCCCAGTTTTTTGATTTGATCGCGTAAAAAAAATGTTTCTTGGGCTTTTGTATCCAGAGTGGAGATAATCAATATGGAATTGGGCATAGGAGTTCCTGCTCTCTGTTCGGTAGAAGATATAAGGCTGAAGGTATAAGGCAAAGGATAAAAAGAAATCCTTTAACCTTACACCTTTAACCTTGGACCTTAAACCTTCTTTTATTTACCTTCGGCTTTAACCTTGGTCTCGATATCCGATTTCAAAACCTTCTTGTCGATCTTGCCCGAATCACCGACGGTCGGCAGGGCGTCCACCACTTCCAAACGTTCCGGTAGTTTGTAGGCGGAAATCTTTTTCTCTTTCAAGAAGGAAACCATTTCCTGAAAGGTAAAGGTCTGCCCGCCCTTGGGGACCACATAGGCACAGGCCCTTTCGCCCATTTCCCGATCGGGATAGCCGACGATGGCCACACTGGCCACTTTGGGATGACCATTTAAGAGGCCTTCGATCTCAGCGGGATAGATATTCTGGCCGCCGCGGATAATCATATCCTTGGCCCGGCCCAGGATCCAGAGACAGCCCTGATCGAACTTGACGATGTCGCCGGTGGTGGTCCAGCCTTCCTTATCGTAGACCGTGGCCGTTAACTCCGGGTCGCGGTAGTATCCGGCCGGGGCGTGGGGGCCGCGGAACCAAAGGATGCCGGGTTCCCCTTCCGGGACCGGGTTGCCCTGTTCATCTTTCAGGATAACTTTGTTGCCCGGGAGCATGCGCCCCACGGTCCGGCGGCGCAGGTCCTTGGAGTCGTCCACCGAACAGCCGGACACGGAGCCCACATCCTGGGTGCCCAGGTCGCTGGTAATGGAGGCCCCAAAGGCGATTTCCGCTTCTTCGGCCACCTGGGGCGGTAAATACCCACCGGCAGAGCGAATAAAACGAAGGGAGCTTAAATCATATTTGGAAGGATTGGCTTCCAGCATGCGGACGAGGTGAGTAGGGACCACCCCGATGGCCGTAGCCTTTTCTTTTTCAATCAAGGCCAGGGCCTGGTCCGGACTGAATTCTTCCAGCATAACCGTTTTGGCCCCGGCTAAGGGGGCGGCAAAATAGGTCAGGGTTCCGGCGGCACCGCCGGCATGAGGGGCAATGGCCATGGTAATATCATCTTTATTCAGTTTCCAGATATCCACTCTACCTTTGGAGGTGCAGACCCTGGAGGCCAAGGGCCATTCGACCAGCTTGGGCAATCCGGTCGTCCCGGTGGTGGAGGTCAGCAGTCCAATATCCCACTTGGGATCAAACCGTCTGGCCTGCAGCAGGCCCTCATCAATGGGCTGGGACAGGGATTCCTCGGCCAGTTTGATCAGAGAATAGGTATTGGCGGGAGCTTCCGCAGGAACCGTCTCATCGAAAAGGAAAATGTTCTTTAAAAAGGGAAAGCGGGCCTGCAGTCCCTTGTACATTTCCAGGTAATTGAAGTTGCGGTAGACGTAGCAGATGATCACGGCCTCGGCCTGGGTCTTCTCGACGAAATGCTCCAGCTCCCGCTCCCGCAAGTAGGGATAAACCGTCAGAGAGATCAGCCCGGCCCGCTCGCTGGCCACACGGGCCAGAAAGCCGTAGACGCTGTTGGGCGATTGGATGATGATCCGGGAGTCTTTCGGGATGCCCATTTTGACCCAGGTCTGGGCGATACCGTCCACCAGACGCTTGGCCTGGGACCAGGTCAAGCGGTATTTGGAATCGACCAGGGCTTCACGGTCGCCGAATTCCCGGGCGTTGCGTTCGTAAAAATCGTAAAAGGTCTCATTGGTCCAATACCCGTCGCGAGTATATTCATCGATCATTTCTTGGGTATAACGTATCGGTTTCACCTTACTCCTCCTCTTTGGATTGAAAAATTTTCTCCCGCCCTCCTTCTTCCGAGAATCCGGAAGAGGAGCGCGGGAGGTGCCGATGGGGAAAAGAAAATAAGTCTTTAGTGACTAACGAATAAAATTCTACGCACAATGGATAGAATTTTTGGGAGAGCATGATATTGACCCGGACCAGACAGGATATTTACAAAATTTTGAAAATTCATTTTGGTTCCGGCTGGTCCGGGTTGGGTTAAAAGGTTAGAATCCTAAATCGGCCCACCGTGCCTGGACCTGTTTGACCATTTCCGGGTCCAAGGTGATCGGAATCGGTTTATCCTTCCAGTCATAAGGAATGGTGGCGTCTAAGAGTAGCCGGCCGGTAATATCCCGGGCACTGATCGGCAACGAAGGATCCAGAGGCGTGGAACGACCGCGTTTGATGACCTGGCTGCGATTCGGCTGGAAGCGGAAACTTAAGGCGTAAAGGACTCGAGGGATATCCCAGGCGTCGATATCCTCGTCGACGACGATAACGGTTTTGAGACCATAGGCGCCCATTTCCGTGGAGATAGCGGCGGTCAGGACCTGGTCGGCATGACCGGGATACATCTGTTTCATCGAAATAATGGCCAGGAATCGTCCCGATCCTTCTGGAGGGCAGTAAACCGATTTGATCCCGGGGATCTTCATGTTGCCTAGTTGCTGCCAGAGGGTGGCGCCGTAGGACAGGGCCATGGTCATGTGCGTGTCGGTAACGGCCCGGCCGACCGTGGTCCCCCAGAGAATGGGATTGTCGCGGAAGGTCACGGCGGTGACATCGATGAAATTGCGGGGATCGGTTCCGACTCCGGAGTAGTACCCGGTATATTCTCCAAAAGGACCTTCGGGGAGGAACTTGTCGGCATCCACCAAACCTTCGATAACGATTTCGGCCTGAGCCGGGATGGGCAGATCCACGGTCTCACCTTGGACGATTTCAATGGGGGCGCCGGTGATGGCGCCAGCAATATCGTATTCGGAAACAAAGGCCGAAACGCGGGCCGCACCCAGGATGAACAATAAGGGATCACCTCCGATAACCGAAGCCACCGGCATAGGCTTTTTCATGGCCTGGTATTTTTTAAGCATAATGTCGGCATGTTTCCCTTTAATAAACTGGGTGCCGATTTTGTCTTTGTCCAGCAATTGAGAGCGGTAGGTCCCCAGGTTGACCCAGCCCGTATCCGGGTCTTTACTGATAATGTAATGGGCCGTGCCGATATAGCGGCCGCCGTCTCGGGGATACCATTTGGGGACGGGGAACTGAAAGAGATCGATGTCTTTTCCCTTCATGATGTTTTGTTTGCAGGGGGCCTGGCTTTTATCGACCAGAACAGGGGGGACTCGGTTGTCACCTACTTTGACCCATTGTTCCATCAACCCGACCAGACTGGTTTCTTTAGGCATACGCATAATCACGGCCAGCCGTTCGGTGGTGGTACAGACACTGGTCATGACAGGAGTTTTGTAGCCTTTAACATTTTCAAACAGCAGGGCCGGTCCCTGTTTTTCTTCGTTTAATTTGGCCACATGGGACAATTCCAGATTCCAGTCCACTTCGGCCTTGATCCTTTTGGTCAAGCCTTCTTTTTCGGTCACTTCAATAAAATCACGCAAACTTTTCATCAATTCTTCCTCCTTTTTGTTTATGGTTATGTTTATTTAATATACAAATATCGTATATCGTACTTCGGACTTGGGAAAAGATGTTTCCAGGTTATTTTCGAACTAATTCCCATGCCTTGCTGGGTGCCACGAAACATGAAAATATTACCGCCGTAAGGGCGGGTTTAAAACCCGCCCCAACAGAGCCCCAACAGAGGTCAAAAGTGGTCAAGAGTGGTAAAATCTATTTTCTAACTAAACGGGAACAGGCTCAAAAAGATGGTCCTATTGTCGAAAAAAAATTAGTTCTTGTCAAGGCAAATACTTTTATGATACTATAAAGAAAACTTATAATAAGGGATATTCTTTATGAACCTTAACCAGCTGAGAATATTCTATGTTTCAGGAAAGTTGCAGAGCTTCTCTGCAGCTGCTGAAGAACTGCTGATTACCCAGCCGGCGGTGACCATGCAAATTCGGGAGCTGGAAGGGTACTATAACCTCAGATTATTTCACCGCCACGGTAAAAGAGTCGAGTTGACCGATGCCGGCCGGATCCTTTTTCGCTATGCCAAAAAGATTTTTGAGTTGACGGCCCAGGCCGAGCGGGCCATCTGGGAATTGAAAGATTTGGCCTCAGGGGTTTTGAAGATAGGGACCACTAAAACCTATGCCAAGCATCTGATGCCCTCCTTGATTTCTTCCTTTCAAGAGAAGCATCGGGGAATTCATGTCATCTTGAGCGAAGGCAGTTCCGCGGAAATCACCAACAGCCTAATCGTTCACAAAAATGAATTGGGCTTAATCGGACGTTCCACCTATCCGCCTCAACTTAAAGTCCTATCCTTCAGCCGGGAGGAACTGGTCTTAATTTTCGGGAGAAACCATTCCTTAAGCGGCCTGAGAAAAATTACCTTGATGGATGTGGCCAGAGAACCCTTGATCATCAGGGAAAAGGGATCGGGGACCCGGGATGTGGTCCTGGAGAAATATCGGGAAGCTCGGATCAAACCATCGATCCTGACCGAGGCCAGTAATGTGGATTTTATAAAAGAGTTGGTAGAGACCGGGAATGGAATTTCTTTTGTTGTCAAATCGGCGGTTCAGGAAGAGTTGAAGCGGGGGACGCTGAAAAGCAAGACCCTGGCGGACGGTCCGATCTATTTGAATGTCGACATCGTCTATTTGAAGAATCGGAATCTCTCCCCTTCCGCCCAGGCCTTTTTGGAACTTTTGCAGAAGCGAGAGGACCCCTTCCCCCAACCCCTTAACGGCAAATCCCCGAAACCCGCTCTTCAATTCAGGGGATGGGAGTAATCATCCTTATGAAAATACGGTCGTCGTCGAGTCCCGCCTTGCCGGATTCGTCGAAAACCCATCTTCATTTTTCGTGGTGCCTGCTTTGGGCGGGTAGGCGATCTTATTTTTTGGTCAGCCGCTTGACCGCTTCTTTAAGTTCCGTCAGATCCGAGGATTTCACTACATAATCATCGGAGGCCCAGGTTGAAAAATCCTGCTTGAATTCACTGTAGGCCGAGCAGAGGATCACCGGAAGAGGAGGATATTTTTCCTTGATGGCCCTGAGAGTGGCGATCCCATCCAGTTCCGGCATTCGGATATCCATTACAATCACATCCGGAAGATGGGCCGGATCTTCCAGGAGGGCCAGGACCTCTTTGCCGTTTCCGGCCAAAAGGACCTCATAGCCGTCTTCTTCGAATTCTTCCTTATAGAGCCGCTGAAGGGCCTCTTCATCATCTGCGATTAAGATCCGATTCATGGTTCTCCTCTCCATTCGTTTTTGTTTTTTTGAGATGCTGGTTTTCTTCGGCCAAAGGGAGTTTGATCAAAAAAGAAACTCCTTCTCCGGGACGATTATCGATATCCACCTCCCCCTGATGGCGGGTGATGATCTTATGGACGATAGACAGGCCCAAACCGGACCCCAGGGTTTTGGTGGTAAAAAAGGGATTAAAGATATTATGCAAATGCTCCAGGGGAATGCCTCCTCCCGTGTCTCTAATCTCACAGACGACCCAGGACTTGAGGGTCCCCTTATCCAAAAAAGTGCGCAGGGTCAATTGACCGCCATGGGGCATGGCCTGGCAGGAATTTTGAAAGAGGTTGTAAAAGACATGGCGCAGCTGACTGTCATCCCCAAAAATTGCCGGGAGCCGGTTCCAGCTTTTTTGAATGGTGATCTTGTTTTTATCGATCTCTTTCTGGATCAGGCCCAAGGCTTGGTCAACAATCCGATTCAGATCCCATTCTTTGTATTTTCCCCGGGGATCCTCGTAGAATTCCATTATTTCGTTGAGGATCTTTTCCAGGCGTTCCACTTCATTGATGATCACCTGATAATAAGTCTGGACCTGAGGGTCCTCCTGGAACTTTTTATTGAGTCTGCGGACAAAGCCTCCGATGGAGACCAAGGGATTGCGAATCTCATGAGCCAATCCCGAAGCCATTTCTCCGATGGCGACCATTTTTTCCGATTCCAGCAGTTTCTCCCGGGTCACCTTCAGTTCCTGGTTGGTTTTGTCGATGAAATCATAAAGCCGGGCATTTTCCAGGGCTTGGCCGGCCTGATGGGCCAGCATGGATAAGAGGTGGAGATCTTCTTGAGTAAGGGGGCGTTTATCGATGGAATTATCCACGGCGATCACGCCGATTACTCTATCTTTTCCGACCACCGGAATAACGGCGAAGGCTTCCAATTTTAGAAGGTTGACCAGTTCTTTGTTGGTCCGCGGATCAGTCCGGGCTTCTTCGATCAAAAAGCTTCGACTTTCCAGGAAAGATCGGGCCAGAATCCCTGATTCCGAAGTCAGGGCAATTTTCAGGTCTTTATACTTGGCCGGCATTTCCGCCTGGGTATCCTTCAACCGCGCGGCCTGCTCAACCAAAAAACGACCCAGAGCCAGCGGGGACATGGTGGGACGTTCTTGGGCGACCGGGTCAGAGGGCTTTTTTTCTTTCAGAGACCAGGCCAAAGGAGTCAGAGCTTTATTCTCTTCATCGGCCAATAAGAGGACCGCCCGGTCAAAGCCCAAGCCTTCTTCCAAAGTAATCGCTTCCAAGATAATATGGGGAAGTACGTCTAGGGAACCCGTGGTCATCATGGCATTGTCGATTTGATGAAGGATGGACAGCTTTTGAACCATCTGTTCATTTTTTCGGGCCAGGGCCTCTATTTTTTTATAGGTCAATCCATTTTCCAAGGCACTGGCAATAATATTTCCAATTGTTTTAAGAATCGAAAGATCATCTCCCCCAAAATGGGAATCGGTTTCTCCATTTAAGGAGATTTTTTCATAGACACAGAGCCGGCCCTGATAAGATCCTTTGAACTTAAGGGACACGCCCATGTGGGAGAGGCTCCGGCCGGAAACGGCCGGGCCAGGGAGTTTTTCGGCCTTTCCCGCTCCGGTTTCGCTTTTTCCGGATAGGACCGGGAAGGCCCGGTTAGAGATAGTATCTTTCCTTTGTCCAAGGATATCCTGGCGCATTTTTTCCTTGGCCGCAGCCGGGACTCGGCCGAATTCCGATTCAACGATAATCATTCCGGAATGTTGATCCAGGATCATCAAAGACGAGCCCGTGGCGTTGATTACCTGAGCAATGATCGCTCCTGTCCGCTGAATCAGATCATCCAACTCCAGGGTGGAGCCGATGACTTTACCGACCTGATATAAAACGCTGAGTTCGGCGATTCGCTTCTTGGATTCCGTATAGATTTTGGAATTGCGGATAATCCCGGCCAATTCACAGGCTACCAAGGCCATCTCTTCCAATTGCTTCGGATTCGGGCTTAAGGAATGCCGGGAGAGCAGCCCCACCATTCCGTAAAGGAGGTTATCGTCTTCCACCGGGAGGGTAATCAGGTAATTATAGCCTTTCAGCAGGGGGTTTCTAAAAAGGGCCTTGTGTTCTCGACGATTAAGAGGCGTGATAAGAAGGGGACGTCGGTCCTGGATAAGGTCCTTAAAAGAGGTGCGGGATAAAGGGATCTTCTGGGCCTCCAAGGAAATGGTGCGGGGGCTGACTTGCTTGATTTCCAGGTGGTCCTGTTCCGGAGAAAGGGCAAAAAGAACGGCCAGTTCTATGCCTTCCAGACGACCCAGTAAATCGAGGATGCCGTGAAGCCGGTCCTCAAAGCCAATCCCGGAGTTGGCTAAGCGGATGGTCTTTTTTAAAAGTTCAAACCCTTGGTTCATACCCGAGGCCCCGTTCCTCTTTTAAGTAAGGCCTTCTGATAAAGGGCTTCGTACTGGGCGGCTGATTTTTCCCAAGAAAAATCCTGATTCATGGCCCTTTGAATCAACCGTTTCCAGCGGGGTTTATCCCTATAGACAGCCAAAGCCCGTTGAATGGTCTGAAGCAGCTTTTCCCATTCATACTCTTTGAATTTAAAGCCTGTACCCCGCTCGGTCTGAGGGTTATAATCCTCCACGGTATCCTCCAAACCGCCTACCGCCCGGACTACCGGGATGGTCCCATAACGTAAGGCGTGGAGTTGATCCAGGCCGCAGGGTTCATAGCGCGAAGGCATGAGCAGGATATCGGCCCCAGCCTGGATTTGATGGGCCATGGATTCACTGTGAACCATTTCCAATCCCACCAGACCGGGATATTTCTCAACCATTTCCCTGGCCCAGTTTTGGTATTGATCCTGCCCTTTCCCCATCAAGATGAGTTCTATTTCCGATTCCATTAGACGGGGTAAGACCCGGCTGACCAGGTCAAAACCTTTGCGATCTAACAGGCGGGCAATAAGACCCACAACCGGAATCTCCCCTTTCTTTTTTAAATGGAAGATCTCCTGAAGCCGGGTTTTACAGACCCGTTTGTTTTCTACCGTCTTTTCAGTGTAAGGCGCAGGGAGAAAAGGATCATTGGCCGGATCCCAGAGGGAATAATCCACGCCGTTCAAAACAGCATAGAGATCCTGCTCCCGGGTTTTGAGGACCCCGTCCAGTCCGAAACCGTTGTCTGCCGTCAGGATCTCCTGGCGATAGGTGGGACTAACGGTATTTAAAATATCGCCGAATAATATTCCGCCTTTCATCAGATTCAATTTGCCGAAAAACTCCAGTCCTTGGGGGGTAAAGTGTTCCCAACCGAGTCCGGTCAGATGAAGATCATAATGCCAGAATAAGCCCTGATAACCCAGGTTGTGAATGGTAAAGAGACTGGACGAAGGAATTTGGCTATAAAGGGTTTTGAGATAAACCGGGATCAAGGCGGTCTGCCAGTCATTACAGTGGATGATATCGGGCTTGAGATTCAAAGCTAAGCAGCATTCTAAAACCGCTCGGGAGAAAAAGATGAAACGCTCGGCGTTATCCTGATAGTCCCCGTATTCACTTCCATAAAGTCCTTCCCGGTCATAGAGGTCATCCCGTTCGATCAAGTAAACCGAGACATTTTCTTTAGGACGGGCCAGATAGACCTGGGCCGGTTTTTTCATCCAAGAAATTGGAACGTCCAAAGTAACATCCAGATGTTTAAGAGAAGATTTAACATTCCGGCTCTGACGATATTTAGGGGAAAGGACCAGGACTTCGTGCCCCTGACGGGCTAAAGCAAGAGGCAGGGCTTGGGAAACATCAGCCAACCCGCCGGCTCTGGAAAAAGGGCTGACTTCGGAAGTGGCAAAAAGGACCTTCATTTTTCCTCCTCGAGAGTCACCTCTCTCAGGAATTTGGCGGCTTCTTCCGGCGGGGAAGGATTGATATAAAACCCTGAGCCCCATTCAAAGCCGGCAATCCGGGTCAGTTTGGGGACAACCTCGAAATGCCAGTGATAATACTCCTGATGGGCTTCTTTGATCGGTGACGTGTGCAGCATGAAGTTGTATGGGCGGTTGTTCAAGGCCTTGTCCAACCGTTTCAGGGTCTCAGAAAAAATTCGGGCCAGTGAAAAAAATTTTTCTTCTTCCAGATGGGTATAATTGGAGTCATGCTTTTTGGGAATGATCCAGACCTCAAAGGGAGAGCGGGGAGCAAAAGGGCAGCAGACCAAGAAATCCTGATTTTCGATAACCACCCGGACCTTGGCCTCCATTTCCTGACGAACGATATCGCAATAGACACAACGGTCTTTATAGCCGTAATATTTTTTAGAGCCGTTCAATTCTTCCAGGGCGATTTCTGGGATGACCGGTAAGGCGATCAGTTGGGAGTGGCTATGTTCCAAAGAGGCCCCGGCGGCCCGGCCCTGGTTTTTGAAAACGAGGATATATTGGAAGCGGGGATCCCGGGATAAATCGACAATCCGGTCCCGATAGGCCCTGAGGACGTCGGCAAACCGGTCGAGAGGCATGGTCGAGAGGGTTTCCTCATGATCAGGGGTTTCAATGATGACTTCATGGGCCCCGATGCCGTTCATTTTGTCATAGAGCCCTTCACCGACTTTTGACAGATCGCCTTCAATGACCAGGGCCGGAAATTTGTTGGCCACCACCCGCATGGTCCAGCCGGGTCCGTTCGGGGGGGACCCGGGATCCCGATAGGCAATGATTTCCGCAGGGGTGGTTTTCTCATTACCCGGATCAAAGGGGCAAAATCCGCCTTTCGGGGTCTCATCCTCTGGGGCAAAATCAAAAGGCCTCTTCGCCCGTTCCGTGGAAATAATTACCCATCGACCGACAATTGGATCTTTTCGTAATTCCGGCATGAAACCCTCCTGATATTTTTCGAGCTAATCCGCCATGCCCCGCCTTTGGGGCGTGGCACCACGAACCATGAAAATAGGACGTAGGCTCAGACTCTATTTTCGAACTAATTCCCATGCCCCGCCCTTTGGGGCATGGCACCACGATACGGTCGGGTTTCCCCGACCTAACCGGAGGCTTCCTAAAGGAAGCCGGGCATGAAAATCGGCACAGAAGGTTCCACGGCCTATTTTCGTATTAAATCATCGTCCCCTTTTCCGGGTGCGGCAGAAGGAGATGAAAAGTCATGTTTTTCGAAAGCCATTTTCTGTTAATCAGTTTACCATTTTCTTTTTTTGATGTACATGTTTTCTTCTTGACTTTACCTGCTTTCCTGTTACAAGAATTGATAACTTTTTTAGAGAATCTCCCTAAAGCATGAACGGCAGAATTTCCGAAGCGTATAATATTTTAAGGCGGAAAATCCCTCTCTTACTTTTACCTCTTCTTTTTCTGGGTTTAATCTCCTGCCGTGAATGGTTGGTTCCTCCTTCCAGTCTTCCTCCGACCGTCTCTACACCTCTTCCTTCAGGGCCTGTTCAGGCCCCTGAGGCACCTTCTGAAAAGGACCTCTCGAAAACGGCACGGGTCATCCTGGATATTCCACCTCCCGTTTCCATTCTTCCTCCCCTTCCTCTTTCGCCCGAGGGAAAAGAGACCATCAACCTCCCTCCTCCGGAGCTCTGGAGAATCGTCGTCAAGAAAAACGAACGGAAACTGTTGCTTTACCAGAAAGGGGAGTTGCTCCATACCTACCCTATTGATCTTGGGGAGAAACCTTGGGGGCCGAAAATCCACCAAGGGGATATGCGGACCCCGGAAGGAGACTACCGGATTATTGAGAAAAAAGATCGGGGACAGACGAAATATTATTTAGCCTTTTTGCTCAATTATCCCAATGAAACGGACCGGCTCCGCTATGAAAAGGCGGTGAAGGAAGGCCGTTTCCCCAAGGATACAGGCATCGGCGGTCTCATAGAGATCCATGGCTATGGGAAGGGAATGGATTGGACTCAAGGGTGTATTGCCCTAAAGAATGATCACATCAGGGAATTATTCAGTCAAATCCCGGTGGGGACGCCGGTCAAGATTGAGCCCTGACCTCTTTTATCCTTTGATACCTCACTAAGGCGGCCATGGCCCGGGCGGCCCGTTCGGGAGAAGGGAGGACCGGAAACCCTTTGTGTTGCAGCAACTGAATCAGGCGGTCGATTTGGGATCGGTAGGTGAATCCGATAACCGGTTTCTGCGGATTCTTAGGCAAAGATATGATCGACTGGGCGGTCATTTTGATCACTTGATCCAAGGTGTCTTCCAGTTGATCTTCCGGTATGCCCTGGTGTAATAAACTCCGCCGGAGATGCTCTTCCGGGAGCATCAAATAGATCAATAGCCCGTTGGTCTGGGGATCTTCCAGAAGGGTCCGGGGGATCTCCTGAAAAAAATCAAGGGGGTTTTTACTAAAGGTGATATCGACCGGATTATTCAGACTGCCGGTGTGGGGAACAAACGGGGCCAGGCGGTCAAGGGTGGCAGGGCTGAAGTCGGTCAGGACCAAACCTTCTCGTCCGCAGGCATCGGCGGCTGTGGCCCCAGGTCCTCCGGAATGGGTTTGAATAGCCAGGCGTTTTCCCCGGGAAGGGGGACAGGTTCCCAGGACCCAGCAAAAATCAAAGAGCTCGGTCATGGAATTGGCTCGGATTATCCCGCTCTGCTGGAAGACACCGTCGTAAAGCCTGTCCGGGCCGGCCAGGGCCCCGGTATGGGAAAGACCGGCTCGTTTACCGGCCTCGGATCCTCCGACATAGTAGGCAACGATCGGCTTGTGAGGGACGATCGTCCGGGCCCTTTCGATAAAGGCCCGGCCTCGACGCAGCCCTTCAATATAGAGGCCGATCACCTTGGTCTGAGGAGATAAGGCCAGATACTCCAGACAATCGACCAGATCGATATCGGCCTCGTTGCCCACGCTCAGGGCGGTGGAAAAACCCAATCCCAGTACCCCCAGGTAATCAAACAGTTGGGTGAGAAAGCTTCCGCTTTGAGAGGCGAAGCCGATGAATCCGGGGGCGGCGGTATAGGGTAAAAAGGTCGTATTCAATTGGTGATGGGGGTTGGTCACCCCCAGACAGTTCGGTCCCAGAAAACGAATCCCATATGTGCGGGCTATGGTTTTTAGCTGTTCTTCGAGGATTCTTCCCTCCTGCCCGACCTCCTTAAATCCGCCGGAAACGATAATTGCCTGACGAATCCCCTGACGGCCGCATTTTTCCACTGTTTCCAGAACAAGGGCCGTGGGAAGGACCATCACCGCCAGGTCTGGAGATTCGGGAAGCAGGTCGACCTCTTTGAAGGCCTTCAGGCCCAAAACCTGAGGCTCCTTTGGATGAATCGGGTAAATCGGCCCTTTAAATCCTAGGGAGATCAAGGAATGAAGCTGATTGGTCCCCATGGAGGTGAAGCGGTTAGAGGCCCCGAAAAAGGCAATACTGCGCGGCGCAGCGATCCGATAGAGGGGATGGTTTTCCAAAGAATTGATCATTGCCCGGGGTCCTTTAAAATCACCAGGGCATCTACGGCCTTGACTTGGCCGTCAGGGCTGATGATTAAGGGATTAATATCAACCTCGGCAATTGCCTCATTCTCCATCCCCAGACGTCCCAAGGCGATCAACGCCCGGCAGATCGTTTCACAGTCTGCGGCGGCCTGCCCGCGGAAAGGGGCCAAAATGGCCTTGGCCCGCAGTTCCTCCAACATCTCCTGGGCGTCCAGCATTTGGAGAGGGGCCACCCGGAAGACCGTATCATTGATAATCTCGGTCAGCACCCCTCCCAGTCCGAACATCACACAGGGGCCGAATTGGGGGTCCCGGCTGAGTCCCAAGACCAATTCCCTGGGGCCGCGAACCATCTCCTGGACCAGAACCCCTTGCAGAGGAAGGGCGCTCAGGTGGATAATCCGCTGATAGGCCTCCAGAACGTCGGCGGAGTTCTTGAGCCCTATTTCTACGGCGCCGATATCGCTTTTATGGAGCAGATCGGCGGAGCAGGCCTTTAAGACCACCGGAAAGCCCAGGCTCACCGCCAGAGAACTCGCTTCTTCGGCACTGTGGGCCAGACCTTCTCGGGTGACCGGTATCCCGTAGGTCGACAAGAATCTTTTAGAGTCGAATTCCGATAAAGCCTTCTGTCCTTTTTGCCAAGTTATCGTTCGTTCATCCATATTTTCTTTTTACCTTCTCTTCTTCGGAAACAAAGCAAAAGGCAGGTCTCGGTGTTAGGAGTGACCTGCCTTATTGTTAGAACTATAATAGTGCCTTTACGCCGGAGTATTGCCGGCCAGTTGCCCAGGAGCAATGGGACAGTGGGCCGTCTGTATCCTTCTCTTTTTTTTCTTTTTTTTCTTTTTTGAGGATTTCTTTTTGGCTTTGGCAATCAGGGTTTGTTCCGATGCTTTGCCTTCCGGCATCCCGGGTTCCCCGAAGGCGACCGGTGAAACCGAAAAGGCGAAAAAGAGGGTCATCCCCAGGGCGATCCATTTTTTCATTGTGCCACCCCCTTTCTATTTCCTGAATTTTAGTATCATTTTAGCTTTTTGAAAAATGAGGCCAGGATCACAGACTATTAACAAAGAATGAATGCCTTGGAGAGCGGGGGTCTTGTTTTTGGAGTTGTCCACTATTTACTCCTCAGCTTCTTTGCCGGGCCAATGTCCGTACTGGGTTCAAAAGCAGGCCACCACCCAAGCGGGAAACCGGCCGGTCGGCTTTGCCGACCTAAAGGAGGCTTCCATTCGGAAGCCGGGCTGTAGGCCCTGCTCCTAATTAAATTGGCTATTCTGGCCGGATTATCCCGTTGGGTAACCT